>Ga0307416_100001618_pt1 | contig 12391 bp, 6 predicted proteins | sample DK1Cmetagenome_2_FD_203821 | JGI IMG/M metagenome (GOLD analysis project Ga0307416, IMG submission 203821) | Maize rhizosphere microbial communities from greenhouse at UC Davis, California, United States - DK15-C-3 | ecosystem: Host-associated > Plants > Roots > Rhizosphere > Soil | place: USA...
CTCGCTCAGATAGCCGGCGAAGACGCCGGGACCGGCCATCGCGACGACGCCGATCTCGCCCGGCGCGCAGTCGCGGCGCCAGCGCCCGTCGGCCTCGAGCTCGACGATGCGGACCCGGCTGTACGGCACCGGATGGCCGACCGAGCCGAGCCGGACCGGCCGGTCGATGTAGGCGATCGTGTGCACGCTCGACGTTTCGGTCATGCCGTAGACCTCGAGCACGGGCACGTGGAAGCGCTCCTCGTAGGCCTTGCCGATCGGCACCGGGATCGCCGAGCCGCCGCCCGAGCAATAGCGGATGCTCGACGTGTCGGCGCCGTCGACGGGCACCTGGAGAGCGGCGCCGAGCACGGTCGGGACGCCGCCGAACACCTCGGGACGAAAGCGCTCGACGAGGCGCCAGACGTTCTTCACCGCATTCGGGTTGCGCCAGCCCGACGGCGAGAGCACGACCAGCGTGCCGCCGGCGCTGAGCGGCGCGAGCGCCTGCGTCAGCGCGCCGCCGACGTGGAAGAGCGGCAGGCCGAAGAGCAGCGTCCCGCCCGGGCGCGAGCGCAGCACGAGGCCGACGGCCCACGCCTGGTAGACCTGGTTGCCGTGGCTGTGGCGGACGAGCTTCGGCATGCCGGTCGTGCCGCCGGTGTGAAAGTAGGCGGCGGGATCGCTCGCCGCGATCGTCCTGCCGCTGACGAGACGATCGGCCGGCTGCGCGGCGACGAGCGCGTCGAAGGCATGCACGCTGCGCGCCGGGTCGGCATCGCCGCCGACGACGACGATGGCGCGCAGGTCGGGCAGCGCGTCGCGGATGCCCTCGACCTTGGCCCAGATCTCGGTGCCCGGCAGCGGGCCGAGGGCGACCAGCACCTTGGTCCGCGCCGCGCGCAGGATCTCGGCGATCTGGCTGGCGGCGAGGAGCGGATTGACGGGGTTGGCGATGCCGGCGGCTTCGGCGCCGAACAACGCGAAGAACGCCTGCGGCACGAGCGGCAGCAGCAGGCTGACGACATCGCCCGGGCCGACGCCGAGGGCATGGAACGCGTTTGCCGCCTGCGTGACGCGGCCGAGGAACTCGCGATGGCTGACGGTGCGCGCCGGCTCGTCGGGCTCCGCGTTCGGCAGGAAGACGAGCGCCGGCGCGTCGGGCGCGTGCGACGCGCCGATGCGCAACGCCTCGTACGTGCTCTCGCCGGCGATGCGATCGCAGTAGGGAACAGCCTCGAATGCGCGCACGTCGGCAGCGCTTGCGAGCGAGGGCCAAGTGGCGCCGATCCGGCGATCGAGCAGGTGCAGGGCGGTCATCGGTGGTCCAGGCGGCTGTGCAGCCCGCATCGTGTGCCGGATCGGGGCCATGTCGCACTGAGAGCATTCACGGATGCGGCACCCGATTTGCCCCGTGCAGCGCCGACCGTCACCGCCAGCAAACGTCCCCATGCTTCATCACGTTTCCGTCGGCAGCAACGACATCGCCCGCGCGCGCGTTTTCTACGACCCCGTCCTGTCCGTGCTCGGCATGCGCGTGCTTTCCGAAGACAAAGGGCGACTGTCCGTCGTTTCCGTCGCTTCGTCGCAGCGGGGCTGCCGCCGGCCGGCGTCCCTGTCAGGATCGAGGTCTCCGACACTCGGCGCCGAGACTCGGGTCGTGACCGACGGTCATGGCGCGAGGCTCTGCCTCCTGAGGAGCCATCGCCTTGGACGCCGCCCCCGCAAGCTCACAGCCGGCAATCCGGCCCGACCCGCGACCCTTCGCGCCGATGGCCGAGGGCGAGCGCATCGAGGCGCTCGATGTCGTGCGCGGGTTCGCGCTGTTCGGCATCTTCCTGATGAACATCGAGTGGTTCAACCGCCCTTACGCCGCCTTCAACGAAGGCATGCCGCGCGACTTGACCGGCCCCGACTGGCTGGCGAGCTGGTTCATCGCCTACTTCGTGCAGGGCAAGTTCTGGACGATCTTCTCCCTGCTGTTCGGCATGGGATTCGCCGTCATGCTGGTGCGCGCCGAGCGCGCCGGCCGCGAGTTCGCCGGCATGTACCTTCGCCGCATCCTCGCGCTCGCCGTGTTCGGCGCCGTCCACTTCATCTACCTCTGGGAAGGCGACATCCTGTTCAGCTACGCGGCGGGCGCGCTGGCCTTGCTGATCGTCCTGTACGGCAGGGCCCGCCCCATCGTCATCGCCTGTGCGGTGCTGGCGGGCGTGGGGTTGCTCCCGGGCGCCGACCTCTTCTTCCCGGTCGCCGGCGGGCTTGCGGCGATCGGCTTGCTGGCGCTGTACCTGCGCGGCAGGAAGCGCCTTGCTTGGCGCGGTGTCTCGATGCCCGTGTTCTCCTTCGTCCTGCTGTCGGCGGGCCTGCTGATGTCGGTCGCCGCGGCGGTGCTCTGGCTGCTGCCCGACGGCCCGGTCGAGCCGCGCGGGCCGCTCTCGGTCTCCGGCCCGCTGCTGTTCGTCGCCGGCTGGCTGTCGTGGCGGTATCACGAGCCCGCCGAGCGGCGCAGCCTCCGCCTGGCGGTGAGCATCTACATCTTCGGCGGCGTCGCCATGACGGCGGTCGGGCTGTTCCAGCACCTGACACCGGATCCGGCGGCAGCGCCGCCGTCGGCCGCGGCGACGCCGGCCCGGCAAGCACGTGTGCTCGAAATGAAAGCCGAACGCGAGAAGGCGCTCCGGGAACAGGCGAGCCGCAAGGCCGAGGAGATCCAGGTCCTCACCACCGGCAGCTACCTGGACGCGGTGGCAATGCGCGGCAGCCATTTCCTCGAGAAGGCGGCCAGCGACGCCGGCTTCGCGGTGCTCCTGGTGGGCATGTTCCTGCTCGGCACCTGGTTCGTGCGCTCCGGCGTGATCGAGGAACCCGAGAAGCACCTCGCCTTCTTCCGCAAGCTCGCGCTCTACGGCCTGCCCGTGGGCATCGGGCTCGGCGTGCTGACCGGCTTCATCGCGATGTCGCACACGCCGGGCGACCGCCACGACGGCTGGGTCCTCGCGCGCGGGCTCGTCGTCTTGGGGAACCTGCCGGCCTGCCTCGGTTACGTCGGTCTCGTCGTGACGATGCTGCACAGCCGCACCGCCGCATCGCGCATCCGTGTCCTGGCGGCGCCGGGCCGCATGGCGCTCACCAACTACCTGATGCAATCGCTCGTCTGCATGTTCGTCTTCTACGGGTTCGGGCTCGGGCAATGGGGCATGCCGCGCGCCCAGCAGGTGCTCTTCGTCGTGGTCGTGTTCGCCGCGCAGATCGCGTTCAGCCACTGGTGGCTGGCGCGCTTCCGCTACGGGCCGATGGAATGGCTGTGGCGCGGCTTCACGTACCGGCAGGTGCCGCCGCTGCGGATCGCCGGCACCTCCGCTGCGGCGCCGACGCGAACGGCCTGACCGGACCGGAACGTCGGACCGCCGAGTAGGATCGAAGCACTCCTCGGGAGCTTGCATGGTCCACCCTCGTCGATGCTTGGCAAGCGCGGTGGCGATCTTCGCGCTCGGTGGCGCCTGCGCCCAAACCTCCGGCGTCGTCGAATCGAGCTGCCGGACGACGGCGGCCTGCCGCGCCGAGGCCGACAAGCTGCTGGCGCAGCCGCTGCGCGGCGCCACCAGTCCGCTCGCCCGATCGCAGGACTTCTTCTACTGGTTCGGCCGGATCAACATGGCTTCCACCGTCGCCAACGTCGAGCGCGGCATCATCCCGCGCGAGCTCGCCGGCCCGATCGCGCGCGGTGTCGCGCATTCGATCGACCAGGGCGCGCTGCCGGGCGGCAAGCGCCCGACCGACGTGCTGGAGACCGAGAAGATCATCATCGACGTCGCCGGCCCGGAGGCGACGCTGATCCACACCGGCCGCAGTCGCCAGGACATGCACTCGACGCTCAACATGGCGCAGCTGCGCGTCGAGCTGCTGGACTTCGCCGAGGCCTTGTCCGGGCTGCGCGCGCAACTGCTCGAGATGGCAGAGCAGCACGCCGAGACCTTCGTGCCGTCCTATACCAACGGCGTGCAGGCGATGCCGATCAGCCTGGGCCACTACCTGCACGCGTTCGCAGACTCCTTCGCGCGTGACGGCGAACGCATCCGTCAGGCCTGGCCGCGCATCGATCGCAGCACGCTCGGCACGGCCGTGCTCGCCAACTCCAGCTGGCCGTTGGACCGCATGCGGCTTGCAGAGCTCCTCGGCTTCGCTGGGCTCGCGGTCAACGGCTACGACGCCACCCAGATCAGTCCGAACGACGTCGGCCTCGAGGCGGCACAGATCGCAGGCTCGTCGGCCCTGCGCGTGGGTGCGCTGATGCAGGACATCCACGTCCAGTACCACCAGACGCGACCGTGGCTCCTGCTCGCCCCGGGCAGGACCTACACGAGCAGCGCGATGCCGCAGAAGGCGAACCCCGGCGTCATCCAGAACACCCGCGGCCTCGCCAGCGACGTCGTCAACTCGGTGCAGGCGGTGATGCTGCGCGCCCACAACGTGACCCCGGGCATGATCGACTACAAGTACACGGCCTTGAGCGGCGGCGCGCGGACCTTCGTGCTCGGCGCCCAGGTGCTGCGCGATGCCACCGACGTGATGGCGTCGCTGCGCGTCGACGGCGCGCGGGCGCTCGAGGAGCTGGAGTCGGACTGGACCACCTCGATGGAGCTCGCCGAGACGCTGCAACGCGAGCGACGCATCCCGTTCCGCGTCGGCCACCACTTCGCGTCCGAAGTCGTGCTGTACGCACGCGAGCACGGCTTGCGGCCGAAGACCTTCCCCTATGCCGAGGCCGTCCGCATCTACGCCGAAGCGGGCAAGAAGTACCAGATCGCCGACACCAGGCTGCCGCTCGACGAAGCGGCGTTTCGCCGCACGCTCTCGCCCGAATCGATGGTCCGCACCCGGGTCGGCATCGGCGGTCCGCAGCCGGCCGAGGTTCGCCGCATGGTCGGCGAGGCACGCAAGGCGCTCGCGGCCGACCGCGCCTGGCTCGACGAGCGTCGCAACCGCCTGGCCGAAGCAGAGGCCAAGCTCAACCGGGCGTTCGCCGAGCTGCTCGCGCGCTGAGCGACGCGCCCGGGCGACACGCCGCTTCCCCATTCGCCGCCGGCGGCGGCGTTGCGCGCCGCGCCGGCACTTCGCTCACTGGGCGACGCGCGGCCTCCCCCTTCGCTTGAGAGCGCCGGCGACGAGGAGGAGTCCAGCACCCATCAGGGCGTTCACCGGCAGTTCCGGAATGGCGGTGACGACGACGTTGTCGAACAACCAGAACGACGAAGGATCCCTGAAGTTGAAGGCAAGAGTCGACGACGCGCCAGTCGCCGACACGATCGACGAGAAGTCCGTGTAGGCGAAGGCTGCGGCATTGCTCAGACTGGGACTCTGGGCCACGCCGTTCCAGGTCCACGAGAAGCTGTTCGGCGCGCTGCTATCAGCAAGCGCCAGCGAGAAGCTGACTTGATAGGGCGTGCCGGCAATGGTCGCGAACGATTGCGAGATGCCGCCAATATCGGCAGGGCCGAAAAAGGCGCCGAAAGAACCAGAGCGAGCAGCGGACGGGTCGACGCCGGCAAAGCTGACGTCGCCTGTTTGGACCCAACCGGTGAAGTCACCTGTCTCGAAGCCGCCGTTGATGACCTGCGCACTCGACTGCGGTGACACCACTGTCAACAGCATCGCGACGGTCGCTGCGACAACGCCTCCATGACTCCACTTCATGATGTCCTCCTGAACGGTTCGACCGATCGGCGCAGTTCGAGCCGACGAGCACTCACCTTGTCGCCGCATTGCGCGGTACTCGCTTGGCAACTCCTGGGCCCGGACAAGCTCCTCGCCCACAGATCAGCGTGTCCTGTCGGGCACTCGTAAAAACCCGGAATCCTCACGAAAACAGATGCCAAACCGCGCGACCGTGCCTATTGTTACGAATACCGCGCAGAGCCGCTTCCGCACTTTGGCGCGGCGTATCGACCAGACAACTCGTTCGCTTTTCGGTGGGGACCCCATGAAGATTCTTCCGTCTCTGCGCGCCGCGTCGTGCGCCTTCGCTCTTTGTCTGCCGGTGCTGGGTTTTGCCGCGCCGCCGCCCACCAACGTCGAGATTCGAACTCTGTCCAATCGGGCCGACTTGATCAGCAGCGGGGATGCGCTTGTCGACGTCCGGTTGCCGGTGGGCGTCGCGGCGAGCCAAGTCTCGTTGCGGCTGAACGGCGCGGACGTCACGTCGATGTTCCAGTTCCAGGCTGCCGAAGGACGCTTCATCGGGCTGCTGAGCGGCCTCGTCGACGGGGTCAACACCTTCACCGCGGTGCCGGTCGGCACCGCCGGAGGCCGGCCCTTCGCAACCTTGACGATCACCAACCACTCGCGCGGGGGCCCGGTCTTCTCGGGGCCGCAATTGCAGCCCTGGGTGTGTGCGACTCGGGTCGCGACGACCGTCACGGTCACCGTGCCCGGAACGACGCTTTCAGCACCGACCATGACCCGGGTCAGCGGTCTGGATGCCGATCCTGTGGACGCCAAGTGCAACGCGCCGAGCAAGTTCACCTATTTCTATCAACCCAAGGCGCTCGAAGGCACAGCGTGCACGTTCACGATCGCGGGCGCCAACCCTTGCTTCGTGCCGTACGACCCGGCGAACCCGCCGGCAAGCGCGGCCATCGCCAATTTCACCAACGACCGTGGCGTGACGGTTCGCAGCATCGTGCGCGTGGAGCGCGGCACGATCGATCGAGGCATCTACGAGCTCGTGTCCTTCTACGACCCGTCGACGCCGAGCTCCGCGATCAATCCGCAACCCGGCTGGAACGGCAAGTTGCTGTGGATGTTCGGCGCCAGCGCTTCGGCATCGCGGTACCAGACTCCGACCACGACGAACACGATCTTCAATTCGGATGCGCTGCGCCAGGGTTTCATGGTGGCGCAATCCTCGTTGAACAACAACGGCACCAATGCCAACCATATCTTGGCGGCCGAGTCGCTGATGATGGTCAAGGAGCACATCGTCGAGCAGTACGGTCCGATCCGCTACACGATCGGCAACGGTTGCTCGGGCGGGTCGATCCAGCAGCACACGATCGCGGCGTCGTTCCCCGGATTGCTCGACGGCATCCAGCCGAACTGCTCGTACCAGGATCAAGCCAACATCGAAATGGAGATCAAGGACTGCGGCTTGCTCGCAGGCAACTATTTTCCGACGGCAGGCGCCGCGCTCTCGCCCGAGAAGCGCGCGACAATCGGCGGCCAGCCCAACCCCGGGTTCTGCACGGTGTGGGTCGGCTCCTTCGTTCCCGCCTACAACCCGACGCTGCCGGCGAATTGCGGCGGCCTTCCTGCAGCACTGATCTACGACCCGGTCGTCCGACCGGAAGGCTTGCGCTGCGACCTGCTCGATCACGAAGGCGTCCGCCTCGGCAGCTTCGTCGACAGCGACGGCGTTCGCAAAGCGAATGACCCGTATGACAACGTCGGCGTCCAGTACGGTCTGAAGGCGCTGCAGCAACGGCAAATCAGCGTCGAGGAGTTCCTGGCCCTGAACGAGAACATCGGCAGCTACACGGTCGATTTGAAGTGGACCGGTCCGGCAATGGGCTCGCCGACGCCGGCTCCTGGCCAGATCTTCGGCACCGTGCAGCCCGCGCCTCGCAGAGCCGCCTCGCCGGAGGCGCTCGCCCGCTTGTACTTTTCCGGCATGGCCGGCGACGCGCATTTGCTGTCGCAAGTCGCGATCATCGACTTGCGGGGCAATCAGAACCCGGCCGGCGACATCCATGCCAACTGGAGGAGCTGGGGCATGCGCGCTCGGCTCGATGCGGCGAACGGCCAGCATGACAACCAGGTGATCTGGGCTTCGACACCGGGGTTGCTGCCCGGCGCAGCGCTCGCGCGCAAAGCGTTCTTGACGATGGATGCGTGGCTTGCAGGGGTCGAGTCGGACAGCAGCACCAGGACCCGCGCCGAGAAGATCATCGCCAACCGGCCCGCCGGTCTGCGCGACATGTGCCTGACGACCACGGGTGCGACCGACGCGGAGGTCGCTGCCGATGTCGGACTGGGAACGCCGGCATGCCCGGTCGTTCCCTGGGCCTCGCCGCGGCAGACCGCTGGCGGTCCGCTCGCCGAAGACATCTACAAGTGCCAGACCAAGCCGGTGAGCAATCTGGATCCTGGGTACGGTGGTGCGACGTTCACGCTGCCGCAACTGATGCGGCTGAAGAAGCTGTTTGCCACGTCCGGCGTGTGCGACTGGAGCAAGCCCGGCGTCAGCCAGCAACCCTCACCGGGGTGGGTCAGCTTCGCGACCGGAGAACCGGTGGCGTTGCCGCCGCCGCCTGTCTCGACGCCGTTGTGAATCGACGCGTTGGTGCGCGACGTTCAGGTCGCCGCGCCGCCAACCCATCGGCTCGGCTGTCCGGTCGTTGCGCCGGACAGCATTCGAGCCGTTGGCAAGGGCTGCGCGCGAACGATGTGAGCGTCGCCTAGTACGTCTCGAGGTGCAGCCGGCCTTCGCGCTTCAGCGCCGCGGCGATCGCTTCCCAGTCGAGCTCGGCGCCGACGGCGACGTCGCGCAGCGCCAGCACGACGCCTTCCTCCATCGCCTTCAGGCCGCAGACGTAGAAGTACGAGTTCGGGTCGGCGAGCAGCGGTGCGAGGTCGACGGCGCGCTCGTGGATCAGGTCCTGGACGTACTTCTTCGGCTGCCCGGGCGTGCGCGAGAAGGCGAGATTGATGTCGATGAAATCCTTCGGCAGCGACTGCAGCGGGCCGAAGTACGGCAGCTCCTCGCGCGTCCTGGCGCCGAAGAAGAGCATGAGCTTGCCGCCCTCGAACTTGCCGCTCTTCCGGAGGCGCCGCCGCCATTCGGTCATCGCCCGCATCGGCGCGCTGCCGGTGCCGGTGCAGATCATGACGATGTGCGACTTCGGGTGGTTCGGCATCAGGAAGCTCTGGCCGAACGGGCCGATCACCTGGACCGTGTCGCCGACCTTGAGGTCGCAGACGTAGTTCGACGCCACCCCCTTGGTTGGCCGGCCGAGGTGGTCCTCGGTGACGCGCTTGACCGTCAGCGAGACGTTGTTGTAGCCCGGCCGCTCGCCGTTCCGCGGGCTCGCGACCGAGTACTGGCGCGCGACGTGCGGACGCCCGCTGGCGTCGACGCCGGGCGGAACGATGCCGATCGATTGCCCTTCGAGGACTGGGAACGGAATCGCGCCGAAGTCGAGGACGATGTGGTGGGTCTGGTTGTGAAAGCCCGCCTCGGTGCAGTTGACGTTGCCGACCACGGTCGCGGTGGTCGGCGTCTTCGGCCCGAACAGGTTGGTGTAGGCGTGCGCCGCCGACCACGGCGGCACCGTCGCGCCGTAGGCGGCGCTGTTGAACGGCGCCTCCCCGTTCGCCGCTTCCGGCTTGACGGCGAGCACCGGCTCGGCCGCCGCCACGGCCGCGGCCTCGGGGGAAACGCCTTCGGCGGCGAGCTGCTCGGGCGTCAGCTCGGCCGGCAGCTCGTCCCACGTCAGCTGCTCCTCGATCGCGTACGCGCGCGCCTTCGGCACGGTGCGCCAGTTGTCGATCGATCCGGTCGGGCACGGCGCGATGCACGCCATGCAGTAGTTGCAGACGTCGGCCCGGACGACGTAGTTGCGCTCGTCGTGCGTGATCGCGCCTGTGGGGCAGGTCGCCTCGCAGGTGTTGCAGCGGATGCAGATCTCGGGGTCGATGAGGTGCTGCTTGAGGAGCACCGCATCGGCCGCAACGGCCGTGTCCATCGTGCGAGTGTCGGTGAAATCCGGGGCTGTTTCAGCCGAAGCGGACGTACTCGAAGTCGACCGGCTGGCGATTGATGCCCATCGCCGGCGGCGCGATCCAGTGGGCGAACTTGCCCGGTTCGACGACGCGGCCCATCAGCGAGGCGACGAAGGCGCGGTCGGCGTCGCTCGGCAGCCACTCGGCCTCGTGCGCCTGCCATTCCTCCTCGCTCACGACGCGGCCCTCGGGCGACATGCGGATGCCGGCGAGCGCGCCGATCCGGCGGTTGAACGCCTTGTGCGGGACGACGAGGCGCTGCGGCACGCCGGCCTTCTCGAGCACCTTGTTCCAGCGGCCGACGCCAGCGACCGAATCCTTGATGAAGTCGTCGCGCAGCACCTCGTTGAGCGCGTTGAGCATCGGCACCTCCTTCTCGACGAGCCGGCCGCCCTGCACCTCGAGCACCTTGTAGCTCTGGCCCTTCAGGACATGGTCGTCGGTCCGCTTGCCTTCCTCGTAGCGGCCCTTCAGCCCCGACGAGTAGAAGGTCGCGGCGTTGCTCGACTGGTCGGCGCCGAACAGGTCGATCGTCACCGAGTAGTGGAAGTTGAGGTAGCGCTGGATCGTCGGCAGGTCGATCGCGCCGGCCTCGCGCACCTTCTTCGGATCGTCGCTCTTCAGCTCGTTCATCACCTGCGCGGTCCGCTGCAGGACGCGCGAGACGCCGCTCTCGCCGACGAACATGTGGTGCGCCTCTTCGGTGAGCATGAACTTGGTCGTCCGCGCGAGCGGGTCGAACGCGCTCTCGGCGAGTGCGGCGAGCTGGAACTTGCCGTCGCGGTCGGTGAAGTAGGTGAACATGAAGAACGCCAGCCAGTCGGGCGTCTTCTCGTTGAAGGCGCCGAGGATGCGCGGGTTGTTCTCGTCGCCCGACGTCCGCTCGAGCAGCGCGCCGGCTTCCTCGCGGCCGTCGCGGCCGAAGAACTTCTGCAGCAGGTAGACCATCGCCCAGAGGTGGCGGCCTTCCTCGACGTTGATCTGGAAGAGGTTCCTGAGGTCGTACATCGACGGCGCCGTCAACCCGAGATGGCGCTGCTGCTCGACCGACGCCGGCTCGGTGTCGCCCTGCGTCACGATGATCCGGCGCAGGTTGGCGCGGTGCTCGCCGGGGACGTCCTGCCAGGCGGTCTCGCCCTTGTGATCGCCGAAATGGATCTGCCGAGCCGGGTCGCCCGGGTTGAGGAAGATGCCCCAGCGGTAGTCGCGCATCTTGACGTAGTCGAAGTGGGCCCAGCCCTGCGGATCGACGCTCGTCGCGGTGCGCAGGTAGACGTCGTAGTTCGTCGAGCCGTCCGGGCCGACGTCGTCCCACCACTGGATGAAGTTCGGCTGCCACTGCTCGAGCGCGCGCTGCAGCGTGCGGTCGTCGCCGAGATTGACGTTGTTCGGAATCTTCTGGCTGTAGTCGATGGCCATGACACGTTCCCAATAGGTTCTCAGACAGGTTGTCAGACGCGCTTGAAATCGAAGCCGGCCTTCTCGCCGGTGCCGTAGACCTTGAGCGCGCCCTTCTCGCCGACCGCGTTCGGGCGCTGGAAGATCCAGTTCTGCCACGCCGTCAGGCGGCCGAAGACGCGCGTCGCCAGGTTCTCGCCGGGGCCGAAGCGCAGGTTGGCCTCGAGGCCGGTCAGCGCATCGGGGGACATCGCGGCGCGCTCCTCGATCGCGATGCGCACCTCGTCGTCCCAGTCGATGTCGTCGGGCGCGGCGGTGACGAGGCCGAGCTGCAGCGCCTGGTCGGCGTCGAGCGCGGTGCCGACGGCGGCGAGCGCGGCCGCGAGCGGCGCGTCCTCGTCGTGGAAGCGGCGCGCGAGACGCGACCGGTCGCTCACCATCGGCAGCGCTCCGAAGTTGAGGTCGTCGAGCTGCAGCTTCGGCGCGCGTTCGGCATCGTCGGGAAGCGCCAGCATGTAGGCGCGGTCGGCGGCGAAGGCGAGCTCGGCGAGGACGCCGGCGAAGCACGAGCCCGGCTCGATCAGCGCGAACAGCGTGCGCGACGAGACGTCGAGGCGCGCCAAGGTCCGGCGCAGCATGCCGATCGTCTCGCGGACGAACCAGTGTTCCTGGTGGGCGAGCAGCAGCCGGTCGGCGGCGAGGACGGCAGCGGCGTCGCCCTCGGTCTTCAGGATCCAGGTGCCGAGCTCGAGCTCGTTGGTGCGCAGGTGGAGGATGGCGTCGTCGAGCTGGCGCGCCATCGCGAGCGGCCACCAGGCGGCGCCGGCGGCCTCGATCGCGGCGATGTCGGCGGGCTGCGCGCCCTGCGGCGCGCGCACCGTGATCGTCGCCGTGCGCCGGGCGCGGTCGATCTCGACCGCGAGGTGCCCGTAGCGCAGCGCGTCGGCGCTTTCGTCGCGCTCGAGGCGCGGCAGGACGACGCCGGTGGCGCCGCTCGGCCGCGGGCTCGTCGCAGCGAGCTTCTCGGCGCGCTCGTGGACCGCGGCGGCGAACCGCGCCGGCTTGGCGACAGCGTCGACCAGCCGCCATTCGACGGCGCGCTGGCCGCGAACGCCTTCGACGCTGGTGCAGAAGATGTCGGCGAGATCGTGGCGAACCTTGCGCTTGTCGGTGACGCGGGTCAGGCCGCCGGTGCCGGGCAGGACGCCGAGCAAGGGCACCTCGGGCAGCGACA
>Ga0307416_100001620_pt1 | contig 12389 bp, 8 predicted proteins | sample DK1Cmetagenome_2_FD_203821 | JGI IMG/M metagenome (GOLD analysis project Ga0307416, IMG submission 203821) | Maize rhizosphere microbial communities from greenhouse at UC Davis, California, United States - DK15-C-3 | ecosystem: Host-associated > Plants > Roots > Rhizosphere > Soil | place: USA...
TATTGGGCTCGGTGTCGGATTCGGTTGTGCACCATGCCCCATGCTCGGTAATGGTCGTACGAACGCTGCCCGAATGAGCGATCTTTCCTCACCGGTCACGGTCAATTCCAGAAATTACGTCGGAGCTCTGAAGCGGAGTTGGACGGTTAAACTGCTAAAAATTGAGGCTGACGTATTAACGTTCGTCGGCGAGTTTGACGAAGAGATCTACCATCCGGACGTCGGCCTTATCAGACGCGGGACACTCTCTTACGAGTATTTTTGGCTGGATCGCTGGTACAACATCTTTCGCTTCCACGAACCGGACGGCTCCTTAAAGTGTTATTACTGCAACGTCATCATACCGCCAATATATTCTGGAGGCGTGGTCGATTACGTCGATCTTGATATAGATATTCTGGTACGGCCCGATCTGAGCTACAAAGTGCTCGACGAAGAGGAATTCGAGGAGAACAGCAAGCTATTGGATTGCCCCGCGAACGTCGTGGAATCGGCCCGAGCGACCCGCGACATGATCGTCTCCGCAATAAACGACGGCAGGTTTCCACGCGAATTCATACCGAAATAAAATCGCTATCTGGACTGGATACGCAGAGTGTAACTGCAGACATTGAGGTTAACGCCCGGTGAAAGCGAGATCCTTTGCCCCGTTGGCAATTCGATGTTGTTTACTATCGCGGGATTTCGTCCTTCGTTCACTACCCAAAATCTTCCCTCGCCGTCGGTCGAGATTGTCAGGTGCCGACGGCTGATCTCGGGGTCGCCCGGAAGTTTGATCGTTACCGGTTTCGATTTCGACCCGCGGCCGATCGAGATCTCGTTTTCAAACACCGGGACGCTCGTCTGCCGCACGCCGTTCAAAAACACTTCGAGCTTGTAGAGCTCCTTCGCCCGCTTGCGCACCGAGGTCATCACCTCCGCTTCGTCGCTTTTAAGAGGGGTCGCTTGCTCAAAGGAATTCTGCTGGATGGTGTGCTGTGCGATCGACGGCGACGTATTCGAGGTAAACGTCGGCGGGGGCGGAACGTATTGTGGAGGGACCGACGTCGCCGATGCCTGAGGCCCGGCGACCGGATCTTTCTTGGGTAAACGCGGGAGAACTCCCGTCTTCCCTGTGGCGGAATCTTCCCAGCCGTGCTGGACCCGAACCTCGCCCTTTTCCTGTGTGCCGTCGACCCGCAGCTCGATGACAAACGATTTAGTCTCCAATTTACGCTTACCGGCGATCTCGCGTGCCCGCTCGGCGAGTATGTGATACAGCCCCTGTTCGAGACCGCGTCGCTTTACGCCCTGCCATTCCTTATCGTCTTCCTCGCTCAGAAAGATGATGTACTCGCTCGGGATGATGGTCGTGCCCTGCGGCAGCGGAACAAGCTCTTTCTGCATCACCTCTTCGACCGCCCGTGCGATCTTAACGATGAATTCTTCGGCCTGACTGCGCGGTTTGACCTGCGCATCGCGGGCGGCCTCTTCCAACACGGTTTCGGCGTTGTCGCCGTCGATCCAACGTCTGACTTTTTCGAGTACACTCAACTTTCTTTATCGCTCCCCTAATTATCCAGGTCCACGTATTTCCCGTTTATCCAGCCTTTGGCGCTGCCGACATCATCCCGATCGCGACCCTGTTCCAGGACCTCAACTTGATACCAATTATTCTGCGTTTTTACAATTCGGAGCCGCGAATTCTGCGTCACGAGTCCGACCGGCTCGTTGGCGGCGCTCGGCGCCGGACGAAGGTTGACGTCCGTGTTCGCCCGACCGGTCTGCTCGGTGAAGGCGCTTGTCACGATCGAAAGCAGGTTGATCCCTCGCAGATACGTCGAAGCGGCGTAAAGGCCGCCGCCGAACATCGCTAGAAATATCGCCGCCGCGGCCAGACGCTTCGCGAACTTACGAGAACGCTGCCGCCGGACCCGCTCATTGACGGGCGAGTCGTCGCTGCCTGCATGAGTAAGGTCTGGGAGCGATTCGGTATTTACGGCGGTTGCCACGGCACCGCTACTTCTATCGATCGGCGTCGGCCCCGGCCCCAGCTCGACGCGGATCACGGGCCTTGCGGTCGTGAGCGGGAATTTCAAATGGAGGTCGCGCGACGTGCTGAACGCCGGTCGATTCGGCGCCATCGGCGAAAAGCCTGCCCCGACGTGGGCCTGCGGCGTGGTGTTCATTACCGTTCTGGCGATGTTCAAGGGTCGCGAGTCATCGGCAAGTCGTCGCAAAGGACCGAGATCCGACCAAAACTCGTCCACGCTTTGCTGCCTTTCCAGTGGATCGTCGCTCGTCGCTCTCCTCGCGACGTTGAGGAATTCCTGCGCCCACGGCTCGTCTCTTAGGGTGATGGGAAGATCGATTATCTGACGGCCGGCATAGATCCGGGGAGCCTCACATGTCAAAAGCGTATACGTCGATTTCGCCAGCGAATAAATGTCGGACGCTGGCGAAAGGCCGGCGTTCGCGAAATCGCCGTCGGCATTCATGGGGCTGTGTTCGGGCGGCGCGTAAACATTTGTACCGACCCGGGTTATGGGCGAATCCGAAACGTGGATCCTGGCGACGCCGAAGTCGGTTATTTTGACGGTCTCGCGATCCTTCGTCAATAGCAAGTTCTGAGGCTTGATGTCGCGGTGGATCACGTTCTGACGGTGCGCGTGCTTTAAACCGGCACAGACCTGTTCGATATAGCCGACTGCCTCTTTCAAAGAAAGCGTCTTGTCGCGACAAGCTTTCTGGAGGTCGCCGCCGGGCATAAATTCGAGCACAAGATAATGAAAAACCCGGCCCTTAAGATCGCGAGCGGTGCCGTGCCCGAGCCGGCTAATAATGTTCGGGTGGCGGACGCGGTCGAGAGCGATCGCTTCGTTCTGGAAGTTTTCAACCAGCGTGCGCTCCAGTTCCGAATCCAGGTCGTCCTGGAGGAAAACGTTGAGCGCCTTGACGACGACACGGCTGTGGGGCGAAGTCGTCGAAGCGAGGATGTCGCGGGCGACAAAGATCTCGGCATAGCTGCCCTGACCGAGCCGCTCTTCGACGTCGTATCTCTTGTCGAGGCGGCAATTTGTGAGTGAAAGCTCGCGCATTGGTTCAGTCGGCTCGGGACGCAACAAAAGCCGATAACTGCATTACGACATTATAGAGCCAAAGTTCGGATTTCACACCATTTCGCCGCTCCCGGTGCGATGGACGTTGGATGCCGGTTTGTTTTGTTTTGGTCTCCTATTTCGATAGAATGGCAACAATTTCGGGCCGCGCTTCGTTCTTTCTTCTATTGATGCCGGACAATCCTCAACCCGCCAAAAGATCCCTGACACCCGACTGGTTCGTTCAGGGTATTCTGACAAAAGTCGGCGACATTTTTGATCGTCTTACGGGGCGCGGGTGGAAGCCTTCAAGCAGCCTTGCGACGAGCGAGCTGATCGAGAAACTTAAGGCGCTGCTCGAAGCCGAAAAACGAACCGACCAGGCAGGACGCGAGTACGTGCCGCACAACATCAAGCTAAAGATGCAGTGGGACAAGTTCTCCGCAGAATCCGAAGACCCGCTCAGAAAGCTGGAGACCGAGATGCTAACGGCGATGGTCGATTTTATCAACGATAATCGCTACTACACCAAAAACCCGATCCGGGTGGAGGTCAAGCCCGATTACTTCACGACCGGGGTGAAATTGTTTGTGGGCTTCGACGAGAGCGAAGACGAACGCGAAGCAGCCATTCATGTATCCAACGCTCCGGCGGCCGCGGCAGCTCCCGAACCTGAGGTTCATGCACTTTCGGTAAGGCTGCGATATGACGCCGGCGGCAAAGAAGTTTCTAAAGAGGTCGAGTTTGCTCCGGGAGTCCGGATCTCGGTCGGACGCACTAAGGAAAACGGCATCGTGATCGACGATCAAAGCGTTTCGAAGGTGCACGCTTCAATGCTCCTCAATGCCCAGGGAAATTTGGTCGTCGCGGATACCGGTTCGACGAACGGAACCTTCGTGAACGGCAGCCGTATTCCATATGGAAAGGCCGTGTCGTTGGAGGCGGGTTCTGACCTTATGTTCGGTCTCGTGAAGATAGCGGTCGAGTTTCTCGAGCGGCCCGCCGCGGCGGCAGAGCCTGAAGAAGTGCCGATAACGCAATCGTTCAGCGTTGGCGAATTTGAGTTCACACAACGGATCGAGAAACCGGAAATTAGTAACGAAGCGACCGTCGAAGAACCTGCCCCGACGGAAGCCGCTATTGACCTCGGACCCGCCGGCGCGGAGATCAACAAATGAAGCTTTACCTATTGCTTCAATTCGACTGGAATAAGTTAAGGCCCGAAAGCCTGTTCGGCGGGCAGGTCCTTGAGCGAACGCCGGCCGGACTTTCCGTCCTCTACATTGTTGGTATCGGGATCCTGCTTGGTTTCCTCGTCATCACCTTTTTCGACAATTTCCGCCGGCCGCGGTTCGCCTTCGAGTACGATTTGCCGCGCGAGGTGAGCCGCAAGCTTACGCAGACGGTCGCCAACCGCAGCGTCCGTGCGTGGCAGATCGTCTTTATTTTGCTTGCGTTTACGGTATTCGGGTTCCAGGTTTACTGGACCTATTTCGCCGACGAATCGAACGAACAATTCCAGGCGTTGGCTTATAAAGATCTGAGGACCCGGCGAACCACTGCCGCGAGCCTTCGCGGCTGGATGCTTGACCGCTCGGGGAAGCTGGACGGCGCGTTAGCGTATTATCGCGTGCAAGACGGTGATATCGTTCGTTCGTTTTCGCTCGAAAAGGAAATGGCGCACCTGCTGGGGACCGAGCGCGGGACGCCGGGGCTCGAAAGGACGCTTTATCAAAGACAGGCCGATCCGATGCCCGAATCCTGGGAGGTATTGACGACGATCAAGAAGCCCGAGGACGCCCCCAAGGACATCAAAGTCACTATAGACAAGGATCTACAAGCATTTTTGGCGAAACAACTTGAGGGCAAAAAGGGCGCGATCGTCGTGTTAAACCCCCAAAGCGGCGACATCGTAGCGATGTTTTCCAATCCCACATTCAGCTTGTCGGATGCTCAAAATCCCGAAGACTTTTTAAGGCTCGAGGCTGACAAGCGGGATAAACCGCTGCTAAATCGCGCCACGCGTGAATTTTATGTTCCGGGATCGACGTTCAAGACCTTTACCATGATCTCGGCGTTTCGTGCCGGCAAACAAAACGCCGTGTTTGCCAGCTATCCGGGCGGCTTCCGGCCCACGCCCAATTCCCGTCCGATAGTGGACGCCACTCAAAAGCTTGGTCCCGACGGTTCGGTTTCGGGCGTCTGCGATGGAGGCTGTGAACCCAAGGACATCACCTTCGCCTATAAGGTCTCGAGTAATCAATACTTCGCCCAATTGGCGATCGAGCTGGGACGCGAGCGGCTTAGTGAAACGGCGGGCGTTGTCGGGATCGGGGCGGCGGACTCACCGCAAGAGGCTTTATTGCCGAAGTTTTTCCCGAATGTCCTCAACACCAGCACGCCCGCGATCGCAGCGGCACTCGCCCCGCAACAGTCGACCATCGTCACCGGCAAGGACATTTCTCTATACGATCTGGGCATCGAGGGGATGGGCCAGGGTTATGCCGGACAGATGACGCCGTTCCAAATGGCGATGTTGGCATCGATTCCCGGAAATCTTGAAGGAAAGTTGATGAAACCCCGGATCGAGCTTGACCAGGCTCCGCAGGCTTTTGCTCAAGTACTTTCGGCACAGCAGGCCGCCGTAGTCCGGGAGATTATGGCGACGGTCACCGAAGAACCGGGCGGCACCGGCACCGTGCTCTCGTCCAAACTGGCGGGCACCGGCATCAGGACGGGCGGCAAGACCGGGACGGCCGAAAAACAGGCGCCGGTCTACGACGAAAAGACGGGCAAGTTAAAGACGATCAAACAGCGTCGGCGGAACGATAAGGGCGAGATCGTGGAAGTCAATGTACCCGTTATGTACGAGCGGACCGACAGCTGGTTCATATCGATCGCGCCCCTCGAGAGACCACAAGTGGCGATCGCGGTCGTAGTCGAAGGCGGTGGGTATGGGGCCCGCACGGCCGCCCCAATAGCGGCAAACGTCATCTTGAAGGCTCGCGAACTGGGTTTGCTGGGCGACCAGTACCGACCAAAAGCTTCCGCTCCGACAAAGGCCCCAGCCAAAAGACGCAAAGCTCAGTGAAAAACAGAACGTCCTCACATTTCTTTATTCTGGTTCTTATCGTCGCGTTAACGACGATCTCGCATTATTCCATCTATTACGGCGGTTTGATCCGCGGATACGAGACATCCCGGTACGCGGCAGTCCGAAATATCGGGTTGATCTCGATCCTCGCTATACTTCCTATTTTCCTAAAACGGTTTGCACGGTTTCAGGGAAATTGGACGGTATACACCACGGCCGTGCTTCTGTTCTCCATCGGCCTGACCATGCAATATCGCCTGTTCAGCGATCCGGAATACATTTCAAGAAAGGACAAGTCCGAGGCCCGGGAGCAGAAGATCCGAACCCAACAGCTTCATTTCATTCAGGAAAACTACACCGCCGAAAAAAAGCAGATGATGGGCCTGCCGCCGACACCTCCGTCGCCGGTCGACCTTTCCGCTGAGACCCCGCGACCCTCGGACGAAACTGCAATGACGGTGCTGTTTTCAGGCAGGACCATAAATCCGCTGCTCGGGATTCTGGCACTTATCGTCGCGTTCCTGCTTGCCAGAAATGAGCGGTTCCTGGAATTGCTGCAGAAGAATGGCTTCCTGATCGTGCTGTTGACTCTGGGACCTTTGTTTGTCGCGGCCATCACGTCGCGGGCCGGCAAATCGATCGGCAACATGACGCCTTGGGAGCCCTCGAAGATACCGTTTCTGATCGGGTTTGCCGCCGTCCTTGCCGTACTCTACAAAAATCTCGCCCGTACGTATTGGGGCCTTCCGCGTGCCCGCGACGTCCTGCCGCTCTTGGTGATGGCGATGCTTCCATTTTTCCCGTTCTTCGTTTTGAAGGATTTCGGGCAAATGATGGTCTTCAGCGGCGTTTACGCGACTCTTTATCTGATCGCCGTGCGGCGCTTCTCCCAGCGGTTTGTGTTGATCGGGAGCGTACTGCTGCTTTTCGGGATCCTTGTCGTCGGGGCGCTTCCGGAAAAGACCCAGGAGAATGTTCCACTCCTTCCGACTTTGGCCCGGCCCGTTAAGCAGGTGCTGCCGGCTCGAATACAGCAGCGTTTTCATTTATGGCTGGATGGCTTTAACCCGCCGACGCCCGAGACACCGTGGTGGAAAGAGGAATACGACGATTATTACAAAAGGCTTAAGGCACGGATGGCTGAAAAGAACCAGGATCTAGACCAAATGCTGACGGACGACCCGGATCTTCAAAAAACCGTAAACATCGACGCATGGTTCGACGTGTTGGCGTTCCAGCCGGCGCAGGCCACGTTCGGGCTCGCTTCCGGGGGTACGACGGGCCGCGGTTTGGGGCTCGGATATCCGGAATTGATCCCCGTTTCCGACTCGGATTACATCTTCGCCGCGATCGGGGAAGAACTTGGACTTTTCGGGGGTTTGTTGGTAACCTTTGCGCTGATCGTCTTTGTCAGTGCGGGGGTGCGGACGGCTCTGGATTCCAGAGACATGTTCGGGAAGCTATGCGCGGTCGGATTGACCGCGTTCATCGGCTTTCAGGCCCTCGTAAATGTTGGCGGCATCACGCGGGCGCTCCCGATGACGGGCATCACGCTCCCGTTCGTAAGTCACGGCGGATTTTCGTTGATCACCAGTTTCGTGATGCTCGGGATGTTGATGGCCTTTTCACACCGTAACGCACTCGATCGCGCCCAAACCCAAGTTCAGGAATTACCTTAGCCTTGTCTCTCTAACTCGTTCAGTATAGACCGTTTACACTATCACAGTTCATCGCCACATGGAACAGACCTTCGAGATCAGATCCGCCGTCGTGTCCGACCGCGGTCTCAGTGAAAAAAGACCCCAGAACGAGGATTCGTATTTGAATCTTCCCGATCTCGGAGTATTTGCCGTAGCTGACGGCGTCGGCGGAGCCCAGGCCGGGGACGTAGCGTCGCAGATGGCGATGGAGATCGTCGCCGAGGCCTTTAGCAATTCTCCCGGCGGCGAACCGGAATCGACGATGCGGGCAGCCCTGGAACGGGCAAACCTCGCCATTTACCAAATGGCTAACGACCTTCCACAGCTTTCGTCGATGGCAACGACGGTCGTCGCCGTACATCTCGACGGGGATACCGCGACGGTCGCGCATGTCGGTGACTCGCGTGTATACAGGATCTTTCCCGACGGCCGGCTTGAACGCGAAACGGATGACCACTCCGTCGTGGAAGAGGAGGTACGTGCGGGTCGAATGAGTCGCGAAGAGGCGGCCGTGCATCCCGGTCGCAACGTCATCTCTCGAGCGCTCGGGGCCGAAGATAATGTCGATATCGACCTAAAAAAGGTCGTCGTCGAGCCCGGCACGAGTTTCCTGCTCTGCTCGGACGGGATCACACGACACATCGACGACGCGGAACTTTCCGGCATTCTGAGTGCCGGGCTTGACCCGCAAGAAACATGTCTTAGGCTCAAGGAGCTTTGTTTCGAGCGCGGTGCGGAAGACAACCTGACCGCCGTGGTAGTGAGCATACCCCGAGGAGACGCCCGTTCGACCGTTTCGGAAGCTGATACACCGCCCGACATCAGTTTTGACGATACTGAAGAGGTGACTATAGCCACCGCCCGATCGCCGTTCGACGAGACCGTCGACCGATCCAACGACGACAAACCCGAATTCGACGAGTTCATAGATGAGTTTGAGGACACCGCGGAGATAAACGAAGACGACGATTCGTTCATGATGCTCGAAGACGAATCGCGGATCGAGGCGGCCGATCCCGACGCCGTGACGTCGGAAGAGAGTTCGTCGAGCACCGTTTCGACCCCGGCTGCCCCAGACGCGACCATATCAACGGCAGACCTTCGACCGACGCCGGCATTTTCTTCTTTCGAAAGCGATCCTGTGGCTCCGGGCCGAGGGTCGCGAATAATTTCATCGATCGCTTTGCTGTTGCTCGGAGCTATCGCTGGATTTGGCGGCTTTTACGCCTGGCAGAAGTCGCAGCCGACGCCTGTTACGGTCATCGAGCAGCCGGTGATCACTGAGATGAAAAGCAACAACACGGCCCTGACGGCTTTTGAAGAAGGGCGTCGGCAGGTCGATTCAGATCCGGCGAAATACCTCAGCGCAAAGGCGGCGAGCCCGCAGGAAGCCGAAGATTATTTCTTGTTGGGCCGCGCATTCTTGTTGACCGGTAAATACTGGGAGGCCAAGCGGGCATTTAACGAGGCGAAGACCCGCTTGCCAAAGGTTGAAAGCGAAAACACCAAGACGCTCGCCGCCGAGATCGCAATGGCCCTTGCGATAATCGAAAATCCGCGAGCAACCGAAATGTTCCAGCGCGACGTCGCTGTTCAAGAGCAGCCCGCAAACAACGGCGCTCAGGCCGCTCCACTTCGGTGATCGGAGCGACGCTGCCTTAATGCCTCGAAGAAGATCACGCCCGCCGAGACCGCCAGGTTAAGGCTTTCGACGGAGTTTTCGAGCGGTATACAGATGACCTCATCTATTTTCGCAAGATTTTCAGGGGAAAGTCCGTGGGCCTCCGATCCGAAGATAAGAAGTCGATGCTCAAGCCACGCCATCGCCGAATAATCTTGACGGCCTTTGGTGTCCGCGGCGGACGTAACCATTCGCCGATCGTTCGCCCAACCCAACACGCCGGCAAATGGCGCGCGATCCCAGATCGGCATTCGGAATGCGGAACCCATCGATGCACGCAATGACTTGGGAGAAAATGGGTCGACCGAATTTTCTCCAACTATGACCCCGGAAACGCCCGCCGCCTCGCCGCTCCGCACGATCGCTCCGAGATTTGAAGGGTTGTTAACTTCAAAAAGGAAGGCGAACAGGCCGGTCGCAACCGTTTTTGCGGCTCGGTCGAACGACTCAAAATCTGACAATGGACGCCGAGCCAAGGCGAAAATACCCTGGCCGTTTTTCGTGTCGGACAGACGCTCCGCAAGTTCGTCGGAAATCTCAAAAGCGTCCCCGGCGCGGCGGGCCACTTCCTCGGCCAACTTCCGGTGCTCGGGCTTTTGCAGAAACGTCTCGGAGAAGTATGCCTCGTCGATCGCCACCTCAGACCTCAGGGCCTCGCCGACGAGCCGGGAGCCTTCGACAAAAATAGATCCTCTTTCCTTCCCGTCACGGACCCTCTGGGCGTGCTTCAATCGGGCATTGTCGCGGCTCGAGATCGTCTTCATTCGGCTTCCGGATATCGATTCTAGCATTACCTTCGCCATAACGAACTCAGCGAGACGGCCTTGCGGACATTGATATTTCAGATACACTGTCCCATGCCAAGCAGCCTTCCGCGCCAAACTTTCAGAGCGGTAGAAAAAGCACCGGCAGACATGTAGGTTGTTTATATTGGAAACCGCAAGATCTCCGATCGATCAGATATGAAGCCTGAATCCCGTATTTTTAGCAAGCTCGAGGAACTCCGCGCCAGGTCGCGCGATGCCGAAAAAGGCGGCGGCGAACAGCGCCTCGAAAAGCAGCGAGCCTCGGGCAAGATGACCGCCCGTGAACGCATCGACTTTTTCCTCGATGAAGGCTCGTTCGAAGAATTCGACAAATTCGTGGTCCATCGCTCGACGGACTTCGAACTCGACAAACAAAAATTTCTCGGCGATGGCGTCGTGACCGGCCACGGACTAGTCGATGGCCGCGAGGTTTTCGTTTTCGCGCAGGATTTTACGGTTTTTGGCGGGTCGCTTTCCGAAACGCACGCCGAAAAGATCTGCAAGATCATGGATCTGGCTATGAAGGTCGGTGCACCGGTCGTCGGGCTTAACGACTCGGGAGGAGCCCGCATCCAGGAGGGCGTCGTCAGCCTCGGCGGATACGCCGACATCTTTCTGCGAAACACGCTCGCGAGCGGTGTCATACCGCAAATAAGCTGCATCCTTGGGCCATGTGCGGGCGGGGCGGTGTATTCGCCCGCTATCACGGATTTCAACGTCATGGTGAAGGGCACCTCATACATGTTCATCACCGGACCCGATGTGATCAAGACGGTCACACACGAGGAGGTGACCAAGGATGAGCTCGGCGGCGCGTTGACCCACAACGCAAAGTCCGGCGTCGCACACTTCGCTGCCGAATCCGACAGGCACGCTCTGCAGCTCACCCGTGAGCTTCTGTCGTTTCTGCCGTCCAACAACATGGAAAATCCGCCGTTCGTCGCGACGGACGATCCGGCGGAACGTGCCGATCAAAGCTTGAATGCGATCGTTCCCGAGTCTTCGAACCAGCCTTACGACATTCGAGATATAATCCACCGCGTCGTCGACGACAAACATTTTTTCGAGGTCCAGGAGCTTTACGCCGCAAACATCGTCATCGGTTTGGCCAGGCTTGGCGGATTTTCGGTCGGCATAGTGGCTAATCAGCCGGCGTTCCTGGCCGGGGTTCTGGATATCGACGCGTCGGTCAAAGCGGCGCGGTTTGTTAGGTTCTGCGACTGCTTCAATATCCCGCTCGTGACTTTTGAAGACGTCCCGGGATTCCTGCCGGGCGTCGATCAGGAGCACTTCGGAATAATCCGTCACGGAGCAAAGCTGCTTTATGCGTTCGCGGAAGCGACCGTGCCGAAGATCACCGTCATCACGCGAAAGGCTTACGGCGGAGCTTATTGCGTTATGGCCTCGAAGCACATTCGCACCGACATCAACTTCGCTTATCCCACCGCCGAGATCGCCGTAATGGGGGCCGAAGGCGCAGTCGGCATTCTATATCGGAAAGAGATCGCGGAGTCGGATGTCCCGGACGACGCCCGCATCGCCCGCGTAGCCGAGCTCACGGACAAGTTCGCGAACCCGTACATTGCCGCGGAACGAGGATTTATCGATGAGGTTATTGACCCTTCCTCAACCCGGCCGAAACTCATACGGGCGCTCTCGCTGCTGCAAAACAAACGCGATTCGAACCCACCGCGTAAACACGGCAATATTCCTCTTTAGGATCGACTTAAACTGTCTGCCGTCAGACCTTTCATGTATTACTTGAAGAACGGTTCTAACTGCACTGAGAACTTGGATTTCTGAGATTATCCTAACTTAATACACTAAATTCCGATGCCCCCTCGACCACGTGCAAGACCAACCGCCGCGTTAATCGATCTTGGGGCATTAGCATTCAATTTGGGCTCGGCTCGCAGCTTCATCGGCGAGGAGTTGGCCTACATGGCCGTGGTCAAGGCAAACGCATACGGGCACGGAGCGGTGGAATGCGCGAGAACTCTTCAGAATGAGGACGTCGATTGGGTTGGGGTT
>Ga0307416_100001621_pt1 | contig 12386 bp, 6 predicted proteins | sample DK1Cmetagenome_2_FD_203821 | JGI IMG/M metagenome (GOLD analysis project Ga0307416, IMG submission 203821) | Maize rhizosphere microbial communities from greenhouse at UC Davis, California, United States - DK15-C-3 | ecosystem: Host-associated > Plants > Roots > Rhizosphere > Soil | place: USA...
TTCTGCCCGCCTTCTCCTTCTCCTGCGAGTGGTAGGTGTACACCGCAACCAAAGGAGGATTTTTTTTCGATCCGAACCCGGAAGTATTCAGCTTATCGACGACCGCGCTACCAGAAAAAATCAAGCCGAGGCTGTCGGGATAGAGCGCGATCGGTAAATGAGTCCAGTGAATAAGGTCTTTGCTCACAGCATGACCCCAATGCATGGGACCCCACACAATATCTTCGGGATAATACTGGTAAAAAAGATGATACTGACCTTTGTGATACACCATCCCATTCGGATCATTCATCCACTTCTCTTTCGGAGTAAAATGGATCTGCGGGCGGTGCTTCTGACCAAAGGTACTATCAGCCGCCAGGGATTCATTCTGTTGGTGCTCCTGGCTTCTGCATCCTGTCAGGAAGAAAGCCAGCACCATTATAAAAGTATAGAGTTGTTTCATTTCTTCATTCTTAAAAGATATGCTCTTTAACCGGCTTTGTTGTTTTCTATTATTTGCAGCATGACTGCAAACCAAGTGTCAATCACAATTCGGGCCTTAGGTAGCCAGACCTGCAACGACCAAAGTGTTCCAGTGCACTAATATCCTTGAAAGAAATGGATCCGCTGAAAGGATCGCGAGAAATATCGGGCAGATTGGAAGTGACATGAGAAAGCGAGCTAAAGCACTCGCCTTCCTGATATAATTGAGAGCCACAGATTGTCGCCGTAGTCAATTTTTTCGGGCCAACCAGTGGTCGCAAGGATGGCGCTTCGAATGTTCGACGCATGACTGGCGAATGGGCCCGGCCGGAGATTTTATTAAACCCCATTCGGGGTTGGGGATATATCCCGCTTAACCCCACGTTTACACGTGGGGCTATTCATCTTTAATCCTTGCAGGATTGAGTACAGAGTAGAACAAAAAATCCTCACCTCTGAAGGAAGGAGTGTCGGTAATCCATACGTAGATGGGCTTGGAACGTTCGCACGTCACAGACTCTTAAACCCGCCGGATTGAATTTGAGTAGTCCCGCATCACAATGCAGGGAGGGAGGGATGATGTGGTCAACCCTTTGAAAGATTAATCTGCAACACGAATCCCAACGCGCATGCCGGTCTGCCAATGAATCTAGACCACATACTTATTAAAACCGATTCCCGCTAATCATCTTCGTGTTGCGATTTACGCCACGCGCGATCGATTGAATTTGGATAGTCCCGCATTTGCAATGTGAGGTTAGAGGATGATGTGATCAACCCTCGAAAGATTACTCTGCAACACAATCCCAACGCCCACGCCGGGTCTGCTAATGGATCTTGACCCGACACTTTATTAAAACGATTCGCGGTTAATGCATCTTCGTGTTACGAATGTAAGCCCACGGCGATTCATCTTTAATCATTCCACGATTGCGCACACATTAAATAAAATTTACTCACCCATGAATGAACCAGACCTATAATCCATACCGTATGCAGTGCAGAATTAATTTAACGACATGGATATACACCTAATCCCGGAGGGATTAAATTTTGAATAACGCTCATCACAATGTCCGGTTAGAACGGATGATGTGATCAACCCTCGAAAGATTACTCTGCAACACAATCCCAACGCCCATGCCGGGCCTGCTAATTGATCTTGGCCAGATACTTTATTAAAACGATTCGCGGTCACTGCATCTTCGTGTTACGAATTTATGCCAGGCGCGATTCATCTTTAATCATTCAACGATTGAGTAAGCAGCAAGATAAACTTTGCTCACCGATGACTGAAGAAGCATATTATCAATAGCTCATGAAGTGCAGATTAAGAACCGTTTGCACCCGATATGCACCTTAACCGCGAGGGATTGCATTTAATAGTCCTGCATTTGCAATGTTAGAGGATGATGTGATCAACCCTGAAAGGCTACTCTCTGCAATACAATTCCAAACCCCGCCGGGGTCTGCTAATGGATCTTGACCCGACACTTTATTAAAACGACTCGCGGGTAATGCATCTTCGTGTTACGAATGTACGCCAGCCGCCATTCATCTTAAATCATCCCACCATTGCGCACACATTTACCGCATGCAGTGCAGAATTTAGTTTAACGATATGGATATACGCCTAATCCCGGAGGGATTGAATTTGAATAGCCCCGCATCACAATGTGCGGTTAGAATGGATGATGTGATCAACCCTCGAAACATTACTCTGCAGCACAATCCCAACGCCCATGCCGGGCCTGCTACTGGATCTTGACCCGACACTTTACTAAAACCGATTCGCGGTTAGGCATCTCCGTGTTACGAATTTATGCCAAGCGCGATTCATCTTTAATAATTCGACGATTGAGTAAGCAGCAGCAAAATAAACTTTGCTCACCGATGAAGAAGCTTATAAAAAATAGCGCACGAAGTGCAGAACTTAAGGACCGTTTGCCCGCGATATACGCCTAATCCTGGAGGGATCGAATTTAATAGTCCTGCATTTACAATGTTGCGTTAGACAGATGATGTGATCAACCCTTGAAAGATTAAACTACAACACAATCCCAACGCCCACGCCGGGTCTGCTAATGGATCTTGACCCGACACTTTATTAAAACGATTCGCGTTTAGTACGTCTTCGTGTTACGAATGTACGCCAGCCGCCATTCATCTTAAATCATTCCACGATTGCGCACACATTAAATAAAATTTACTCACCTATGAATGAACCAGACCTATAATCCATACCGTATGCAGTGCAGAATTACTTAACGACATGGATATACACCTAATCCCGGAGGGATTGAATTTGAATAGCGCTCATCACAATGTGCGGTTAGAACGGATGATGTGATCAACCCTCGAAAGATTACTCTGCAACACAATTCCAACGCCCACGCTGGGTCTGCTAATGCATCTTGACCCGACACTTTATTAAAACGATTCGCGGTTAATGCATCTTCGTGTTACGAATGTACGCCAGGCGCCATTCATCTTTAATCATTCCACCATTGCGCACACATTTACCGCATGCAGTGCAGAATTTAATTTAATGACATGGATATACGCCTAATCCCGGAGGGATTGAATTTGAATAGCCCCGCATCACAATGCGGGGTTAGAACGGACGACGTGATCAACCCTGCAAGGGTTTAATAAACACGACGACACAAGCCCCCAACTAAAAAAATATAACGAGTAAATACTCAGCGCCGTTTCTTTTCTTATACACCGGATTTACGCCAGGCACTTGCACTTATTTAGAACAATGATGCTCATCGGCGGCCCTTAACCCGGGACTCACTGCCATACTTCTTCTTCAGCCCCGCATATAGAAGTTCGAACACCTTGTCGCGGTCTATACCATAACAGCGCAACAACTTGCCGTTTGTCCTGTAAAAATTGTAGTCCATGTACGTCGTAACAGTCGGACAAACCGTTTCCTCCCACTTGCCAATCGTCGGGTCTATCAACACTGCAATATCCCCCACATCAAAGAAACCTTTCTTTGTGCCACTCCACGGCTCGCGCTTCAGGCGATAATTGTACAGGTACTCTCCAAGCTCACCATATGGCTTTACATTTTTCTCCGATTCCTCCAGCGTGCCCGCGCTCAGTTGCGTACCGGTATCAAACAGTATCAGCCGAAGCGGCGAATGAAATAACATTCGGGCAGCATGCATATCACCCTTGATGTTGTAGTTGTGCGCGCGGAATGGCCATGTCTCCTCCGTGCGCGCGTGCCAGAAGATCACAACTCGATCCTTGATAGCCGGCTCCTTCAGATACGCGGATGCAAGATCCGTCGCAGACCCAAGTCCAAGAATCCACAACGGATCTTCCGGGCTAGCTGCCATTGCCCTCTCAACAATAAAGTCCACGCCTTCCGACCCACTGGGAACAGATTCGTATTGCATCGGATGAGCGCCATGGTATACTGGATACTTTCCCTTCATGCCCGCCTTTTCCAAAATAGTTCGTATTTCCTGCACAGCACGTTCGATGCTTTTCGGTCCCACTTCCTCATGTGAGTGATCGTAGTTCGATCCTACGAACCCCTCAATCTGAAAACGTTCCGGATATAAAAGTGCCAAGGCGATCGCCCACACGTCATCGATCTCGTTCGTAGCATCGCTGACCACCACCAACCTGATGCGTTCCCCCTGGGGAGGAAGTGTCGCAACCATCTCTTTCTTTCCGTAATATTTCAACGCCTGCCCGAACACACGGGAAGTATGCATGATTAATATCACTGCAAGAATCATTAGGATTCTCATCAAGCCCTTTCCTGGTAAACAGCTCATATATTATACGTCTTTATCATTCTACTACTTACCAATTCCACTCGAGAAGACAAGCGAAGGCAACCCTTTGATTAAAGTCTGCCAGAGTAACGCCTTTACGACAGAATGGATTAACAAAAATAAGATAATTCGTGTAGCCTTCTTCATTTTCGATACCTGACAGATAATCTGCCGTATAATTGGCGAGCATCATTTGACTCTTTGCGACGCAGCTGTCTCAGCTATTCGCTTCCGTGCGTGTAATAATTTCACACCATTTGCAGCCTGACATAAACCCCGAATGAATATATTTGATAATACCTATACCAATGCCTATGAGAGCCCTCCGTCTCGTTATATGCCTATTGGCATCCCTGTGCACGTCTCTGCTCTATGCCCAACATCCAAATGTGTCAGTTGAAAAGGCACCTCCGTGGGTAACAGAAGTCACCTTTGACCCCAAAGCTACCCCAAATGCAGGTCAGGAGGCAGGATTTTACTGCCTGCTTATCAACGAGCAGCAAAACATCTCAAAACAGGAAAGCTTCGTCCATATCGCCTATAAGATTCTCACCAACGAAGGGATTCAGACGATGTCAGACCTGACGTTCGACTTTGATCCCTCCTATCAAAAGCTCAAGCTTCACAGCATTCGCATTCACCGCGCTGGACAGGTCATTGACAAGATGCCGTCACCCATTCGAACGATACAGCGCGAACAAAGCATGGACAGGTACCTGTACGACGGCTCGCTCACTGCGATCGTCAACATGCCCGACGTACGTGTAGGAGATATTATTGAATACGCTTTCACGGTGAAGGGTTTTAACCCAGTTTACGAAGGGCACATAGGACGCAGGATCTACTTCTCCTATGCCTTTGCCTATGATAAATTGTTTGAACGGATGCTCGTGCCAGAGCCGTTCTACTTAAACCTCGAATATCGCAACGCCGACGTGAAGCCTGAAGTAAAAACCACTGCATCCGGAAAGGAATACATCTGGTCACTCAAGAAGAAGAATGCGTTTGTTCCGGATAGCAATGTGCCGAATTGGTATGATGGGAACGAATATGTGTTGACAACGACATTCGAAGACTGGGGTCAACTAGCATCCTGGGCTACACGCCACTTTCAAGTGACGGCAGCCGAACGTCAGGCGTTGAAGAAACGCATGACTGGCACATTTGGATCTGAAGACAAAGAAAAGTTCGCCCTTGATGCCATCCGTTTCGTCCAGGACGAAATCCGTTATCTCGGCTTCGAAGGTGGACTAAACTCACACAAACCGCATTCACCTGTGAAGGTGTTTGACCAGCGCTTTGGCGACTGCAAAGATAAATCTCTTTTGCTCTGCAGCATGCTGAACAGCGCCGACATTGAGGCGCATCCCGTTTTAGTCAATACCGTTCTGCATGGAAAAGTCGAAAATGATGCCCCTTCTTTGACAGCCTTCGACCATTGTGTAGTGCAGATAAAACTCGATAACAGGGTCTACTACATCGACCCAACCATAAACAATCAGGGCGGAAGGCTGGGAAACATCGCCTTTCCTCCATACACCAAAGGTTTGATCATCAAGGAAGGAACCGAGCAGCTTGAGCAACTTTTCTCAACTGTTACATCTGAAATAACAGAAGAGCAGATCATTGCGGTACCAAACTTCGAAGGAGAAGCTTACCTTCAGGTACGCACTACTTACACGGGAGCTGAGGCGGATAATATCCGTGGACAGTTCCTGAACAGCAATGCTGAGACGATTCAGAAAAACTACCTGACATTCTACGGCAACCTTTTTCCAGACCTCGAGATGCTCAGCCCCATTACACATCATGATAAGAGGGAGCGTAATATTTTTGTCGTCGAAGAAAACTATCGCATACCAAAATTTTGGCAGCTATCAGAAACGGATACAGACTATTTCTATGCCGAAGTGTATCCGCAAACTCTCGAAAATTATTTTAATGCGTCGAAGTCGTCCCAACGCATAACGCCCTATCGACTACAGCATCCGGTGTCATATCATCACAGTTTTAATATTAAAATGCCCGAAGACTGGAATGTTCAGACGGCGGAAAGGTTCATTGACAATGACTACTATCACTATGAATATTATGTGCGCGACGGGGGCAGGGATATAACCGTTGAAACTCATTACCGCACGAAGCAGGACCACGTGCCTCTGAATTCGTTTGAAAAGTTCGTATCTGACCATGAGGAAATGTATAACAACCTTACCTTCCAGGTCAACTATAACAAGAACCTTATAGGAAACAAGCCAGGCATCAGCTGGCTGGGAATCATCACTGCACTCATTACCCTTGCGTTCGGTTTATGGATGGCGCTGCGCCTCTATTACTATTACGATCCCAAGCCTGCGATTGAAATATGGGATGGCGGCCAACCAATAGGTGGCTGGCTGATCCTTGTAGCTCTGGGTCTCGTTTTATCCCCCTTCCGCATGATTGTCGACTTGTTCAACATTCCGGAGGTTTATGACAGTCAGACGTGGGCCAACCTTCTCGCATTGAAGCGCTACGGTCTGTTTGCATTCACTCTCCTGACACATGTGTACAACGTCCTGTTTTTCAGCTACATGATTCTCATCATCGTACTGTTTATCAGGAGGAGATCCTCTTTGCCGAAGCTTATCATAATCTTCTACGGTGTGAACTGCTTCATGACCGTCATTGATTCGCTCGTGGGCGCTGTCGTTGATCCTTCGGTTGCGCACCAGCCAGCATATTATCGCAACGTCTTTAGCAGCATCATCGCAGCCGCCATCTGGATCCCGTATTTCAACACTTCATCGCGTGTTAAGGAAACTTTTGTTGTCCAGATCAGCGATGATAATGACGATGCCGGATATGCGGGGGCGCTGGCCACCGCAGATCCAACGGATGCTGAAAATCGGAGTTGATAGAGTATCCATTTCGTGTTTCATCAGACACCGAGTTTGAGGAACTGCGCCTGGCAGCCAGAACATTCCCTCATTGTGTTTGAAAGGCAGATGTGTAACCAACCTTCAGGTAAAGCGTTTGTTGTAGTGGATGCGAACACTGCACTGTTAAGCGCAACTTCAACAGGATCCGAATTGCAGATCAATCGGGGATGCGACGACGGTTCATCTCAATGGAGATATGACTTTTTCGGCGCCAGAGTAACAACGTCAGGTTGATAAGTCTTCGATCTTTAAAAGATACCATTTTCCCTCGATCCTCTTGAAATAATAATTTATCTGGATACCGTTCTCAATGCCGATAATGGCATACACCATTTCATCTGATTCCGGAAGCTCCCTGTTGGCGAAACCATCAAAGAAATATTCGAAGGTATTAGACGTGAAATCCTTTATTGGAACAAAGTACCACTCCGTTTGCTTGATTGTCTCTGTGACTGTACTATCAATGCTGGGATCCGGGTAAAGCGATATCAGCGGAAATTTGATACGACCTATTTGAAAAGAGCTATCCCGGCAGAAATCTTGAAAAAATAAAAAGAAATTCTCGCTGCGTTGAGGCAATGTTTGTGCGACCAATGCATTAGAGAAAAGGTAACAGCTGAGAAAAATGAGCTTTTTCATAACGGTAGTGTTTGTATTATCTGCTTATATGATGACGTAAATTGAGCGGTGCGTTGGAATCAAAAAAGAAGTAGATGCCGTTTTTCAAAAATGCTGCATCCCATTGCTGCGCGGACATACCGTCCCGCCTGAATTTTTCGGTCGTACCAGGAAAAAAATTTCCGAACGAATCAACTTGAATGTAAGCCCAACCGTTCGGTGACCCGGATAGCTCTACCGTTGCATGACCGGGGACCGGGTCGGGACAATTGTTAGCAACGGGTTGTGCCTTTGAAGGCGGTGTAGCAATCGGGCGGATATGGGCATTACTGGTAACCGAAAAATTAATCTCTAACGGGCCCCCTTGTGAGCTCTTAAAATACTCGTCGCAGTACGGCATTGCTGTGAACGTGTAGCATCCACGTTTTAATTTGCCTGACTCAGTGTGCACAGCGAATGCCCGAAACGAAAGTTTAGCTAAAGCTTTGTCGCTACATGGATTGTGGTGTGATCCATTTCCAGACAGCGCACCGGCGCGTGGTAGAATCGTTACATGGGAAGTTACGGTGCAAAGCTTTTGCATAACGGACGGGATTGATGTGGGCGGAAGCAAAAGGGATGCCTGCGCAATCCGTCGAATTTTCCAGATGCTTAACCCCGAAAATCATCCGATTGTCGACAAAACTAAACAGAGCGAACCAGCCGTGAATTTTACTTCGGGTCACCCACCGGCAATGAGATGCCGACATTACCTAGCCTGCCAACTTTAAAAAAGAATTATACTTGTTTCGATCCGACAAAGCGGTGCTACGATGGATTCTCTTGAGCCAAAAATCAGATGCACACCACAAGACTGCTCTGATACTCATACAATCACACCGCATCGCTTCAGAAAATTTGCTGTTATTTTCTGCACGCGTTCGTCCGTCCCATGAGGACGCCCATAATGAGAATAAGGCAGGATGTGACCGGGCGGGTCAGACAATCCCATCGACCAATAGATGGTTGCAGCATTGAATACGAAGTTTCCTTTCGCTCCAGGGTAGACCGTCGCCGTGCTAAGAGATTCCTCGCCCCCGCTGTTGATGGTCTTTCCGGAAGCAATCACGTCAAGCCCGGGAATATTCATCGGATCTCCATGATGTTCCCATCCTACGAGCCCCGGAATTCGGTCGTCTTCCGCTACTTGCGTACCTTCAAAGATCCAGTGTTCCGGCTTTCGAATAATCCAGTCGCCTGATCCGTTCGCCGGTGAGGGATTGCGCGCGCCCATGAGCAAGCCTTCATTAGGTCCTTCTTGGGGAAATGGTCCGGCATAATTGCGTTTTGCTTTCTCTTCGTCCGTTAACCCTCCGAAACGCCCGATGCGATACATGGTTCGGAACGGTATTCCACTCTCATCGATTTGCGCCTTCATGTGCTGACCGTCCGTTGACAAGCCCGTGCGCGCGTCAAACACGGCTTTGTCTATGTCGACCTCGTTCTTCAGGTGGATCATCCATTTAACACTGTTACCCGAAAGGAATGCCGCGCTCAACCCTTCGGCTATTGCCTGCTTGACGTTGTTAAACATATCGAGGGTCCAGTATTCATCATGACCTACTGAAAGAAAACATTTGACACGCCTCAGACCTTGCGCGTCTGCATGAGTGTCGATGTTCGAGCAGTATGTTACATCGTATCCTTGTTGCTCCAGCCAGAAACACAACGGATATTCCCACAAAAGAAATTCTCCTGAACCTTGCGACAAGGGTTGATCTACTACCTGCGGATACTTTCCATAAGGGCGATCATAACTCACCCATGTCCTGGTGCTGTGTGGTTGTTGAGGAGGATCGCTGTCATACAATGAATATTCATCAGGCCATTTGTTGTATGCCTGCCAGGTCGTATCGCTCGTCTGAAACATCAGATCCGCTTTACGATCGTCCCGTACGACAAAGATGATATAACTCTCATATCGGTGAGCCGTGCACTTAAGTTTCCCAAGGTACACACCACTTAGCCAGTCATCAGGAATCGTCAGGTGGATTGTTCGTTTCCAGTCACACTCGCGGAGCCGGTGTTCCGCGATCGGAGGAGTTGGCTGAGGCTCGACGGAGAACGGACCCAGCCTTTGCATGTGGCGCCCGCCCTTTCCGCCGTAATATCCAATGCGGTAAATATCAATTGTTGCCTCCGCCGCAGTATTGGTGCTCAAGAATATATCGACCTCCTCGCCCGACCGTACACTTGTGCGCGAGCAATATCCTTCGATCATTTCCGAGCGATGATCTTTCGTGCGGATATAAGTGAGTTGCCAGTCAGTGGTACCCGGCTTTTTGTTCTCTTCGACAATTAATCTTCCTTTAGCAGGATTGGCAGAGGTATGGTCATCCAGTGGTAAGATAGCGCCGGCGAGCCCCGCTTGTGCGGCTCCTTTGAGTACTTCGCGTCGGGTGAGGCGGTTAGGGTCTTCCATTATTTTGTATCTTCTGTTTCAGACGTGCGTCCAGATACAATGTAATTGATTGTAAAGAATAACCCTTGCATTCATAAAACATTTACTGGTACGGTATCCCACGGACTTTTGCTTGAACAAGGGGAACCCGGAGTACCTAAAGAGCGTCCTGATTGTATGTATAAGAATCTGCATTTTCCCAATATTATCTTAAATTGGTTATGGATTTTACACACATCGCTCATCGTTGTAATACATTGATATTATGACCAAAAAGTTTTCTATTTCCATTCCGCAACCGTGTCCAGCACGGTGGGAGCAATTTTCATCGGTTGCAACGGGTGGCTTTTGCGGCTCATGTAACAAAACGGTGATTGACTTCACCGGCATGAATGATCGCGAAATAATAGAATTTTTCATGGATAAACCTACCCGTACCTGCGGGCGGTTTCGGAGCTCACAGCTCACGGACTATACCTACGATTCAATCGCTGAAAGCCGGCCACGGTTTACCTTACTTACAGGCGGAATCGCAGGTCTCTTGTTATTGATATCCGGCGCCCCGGCTTGTGCACAAGTAAACGCCAACCCGACACAGACCGTCGCTCAACCCGACGTTCATAACAGGACTCCCGACAACGCCTTCGTAAATGATCATCTCATCAGGGGTGTTGTGACAGACGAGGCTGGTAACGGATTTCCCGGAGTTAGCATTGTTTTGAAAGGTACGACCACCGGCACAACAACGGACCTCAATGGAAATTTCGAGTTTCCCAAAAGGCTGCAAAGAGGCGATGTGTTGCTATTCAGTTTTATTGGATATGAGACCAAGGAATACACCGTTCCCAGGAACGTCAGCGAAATAGTTGAGATTAATTTACCACTGGACGTTTGTTTCACTTTGGGTGAAGTAGCCGTGGAGAGTTTATATGAGGATAACAGATCGATCTTGCAAAAAATGGTAGCAAAAGTTAAAGCCCTGTTTTGACAAGGATGAAAAGAAGTATTATCCTTTTCTTTTCCCTCAATTTGTCTTTCTGCGTGTGCGCGCAGATTTCGGATTTTGCAAACACAGATTTCCGCATGGCCGACAGCATCGCAGCTGTGTATGCCGGACATTCACTTGGTGATATAAGAGGTCTTTCTCATAAACTCACACAGAAACTTCCCACTTCGCAAGAGAAATTCAGGGCGATTTATAAGTGGGTGTGTGAGAACATCGAGAACGACTATTTCCTTTACATGAAGACGACGCGACAACGCGCCAAATTGAAAAGCGAAGAAGAATTTAAGGCCTGGAATAAGAAGTTCAACGCGACCGTTTTCAAGAAACTAATCGAAGAACGAAAGACAATTTGCTCCGGTTACGCATATTTGGTGAGAGAACTGGCGCTGCATGCAGGGCTCTCATGTGTAATTATCAATGGCTACGGACGAACAGCGGTAGCGAATGTTAAAGGAAAGGGTGTTCCCAACCACACGTGGAATGCCGTGCAAATGGATAATAAGTGGTATCTCTGTGATGCCACTTGGTCCAGCGGAGCAATTAATTTACAACAGTCCAGGTTCATTCCTGGGTTCAATGAAGCATATTTCCTGGCTGACCCGTCAATATTCATCCGCAACCATTATCCATTGGATTCAAAGTGGATGCTGGTCCATGATGATAAGCCTTCGCTCGATGTATTCTTAACACGTCCGGTTATTTACAGTCCTGTATACACCTTAAACATAACGGACTTGAGTCCTGACATCCTGGAAGCCTCTGCCGTACGCGGCGACAAATTCTCTTTTCAGTTCAAGGCCGATGGACAATCCATTCGCCACGCCGAATTACAGATCAGAGGACCCGCCGGAGTCATTACCGCCGTGCCAACAATTTACCGCAGCAATTCAGGACACTACTGCATCGATTACATTTTTACTGCGAAAGGAAAGCATCACGTCCATGTGCTACTGGAGAACAACTATGCGTTCAGCTACACTATTCATGTACAATGAGCGGCAATCAAGCCAATACCGGTACAGATATGGTATAGTAAGGCACGCACCCCTACACTGAATCACTGCCACTTGCACATCTTGGTTACGGCGTTAGCCGCAGTGTAGCGGCCCGTATTTCACTTACGTCTCTTTAATCCC
>Ga0307416_100001622_pt1 | contig 12383 bp, 9 predicted proteins | sample DK1Cmetagenome_2_FD_203821 | JGI IMG/M metagenome (GOLD analysis project Ga0307416, IMG submission 203821) | Maize rhizosphere microbial communities from greenhouse at UC Davis, California, United States - DK15-C-3 | ecosystem: Host-associated > Plants > Roots > Rhizosphere > Soil | place: USA...
CGGGCGCGCTCTACACCCAACCCGACCCGTGCAGCATCGCGCCGATCGGCTGGAACGGCGCGCCGCTCACCTTTCCGGCGCCGGTCCAGGGCTATGGCGCCGGCGACGTGCTGGCGTGCCTCGCCAACCGCAGAGCGGGAACCGACGCCATCGTCATCCGCCGGGTCGGCGTCGACGCGGTCGATCCGGCGACGATCCCGCTCGGCAACACCCAGTACTACGTGCAGTACTCGTACTGCGTCGCCGATGTCGCGTCGCCGCGCCTCCTGTTCGGCACCGACCGGACCGTGTTCACCCTGCGCAACCGCGCCTGCACCGGCGTCAACTCGGTGCGCACGTACGTCTCGCGGATCTACTACGTCGCCGACTGCAACCGGTGCGGCGTCGGCGGCGACGCGACGCCGACGCTGAAGCGCGTCGACCTGGTCGGCAACCAGCTGATCACGACGCCGCTCGCGGAGGGCATCGACGCTCTGCGCCTGGAGTACGGCTTCGACGTCGACGGCGATGGCGCCCCGGACACCTACCTCACCGCGCTCGGCGCGCTCGGCCCGACCGCCGCGTGGTCGAACGTCGTCGCGCTCAAGGCCCACTTCATCACGCGATCGCTCGAGCGGGCGCTCGGCGACAACCTCGCGACCGCGCAGGAATTCCAGCTCGGCGGCATCGGCCTCGTCGCCACCGCATACGACGGCTACACGCGCAAGGCCTACAGCAGCGCCATCCGGCTCGTCAACCCGAGCGCAGTGAGGGAGGCGCAATGAGGACCGCGCAGCGGCGCGAGCAGCGCGGAGCGACATTGATCATCGCCCTGATCATGCTGGTCGCGCTCGCGATGCTGAGCGCCTGGGCATTCAACGGCAGCCAGATGAACCTGCGCGTCGTCGGCAACAGCCAGGCGCGCCAGGAGGCGGTCACGGCTGCGCAAGCCGCGATCGAGTTGACGATCAGCTCGGCCGCGTTCTCGGTCGATCCGGTCGCGGTCGCCGCGTCGGCGATCCCGATCGACGTCGACGGCGACGCCGCGACGGACTACCAGGTCCAGCTCACGCCGCCGCCGACGTGCTATCGCATCCGCGTGCTCAAGGTCAACGAACTCGACCCGGCCAGTGCCGGCGACCGGGCCTGCCTCGGCTCGAGCGCCTCGCCCAACCCCGGGATCGAGACCGCAGGCTCGACGCCGCCGATCGGCGATTCCCTGTGCGCCGACAGCGAATGGAACCTGCGCGGCGTCGTCACCGATCCGCGCACCAATGCCAACGCGGCCGTCAACCAGGGTGTCGCGATCCGCTCGCTCTCGACGGACGCCACCAACGCGTGCCCCTGAATCCAGCGGAGATCGTCATGACCATGACCCCCCACTTGTCGCGGCTGCGCCGACTTTCGTTCGGCGTGCTGCTGTGCCTCGTGCTCGCCCCCGGGCGAGCCGAGGACATCGACATCTACGGCGAGCCGAACCACGCCGGCGATCTGCCGAACGTGCTGTTCATCCTCGACGACTCGGCCAACTGGTCGAGCAGCATCCCCGCCGCCAACTGCTTCTACAAGAACAATGGGGTCGCGACCACCGAGGGTCCCAAGGCGACCTCGCCCAACCAGGAACAGGGCAAGAAGGTCGCGATCGAGAAGTGCGCGCTCCACAACTTCCTCGACCTGGTCCCGGTGGACGCCGCGGCCGACGCCGACCACGACGCTCTGTTCAACGTCGGCTTCATGCTGCTCAACGAGTCGCCCGACAACGGCGCCTATCCGCGCAAGGCGTTCACGCCGCTCACGACCAACAACAAGGCCGCGCTCAAGAGCCTGATCAAGAGCTTGACGATCATCGACGACAAGGGTTCGAACGCCGATTTCGCGAAGGCGATGTACGAGGCCTACCTCTACTTCAAGGGAATGGCGCCGTACCAGGGCGCGCTCGCGCCGAAGCGCGACACCGCCGCGTTCAGCGGCGGCCGCTACAACAGCCCTGCCGGCGCGTCGTGCGCGCGCAACTACGTGATCCTGATCGCCAACGGCTCGCCGCAGGGATCGGAGAACAACGACGCGCTCGCGCTGCTCGCCGCCGCCGGCGGCTCGACATCGCAGATCACCTATCCGACCTCGGTCGTGACCAGCACCGACCAGAAGAACTGGACCGACGAGTACGCGCGCTTCATGCGCAACGCGGACATCAGCGGCCGCGACGGCGTCCAGGGCATCGTGACGCACACGATCGCGGTGACGGGCGCGTCGAGCGACGGCCTCTATCCCAACTTCATCCAGGGCATCGCCAACCAGGGCGGCGGCAGCTTCCACTCGGCGAGCGACGCCGAAGCGCTGCTGAAGGCGCTGACCGACATCTTCAACGAGATCCAGGCAGTCAACAGCGTGTTCGCCGCGGCCAGCCTGCCCGTCTCGGTGAACGCGCGCGGCACCTACCTGAACCAGGTCTACATGGGCATGTTCCGGCCCGACGCGGCGGCCAAGCCGCGCTGGCGCGGCAACCTCAAGCAGTACAAGTTCGGCCTCGACGCGACCGGCCAGCTCAGCCTCGTCGACGCGACCGGCACCTCCGCGATCAGCGCCTCGACGGGCTTCATCAGCCCGAACGCGGTGTCGTTCTGGACCAGCCCGAGCACGTACTGGAGCAATCAGCTGCTCGGCACGCCGCCGACCGGAAGCGACTCGGCCGACGGCGAGATCGTCGAGAAGGGCGCGGCCGCGCAGCGCGTGCGGACGCAGTTCGAGACGGCGCAGACCTCGCGCGGCGTCCTGACCTGCGTCGGCTGCTCGTCGAGCACGCCGCTCGGCACGACCGACGCGACGCGCTTCGTCGACGCCAACACCCTGATCACCGAGACCATGCTCGGCGTCGCGTCGGCAGAGCGCAGGTCGCTGATCGAGTGGGTGCGCGGCACCGACAACGCCGGCGACGAGCTCGGGCCGACGACGACTCCCGTGACGACGATCCGGCCTTCGGCGCACGGCGACGTCCTCCATTCGCGGCCTGCGGTGGTCAACTACGGCGGCTCGACCGGCGTCGTGGTGTTCTACGGCGGCAACGACGGCATGCTCCACGCCATCAACGGCAACCAGACGGGCACCGGCGCCGGCGACGAGCTGTGGAGCTTCGTCCCCGAGGAGATGTTCGGTAAGCTCAACCGGCTGCGCACGAACAGCCCGAAGGTGCGCATGCCGAGCACGCCCGCCGCGTCGGGCGCGACGCCGCGCGACTACTTCGTCGACGGCCCGATCGGCGTCTACCAGAAGTTGCGCGCCGACGGCAGCATCGAGAAGGTCGTCATCTACGTCGGGATGCGGCGCGGCGGCCGCATGCTCTACGCGTTCGACGTCACCACGCCGAGCTCGCCGACGCTGCTCTGGAAGAAGACCAACGCCCACCTTCCGCTGCTGGGGCAGACCTGGTCGGAGCCGCGCGTCGCCCGCATCCGGGGCAACACGAACCCGGTCCTGGTCTTCGGCGGCGGCTACGACGCGGCTGCCGAGGACGCGGCGCCCCCGGGCACGACGACCATGGGCAATGCGATCTACGTCCTCGATGCGATCAGCGGCAACGCGCTCAGGACCTTCGTCGTCTCTCGCAGCGTGCCGGCCGACGTCGCGCTCATCGACAGCGACTTCGACGGCTACATCGACCGAGGCTACGCCGTCGACATGGGCGGGGCCATGTACCGCATCGACTTCGAGACGGCGCTCGCGACCGGACCGTCCGACTGGACGATCTACCCCGTCGCCGACCTCTCGGGCGGCACGTCGAGCCCGCGCAAGTTCTTCTTCGGGCCCGACGTCGTCGTGACGCGTTCGTTCGCCGCGCTGCTGCTCGGCTCGGGCGATCGCGAGAAGCCGCTGCTGGTCGCGACGCAGGACCACTTCTTCCAGGTGCTCGACCGCAACGTCGGCAAGGGCGCCCCGGTCTCGAGCACGCCGGTGGTGTTTGCCAACCTGGTCGCCGCCGGTGCCGAGTCGAACACGAGCTCGCCGGGCTGCTACGTCGAGCTCGCGCGCGGCGAGAAGGTCGTCAACGCCGCGACATCGATCGCCGGCAACACGTACTTCGGCACCAACCGGCCGACCGCGGCGAGCGGCGACGCGAGCCTCAGTTGCTCGGCCAACCTCGGCATCGCGAAGACCTACTCGATGCCGCTGTTCTGCGTCGCTCCGTCGGGAACGACGCTGACCGGCGGCGGCCTGCCGCCGACGCCGGTCGCCGGCATCGTGACCGTGGGCAGCGGCGACTCGGCGCGCAAGGTCGCGTTCATCATCGGCGCGCCGAACCCGAAGAAATCGGCGATCGAGGGCTCGCGCGTGAACCCGCTGATGAAGGTGCCGCGCAGCCGCATCTACTGGTACCAGGAAGGCAGCCGCTGAGGCGAACAGCGAGCGGGCGCAGCGATGCGCCCGCCGCGACGCTTCGGCCAGAATCGCGGCGATGCAATCGGGCCGCGACCGTCTCGTCCTCACCTGCGAGCACGCCGGCAACATCGTTCCGGAACGATATCGGCAGCTCTTCGTCGGGAAGGTGCAGCATCTGCTGCCGACACACCGCGGCTGGGATCCGGGCGCACTCGTGCTCGCGCGCGAGATGGCCGAGCGCTTCCACGCACCGCTCTACTTCGAGGAGACGACGCGTCTGCTCGTCGACCTCAACCGCTCGGTCGGCAATCCCGAGCTGCACTCCGAGGCGACGCGGCACCTGAGCCTGCGCGAGCGCCGCGAGATTCTCGACGCCCACTACCACCCGCATCGCCGCCGCGTCGACGCGGCGATCGCCGAGGCGGTGGCGACGGGCGACCGCGTCGTCCACATCGCCTCGCACAGCTTCACGCCCGAGCTGAACGGACACGTTCGCACCGCCGATGTCGGCGTGCTTTACGACCCCGGACGGCCGGGCGAGGTCGCGTTCGCGACCGCCTGGATCGATGCGCTGCGGCGCGTCGACCCGACGCTCAGACTGCGCCGGAACTATCCGTACGTCGGAAAGAGCGACGGCGTGACGCAGGTGATGCGCCGCAGGTATCCGCCCGCTCGCTACGTCGGCATCGAGCTCGAGGTCAACCAGCGCTACGTCGAGGAGGGCGGCCCGGCGTGGCCGAAGATCCGGCGGACGCTGGTCGAGACGCTCGGCGTCGCGCTTCAGCTGCGCGGCGGCACCGGTCCGGCGGGATAGACCGGCTGCACCGGCGCGTTCGGATACGCGGCAGGGGCGGGATAGCTGCCGGGCGCCGGGTGGCCCACCGGGGCCGGGCTCGCCGGCGTCTGGCCGACCTGCGGCGCGCGCGCGACACGGGCGTTGCCTCCCGAGACGATGAGGATGGCCGGATCGCCGGGCATCCAGAGGTCGGCGGTCGCACCCTGGATGACCGCGCGCCGCTGACCGTTGCGCAGCTGGACGATGATCTCGACCCCGTTCTGCTTCGTCGCGTCGCGCTCGATCGCGTTGCCGGCGACGCCGCCGATCACCGCGCCGAGCACGGTGGCGACCGCCGCGCCGTTGCCGCCGCCGACCGTCGAGCCGGCGATGCCGCCGGCGATCGCGCCGGCGCCGGCGCCGACGCCGCTCTGACTGCCGTCGATCGTGACCGGGCGCACCGACAGGACGGTTGCGTCGTAGACCTGCGACATGCGCTGCGTCGCATACACCGGGACGACGTTCGGATTCGAGGTCGCGCACGCGGTCAGCGCGAGCGCGACGGCGATGCCGAGGACGTTTCTCATGGCTTCTCCCTGCCGAGTCGACCCACTGCCAACGTGGTGCTCTCGGCTCGAGTTGACCACAGCCGACGCCGGCGTTGTTCCGGCGGTCCGGAAAGGCCAGGCAAAGAACTTTGAAGCCCGTCGCCGGGCGCGCGCTAGCCGTGGAGGCGGCTCGAGCGCGGCACGCTCGCCAGCAGGAACTCCATCTGGTCGGCGAGGATGCGCCGGCCGCGCAGGATCATGTCCTCGTGCAGGCTCGGCACGTACGGCAGGTAGTGCAGCGACATGCGCGCCTCTTCCGGCAGCCGGTTGCCCTTGTGCCCGTTGCACGCCCGGCACGCGGTGATGCAGTTCATCCAGCTGTCGTCGCCGCCGCGCGAGGTCGGGACGATGTGCTCGCGCGTCAGGTCGTCGAGGTGGAAGCGGCCGAGGCAATACGCGCAGACCTGGCGGTCGCGTGCGAACAGCTTCGGGTTGCTGAGCGCGGGCGAGCGGCGCCAGGCGCGGCTCGGCACCGAGCCGCGGACGGCGATGATCGGGTGCACCTCGATCCTGGACTGCAGACCGGTGCGCCGCTGCGTGCCGCCGCGCAGGACGTGAAACGTGTTGCCGAGGGTCCAGGCGACGCCGTCGCTGGCGTAGATCACCGCGGCCTCCTTGGCCGAGATCCAGGCCTGCGGACGCCCCGACATGTCGAGCTGCAGAACTTCCATGGAGCCCCGAGGGTAATGCAAGGCGATGTTGCGCTCAAGGCACGCCCGCCGCGCGGCGACGCTTCGGCGCGACGTCGTGCACAGGGCGCGCGCCCCTGCGCGGCGCGGTTCGGCAGCCTGCTAGCGCGGATAGAGGCCGCGCCGCCGCCCCATCAGGCGCGTCAGGCCTAGCAGAGCGCCGATGTTCGGCGCGTCGATCCCGACGCGAACGGCGATCTCGTGCACGGCGGTGACGAGCGCGTCGAGCTCGATCTCGCGGCCTGCCTCGACGTCCTGCAGCATCGATGTCTTGAAGCCGCCGAGCTCGCGCGTCAGCGCGAGCCGCTCGTCGCCGAGCTGCGCGATCGGACAGCCGATCTGCGCGCCGATCGCCGCGGCCTCGGCCATGCAGCGGAGCAGGAAGCCGCGCACGAGCGGGTCGTCGAGGATGGCGTCGGTCAGTGCGCCGGTGAGCGCCGAGACCGGGTTCATCGTCATGTTGCCCCAGAGCTTGTACCAGAGGTCGCGGCGCACGTCGGCGCTCGCCTCGACGCGAAAGCCGGCGCTCGCCAGCGCGGCGCAGACGGCGGCGAGGCGACCCGACTTGCCGCCGGCCGGCTCGCCGACGATCAGTCGCTCGCCGACGCCATGGCGGACGCAACCCGGGGCCGGCGATGTCGACGAGAGATGGACGACGCAACCGAGCACCTGCGCGAGCGGCAGCTGGGCGAGCAGCGCCCCACCGGGATCGACGCTGTCGAGCGGCGCCTCGTCGGGCAGCGCGGCGGGCAGGAACCACCACGGCACGCCGTTCATCGCCGGCAACAGCACGGTCTCGGGACCGATCAACGGTGCCATCGCCGGCGCCGCCGCGGCGAGCGCCGGCGCCTTCACGGCGATCACGACCAGCTCGTGGACGCCGAGGGTTGCGGCGTCGTCGCTCGCCGTCAGCGGCACCGAGACCGAAGCGCCGGCGCTTTCGAGCTGCAGCCCGTTGGCACGGACACGCGCCAGCGTTTCGCCGCGCGCCAGCGCCGAGACGGCATGTCCCGCGCGCGCGAGGCGCCCCGCCAGCAAGCCGCCGACGGCGCCGAGCCCGACGACCGCGATCCTCATGGCCGCACTAGAGCCGCGACCCTACAAATCGGCACGAAAAGTCGTCGGCAGGCACTGGCGCCAAGCCGGGCTTCCGGCAAAATAGCACGATCGTTCGTTTTCATGGTGGACCTCCGCTCCGCCCGTCGCCCTTGGACCCGTTGCTCGACGACACCGCCGCCGACCGGCCCGCTGCGCGACTCCCCGTTCGTCCGCTGCTGAAGGGTCAGCAGACGCGCGCTGCCATTCTCGACGCAGCGCTCGGGCTGGCGTCGCACATCGGTCTCGAGGGCCTGTCGATCGGCGCTCTTGCCGAGGTCACCGGCATGAGCAAGTCGGGCGTCTTCGCCCACTTCGGCTCGCGCGAGGAGCTGCAGATCTCGGTCGTCCGCGAGTACCACAGCAAGTTCGAAGAAGAGGTGTTTCGCCCGGCGCTCGCCGCGCCGCGCGGCTTGCCGCGCCTGCGCGCGCTGTTCGACCGGTGGCTGCGGCGCGTCTCGCTCGAGATCGACTCGGGTTGCATCTACATCAGCGGCGCCGTCGAGTTCGACGATCGCCCGGGGCCCGTGCGCGACGCGCTGGTGACGATGGTGCAGACCTGGCAACAGGCGCTCGACCGCGCGATCCGTGCCGCGATGGACGAAGGCCACCTGCGCGCCGAGACCGACGTCGGCCAGCTGCTGTTCGAGATCCACGGCCTCATTCTTGCGCTTCACCACGACGCCCGCTTCCTTCGCCACGCCGGCGCCGAGGAACGCGCGCGCGCCGCCTTCGAGCGGCTCGTCGCGCACGCCGCGCCGGCGCGCGACGAGCGGCAGGACGTGCGCGCCGCCTGATTTCCCGTCCAACCAGGAGCTTTCATGCCGTCCTACGTTCCGCCGCTGCGCGACATGCGTTTCGTCCTGCACGAGGTGCTCGACGCCGTCGGCGCGCTGAAGAGCCTTCCCGCGCACGCCGAGGTCGACGCCGAGACGATCGACGCCGTCATCGAGGAGGCCGGCAAGTTCGCGAGCGAGGTGCTCGCGCCGCTGAATCCGGTCGGCGACACCGAGGGCTGCAAGCTCGACACCGCGACGCACGAGGTCAAGACGCCGAGCGGCTTCAAGGAGGCGTACGCGAAGTACGTCGAGGGCGGCTGGCCCGCGCTCAGCGCCGATCCGGAGTTCGGCGGCCAGGGGCTGCCGCACGTCGTCAACCAGTGCGTGTTCGAGATGATGAACTCGGCCAACCAGAGCTGGACGATGTATCCGGGCCTCTCGCACGGCGCCTACGAGTGCCTGCACACGCACGGCACCGACGAGCAAAAGCGCCTCTACCTCGGCAAGCTGACGAGCGGCCAGTGGACCGGCACGATGTGCCTGACCGAGCCGCAGTGCGGCACCGACCTCGGCCTGCTGCGAACGAAGGCCGAGCCGCAGGCCGGCGGCACGTACCGGCTGACCGGCAACAAGATCTTCATCTCGGCCGGCGAGCACGACATGGCGGAGAACATCGTCCACCTCGTCCTCGCGCGCCTGCCCGAGGCGCCGAGCGGCTCGAAGGGGATCTCGCTCTTCGCCGTGCCGAAGTGGAACGTGAAGGCGGACGGCAGCCTCGGCGAGCGCAACGGCATCTATTGCGGGGGCCTCGAGCACAAGATGGGCATCCACGGCAACGCGACCGCGCAGATCGTCCTCGAGAACGCCGAAGGCACGCTCGTCGGCGAGCCCAACAAGGGGCTGCCGGCGATGTTCGTGATGATGAACGCGGCGCGCCTCGGCGTCGGCATGCAGTCGCTCGGCCTGACCGAGGTCGCTTACCAGAACGCCGCCGCCTACGCCAAGGAGCGGCTGCAGATGCGCTCGCTCTCCGGGCCGAAGGCGCCCGACAAGCCGGCCGACCCGATCCTCGTCCACCCCGACGTGAGAAAGATGCTGCTCACCGCGCGCGCGTACGCCGAAGGCGGCCGCGCGCTGGCGATGTTCACGACGCTGATCCTGGACCGCGAGCTCGCGACCGCCGACGAGGACGAGCGCAAGGAGTGCGCCGACCTCGTGGCGTTGCTGACGCCGATCGTCAAGGCGTTCTTCACCGACAACGCCTGGATCGCGACCTCGCACTGCCTGCAGGTGTTCGGCGGCCACGGCTACATCCGCGAGTGGGGCATGGAGCAATTCGTGCGCGACTCTCGGATCAACATGATCTACGAGGGGACGAACACGATCCAGTCGCTCGACCTGCTGGGCCGCAAGGTCCTCTCGGACAACGGCGCGAAGCTGAAGAAGTTCGGCAAGATGGTCGCCGAGTTCGTCGAGGAGGAGGGCACGGACGAGGCGATGCAGGAATTCGTCAACCCGCTCGCCGACCTCGGCGAGAAGACGACCAAGCTGACGACCGAGATCGGCATGAAGGCCTTCAAGAACCCCGACGAGGTCGGCGCCGCGGCGGTCGACTACCTGCGCGTCTGCGGCCACCTGGTGTTCGCCTATCTCTGGGCGCGGATGGCCAAGGTCGCGCTCGCCAAGCAGTCGTCGGGCGACCCGTTCTACGCCGCCAAGCTCGGGACGGCGCGCTTCTACTTCGCCAAGCTGCTGCCGGAGACCGCCTCGCTCATCCGCAGCGCGCGCGCCGGCGCGGCGCCGATGATGGACTTCGACGCCGCACACTTCTGAACCCGACGGACGCGAACATGACGAACCTCTGCAAGCGAAGCTTCGCGATCGCCTGCGTCCTCGCCGGCGCCGCGCTCTCGGCGTTCGCCCAGCCCGCAACGCCGGCCGGGCTCTGGAAGACGGTCGACGACGGCACCAAAAAGGAGAAGTCGCTCGTCCGCATCGTCGAGTCGAACGGCGTCTACAGCGGCAAGGTCGAGAAGATCATCGACCCCGACGCGCCCAAGGACGCGGTCTGCAAGGACTGCAGCGACGAGCGCAAGGACAGGCCGGTTGTCGGCATGACGATCATCCGCAACGTGAAGGCGAGCGCCGACGACCAGACGAGCTTCGAAGGCGGCGACATCCTCGACCCGAACAACGGCAAGGTCTACCGCGTCAAGCTGAAGCTGATCGACGGCGGCGGCAAGCTCGACGTGCGCGGCTATATCGGCGCGCCGATTCTCGGCCGCACGCAGACGTGGACGCGCGTCGAATGAACGCGGGAGAACATATGCAACGAAGGTTCAACGTCAGGAAGGTCGCCGTCCTCGGCGCCGGCGTCATGGGCGCGCAGATCGCGGCGCACCTCGTCAACGTCCGCATCCCGGTGATCCTGTTCGACCTGCCGGCCAAGGACAAAGACGGGGCAGGGGCCTCGTCTTCCAAGTTTTCCAAGAACGGCATCGTCGCGAAGGCGGTCGAGAACCTGAAGAAGCTCAAGCCGGCGCCGCTCGGCGTTGCCGAGGACGCCGCCTTCATCGAGCAGGCGAACTACGAGGACCACCTCGAGCTGCTGCTCGAGTGCGACCTCGTCATCGAGGCGATCGCCGAGCGCATGGACTGGAAGCTCGACCTCTACGCGCAGGTCGCGCCGAAGATCGCGCCGCACGCGATCGTCGCCAGCAACACCTCGGGGCTGAGCATCACCAAGCTCTCGGCAGTGCTGCCCGCCGAGATCCAGCCGCGCTTCTGCGGCATCCACTTCTTCAACCCGCCGCGCTACATGGCGCTGGTCGAGCTGATCGCGACGCCGAAAACCGAGCCGCGCATCCTCGACGACCTCGAGGCGTTCGTGACCACGGCGCTCGGCAAGTCCGTCGTGCGCGCCAAGGACACGCCGAACTTCATCGCCAACCGCGTCGGCATTGCCGGCATGCTGGCGACGATGAAGGAAGCCGAGGCCTTCGGACTCGGCTACGACGTCGTCGACGACCTCACCGGCAAGAAGCTCGGCCGCGCCAGCTCGGGCACGTTCCGCACCGCCGACGTCGTCGGCCTCGACACGATGGCGCACGTCATCAAGACGCTGCAGGACAACCTCGGGCCGGAGCAGGGCGACGACCCGTTCTTCGCCAGCTTCGCGACGCCGCCCGTGCTGCAGAAGCTGCTCGACGCCGGCGCGCTCGGCCAGAAGTCGGGCGCCGGCTTCTACAAGAAGGTCGGCAAGGACATCCTGCGCTTCGACGCCGGCAAAGGCGACTACGTGCCGGCAGGCGGCAAGGCCGACGAGATCGTCGCGCGCATGCTGAAGAAGGCGCCGGCCGAGCGGCTGAAGCTGCTCCACGAGTCGAAGAACCCGCAGGCGCAGTTCCTCTGGGCGATCCTGCGCGACAGCTTCCACTACGCCGCGGTGCATCTCGCCGACGTCGCCGAGAGCGCGCGCGACGTCGACTTGGCGATGCGCTGGGGCTTCGGCACCAGCCAGGGCCCGTTCGAGCTCTGGCAGCAGGCCGGCTGGGCGCAGGTCGCGCAGTGGCTGAAGGACGACATCGACGCCGGCCGGGCGCTCGCGGCAGCGCCGCTCCCCGCATGGGTGTTCGAAGGCCCGGTCGCGGAGCGCGGCGGCGTCCACCAGGCGGAAGGCTCGTGGAGCGCGGCCGAGCGCCGGTTCGTGCCGCCGCGCGATCTGCCGGTGTATCTGCGCCAGCCGTTTCGCGACAGTGTCTTCGGCGCCGACGCGCCGGCTCCGCTCAAAGCCGGCACCGAGGTCTTCAAGAACGACGAGGTTCGTGTCTGGACGCTCGACGGCGAGGTTCTGATCGCGAGCATCACCGCCAAGCTGCATCTCATCAGCCCGGCCGTGCTCGAGGGATTGCTGAAGGCGGTCGAGCTCGCCGAGCGCGACCACAAGGGCGTCGTGATCTGGTCGCCCGACGATGTCTTCTCCGCCGGCGCCAACCTCGAAGCGCTGATGCCGCTGTTCATGAAGAGCGGCGGCAAGGGGATCGTTCCCGAGGTGAAGAAGATGCAGGATGCGATGCTGCGCATC
>Ga0307416_100001623_pt1 | contig 12383 bp, 12 predicted proteins | sample DK1Cmetagenome_2_FD_203821 | JGI IMG/M metagenome (GOLD analysis project Ga0307416, IMG submission 203821) | Maize rhizosphere microbial communities from greenhouse at UC Davis, California, United States - DK15-C-3 | ecosystem: Host-associated > Plants > Roots > Rhizosphere > Soil | place...
GCGACTAGAGCGCAGGGGCCACACCCGTTCCCATCCCGAACACGGTCGTTAAGCCCTGCAGCGCCGATGGTACTCCGCCCGAGAGGGCGCGGGAGAGTAGGCCGTCGCCGGCACCCCTGTGGCACCCCTCGAGGGTCGCCATCCCGAAGCCCCTGCAGCCACCCGGTTGCAGGGGCTTCGTGCGTTTCCCCCCCGTCGGTCCCCGCGGCGCCCGCCGCCCTCGTTGTCAGAGCTCCGTCCCCGTCCTAGCTTCCCCCCATGCCCCGCTCCGGGATCGTCACCGTCGTCGGCCGCCCGAATGCCGGGAAGTCGACGCTGCTCAACCGGATCATCGGACAGAAGCTCAGCATCACGAGCGCGAAGCCGCAGTCCACCCGCGACCGCATCGTCGGCATCCACACGGTCGGCGACGTCCAGATGGTCATCTTCGACACTCCGGGGCTGCTGAACCCGCGGTATGCGCTCCAGCAGGCCATGCGCGGCGCCGCCCTCCAGGCGCTCCGCGACGCCGACGTCGTCATCTACCTTCACGACGTGCTCGAGGGCCCGCCGGTGCCGCTGCGCGAGGCCGCGTCGCTCGACGCGGAGCCGACCGCGCCCATCCTGCTCGCGCTGAACAAGGCCGACGCGCTGCCGCCGGCACGGCGCGACGCGCTGCGCGCGGAGCATCCGGACGCGTTCCTCATCTCCGCGCTCTCCGGCGACGGCGTGGACGAGCTCCTGGCCGCGGCCGGCGCGCGCCTTCCCGAAAGCCCCTTCCTCTACGACGAGGAGGACGTGAGCACGCAGAGCGTGCGCTTCTTCGTGAGCGAGCTGGTGCGGGAGACCGCGCTCGAGCAGCTCGAGGACGAGGTGCCGTACAGCGTCGCGTGCGAGATCGAGGAGTTCCGCGAGTCGCGCACGCCGGTGTACATTCGGGCGGTGATCTACGTCGAGCGGGAGAGCCAGAAGCGCATCCTGATCGGCAACAAGGGCGCGCGCATCCGCGAGATCGGGCGCGTCGCCCGCGGGAAGGTCGAGGAACTGATCGGGTCGCCGGTGTATCTGGACCTGTGGGTGAAGGTGCTCGCCAACTGGCGGCGCAACGTCCGCAATCTGGAGCGGTTCGGCTATCACATCCCGGCGGAGCGAGACTCATGACCCTGTCGCCGCAGCTGCTCGCCATTCTCGTCTGCCCGAAGTGCAAGGGGGAGCTCGAGTACCGCGAGCAGGAGTCGAGCCTGGTGTGCCCCGCCTGCCGGCTGCGCTACGCGGTGCGCGACGACATCCCGATCATGCTGCTCGATGAGGCCACGCCGCTGTAGCGTGCGCGTCCGCGGCGCGCTCCTCCTCGCCCTCGCGCTGCTCGCGCCGACCCGGGCACGCGGGCAGGGCGGGCTGGCGGAGGACGGCGCCCTCTTCCTGCTCCTCCCGGTGGGCGCGCGCGCCGTGGGGATGGGGCAGGCCGTGGTCGCCGACCGCCCCGGCAGCGAGGCGGTGTGGTGGAACCCCGGCGCCCTCGCGCACGCCGACAAGCGCGAGCTGGCCATCCACCACTCGCAGAGCGTGGTCGGCACGGGGGACGCGCTCACGCTCGTCATCCCGTCGTCGCTCCTCGGCGTGCTCGCCATCTCCGCGAACATCCTGGACTACGGCGACCAGCCGGTGACCGACCCGCAGCAGAACGAGGTCGGGAACATCGTGCCCCAGAGCTTCGTGTACGCGGCCACCTACGCCACGACGGTGGGCGACCGGTTCGGCGCCGGGGTGAGCTACAAGCTGGTGCAATTCCGCGTCGGCTGCTCGGGCATCTGTCCGGCCGATCTCGCCTTCTCCGCCACCACGAGCGCCCTCGACGTCGGGCTGCAGTACGACCTCGCGCCGCTGATCCCCGTGGTCATCGGTGCCTCCGCGCGCAACATCGGCCCGCGTCTGCAGGTGAAGGACACCGAGCAGTCGGACCGGCTCCCCGGTCGCGTGCAGATCGGCGCGCTCTATCGCGTGGGCGCCGTCGACCGCTACTCGAAGAACGCGGAGCTGCGCCTGACCGGCGACCTCGTGGACGAGCTGCGCGTGGACCGCCCGTCCGCGCGCCTGGGCGCGGACCTCAGCTGGCAGAAGCGGCTGCACCTCCGCGGCGGCTACGTCTTCGACGTCGGCGAGGCGGGGGGACCGTCGATCGGCGTGGGGCTCTCCGCCGGCAGCCTGAACGTCGACATCGCGCGCCTGTTCGAGGGTCTCTCCGCGGACGCGGGGCAGGCGCCGACCTACCTCTCGCTCAGCTACCTCTTTTGATCGGCGCGCGGGTGGCTGCGACGGTCGCACTTCTGTCCGTCGGTGCCGCCGACGCCGCCCACGCCCAGCACCTGCGCGCCGCCGAGCGGGCGTGGCGCAGCGCACGGCCGGCGCTCGAGTCCCTCCCGGCGGAGGCGGGCGCGCCGGCCGACCTTCGGGGGGTGCCCGGCGGCGCGACCGGCGTGGCGGCCTCCGCCGGCGTCGAGCGCGCGCGCACCCGCCGCTGGTGGGCGCCGCTGGCTTCCGCGGTGGCGCCGGGAGCGGGGCAGCTGGCGCTGCGCCAGGACCGTGCGCTCGCCTACCTGGCGGTGGAGGCGTTCGCCTGGGTGCAGTACGGCGTGGCGCTGCGCGAGGGACAGCGCGAGCGCGGCGCCTACCGCGAGCTCGCCCGCACCGTCGCGCGCGCGTACTACGGGCCCGACCGGCCGACGGGCAACTTCGAGTACTACGAGCGCATGGAGCACTTCGTCGAGAGCGGCTCGTACGATCTCGATCCGACCGACGGGCGGCTCCAGCCGGAGCTGGACGAGGCGACGTTCAACGGCAGCGTGTGGCTTCTCGCGCGGCAGACCTACTGGGAGGATCCCGCGACCGCCCCGTCCGACGACAGCCGCGCGTACCTCGACGCCGTCGCGTTCTACGAGCGCCGCGCCGTGCGACCCGAATACCGCTGGTCGTGGCGCAACGCGCAGCTCGAGCAGGACCTCTTCCGGCGCACGATCGGCACGAGCAACGACGCCTACCGGCGGTCGGTGCAGTACCTCGGCGCCGTGATCGCCAACCACGTGTTGAGCACCGTCGACGCGTACGTCACCGTGCGGCTGTACGCCGACGAGGGCGACCGCTACGGCTTCGACGCCTCGCTTCCCCTGTCGCTCCCCCGGCGGCGTCGCTGAGCGCGGGCCGGTCGGGCGCGAGCCGCGGCGAGAGAGCGATACGCGCGTCGGGCGGCAGGAACGCGCGTCGGGTCGGTTTGACTTCACTCCGGGGCGCCGGTATCTTCGCCAGTCACCGCTCGTTACACCCTTCACACGGCGTGGCGGGCGGCGGCGCGCGCCGTGCCGGGCGCACGCCGGCGACCGCCGGTGCGCCTGGCCACCTCCCGCGATCCTTAGTGGCTCACTCGACCGCCCTGCTGTTCTCTCCGGACGGCCAAGACCTCCCCGCGGCGCTCCGCACATGGCTCGACGGCCGCGCCATCGCCGCCGAGACGCTCCGCACCGCGGACGAGCTGATGTCGCTCGCATTCCGCGGCCGACCCACCGTCGTCGTGTTCGACGCGCGCGGCGGCTCGGACGAGGTGTTCGCCGCGTGCCGCCGGCTGAAGGCGGACTCGTACACCGGCATCGTTCCGGCGGCGGTGTTCGCCGCGGACAGCGACGAGGCGCTGCAGCACGCCTTCGACGTGGGCGCCGACGAGGTGATTCGCTCGCGCATGTCGACTGGGGAGGTGGAGGCGCGCATGGACGTGCTGCTGCGCCGCTCCAGCCGGGACACGCTCGTGCACCCGTCCACGCGCCTGCCGGGGACGGTGGAGATCGAGCACGAGATCGGGGCGCGCCTCGCGCGGGGGGTGAAGTTCGCGGCGTGCTACGCGGACCTCGATCACTTCAAGGAATTCAACGACCGGTACAGCTATTACGACGGCGACCGCGTGATCCGGATGCTCGCGAAGATCCTGCACGACGTCGTGAAGGGGACGTGTGGCGAGGAGGGCTTCGTGGGCCACATCGGTGGCGACGACTTCCTGTTCATCATTCCGGTGGACGGCGTGGCGCCGGTGTGCGCGGAGATCGTCTCCGTGTTCGACGCGCTCGCCCCGTACCAGTACTCGGAGCAGGACCGGCGCGCCGGCTACTTCTTCGGCAAGGACCGACGGGGGCAGCTGCACCGCGTCCCGCTGATGACCGTTTCGATCGGCGTCGTCACCAACGAGCGGCGCCAATTCACGCACGCCGCACAGGTCAGTGAGCTCGTGACCGAGATGAAGAGCTACGCGAAGACGCTTCCCGGATCCGTGTACACCGTGGACCGCCGGCACGACGCGCCGCCCTCGGGCGCGCCCGCCGCGCAGCCGATCAGCGACGCCCTCCCCGTGGGGGACGCGTCATGAACGTCACCTGTCAGGAGTGCCGCTCCGTCTTTCGCGTCGACCCCGGCAAGGTCCCGTGGGGGGGCGTGCGGGCCCGCTGCTCGGAATGCGGCGCGGTGATCGCGGTCGCGGCGCCCGACGGGCGCGCGACGCCCGGCGCGGCGCGCCCCGCGGTGCCGGCCGCCCCGTCGCCCGCCACGCCTGCGGCCATGCCGGCATCGCCGGCGCCGGCCGCCACGCCGCGTCCCTTCGGGCAGCCGGCTCCCGCGCCGGCACCGCGCCCGGGGGTCACGGCGCCACCCGCGGCGCGGCCGCCGCTTGCCGGCCCGCGCCCGCCGGCGCCCACGCCGCCGATCGCCTCGGCCGTGGACGCCCGCCCCGCGGCGGCGCCATCGCCGGCCGCACTGGCGCCGGCCGCACCGGCCGCGCCGGCCGCTGGGAACGTGACGCCGGCGGGCGCGCCGGCGGCGAGCATGGACAGCGGCCGCCGCTCGATCAACCCCTTCCTCGCGAACGACCCGAACCAGAAGGCGCGCCGCCTCGCGCGCGCGCTCGTCTCCGACATGGTCACCTACCTGCCGCAGAAGCGGGAGGAGGGGCTGCGGCAGGGAACGCTCAAGACGCTCTTCCGGGAGGAGATCAAGAAGAGCTACGAGGAGTACGTCGAGCAGATCGGACGGGAGGTGGCGGAGTCGACGCCGCACTTCCAGGAGGCGCTCAACGACATTCTCGCCGGCGGGAGGAAGGTCTTCTAGCCGGCGGATGGCCGCCGGCACGGGGTAGAAGACCGCGGCGGCGACGCGTATCTTGCGTACGGGATCATCACTGGGCGAGCCGTTCTCCGCTGGGAGGGCGGCTCGCGTCTTACACGGAGACGACGGAGCGATGGCCGAATCGGAGCTGAGCCGCGAGTTGCAGAAGTACGACGACCGAGTGGTCGAGCTGCGGAGGTATCTTTGACCTGGCCGACAAGCGGGAAGCGCTGAGCGCCCTCGAGGCGCAGATGTCCGAAGGCGGCTTCTGGGACAATCAGGAGCGGGCCCAGGAGGTGGTGCAGCAGGTGAAGACGCTGCGCGGCTGGGTGGACCCGTACGACCGGCTCGAGGGGCGGCTGCGCGGCGCCCGCGAGCTCGACGAGCTGCTCGCCGCCGACCCCGACCCGGAGCTCGCGGCGGAGCTCGAGCGCGAGGCGGAGGCGATCGGCGAGGAGCTCGCCTCGTTCGAGCTCCGCTCGCTGCTCCAGGGGCGCGACGACCACCGGGACGCGCAGGTCGAGATCAGCGCCGGCGCGGGCGGCACGGAGGCCCAGGATTGGGCCTCCATGCTCATGCGCATGTACACGCGCTGGGCGGAGCGACGCGGCTACGAGGTCGAGGTCCTCGACCTCAGCGAGGGAGAGGAGGCGGGGATCAAGGGCGCCGTGCTCGAGATCCGCGGGCAGTACGCGTACGGGTTCCTGCACCCGGAGACGGGCGTGCACCGCCTCGTGCGCATCTCGCCGTTCGACGCGCAGTCGCGCCGGCACACCAGCTTCGCGTCCGTCTTCGTCTACCCGGTGGTCAACGAGGAGATCAACATCGAGATCCGCGACGAGGACCTGCGCGTGGACGTGTACCGCGCGTCGGGCGCCGGCGGCCAGCACGTGAACAAGACGAGCTCCGCGGTGCGCATCACGCACCTCCCGTCGGGCGTCGTCGTCGCCTCGCAGCAGGAGCGGTCGCAGTTCAAGAACAAGGCGACGGCGATGAAGATGCTCAAGAACCGCCTGTACAACCTCGAGGCCGAGAAGCAGGCCGCCGCCAAGGCGGTGCTCGACGCGACCAAGAGCGACGTGTCCTTCGGCAGCCAGATCCGCAGCTACGTCTTCCAGCCGTACACCATGGTCAACGACCACCGCACCGAGTTGAAGATCCCGGACGTGCAGAAGGTCATGGACGGCGGAATCGACCCGTTCATCGAGGCCTACCTGAAGCAGCAGGTGGCGGGGAACAAGCGGTGAGCGAAGAGCTCAACTTCGTTCTCCGGGCCCGCCGCGAGAAGCTGGAGGCGCTCGAGAAGGCGGGGGTCGCCCCCTTCGCCTACTCCTTCGACCGGTCGCACTCGACTACCGAGGCGCTGGCGCTGCTGGACGCCGGCGAGGAGGAGGGGCCGGCGGTGCGCGTCGCCGGACGGCTCGTCTCCTGGCGCGCGCAGGGGAAGACCGCCTTCGCGCACCTGGCCGACCAGGCCGGCCGCATCCAGCTCTACTTTCGCAGGGACCAGCTCGGGGAGGAGCGGTTCGCGCTCCTCGCGCACCTGGACATCGGCGACGTGGTGGGCGTCGCCGGCCCGCTGTTCCGCACGCGCACCGGGGAGACGACCGTGCGCGTGGACAGCTTCGAGCTGCTCGCCAAGTCGCTGCGCCCGCTGCCCTTCGGCAAGGAGCAGGTGGTGGACGGGCAGCTGGTGCGCTACTCGGGCTTCGCCGACCCCGAGCAACGCTACCGCCAGCGCTACGCCGACCTGGCGGTGCATCCGGAGGTGCGCGCGCTCTTCACCGCGCGATCGCGGATGACCACGGCGATCCGCAGCTTCCTGGACGGTCGCGGCTACCTGGAGGTGGAGACGCCGGTGCTGCAGCCGCTCTACGGCGGCGCGCTCGCGCGACCGTTCGCCACGCACCACAACGCGCTCGACATGCCGCTCTTCCTGCGGATCGCGGACGAGCTGTACCTGAAACGGCTGGTGGTCGGCGGCTTCGAGCGCGTGTACGAGATCGGACACGACTTCCGGAACGAGGGGATCGACCGCACGCACAACCCCGAGTTCACGATGCTCGAGTTCTACGAGGCGTACGCCGACTACCGCACGATGATGGACGTGGTCGAGCAGCTGCTGACGCGGGCGGCCGAGAGCGTGCGGAGCTTTCCGGATCTCGCGCCGCACGTGCCCGCCTTCGCGACGCCCTTCCCGCGCGTCGAGTGGGTGGGGGCGCTCAACCAGGCGCTCGGCGCCGACGCGCTCGCGCTCGAGGGCGAAGCGCTCCGGAACACGGCGCGACGCGTGGGGGTTTCAGACGTGGAATCGCTGAGCCGGCCGAAGCTGCTCGACGAGATGTTCCAGGCGCTGGTCGAGTCCCAGATCGACGCCCCCACCTTCGTCGTGGACTACCCCGTCGAGCTCTCGCCGCTGGCGAAGCCGAAGCGCGGCGACCCCCGCCTCACGGAGCGTTTCGAGCTCTTCGCGCGGGGACGCGAGCTCGCCAACGCCTTCAGCGAGCTCAACGATCCCATCGACCAGCGGCGGCGATTCGAGGCGCAGGCCAAGCTCCGCGCGGCCGGCGACGAGGAGGCCAGCGGGGTGGACGAGGATTACCTGCGCGCCATGGAATACGGCATGCCACCGATGGGCGGGGTGGGTATCGGGCTCGACCGGCTGTTCATGTACCTGACGGGCACGCAGAGCATACGCGACGTCATCCTCTTTCCCACCATGCGTCCCGAGTGATGCACCCGGCCGGAGCCCCAGAAGCCGCATGAGCAAGCTCGAGCTGTCCGTCGCCTGGCGCTACCTGCGGAGCCGCCGCGGCTCGCGGCTGCTGTCGTTCATCAGCATGATCGCGATCGGCGGCGTGGTGGTGGGGGTGAGCGCGCTCATCGTCATCATGGGGGTCATGAACGGCCTCCAGCGCGACCTGCGCGACAAGATCCTCGTGGCCAGCCCGGACGTACGCGTGCTGAGCGTGGGGGACGACATGACGATGAACGACTGGCGGACGACGCTGGCCCGGGTGCAGAAGCTGCCGGGGGTCACGGCGGCGGCGCCCTTCGTGCTCAAGCAGGGGCTGATCACGAAGGGGAACGACTACGCCGAGGCCGCCTACATGGTGGGGATCCCCCCGCAGGGGCCCGGGGTGCCGGACGTGACGGCGATCCGCCAGCACGTCGTGAAGGGCGGGGATTTCCGCTTCCTGAGCTCCGACGGCGAGCGGCAGGGGGTGGTGGTGGGCAAGCGGCTCGCCGAGCGGCTGAACGCCTGGCCGGGCGACAAGATCACCCTCGTGTCGGCGCCGCACGGGGTGCGGACGAGCCAGGTGTTCGGGGGTTTCGTCCCCACGGTGCGCCAGTTCGAGGTGAGCGCGCTCTTCGAGACCGGGATGTACGAGTACGACAACGCCTACGTCTTCCTCGATCTGGCGGCCGCGCAGGAGCTCGCCGGGCTGGACTCCGCCGTGACCGGGATCGAGGTGCGGTCGGCCGACCGGTGGCAGGCGCCGGCCCTCGCCGAGCGGGTGAGCACGGCGCTCGGGTTCGGCTACCACACCATGGACTGGCAGGAGCAGAACCGGTCGCTCTTCCAGGCGCTCAAGCTGGAGAAGCTCGGGATGGGGATCATCCTGCTCCTCATCGTCGTGGTCGCCGCGTTCAACATCGTGAGCACGCTCACCATGGTGGTGACCGACAAGACCCGCGAGATCGGGATTCTGAAGGCGATGGGGATGACGGCGCGCTCGATTCGCCACATCTTCCTCGTACAGGGGTTGGTGATCGGGCTCGTGGGAACGGGGCTGGGGCTGGCGCTGGGCCTTCTCGCCTCGCTGGCGCTCGACCGGTACAAGCTGATCGCGCTGGACCCGCAGATCTACCTGATCGACCACCTGCCGGTGGCGCTGGAGCCGCTGGACGTGATCGCGATCGTGCTGGCGAGCGTGGCGATTGCCGGCCTGGCGACGCTCTACCCCGCGGTGCAGGCGGCGCGGCTGTACCCGATCGAAGCGATCCGCCACGAGTGAGAGGACCGAGCGAGCCGATGATGGTGCTGGAAGCGCGTGACCTGGTGAAGTCGTACCGCGGCGGTGACGGCGGGGTGATCCACGTCCTCAACGGGGTCAACCTGACCGTCGCCCGCGGCGAGATGGTCGCGATCGTCGGCGCCAGCGGCGCCGGCAAGAGCACGCTGCTGCACGTTCTCGGGGCGCTCGACGCCCCATCGTCGGGGACGGTGCTGATCTCGGGGGAGGCGATCGCCGGGAAGAGCGACGAGGAGCTGGCCGCCCTCCGCAACCGCACGGTGGGCTTCGTCTTCCAGTTCCACCACCTCCTGCGCGAGTTCTCGGCGCTGGAGAACGTCATGATGCCGCTACGCATCGGCGGCGTGGCCGTGAAGCAGGCGCGCAGCCAGGCGGAGACGCTGCTCGCCCGCGTCGGGCTCGCCGGGCGCATGCACCACCGCCCCGGCGAGTTGAGCGGGGGGGAGCAGCAGCGCACCGCGGTCGCGCGCGCTCTCGCCGCAGACCCCGTCATCCTGCTCGCCGACGAGCCGTCGGGGAACCTCGACCACATGAACGCGGAGCGGCTCCACGAGCTGTTCGCCGAGCTGGCGCGAGACCTCGAGATCGGCATGGTGGTCGTCACGCACAACCGGTCGCTCGCCGCGCGCGCCGACCGGGCGCTGACGCTCGAGGACGGCCGGCTGATGGACGCCGACGTGCGGGAGGTGATCGCCTGATGCTCTGCGACAACTGCAAGGAGCGCGACGCGGTGGTGCACCTCACGCAGATCGTCGAAAGCGCGGTGACGCAGCTCCACCTGTGCGAGAAGTGCGCGGCCGAGAAGGGGGTCGAGACGACGGTGGCCATGCCGGCGCATCCGTTGGCCGGGCTGCTCCAGTCCGCCCAGCAGCAGGCGACCAGCGCGCAGGGGGACGCCGTGCGCTGCGCCTTCTGCTCCTCGACGCTGCGGGACTTCCGCGCCAGCGGCCGGCTGGGGTGCGCCCACTGCTACGGGGCGTTCGAGGCCAGCCTGCGCGAGCTGCTCCGGCGCGTGCACGGGAACTCCCGGCACGCCGGGCGGCGCTACGAGCCGCCGCGTCCCGATCTGCTCGAGCGCGACTCGACGCTCGGCGAGCTGCGCGACCGCCTGCGCCGGGCGATCGAGAGCGAGCAGTTCGAGCTCGCCGCCGACCTCCGCGACCGCATCCGGGTGCTCGAATGACGCTCGACCTCTCGCTCCTCCCCGACGGCGGCACCCGCTGGCTCGACGCCTCCGGGGAGCACGCCAACGTCGTCCTCTCCACGCGGATCCGCCTGGCGCGGAACGTGGAGGGGTTCGCCTTCACCGGCCGGGCCCGGGACGGGGAGCGGCTGCGCGTCCTCGCCAAGCTGCGCGACGTGGTACAGCACGTGCCTAGTTTGACCAACGGGGTGCTGCTCCGGGTGGACGAGATGCCCCCCGGCGACCGGCTCCTCCTCCACGAGCGGCATCTGGTGAGCAAGGAGCTCGCGGGGCTGGACGCCCAACACCCCGTGCGGAGCGGGGCGGCCGTGATCCTGAGCGACCAGGTCGGGGTGATGGTCAACGAGGAGGACCACCTCCGGCTGCAGGCGCTCCGGTCGGGGTTCGAGCTGGCGAGCGCCTACGCCGCGGTGCGGCAGCTGGACGAGGAGCTGGGGGGGCGGGTCCCCTTCGCGTACCACCAGGAGTTCGGGTTCCTCACCGCCTGCCCCACGAACACGGGAACCGGGATGCGCGCCTCGGTGCTCATCCACCTGCCGGGCCTCGTGCTCACGAAGGAGATCGGCAAGGTCCTGGCGGGGCTGCAGCAGATGGGGCTCACCTACCGGGGACTGTACGGCGAGGGGAGCGAAGTGGTCGGCAATTTCTTCCAGATCTCCAACCAGACCACCCTGGGGCAGGCGGAGGAGGAGTTGCTCGACAAGTTGGTGCGGGTGGTGCGCCACGTCATCGAGCGTGAGGAGGAGGCGCGACGGGTATTGCTTCGAGAGGCGGGATATATTATCGAAGACAAACTCTGGCGCGCGTTCGGCACGCTTCGCTATGCCCGCAGCCTCACGTTCGACGAGGCCATGAACTACCTCAGCGGCGTACGGCTGGCCGTCGGTCTGAAACTGATCCACGGCCTGAGTGTATACACCCTCAACAAGCTCCTGATTTTCAGCCAGTCCGCGCACCTGGCCCACTCCGAGGGCCGTGCGCTGACCGAGAGTGAGTCGAACCTGGTGCGCGCGCGTTACGTGCGCCAGGCGCTCGCGAGCGAGGCGGGTTCGCAAGGCTAACTGGGGCAGGGGCCCCGGACTGAGGGAACGATGAACGGCTACAACTTCACCGAGCGAGTGCGGAAGGTCCTCGCGATGGCGCGCGAGGAGGCCGCGCGGCTGCACCACGAATACGTGGGCACTGAGCACATCCTCCTCGGGCTGATCCGCGAGGGGGAGGGCGTAGCCGCCGCCGTCCTGCAGAACCTCTCGGTCGACCTGGACGACATCCAGCAGAAGATCGAAGAGACCGTGAAGAAGGGGAAGGCGGCCCAGACGACCGGCCCCGACCTGCCCTACACGTCGCGTGCGAAGAAGGTGCTCGAGCTCGCGATGAGCGAGGCGCGCGAGCTCAATCACAGCTACGTCGGCACCGAGCACCTCCTCCTCGGCCTCCTCCGCGAGGAGAAGGGGATCGCGGCGCAGGTGCTGACCGACGTCGGCGTGAACCTGGACGCGGCGCGCACCGAGACGCTGCGGCTGCTCGGCACCGAGATGCCGCAGGGTGGGGCGACGGCCCAGCAGGGGAGCGGCGGCGCGCAGGCGTCGGTGCCGCCGAAGGGCGAGAAGAAGAGCAAGACGCCGGCGCTCGACCACTTCTGCCGCGACCTCACGGCGCTGGCCGCCGAGGGGCAGCTGGACCCGACGATCGGCCGCGCGAAGGAGATCGAGCGGGTGATGGAGGTGCTCACCCGCCGCAAGAAGAACAACCCGGTCCTCATCGGCGAGCCCGGCGTCGGCAAGACGGCGATCGTCGAGGGGCTCGCCCAGCTCATCGCGAGCGGCGACTGCCCGGACTCGCTGCGCGACAACCGCGTCCTGTCGCTCGACATGGCGGCGGTGATCGCCGGCACGAAGTACCGCGGCCAGTTCGAGGAGCGGCTCAAGGCGGTCATGAACGAGATCGCCCAGAACAAGAACATCATCCTCTTCATCGACGAGCTGCACACGCTCGTCGGCGCGGGGGCGGCCGAGGGCGCGATC
>Ga0307416_100001624_pt1 | contig 12376 bp, 10 predicted proteins | sample DK1Cmetagenome_2_FD_203821 | JGI IMG/M metagenome (GOLD analysis project Ga0307416, IMG submission 203821) | Maize rhizosphere microbial communities from greenhouse at UC Davis, California, United States - DK15-C-3 | ecosystem: Host-associated > Plants > Roots > Rhizosphere > Soil | place...
CGCTCGTACTCGTTCAGGCCGCCCCAGATGCCGTGCGGCTCCCGGACCAGCAGGGCGTACTCGCGGCACTCGACCAGCACCGGGCAGGTGCGGCAGATCGCCTTGGCGGCGGACTCGCGGGCCAGACGCTCGTCCTTGCGCTCCAGGTGGTTGGGGGCGAAGAACAGGTTGGACACCGGGCCCTTGCAGGCGGCGCGGTACTGCCAGCCGATCTGGAGATCCGTAGACGACAGGCCGCCGCCGGTTGCGGCGCCCGATGAGGTGGCCATGCCGATGTTCCTTCCTCGCCCTGATCGCTCTCGCGTCACCCGCGGGCCGTCGTGAGCTGGGCACACCGCCCACGGTCTGGTCGAGCGGTTCCGGAACGCAGCGTATCCCACGGCACCTGCGGCAACAATCTCCAGGCAGTAACGCTTTCGTTGCGTCCCCGGTTATGACAGGACCGGCTTCAACCGGGCGTAAAGGCGACTATCCGGGCCGGCCGTTGCCGTGGTCCGGGGGCCGGTTCTCCTCGGGCCCGGGGGGGCTCTGGGACGGGGACGGCGAGGGCGGCGGGGCCACCGCCGGCGGCCCGGCCGGCAGCCCGTTGCCGGCCTGGGCGCCGCCCCGGCTCCCGAACAGGTTCAGCAGCTCGACCGGGATCGGCATGACCAGGGTCGAGTTCTGCTCGGTGGCCACGGCGGTGACCGTCTGGAGGAAGCGGAGCTGCATCGCCTCGGGATGCTGGCTGATGACGGCGGCGGCGTCGGCCAGCACCCGCGAGGCCCGCCGCTCGGCGTCGGCCGAGATGATCAGGGCCCTGGCCTCCCGCTCGGCCTCGGCCTCCCGGGCCATGGCCCGGCGCAGGTCGTCGGGCAGGTCGACGTCCTTGACCTCGACCGAGAGGACCTCGACGCCCCAGTCGTGGGTGGTCCGGGCGATGATCCCGTGCAGCTCCCGGTTGATCGCCTCGCGCTCGCTGAGCAGGGTGTCCAGGTCGTACTTGCCGAGGCTGGCCCGGAGGTTGGTCTGGGCGCTCTGGCTGACCGCGAACAGGTAGTTCTGGACCCGGACGACCGCCGGGACGGGGTCGACCACCCGGGCGTAGATCACCGCGTCGACCCGCATGGTGACGTTGTCCTTGGTGATCACGTCCTGGGGCGGGACGTTCATGGCCACCGTCTGGATGGTGACCTTGCGCATCCGGTCGATGCCGAACGGCAGCAGGATGATCAGGCCCGGCCCCTTGGGCTTGCCCCGGACCCGGCCGAGCCGGAAGACGACCCCGCGCTCGTACTCGTTCAGCACCGACACCATGGAGACGACGCCCCAGATGATCAGGGCGATGATGCCGATGACGATGAGGACGACCACCCAGGTTTCCATGGCTTGTCCCTCCCGTCCAGGTCGTCCGATTCCGGGGGCCCGGCCTCAGTTTGTCACAGGAAGGGGGCGATCGGCCCCACCTCGGCCGAGATCGGTGACCGGCGCCTCGGTCAGGCCGCCCGGCCCGCCGGTGAACAGGCGCCAGAAGGCGTCGGCGGTGAGGATGAACGGCGGGTAGCCGAGGTAGCCGAGGACCGGCATCTCGAACACCGGCCAGAAGCCGACATAGGGGATCCGGTACTGCCAGAACGGCAGGGCCCCCCAGTTCCACATCTCCCACAGGATCCCGGTGACGAGGCCGGCGGTGGCCAGCAGCAGCACCGGGCCGGCCCGGCCCTCGCGGACCAGGCCGATGATGCTGGGGCGGCCGCGCAGCTCGGCGATGCCGTCCAGGACGGCCAGGGGGGCCAGCCAGACCAGCGGGAACGCCTGGTCGGGGAACAGGTACAGCAGGGGCACGCAGACCAGGCCCACGACGATCAGGGCGGTGGCGGTGAAGCCCGGCAGGGGGATGGCCGGGGGGTCCGGGAAGCGGGCGAAGGACCGCAGCAGGTCACGGGACTCGGCGAGGGCCGGCAGCACGAACAGGAACGACAGGGTCTTCAGGGGCATCTGGGCCGGCCCGGAGAAGATCTGGGCGCCGACGTACCTCCAGTTCTCCAGACGCCAGTTGGCGACCTCGAAGGCCCACCAGAAGGGCGCGCTCAGGGCGAACATGGCCAGCAGGCGCCAGCCGCCGCCGTGGAGCAGGGAGCGGCCGGCCCTGGCCCAGACGACCGCGTCGGCGGCCAGGATGAAGCCGGCCCAGACCAGGTCGAACCAGTAGCCGTGGAACGGGTCGACCCGGGCCAGGCTGACCCCCCAGCCGAAGGCGATCACGGCCAGGCCGGCGACCAGCTGGACGGCGACCAGGCGGCGGTCGGGAGCGGCCGGGCCGGCCCCTGGGCGCTCGCCGAGCTCGGGGTCGCGCCCGCGACTACTCACGGGCGGCCGGCTCGGCGACGGGCTGGCGGCGGCCGCGGCGGCGCGAGGGGCGGAGGGCCGACGGGTCCTCGGGCTGGACCTGGAGGATGCCCTCGGCCACGGCCTCGACCCGGATCCGCTGGCCGGTGCCGAGGCTGCCCTCGCCGCCGGCCAGCCGGGCACGCCACATGGCCCCGTCGACGACCACGATGCCGCCCGGGTTGAGCATGCTGCGCACCACCCCGCGGGAGCCGACCAGGGCCTCGGTGCCCATCGGGGCCTGGCGCTGGGAGCGCAGGATCACCGTCAGGATGACCACGAACCAGGCCAGCGACCACAGCACCCCGAGGACGGCCAGCCGGCCGTCGACCCGCAGCAGCGGCGACGGGCTGGAGAACAGCCACCAGGAGCCGGCGGCGGTCAGCCCGGCCGCCCCGGCGGTGCCAAGGCCGAGCCCGCCCATGGCGGCGTCCACCGTGAACAGGGCCTGGCCGGCGAGCAGGAGGGCCAGGGCCAGCCAGTTGGTGGGCAGGACGAGCAGGGACGCCACGGCCAGCAGGGCGCAGATCAGGCCGGCGGCCCCGGCGACCCCGAACCCGGGCTGGAACCACTCGAAGGACAGGCAGGCCGCCGCGGCCAGCAGCAGCAGGTAGGCCAGGGTCGGGTTGGCCAGCCCGTGCCGCACCCGGTCGACCAGGGACCGGGAGAGGAACCGGACCTGGAACCCGGTCACCTCCAGCGGCCGGCCGTCGACCTGCTGGCCGTCGAGCCGGCGGACGGCGTCGGGCAGGGACTCGGCCTGGTAGTCGGCCAGCCCGGCCGCCTCGGCGGCCGCCCCGGTGACCTGGGAGCGCCCGACCACCGCCGGCAGCCCGGAGGAGGCGAGCAGGGCCGCCTCGGCGGCCGGGTCGCGACCCCGCCCCAGCTCGGCGGGCAGGGCCGGCCCGATCCTGGCGCCCCTGGCCACCCCGACCACGTCGGCCCCGGCGAGCAGGAAGGTGGCCGCCCCGGCGGCATCGGCCTGCCGCGGCCCGACCCACACCGCCACCGGCACCTTGGCGTCGGCGGCCGTCCGCCGCACCTCGGCCGGGTCGACCCCCAGCCCGCCGAAGCTCGACAACTGGACCAGGACGACCCGGGCGCCCCGCTTCCGGGCGCCGTCCAGGTCCCGCCGCAGCGCCCCGAGCACGCTGGCGTCCAGCACCCCGGACGCCTCGAACACCTCGACCACCGGCCCGGTGCCCTGCGCCCGCGCAGGCGCCAGCCCGAGGGTGGCCAGCAGCGCACCGGCGAGACAAAGGAGGGAGGCGGCTCGTCGCATCGCCCCCATTGTTCCCGCCCGGGTCGCCGGGCGCCATGCCCCCGGACCCCCGGTGGACAGCCGCCGGAGGGCGGCTACGATGGCGCGACATGCTGGAGGTGCTGGACCGGGCTCGGCTGGTCGTGGTGACGGGGAAGGGCGGGACCGGGAAGACGACGGTCGCGGCCGGGCTCGCCGTTGCCGCCGCCGGGCGGGGGCGGCGGGTGCTGGTCGTCGAGGTCGAGGGGCGCCAGGGGCTGGCCGGGCTGTTCGGGCGGGCGGCCCTGGACCATCGGGAGGCGCGGGTCGCCGACGGGGTGTCGGCGCTGGCCGTCGACCCCGACGAGTCCCTGCGGGAGTACCTGGAGCGGTACGGGTTCGGGCCGCTGGCGCGGCTGCTGAGCTGGGCGCACCTCAACCGGTTCATCACCGCGGCCGCGCCCGGGCTGGGGGACGTGCTGCTGGTGGGCAAGGTGTGGGAGGCGGCGACCCGCGCGGGGGGGTCCCCCGGTGGATCGGGGAGCCCGGGCGGCCGGGCGGCCTACGACCTGGTGGTGCTGGACGCGCCGCCGACCGGGCGGGTGGTGCCGTTCCTGCGGGCGCCGGAGACGGTGGCCGAGCTGGCCCGGGTGGGGCCGATCCGCAGCCAGGCCGACCGGGTCAGGGATCTCCTCGACGACCCGGGGCGGACGGCGGTGGTGCTGACCTGCCTGCCCGAGGAGCTGCCGGTGACCGAGACCCTGGAGGGGATCGGCGCCCTGCGGCGGGCCGGGCTGCCGGTGGGCGGGGTGGTCGCCAACCGGGTCACCGGGGACCGGCTGGGCGGGCGGGCCGGGCGGCTGGCCGCGCTGGCCAGGGACCCGGGCCCGCTCGCCGCGGTGGCGGCCGCGGCCGGCGCCGGGCTGGACGCGGCCGCCCTGGAGACGCTGGTCGGCGAGGCCCGCGACCGCCAGCGCCAGGTGACGCGGGAGCGCCGCCTGCTCAAGGAGCTGCGCGGCGGGCTGGACGGGCTGCCCATGGTCGAGCTGCCGTTCCTGGCCGGCGGGGTCGGCGGCCCCGAGGAGGTCCGGGCCCTGGCCGCCCGCCTCGTCCCCGCCCCCGGCGACGCCCGCCCGACGCGCCGGGCGCGCCGCGCCGCCGGGGCGGCCCGCGGGTGACCGCCCGCACCCGGGGGGCGACGGCCACCACCGTTCGGGCCGGGGCCAGGCCCGCGCCCTCCCCCCTCGCCGAGCTGGCCCGGACCGCCCGCATCGTCGTGTGCTGCGGCTCTGGCGGCGTGGGGAAGACGTCGACCGCGGCGGCGGTGGCGGTGTGGGCGGCCGAGGCGGGGCGGCGGACCTGTGTGCTGACCATCGACCCGGCGCGGCGGCTGGCCCAGGCGCTGGGGCTCGATCTCCTCTCGAACTCGCCCCACCCGGTACCGCTCGACGGGCTCGAGGGCCCGGGGAGCCTGGACGCGATGATGCTGGACATGCGCCGGACCTTCGACGAGGTCATCGAGCGCTACGCGCGCGACGCCGACCAGGCCGACCGGATCCTGGCCAACCGGTTCTACCAGCGGCTCTCCTCCACCCTGGCCGGGACCCAGGAGTACATGGCCATGGAGAAGCTGTACGAGCTGCACGAGTCCCAGCGCTACGACCTGCTGGTGGTCGACACGCCCCCGACCCGCTCGGCGCTCGACTTCCTCGACGCCCCCGACAACCTCAACGAGCTGCTCGACGCCCGCGCGTTCCGGCTGCTGATCGCCCCGGCGCAGCGGATCGGGCGGGGGTACCTGCGGGGGCTGAACCTGGCCACCACGGCCATGGCCAAGATGGTCCGGCGGGTCACCGGATCGGAGCTGCTGGCCGAGGTGGGCGAGTTCTTCGCCGCCTTCGAGGGCATGTACGACGGGTTCAAGGAGCGGGCCGGGCTCGTGTACGACCAGCTCAAGCACCCGAGCACGGCGTTCGTGGTGGTGGCCACCCCGGACGGGCCGGCCCTGCGCGAGGCCGCCTACTTCGCCGGCCGGCTGGCCGCCGACCGGATGCCGCTCGGCGCCCTGGTCGTCAACCGCATCCACCGGGCCGTGGCGGTCCCCGAGGTGCCGGCGGCGGCGCGGGCCGAGCTCAGGGCCGCCGGCGCCGACGGCCGGCTGCTGGCCGACCTGCTGGAGCTGCACGACGCCCTGGAGGCCCTGGCCGCGGCCGAGCAGCGGCGCGTCCGCGACCTGCTGGAGACGGTCCCCAACCTGGGCGTGGTCCAGGTCCCCCTCCTCCCCGACGACGTCCATGATGTGCCCGGCCTGCGGCGGCTGGGCGAGCACCTGTTCAGCTGAGGCCGACGCCTCCGGCGAGCCGGTCCAGCAGCTCGCTACGGACCTGGGTGGCGTCGTGGCGGCGGGTGTCGACCCAGAACACCAGCCGCAGCCTGCGCCCGTCCTGCCCCAGGTCGTCGGTGAGCAGCCGGGGGGCGGGGTCGTCGCCGACCCCCTCGATCTCGGCCGCCGTGGCCAGCAGGACCTCCCTGGCCCGGGCCGCGTCCTGGCCGTAGGGGACCTCGAGGGGGACCTCGACCCGGCGCCGCATGGCCGCCGAGCCGTTGGTCAGGACCTGGGTGAACAGCAGCTTGTTGGGGACGATCACGAGCTCGCCGTTGGCGGCGCGCAGCCGGGTCGCCCTGACCCGGATCTCCTCGACCTCGCCCTCGGCGTCGGGGATGGCGATGTGGTCGCCCTCGGTGAAGGGGTGCTCCAGCAGCAGCACGATGCCGGCGGTGAAGTTGCTGACGATGTCCTGGAGGGCGAACCCGAGGGCGACCGTGGCCAGCCCCAGGCTGCCGATCAGGACCCCGAGGTTGACGCCCCCGATCGACAGGGCGACGACCAGCCCGACGGCGGCCGCGGCGTAGAAGGCCAGGGTGGCCACGACCACCACGACGTGGCGCTCGGCGTCGGTGCGCCGCAGCGTCCGCTCCACGCCCCGGCGCACCGCCCGGGCGACGGCGATGGTGAGCAGGACGGCGAGCAGCGCCCCCAGGAGCTTGGGCAGCTGATCGACGAACGCGTCGGCGAACTGACGGAACGATTCGGCCAGGCGCTCCAGCGTTTGGGCTCCTCATAACGTTCGGGCGTCGGTTTGCCCGTGCCGATCGACCACCCTATATCATCCGGTCAGCATGGCCGACGCCCCGATCCCTGCGCCGCCAGCCCGTCTCTCCCGCGGTCGTGCAGCCTCCGTGGTGGGCGGTCGGCTGGTGCTGATCGTCGCCCTGATCACCGGCGTCGCCCTGGTCGTCAGCGTGGCCCTCCTCCCCCTGGTCGTCCCGGCCGGGGCCCTGGCCAGGGACACCGTCAGGAAGCTGGGGGACGTGCCGCCCCTCGGGGACTCCCTGCCGACGCCGCCGCAGACCTCGGTGGTCTACGCCGCCGACGGCAGGACCGTCCTGGCCAGACTGGTGCTGGACGAGGACCGCAAGGTGGTCCCGCTCAAGGACATCCCCCACAAGGTCCGCAACGCGGTCGTGGCCATCGAGGACGACCGCTTCTACGAGCACGGCGGCATCGACCTGCGCGGCATCCTCCGGGCGGCCGTCGCCGACCTGCGCAAGGGGACCATCGCCCAGGGGGGCAGCACCCTCACCCAGCAGTACATCAAGAAGGTCGTGACCGGCGACTCGCGGACCCTGGACCGCAAGCTCCGCGAGGCCATGTACGCCGTCGAGCTGGAGGGGCGCTGGACCAAGAACAAGATCCTGGAGGCCTACCTCAACCAGGCCTACTTCGGCGACGGGGTCTACGGGATCGCCACCGCCGCCCAGCACTACTTCGGCGGCAAGTCGCTGCGCAAGCTGACCCTGGCCGAGGCGGCCGCGCTGGCCGCCACCATCCAGGCCCCCAACCGGCTCAAGCCGACCCGCCCCAAGGACAACAAGCCGCGCCGGATGGCGGTGCTCGACCGGATGCAGGAACGGGGCTTCGCCAGCGCCGCGTCGGTGGCCAGGGCCAGGAAGGAGAAGCTGAAGGTCAAGCTGTTCACCTCCACGACCCGGCAGCCGTACTTCGTCGAGTACATCAAGCAGCAGCTGCTGCACGACCCGGCCTACGACAAGATGCTGGGCAAGGAGAACACCGAGAAGCGCAAGCGGATGGTGTTCCAGGGCGGCCTGAAGATCTACACCACCCTCGAGCCCAAGCGGCAGGCCCAGGCCAGGGCGGCCGTCGCCAACCAGCTGTGGTCGCGGTTCGGCCGCAACGGCAACCCCACCGGCGCCGTGGCCAGCGTCGACCCCGACAGCGGGCGGATCCTGGCCCTCTACGGCGGCCGCGAGAACTTCAAGCGCTCCCAGGTCGACCTGGCCACCGCCCGCGGCGGCAGCGGCTTCCAGCCCGGCTCATCGTTCAAGGTGTTCTACCTGGTGGCCGCCCTGGAGAAGGGGATCTCGCCGGCCAAGGTCTACAACTCCCCGGAAAGGGTGGTCATCCCCAACCGCCGCTGCTACAACAACGGCCGGCCCTGGGACCCGGGCAACGCCGGCGACGGCGAGGCCGGGGTGTTCAACATGTACCAGGCCACGGCCCACTCGGTGAACACCTACTTCGCCCAGCTGGCCATGGACACCGGCATCGAGCGGGCCATCGAGGCCGCCCGCAGGATGGGGATCAGCGTCCCCCCGCGCGGCACCGAGGACTACTACAGCCACTGGGCCGTCTGCTCATCGGTGCTCGGGGTCGTGCCCGTGTCCGTGCTCGACATGGCCAGCGCCTACGGGGTGCTGGCCAACAACGGCGTGCGCTGCCCGGCCTTCTCGATCGCCAGGATCGAGTCCCCGGACAAGCAGCTGTTCGAGCGCAGGCCGGACTGCCACAAGGTGATCGAGCCCAAGATCGCCAGCACGGTCACGGCCATGCTCCGCGGGGTGGTGACCGACGGCACCGGTGGCGCGGCCGCCCTGCCGGGCCGCCCGGTGGCCGGCAAGACCGGCACCGCCCAGAGCTACCAGAGCGCCTTCTTCAACGGCTTCACGCCGCAGCTGGCCACCTCGGTGTGGGTCGGCTTCACCCCCAAGCCGGTGCCCATGTACACCCAGAACGGCGGCAGGCCGGTCTACGGCGGCACCTTCCCGGCGATGATCTTCCACGACTACATGACCGCCGCCCTGGCCGGTGCCCCGGTCGAGAACTTCCCGGCCGCGCCGCCGCCCCCGCCCCCGCCCGAGGTCGGCGTGCCCGACGTGGTCGGCCTGACCCAGGCCGAGGCCCAGGCGCGGCTGGGCCGGGCCGGCTTCGCGGTCGTGGTCCACCACGTGGCCAGCGCCCAGCCCAAGGGCCGGGTGGTCCGCCAGGCGCCCGCCCCCGGCACCAGGCTGCGCCAGGGCCGCAACGTGGTGATCGCCGTCTCCGGCGGCGTCAAGGGCGGTGACACGATCGTCCCCGGGGTCGTGGGCCTCCAGATCAGCGTGGCCCAGGCCCTGCTCTCGGCCCGCGGGCTCCGCTCCGGCCTGGACTACTCCCGCGACGGCCGCCCGGGCCGGGTCAACGCCCAGAGCCCGGGCGCCGGCGCCCGCCTGCCCAAGGGCTCGTACGTGACCTTGGTCGTCCGGCGCGGCTAGGGACCGGTCAGCCGGCAGGACCGCCCAGGCGCTCCAGGACCAGGCGGCGGACCTCGCTGCCGTCGGCGCGGCCCTTGACCTGGGGCATCAGGCGGCCCATGACCTTGCCCAGCTCCTTGGGGCCGCTGGCCCCGGAGGCGGCCACGGCCTCGTCGACCAGGCGGGCCAGCGCGGCCGGGTCGAGGGCGGCGGGCAGGAACCGCTCCAGCACCGACCGCTCGTAGGCCTCCTGGTCGGCCTGGGTGGCCCGGCCGGCGTCCCGGTAGACCTGCTCGGCCTCGCGGCGCTTGCGGGACTCGCGCTGGAGCACGGCCACGGCCTGCTCGTCGGACAGGTCGCCGCGGGCGTCGATGGCGGCCGACTTGAGCGCCGACAGGGCCAGGCGCAGGGCGGCCGTCTCCCGAGCCTGGCGGGCCTTCATGGCCGTGTACATCGCCTGCTGGACGTCGTCGATGAGCATGCGGCGAGCCTACAGCTACAATCCTGGTCCATCCCAGCGCACTCCCGAGGAGCCCCACGCATGCCCCGAGCCCGGTTGAAGGTCGCCCTTCTGGCCGCCGGGGCCCTGTCCGCGGCCGGGGCCGCCTGCGTCGGCTACGGCATCCTCGTCGAGCGGGACTGGTACCGGCTCCGCCGTCAGCGGGTCCAGGCCCTGGCGTCCGGCAAGCCCCCGCTCACCGTCCTGCACCTGTCCGACCTGCATCTGACGGTCGCCGACACCAAGCGGATGCGGTTCCTGGAACGGCTGGCCGCCGAGCCGGTCGACCTGGTCGTGCTCACCGGGGACATGCTCGGCGAGCCGGAGGCGCTCGATCCGGTGCTGGCCACCCTTGGCCGCTTCCGGCCCCGGCTGGGGGCGGTGGCCGTGCTCGGCTCCAACGACTACTGGGCACCCCGCTTCCGCAACCCCCTCACCTACTTCACCGGGCCCAGCTCGCGCCGGCACCGCAGCGGCCGCCGCAATCCCTGGCGGGAGCTGGTGGAAGGGCTGGAGGCGCGGGGCTGGACGGTCCTGTCCAACCGCCGCGGCCGCCTGGGCGACGTCGAGCTGGCCGGCATGGACGACCCCCACATCCGCCACGACGACCCCGGCGTGGCCGTCCCCCCCAACGGCGAGGTGCCGGCCAGCCTGCGCCTCGGCGTGGTCCACAGCCCCTACCGGCGGGCCCTGGACGCCTTCGCGGGCAACGGCTACGACCTGGTGCTGGCCGGGCACACCCATGGCGGCCAGGTGCGGCTGCCCGGGGTCGGGGCGCTGGTGACCAACTGCGACCTGCCCCGCGACCGGGTGCGGGGGCTGTCGCGCTGGAGCGGAAGCTGGCTGCACGTCTCCGGCGGCCTCGGTACCAGCAAGTACGCGCCGTTCCGGTTCGCCTGCCGCCCCGAGGCGTCGCTGCTCACCGTGGTGCCCAGGGACTGACCGTGTGCCATCCTCTGAGCAGGAGGATGGCGCGATGGCCAAGGCCGACGCCGGGTCCAGGCGCCCGGAGATCCACATCGAGCAGGCGATCGGCCGGCTCTACCGCTTCCTGTCCGGCAACCGCTGGACCAAGTTCCCGTGGGCCGTGGTCCAGACCTTCTCCAAGGCCGAGGGGGCGCTGCTGTCGGGCAGCATGGCCTACTACACCTTCCTGTCGCTGCTGCCGCTGCTGATGGTGGCGGCGTTCGTGATCGCCACCTTCGCCAGCCCCGACCTGGACTCCCGGGCGGCCGTGGCCGAGGCCCTCAACCAGGCCTTCCCGGGCGTCGGTGCCGACATCTTCGAGGAGGTCATCAACCAGGTCGTCCAGAACCGGGCCGCCCTCGGGGTGTTCGGCCTGCTCAGCGTGGCCTACGCCGGCAGCGGCTTCGTCGGTGCGATGACCGCCTGCCTGAACCGCATGTGGGGGCTGCCGACCGGCCGCAACCCGGTCGGCCAGAAGATCGTCAACATCCTCATCGTGATGATGCTGGGGACCGTCCTGCTGGGCTCCGCCCTGCTCACCATCTGGGTCTCGGCCACCGCCCAGCGGACCCTGGAGCTGGAGCCGACCAGCCCGGTCATCTCCATGATCGAGGAGCTGGCCGCCCCGGCGTCGATGCTGGTCGTGCTCCTGCTGCTGTACCGGCTGCTGCCGGCCCGCCGCCACTCGTGGCTGAGCCAGGTCCCGGGGGCGGTCTTCGGCGGCATCGGCTTCTACCTGCTCAAACGCGGCTTCGACCTCTGGGCCAACCATTCGGCCGGGATCGGCGCCCTGCCCCGGTCACTGGTCTCGGTCACGCTGCTGCTGGTCTGGCTGGGGTTCTTCGGCCAGCTGATCCTCTACGGGGCGGCCCTCAACGTCATCCTGGACCGCCGCCACCGGGGCGAGCCGATCATGCCCCCGCTCTGAGATGCCAGCGGCGCCCGGGCCCGATGCTTCAGGGCCGCCGCTCCCGTCACACCGGGAGGCCCGGGCGCCGCCGACATTCCTGAACATCGTCGGCTGACGATGCGCGTGCATAGCCCGACGGGAGGAGATCGAACTGGCCCGATCCGGCCATGGCGGCTGACCCGCCCCCTCCGGGGGCCGGGCGGTAGGCTGGTGCCAGGAGCCGCGACGGAGCAGGGGCGATGTCGACAGATCTCGAGCCGAACGCCAGACCGAAGCTGCGGCGGGTGCCGCAGCCGGACACCGAGGAGCGCTACCAGTCCCTCGGCTACCGGGCCAAGCTGGCCCTGCTGGGCCCGCCGTTCAAGACCGCCCAGCTGGCCCACGAGCGGATCAGCAAGCGGGTCGCCCTGGCCGTGTTCTCCTCGGACCCGATCTCCTCGACGGCCTATGCCACCGAGGAGATGCTGCTGGTCCTGGTCGTGGCCGGCACGGCCGCGATCGGGCTGGCGCTGCCCCTGGCCGCCGGGGTGGCGGTGCTGCTGCTCATCCTGGTCCTGTCCTACCGCCAGGTGATCGCCGCCTACCCCCAGGGCGGCGGGGCCTACATGGTGACCCGGGACAACCTGGGCGGGTCGCTCGCCGCCGTGTGCGCGGCCGCCCTGCTGGTCGACTACGTGCTGACCGTGGCCGTGAGCGTCTCGGCCGGGACGGCCGCCCTGGCCTCGGCCGTTCCCGAGCTCCAGGACCTCCGGGTCGAGCTCTCGGCCGCCTTCGTGATCCTGCTCGCCTGGGGGAACCTGCG
>Ga0307416_100001626_pt1 | contig 12375 bp, 9 predicted proteins | sample DK1Cmetagenome_2_FD_203821 | JGI IMG/M metagenome (GOLD analysis project Ga0307416, IMG submission 203821) | Maize rhizosphere microbial communities from greenhouse at UC Davis, California, United States - DK15-C-3 | ecosystem: Host-associated > Plants > Roots > Rhizosphere > Soil | place: USA...
GGTCCCCGGCGGCCAGCCCGGCCCGGCGCAGCCGGCCGGCCACCCGGCCGCTGGCCGCGTCCAGGTCGCCCCGGGACCGCCAGCCCGGGCCGGCGGCCCACAGGGCCGGGCGCCCGGGGTCCTCCGAGGCCTGGCGGCGCCAGGCCGCGGGCAGGCTCCCGGCGGCCAGCAGGTCGAGCTCCGCCGGGTCGACCCCCGGGGGCAGATGGGCCTGCCAGTTTGAACTTCTTGTTACAGACAAAAGATCACCCTGTCGAGGTCTTCACCGGTCCCCGATCCGCCCGTATGGTACTGACAGGCACGCTCCCACTTCCCCGATGGGGTGATCGCCCTTGGCCGACAACCTCTTCCCCGTCGTGCCCGACACCGGAACCCTCAAAGCGGCCCGCCTGGCGTCCCAGGTCACCGGCAACCCCGGTCGCTGGGTGCGCCTGGACTGCCAGCACCTCCGCCACGTCCAGCAGCCGGTGGAGCCGGGCGAGCTGCTGGAGTGCCCGACCTGCCCGCCTTCGATCGGCGGCGCGCTGCCGGCCCACCGGGTGCTGGGCCAGGGCCCCGAGCGCCGCCGCCGGGCCTGGCTGGACGCCGGGCCGCAGGCGCCCGGCCGGGCGGGGGCGTTCGCCGTCGAGGCGGTGACCCAGACCGGCCCCGTCGGCCTGATCGACGACGCCGGCCGCATGGCCAGCGAGCTGGTGGCCTCAGCCATCCGCCACACCCGGGCCCCGGTGGAGCTGACCGTCGACGCCGACGACGAGGTGGTCCGCATCGAGGTCCGCGACGACGACCCGGCCGCCCCGGGCGCCGGCAAGGTCGTCTCCTTCGAGCTGCGCGAGGCCTAGTCGGCCTGCCCCGCGGCCAGCCGGCTGGCCAGCACGTCGATGATCGGGCGCAGCCGCAGCCACCACTGCTGGGCCGGGCGGCGGTGCTCCCAGTCGGCCAGCTCCTCGGCGTCCCGCAGCGGCAGCACCCGGACCTGGCCCTCGTGCAGCCCGATGACCGCGCCGCCGGCGCTGGCGCTGTCGAGCTGGTAGCTGAGCCAGTCGATCGAGTGCGCGGCCAGGCGGGTGCCGAGGATCCGGTCGAACGGCGACGGCGCCCCGCCCTGTTGGGTCTGGCCGAGGACCACCTCGCGGGCGTCGAACAGGCCCTGGCCCTCCTGCTCGAACAGCCGGACCAGGAATTCGCTGGTGTACATCGGGCTGGCCCGCTCGTTCAGCACCGTGAGGAACAGCCGCTGCCCGACCCGGAAGCTCTCCACCATCCGCTCCACGTCCCGCGACAGCTGCTTGAGGGTGATGCCCTCCTCGTGCAGGTAGACCCGGACCGCGCCCCCGGACAGCCCGCCCAGCAGGGCCAGGTAGCCGCAGTAGCCACCCATGGTCTGGACCACGAAGCAGCGCCGCGACGCCGTCCCGGCCTCCCGCAGGCGGTCGATGGCGTCGACGATCAGGTTGAGGGCGCTGTCGGCGCCGACCGACAGCTCGGCGTTGGGGATGTTGTTGTCGATGGTCGCCGGCAGCAGGATCGTCGGGATGTCGAAGGCGGGATAGCGCTCGCGCTCGCGGTGCATAGTGCAGGCGGCCTCGAAGGCGTCCCAGCCGCCGACGATCAGCAGCCCGTCGACCCGCTGCTCCTCCAGGCCGCGGCCGATGGCGTACAGGTCCTTGACCGTCGGGACGTGCCGGCTGATGCCCAGCTCGGCCCCGCCCAGGCTGCTCCAGCCCTCGACGTCGCCCCACTGGAGCTCGCGCACGTCCCCGTCCATCAGGCCCTGGAGGCTGCCGTTGATCCCGAGCATGGTGTAGCCGCGGTCCAGGCCGAGGCGCACCGCCGCCCCGGCCACGGCGTTCATGCCCGGGGCGAGCCCGCCCACGTTCACCAGGGCGATCCGGGTCGCCCGGCGTGACCGCTGCTGGCTGGGCAGGGCCCGGGAGATGGACCGGAACACGTGGATCATCTCGGTGTAGCGGTCGCCCCGCATCATCAGGGCGGTGTCGTGGTCACGGGCCGCGATCCGCTGGGCCAGCTCGCGGGTGCGGGCCACGCACTCCATCAGCGGCGCCTTGGCGACCCGGTTGTCCCGCAGCCCGATCAGCTGGGGCACGCTGTCGGGGGTGGCGGCCAGGACCTCCTCGACGGCCGCATGCCCCAGGATGGAGCTCATCGACCGGTCGAAGGCGCTGGGGGCGCCGCCGCGCTGCACGTGCCCGAGGATGGTCAGCCGCACGTCCTCGCCCAGCCGCTCGGACAGCAGCTGGCGGACGTAGTCGCTGCCGATCGGCCGGTTGGCCGAGTCGTGGGCGCCCTCGGCGACGAGCACGATGCTGTGGCGCCGGCCCGCCGCCCGGCCCTCCTTGATGATCTCGCACAGCTCCCGCTCCCAGCCGGGGTCGGGCGGCCACTCGGGGATCAGCACGTAGGCGGCGTGCCCGGCGATGGCGGCCATCAGGGCCAGGTAGCCGCAGTGGCGGCCCATCACCTCGACCACGAAGCTGCGCTGGTGGCTGGCGGCGGTGGAGGCGATCGCGTCGACCGCCTCGACGATGCGGCGCAGGGCCGAGTCGGCCCCGATGGTCATGTCGGTGCCGAGCATGTCGTTGTCGATCGACCCGACCAGCCCGGCGATCATCAGCGCCGGGTGCCGCTGGACCGTCTGGGTGTCGATCGCGCCCTCGGCCACCAGCTCCTCGAGCAGCGACGGCCATTCCTCGCGGAGCAGGTCGGCCCCGGACAGGCTGCCGTCGCCGCCGATCACCACCAGCCGGTCGACGCCTCGCTCCACCAGGTGGTAGGCGGCGCGGCGCCGGCCCTCGCGCTGGCGGAACGCGGCCGAGCGGGCGGTGCCGATGACGGTGCCGCCGCGGTTCAGGATGCCGCTGACGTCATCCCAGGTCACCGGGCGGATGCGGTCGCCCCCGTCGACCAGGCCCTGGTAGCCCTCGTGGACGGCGTAGATCTCGGCGCCGTGGTTGAGGGCGGTGCGGACCACCGCCCGGACGGCCGCGTTCATCCCCTGGGCGTCGCCGCCGCTGGTCAGGACCGCGAGCCTGGGGCTGGACTGAAGGCTGTCGTTCAGCCTCGCCCGCCTACCCTGCGCTCGAACACCGCCAGCACGTCGGCATAGAGCGGCTCGCCTGGCGTCAGCCCGGTGATCCGCTCGGTCGCCTCGGCCGCCGTCAGGGTCCGCAGCAGCCGCTGCAGCTCCACGCTCTCCGGGTCCTCGGGGACCTCGAACGAGAGCGCGGCCGCCACCGTGGCCAGCAGGTGCTGGGGCCGGATGCCCCGCTCGGCCAGCTCGGCGGCCGGCCCGATGAGCCGCTCGTTGCGCGACAGCTTGCGCAGCGGCTGGCGGCCGACCCGGTCGACGGTGTCCGGCAGGTACGGGTTCTCGAACCGCTGCAGGATCTTGTCCACGTAGGCCTGCTGGGCCTCGGCGCTGAACTCGTGCTTGGCCATCAGCAGCTGCTTGGTCTCGCCCAGCACGCCGGTGACCGCGGCCCGCACCACGTCGTCGGCCAGGGCGTCGCTGAGCTTCTTGATGCCCCGGGCGAAGCCGTGGTAGGCGGTGGTGGCGTGGCCGGTGTTGACGGTGAACAGCTTGCGCTCGATGTAGGGGGCCAGGTCGTCGACCCAGGTGGCGTCGGGGACGGACGGCTCCTCGCCGCCGAACGGGGGCCGCTCGATGGCCCACTCGAAGTAGGTCTCGACGGTCACGTCGAGGCCGTCGGTCGACTGGGCGGGCACGATGCGGTCGACGGCGGTGTTGGCGAAGGTGGCCTTGGCGGCCAGCGCCGGCCACTCGTCCTCCGGCACGGCCGAGCGGATGTGCCCGGCCAGGGCGTCGGTTGCGTTGATGGCGTTCTCGCAGGCCAGCACGGCCAGGCGCGGGGCCCCGTCGGGCCGCTGGCGGAGCCCGGCGGCGATCACCGGGGCCACGAACTTCAGCACCGTCGGCCCGACCGCCGTGGTCACGATGTCGGCCGAGGCGATCTCGGCCACGGCGGCCGGCTCGTCGCCGCGGCTGTTGATCGCCCGGTAGTTGTCGACCCGCTCCTCGGACGAGTCGAGCCCGACCTCCTTGACCAGGTAGCTGGGCGTGCGGTTGAGGCCGTCGATGAGCGCGTCCACGACGTCGACGAACACCACCTCGTAGCCGGCCCGGTGCAGGATCAGCCCGACGAACCCGCGGCCGATGTTCCCGGCCCCGAAGTGGACGGCGACGCCGCTCATCCTTCGTTGACGGCGTTCAGGAGGTCGTAGATCTCCTGGGCCGACTGGGCCGCGACCAGCTTGTCGACCTCGTCGGTATCGGAGAAGACGATCGCGATCCGGCTCAGGATGTCCATATGGCCGCCCTGGTAGCCGGCGATGCCGAGGGCGAACAGGACCTCGTTGCCGTCCCAGTCGATCGGCTCGGGGTAGCGGATCACCGACAGCGCCGACCGCTTGATCGACTCCTTGGACTCGTTGGTGCCGTGCGGGATGGCCAGGTAGTTGCCCATGTAGGTGGAGACCGACCGCTCGCGGTCGAACATCGAGTCGATGTAGACGGGGTCGACCGCGCCCACGTCGACCAGGATCTGGCCGGTCTCGCGGATGGCGTCGTCCTTGCTGCGGGCCGTGCCCGGCATCCTGATCTGGGACAGCGTCAGCACGTCACTCATGCGAGTGAGCTCCTTTGTCGGTTGGGAACAGCCTCAGGCTCAGCTCGGCGCGCCGGTGCCCTGCGGGGCGTTGGTCTGCTGCACCTCTTGGACGATATCGTCGTATTTGGGGCTGTTCATGAAGTTGGTGACCGAGACGTGCTGGGCGCTCGGGGTCCGGTCCCTGGCCCGCAGGGTCAGGTCCTGGTGGGTCACGACCAGGTCGTAGCTGTCGTCCAGGTTGGCGATGGCCACGTTGACCACCGAGACGTCCTCGAACCCCGCCTTCTTCAGCTTGTTGCGGAGCACCGAGGCCCCCATCGCGCTCGATCCCATGCCGGCGTCACAGGCGAAGACGATCTTGCGGATCGGCTCGACCCGCTCGGTCCGGGCCTGGGCCTCCTCGGCCTCCAGCTGGTTCAGCACGCCGGAGATGGAGCTCTCCTTGCCCTTGAGGCCCTCCATCTGGGCGGTCGCGGCGGCCAGGTCGCCCTCCTCGTCGCGCCGGCGGCTGGCCCGCAGGATCACCGAGCCGATCAGGAACGACGTGGCGGCGGCGAGCAGGACCGACAGGGTGACCCCGACGAAGCTGTTGCCGGGGGTCTGGGCGTACACGGCGATGATCGAGCCAGGGGCGGCCGGCGCCCGCAGACCCGCGCCGAAGACCACCAGGGTGCCGATGCCGACCATGCCGCCGGCGAGGGTCGCCAGGATGGTGATGGGCTTCAGCAGCACGTAGGGGAAGTAGATCTCGTGGATGCCGCCGAAGAACTGGATGATCAGCGCGGCGGGTGCCGTGTTCCTGGCGACTCCGGTGCCGAAGATGGAGTAGGCGATCAGCAGCCCGGCCCCCGGCCCCGGGTTGGCCTCCAGCAGGAACAGGATCGACTTGCCCTCCTCGGCGGCCTGCTGGATGCCGAGCGGGGTCAGCACGCCGTGGTTGATGGCGTTGTTCAGGAACAGCACCTTGGCCGGCTCGATGATGAGGCTGGCCAGCGGGAGCAGGCTGTTGTCGATCAGCCAGTCGACCCCGTTGCCGAGTGCCGTCGAGACGTTTTCGATGATCGGCCCGAACACGAAATAGCCGATGACGGCCAGCGCCGCCGCCAGGATGCCGGCGGAGAAGTTGTTGACCAGCATCTCGAAGCCGGGCTTGATCTTTCCTTCCCAGAGCTTGTCGAGGTGCTTCATGCACCATGCGGCCAACGGCCCCATGATCATCGCGCCGAGGAACATCGTTACGGGCGTGCTCATGATCACGCCCATGGTGGCCACCACCGCGACCACGCCGCCCCGGACGCCGTAGACCATCCGGCCGCCCTGCATGGCGATCAGCAGCGGCAACATGAACCGGATCATCGCCTGGACAAGGCCCAGGGTGATGGGAGCTCCGGTGGCGTCCTTGCCGAAGCCGCCGATCCCCTCGACCGGGAACGGACCGTTCTCGATGAACAACGCGGTGATGAAGCCCCAGGCGATGAAGGCGGCGATGTTCGGCATGATCATGCCGGACAGGAAGGTGCCGAACTTCTGCACGGCCACCCGCGCGCTGCCCGCCCTGCCCGCCCCGCTGGTCCCTACCTCGGCATTCGCAGCCATCATGTGCCTCCGAGCCGGGCGGCGCGCACGCCTGGCGACGTGCATCGCACCGCGCTCCGTCGCGACAGGTCGCCTACCGCGCTCATGGTACGTTTGCCTCCACTTCGGGTCCAGCGGAGGAGCCGGACGAGCGTGAGAGTGGTGCGCTTCTACGCGCCCCGGGACGTCCGGGTCGAGGACGCCCCCGAGCCCGCGGCCGGGCCCGGCGACCTGGTGATCCGGGTCCGCAACTGCTCGATCTGCGGGACCGACGCCAAGATCTGGGGCTCCGGCCACCCCGACCTGCGCCCGCCCCGGGTGCTCGGCCACGAGGTCGCGGGGGAGGTCGTGGAGGTCGGCGAGGGCGCCGGCGGCTGGTCGGTGGGGGACCGGGTGCAGGTGATCGCGGCCATCCCCGACGGCACCTGCCACGAGTGCCGGCAGGGCTGGCAGAGCGTCTGCCCCAACCAGGAGCGGATCGGCTACCACCACGACGGCGGCTTCGCCGAGCTGATGCGGGTCCCGGCCAAGATGCTGGCCGTCGACGGCGTCAACCGCGTCCCCGAGGGGCTGTCGTTCGCCGAGGCGTCGGTGGCCGAGCCGCTGAGCTGCGTCATCAACGGCCAGGAGCTCGCCGAGGTCGGCAAGGGCCAGACGGTGGTGGTGGTCGGGGCCGGGCCGATCGGCTGCCTGCACGCGCGCCTGGCCCGGGCCCGCGGCGCGGCCCGGGTGCTGCTGATCGAGCTGAACCGGCGGCGCCTGGAGCTGGCCGCCGGCCTACTCGCCCCCGACGAGGCCATCGGGGCCGAGGGCGCCGACACGGTGGCGGCGGTTCGCGAGCTGACCGGCGGACGCGGGGCCGACGTGATCATCGTCGCCGCCGGCTCCGGCCGGGCCCAGGAGGACGCCCTGCGGATGGCCGCCCGCCGGGGCACGGTCAGCTTCTTCGCCGGGCTGCCCAAGGACCGGCCCACCATCACCTGCGACGCCAACATCGTCCACTACCGCGAGGTGGGCATCGCCGGCGCCAACGGCTCCAGCCCCGCCCACAACCAGCAGGCCCTTGAGCTGATCGCCTCCGGGGCGGTCCCGGTGGCCGACCTGATCACCCACCGCCTGCCGCTGGAGCAGGCGGTCGAGGGCATCCACACCGTGACCCGGGGCGAGGCCATCAAGGTCACGATAGAGGCGTGAGCGCGTCCTCGACCGGCGGGTCACGCCCGTAGCAGAATCGCCGTCACCGACGGCCGAACTGTCGTAGCTTCACCGTCATGCGGGTCGCGGTCCTCGCCGACGTCCATGGCAACCTCTCGGCGCTGGAGGCGGTCCTGCCCGACGTGGATGCTGCAAGCGCCGACGCGATCGTCCTTGCGGGGACATGACCCTCGGGCCGCTGCAGGCTGACACGCTCGACCTGCTCACCTCCCTTAGCGAACGCGCCATCTTGGGTGCGGAGCAACTGCGAGCGCAACATGGTCGAGGTGTTCGACAGCGTCTATCAGGGGACCGGTGCCGTGCATGAGCCCGGCACCATCTGGGCGGGACGGCAGTTGACCCGCGCGCAGCGCGACCATCTCGCCCTCGCCCTCGCCCTCGCCGCGCTCCCCCTCACGGTCAGCGTCGAGGTCGACGGGCTCGGCCCGGTCCTGTTCTGCCACGCCACCGCCCGCGACGACGAGGAGATCGTGCTAGTCAACAGCCCGTTGGCGTGGTTCGGCGATGCGTTCGTCGGCGTCGAGGAGCGGATGGTCGTCTGCGGCCACACGCATATGCCGTTCGACCGCCTCGCCGACGGCCGCCGCGTCGTCAACCCCGGGAGCGTCGGCATGCCGTACGGGCCGCCGGGCACGCTCGCCTACTGGGCCCTGCTCGGTCCGGATGCGATCCTGCGCCGCACCGCCTACGACCTGGAGCGCGCCGCCGCCGTGCTGCGTCAGCACCTGCCTGGCAATCGCGAGTTCATCGAGGAGAACCTCCTGAACGGTCCCCGAGTGACGCCGAGGCGCTCGCGATCTTCACCCGTTGGGCCAGGGAGCGACGCGGACTCTGAGTCGTCGCCTGCCGACCCTCACCAGGCGAGCATCGGCTTGAACCGGATACCCGCCCGGCTCCTTCTTCTACTGGCGGCACATAGGCGGCGGACAGATCGCCGTCGACCAGAACGTGCTGGCAGTGATTTGGCATCCCCCATGCTTCAGCATGGACTCCCACAAGAGCGCTCATTCGATCGCTCCTGAGGCTGGTCGACGCTTCTCAGCCTGCCCGACGGCGAAGGCTTCACGTCCAGCCACCCCATGCCCTGGGGCGGTGCCGCTATGGGCGGCAAGTCCGCGTGCAAGTAGTACCTGGGCCGCGTTCGTGTCTGCTGATGACGCATGTCCGCAGGCCACGCATTGAAACCGATCTCGGCTCCTGCGGCTCTCGGCCGCGACGTGACCGCAAGAAGCACATGTCTGTGAGGAGTAAGCGGCGAGTACCCATATCAGAATGCCGCTGTTGGCCTGCAGCTTGTATGCGAGCATTCGCTCGCCCATGCCCCACCCCATACTGAGGATCGAGCGATTCAACCTGGCCTTGCCGCTCACGTTCCGACCAGGACGCTCGATCGTTCCACGGCTTGAGCGGGTCATACTTTGGATACGTAGGTGCTCCACCACTACCACGCTGTGGTTCCTTCCGATCATCGTAGTGGCCTTGTGTAGCCAGTCTTGGCGACGTCGGGCCTGCCGAGCGCGCAGCGAGGCGACCTCCCGGTAGGATTTTCGCCCCCGACCGGACATTGGCTTCCCAGCCGTCCGGGCCATGCGCCTGCGTGAGGCTCGGCGTTCCAACTGTCGCAATCGGTGCTCTTCCCCGCGGGTAAGCAGCCGAGGCATGTCCAGGTTTCTTCCGTCCGACAGCGCAAGCGAATGGATCACGCCGCGATCTACGCCAATTGGTGGCCCAGTGATGGGGGAGAACTTGACAGCCGGTTGTTCAACGCGGAAGCAGATATGCCAGCCAAGCGAGTTTTTCGTCAGCCTGGCTCCTGTGATCCGGCCAGAACAATCCAAGGAGACTCCAGGCAGAGGGCAAGTCCACCGAAATCCACTCGTCCTACATAGGGAATGTTTACCTCGCCCCAGCGGCGGTTCAAGCGGCGGACATGAAACCGGGAGGCTTGTGGGACATCGACAGACATATACGTTTTGCGTTTCTTGAACCGAGGTAGACCCGACACCCCCCTGAAGTACCGCTGCCAAGCGCGGACATAGTGCTTGACAACCTGCTGAGTAGCTTGGGCCGGGAGTTGCGCTAGCCACTTCCAGTGAGGTAGAGGACTGGTGCGAGCATCACGGAGTTGCCGGTCCATCTCGATAACGGAAGGCCGCTCGGCCATGCTGCGACTGTGCCCGCCCCATGTATACCACTCGTGGAGAAGGTTCCAGAGCGCCCGTGCCGTGTGCCTTGAGCGTCCATCCGATCGGCTTGCTCAGCGGTCGGGTAAAGCCGAACAACGTAGGCACGGTGGCAACCATTTACCGTCTGAGTTCCTGAAGTCAATCCTGGCCCTCTCCGTGTCGAACAAAGTTTGGAAGTGCTACGGAGCATAAACGAACACATGTTCGAAGTCAAGCATGTCGACACAGGATTAATGCGCTACTAAGGATCTACTCAGGTGATCTATTCCGGTGTTATGTAGGCGGCGGACAATCCACCATCCACTAGGAAAGTGGCGGCGGTGATGTAGCTGGCGTCGTCGGAGGCCAGGAAGCAGGCGGCGGCGGCGATCTCGGACGCCTCGGCGAACCGGCCCATGGGCAGGTGCACCAGGCGGCGGGCGGCCTTCTCCGGGTCCTTGGCGAAGAGCTCCTGGAGCAGGGGGGTGTTGACCGGGCCGGGGCAGAGGGCGTTGACCCGAACGTTCCGGCGGGCGAACTCGACGCCGAGCTCGCGGGACAGGGCGAGCACGCCGCCCTTGGACGCGGTGTAGGAGATCTGCGAGGTCGCCGCGCCCATCACGGCCACGAACGAGGCCGTGTTGACCACCGACCCGCCGCCGCGGGCCAGCAGGTGGGGGATGCCGTGCTTGCAGCAGAGGAACACCGCCGTGAGGTTCACGTCCTGGACCCGCCGCCAGGCCTCCAGGCCGGTGTCGAGGACCGAGGTGTCGTCGGGCGGGGCGATCCCGGCGTTGTTGAACAGCGCGTCGATGCCGCCGTAGCGCTGCGCCGCCCGGGCGTACATCGCGGCCACCTCTGCCTCGTCGGTCACGTCGGCGTGCAGGTACAGCCCGTCGACCTCGGCCGCCACCTGCTCGCCGGCCTCGTCCGACAGGTCGACGACGCAGACCCGCGCCCCCTCGGCCGCGAACCGGCGGGCGCTCTCGCGCCCGATCCCGCTGGCCGCGCCCGTGATCACGGCCACCTTTCCCTCGAGCCGACCGATCTCGACCGACCTCCTCTGTGTCCGCGGAGCCGGCCCAGTATGTCGTTGTCGCCGCGGCCCCGCTCGCAGCCCCGGCCCGTTGGCGGGGCTCGTCGCTGTCGAGGCACTTGCAACCGAGATTGCGTCGGTGCACCGTTCGGCGTGCCTGTCTTGGTGGTGGGAGGTCTCCGAAGGAGGCGCGCCATGGCGCAGAACGGTCGGTCCCCCAGCCTCGCCCGCGAGGCAATCGGTCTCCGCGAGGTCCTGTTCCAGTCGATCACCCACATGGCCCCGGCGGCCGCGGTCGCCTTCTCCATCATCGTCGGGGCCAACTTCGCCGCCGGGGCCCTGCCCCTGTCGGTGATCTTCGCCCTCGTCGGCTGCCTGCTGGTGGCCGTCTCGATCGGGCAGCTGGCCCGGCGCCTGCCGTCGGCCGGCGGCTTCTACACCTATGCCGCCCGCGGCCTGCACCCGGCCGTCGGCTTCCTGGTCGGCTGGGGCTACGCGTTCGTGGAGCCGCTGGTTGCGCCGCTGCTGTTCCTCATCTTCGGGAACGTCGTGGCCAGCACCCTCGACCAGGAGTTCGGCTGGAGCTACGACACCTGGTGGGTGGTGTCGGCGCTGGCCGCGGCGGTGGTCGTGTTCGTCCTGGGGTGGTTCGGGGTGCGGCTGAGCACCGGCGCGGGCACGATCCTCGGCCTGTTCGAGATCCTGGTGTTCGCGGCCCTGGCCGTCACCCTGATCTTCCAGGCCGGCGAGGCCAACACCCTGTCGGTGTTCGGCACCGGGAATGCCGACGTCGAGGGCTTCACCGGCCTCTCCGGAGTCATCGCCGGCTCCGTCTACACGATCCTGGCCTTCATCGGCTTCGAGGCGGCGGCGCCCCTGGCCGAGGAGGCCAAGGACCCGCGGCGCACGATCCGCCAGGCGGTCATCTACTCCTGCCTGGGCATCGGCGTGTTCTACGTGCTGACCACGTACGCGGCCACGGTCTCCTTCGGGCCGGACCGGTTCGCCGAGTTCCCGGCCTCGGGAGACGGCAACCCCTGGGACGCCCTGGCCCGCGGGGCCTGGGGCGCCGGCTGGGTGCTGGTGTTCCTGGCCATCGCCAACTCGGCCATCGCCAACGCCAACGCCTCGGCCAACGCGGCCACCCGGACCTGGTTCGCCATGGGCCGGATCCGGCTGCTGCCGCGGCCCCTGGAGCACGTCAACCCGCGCTGGCGGTCCCCGGACGTGGCCGTGGTCGTCCAGTTCATCGTCGGCGTGGTGGTGTCGGTCTGGCTCGGACTCCAGTACGAGCCGCTGACCGCCTTCGCCCTCGTCGGCACCATCGTCACCGCGGTCATCATCGCCATCTACATGGTCGTGAACCTGGCCTGCCTGGTCTTCTACCTGCGCGAGGGGCGGTCCGAGTTCAACCCCCTGCTGCACGGCCTGGTCCCGATCCTGGGCATCCTCGCCTTCCTGCCCGCGTTCCTCACCGCCGTCGGCATCCAGGCGTTCGACTTCGTCAGCGCCCTGCCCTACCCGATCAGCCTGGTCGGCCCCGTCGTGGGCATCTGGTACGCGATCGGCCTGGTGTACCTGGTCATCCTCATACGCAGGCGGCCGGAGCGGCTGCGCGAGACGGGCCGGGTGTTCACCGACGAGCCCGCCGGCGAGACGCCGGTGCCGAGCTGACGGCAAGGAGGGCGCATGGACGTGCTCAGCTACCGGCCGGACCCGGCGGAGTTCGCCTGGACCT
>Ga0307416_100001627_pt1 | contig 12371 bp, 8 predicted proteins | sample DK1Cmetagenome_2_FD_203821 | JGI IMG/M metagenome (GOLD analysis project Ga0307416, IMG submission 203821) | Maize rhizosphere microbial communities from greenhouse at UC Davis, California, United States - DK15-C-3 | ecosystem: Host-associated > Plants > Roots > Rhizosphere > Soil | place: USA...
TGGCGCAATATCTTAAAGTTGCGGCTTTGCCGCTCTATTTGCGGTGAACCTCGGGTTCACCGTCTTATCTGCTCTACATTTTTGCGGCTACGCCGCCGGCGGCGTAGCCGCACGAGTGGTGTGGCGGCGGTTCGGAAAAGCACAGCTTTTCCGCAAATAGAGCGGCTGAGCCGCCGCGGGCCGAAGCGACATTCGTGAGATCTTAATCCCCATTACGGCCGATCTTGGCCATTATTTCGGTGAATCGTGGGTCGTCTCTTAGGGGGTCGAGGTTGCGGTCTTTTTCGAAGTGGGGTCGGTTCTCGTTGCCGAGTTTGACGGCGCGGTTGAGCCATTTGAAGGCGAGGTCTTTTTCGCCCATCAGGGCGAACGCGGACGCCGCCCAGTAGGCCATGTCGTGGTCCGAGCGTGAGACCTCGAGGACGTCGTCGTTGAGCTGCTCGCGGGCGTCGGCAGCCCGGCCCGCGCCGGCCAGAAACATGGCGTAAAGCGGGCGAATGCCGTTCATGTTGGGGTTCTGCGCGAGCACCTTTTCCATCAATTCGATCGCCTTGTCGACGTCGCCGCGGAAGTAATAGATGCCGGACCGGAATATCTTCAGCATCGGGTGGTCGGGCTCGGCCTTCTCGCCGCGCTCGATCTCGCGCATGGCCCGCTCATAGTCCTGCTTGTAGACGTAGATGCGGGCCCGGTTGTAGGACGAAACGGCCCGGGCGGCGGGGTCGAGGCGTGAGAGTTTTTCGAAGGCCTTGAGCGATTCTTCGTACTCGCCGTTGAGCCGGTGCATCACGCCCTTCATAAAATAGAGCACGGCTTCGTTGGGAAATTGCTTTTGCAGCAGCTCGATCTCGGTCCGCGCTTTTTTCTTTTCGCCGCGGGCCATGTAGATCATCACCATCAGCATGCGGGCCTCGGCCACGTTCGGGTCGTAGAAGAACGCCTTGCTGAACGCCGTCTCGGCGTGCGTGTAATCTTCCGCCTCGCCCTGGCCCTTGAAAAATCGGTTCGCGTAGGCCGCCCCGAGGCCGCTGTAGGCGAGGGCGAAGTGCGGGTCAAGCTCGACGGCGGTCTTAAAATTTTGGATCGCGGCATTGCAGTCGGCGGGGTCGAGCGTGCGGAAGATGAAGCGGCCGAAGTTGTCGCGTCCGCGCAAATATTCCTCCCACGCTTCGGGGTTGTCGGTCATCCGGCGTCCGAGCTTTTCCTGCTCCGATTCGGAAAGCTCCATCCGCAGCCCTTCGAGGATGCGTTGGGCGATGCCGTCCTGCAGGGTGAGAATGTCGCTGCCCTCGGCATCGATGCGGTCGCTCCAAAGGATGTCGCCGGTCAGCACGTCGAGGAGCTGTGCCGTGACGCGAAACTTATCGCCGGCGCGCAAAAACCCGGCCGACAGCACCGCACCGGCACGCAGGTCGCGGCCCGCCTCGCGCGGGTCGACGTCGATGCCCTGATATTTGGCGATAACCGAGCTCGGCCGCACGACGAGCGACTTGATCTGGGCGAGCTCCGTGATGACGGCGTCCGCCAGGGCGAACTCGTAGAAATTGGCGCTGGCGTCGCCGCTCAGGTTTTTGAAGGGCAGGATCGCGACGCTCTTTTTGTCGGTCCCGGTCGAGGTCGCCTGCGGGTCGGGCATGAACGACGGCTGGCTCGACATCGACATCGTACGCGACGCGGTCGTGCTCGCCTCCGGGGTCGACTTGCCGGTGAACCAGTTCAACGCCTTTTTGAAAACGCCGCCGTCCATATGCGACGGCCGAATCGTGTCCGACTGCATCAGCGGAGCGCCGGCTATCTGCTGCAGCACACCGCGCAAATCGTCGCGCATCGCCGCCATTTTTTGATAGCGGTTTTTCGGTTCTTTTTGCAGGGCCTTGTCGATGATCTGCTGCACCTTTGGCGGGAGCGGGTCCTTTCGCATCTCGGCGAGCGGCTTTGGCGTGCCGTAAAGGACCTGATGCCGGACGTCGATCACCGTCTTGCCCTGAAACGCCCAAATGCCCGCCAGCATCTCGTAAAGCAAAACGCCGGTCGAGAAAATATCCGACCGCTCGTCGGCACGCTCGCCGCGGGCCTGCTCGGGCGCGGCGTAGGTCGCGGTGCCGTAAGGGATGCCGAGCTCGGTGATCTCGGTGCGGTCGCCGTGGCCGCGATGCCGGTCGGCCTCGTCGTCCTCGAGCAGCTTGGCGAGCCCGAAATCGAGGATCTTCACCTGGCCCGCGTCGGTCACCATCACGTTGCCGGCCTTGACGTCGCGGTGGATGATGTTTTTCGAATGGGCGTACGCGAGGGCGTCGGTGACCTGGATCCCGATCGAAAGGGCGCTCGTCAATTCAAGCGGGCGGCCGTTGACGAGCTGGCGCACATTCTTACCGTCGACCGACTGCATCGCGATGTAGAAGACGCCGTTCGCCTCGTTGAAATCGTAAATGGTGCAGATGTTCGGGTGGTCGAGCTGCGAGCAGAGCTGGGCTTCGCGTTCGAAGCGTTTGAAGTTGGCGGTCTTTTGGGTCAGCTCGGGCGGGAGGATCTTGATGACGACGGTGCGGTTGAGCTTGGTGTCGAGGGCCCTGTAAACCGTCCCCTGGCCGCCCGACCCTATCTTTTCCTGGATCTTGTATTGGTTGATCTGAGAGCCGACCATCACGATTTCGGTCTAGATTTCGGATTTTGGATCAGATTCCGAAATCGCGGCATACGATGCCATCGCGCAAACAAGGGAACATTCTAATCCCCCTAATCCGCAATCCAAAATCAGCAATCGAAAATTAGGAGGCCGCCAAACTGGCGGCTCAATCGACGCTGATCGTTCAGCCGCGCGGCGGGTCGCCCCAGCCGGACTGGACGAAGCGGCCGTTCTGAACGATCGTCGGGACGGTCGGGTCGCCGCCGGAGAATTCGAGCATCTCGCCTTGCCGCCGCTTGTCGTTCTGCGCGTCGTATTCGATGAATTCGATCTCGTTAGTGCGGTAATACTCGCGGGCCCGGTCGCAATAAGGGCAGCCGGGCTTCGTGTAAAGAATCAAGGACATTTCTTGTTCCCTCCCGTGTGTCTGTAAGATAGTTTAGCGAAGACGCGGGCGAAGCACCAGTTCCACGTGGTCGCCACACATTGCGGAAGCCCGCGCGTAAGCAAGGGCGATATGCTCAAGTCCGGGGTAACACCCGGCGCCTGCATATCGCCCTCCCTTACGGTCGGGCTTGTGCATGAGAGACGCACCCCGCACGCGTATTTCCGAGATGTCCGATTACGAGATATTCGAGCCCTTCGATAAACTGATCAGCATCAAGATCCTCGGAAACGAGGTGAGCGTGCCGGAGAACAACTCGGTCCTTCGGTGCCTGCAGTTCCTCGACATGCAGGCGGTCTCGGAGGCCGATCTTTGCTGGAACGGGGAATGTCTGGACTGCCAGGTCTGGATCAAAAACGGCGACAAGGAAAAGGCCGTCATCGCGTGCCGGACCGACGCGTGCGAAGGGATGGAGATCGTGCGCGTTAGCGAGAAGGTCCCGCTGCCTGAAAAATAAGATCGTTACTGGATGACCGAGACGGTCGAGATGTCGAAGAGCGTTTCCGGCAGCACGAGACGGTCGTTCTCCGACATCAGCTCGGCCAATTTCTCGCGCGTCATCGGCCGCGCGAGCAAAAAGCCCTGCGCCCGGTCGCAGCCGAGCCGCTTGAGCACGGAGAGCTGCGTTTTGGTCTCGACGCCTTCCGCGACCACCGTCAGGCCGAGGCTTCGTGCCATCGAGACGATCGTTTCGATGATCTCGGTGCCCGAACCGTCTTCCCCCACCGCCCTCACAAATGACTGGTCGATCTTGAGCGACGACACCGGAAGGCGCGTGAGGTAGCTCAGGTTCGAATAGCCGGTCCCGAAGTCGTCGATGTCGATCTCGATCCCGAGGTGGCGGAGCTGGTGCAGCATCTCAACAGCCCGGTCCTGGTGCTCGAAGACGACCGACTCGGTGATCTCCAGCCTAAGATTGCGGGCGGAGAATTCGGTCGTTTCGAGCGTCCCGATGATCTTGTCGACGAGGTCGAGCCCGACGAACTGCCGGCACGAAAGATTTACCCCGACGCGGAATTCCGGGTGCGCTTCGAGCAGCCCGTCGATCGACCCGATGTCCCGGCACGCGGTCTCGAGCGCCAGCTGGCCGAGTTGGTCGATGAGGTGCAGCTCTTCCGCGAGGGCGATGAACCGGTCGGGTCCGATATCGCCGAGCTCGCGATGCTTCCAACGCATTAACGCCTCGGCCCCGACCACGCGGCCGCTCTCCAGCGAAAATATCGGCTGATAAAGCACGTTCAGCTCGCGGCGGTCGATCGCCCGGCGGAGTTCCGTTTCGAGCTGCAGCGTTTCCTTGGCCGCGCGGTGCATCTTTTCGTCGAAGACCTCGTGGCGGCCCTTGCCCGCGCGTTTCGCGTGGTACATCGCGGTGTCGGCGTCGCGCATCATGTCCTCGGACGTACGGTGCTTCTCCGACGCGTATAGGATCCCGATGCTCGCCGAGCTGTAGATCTCGTGCCCGTTGATCTCGAACGGTTTGGTGAATTTGTTCTGGATGCGTTCGGCGACGCGGGTGACCTTTTCGGTGTAGTAGCGTCCCTCGACGAGGATGACGAACTCGTCGCCGCCGAGCCGTGCCACCATGTCGGGCGGCCGCATACACTCGTTAAGGCGGCGGGCGATCTCGATCAAAAGACGATCGCCGACCAAGTGTCCGAGGCTGTCGTTGACGTATTTGAACCGGTCGAGGTCGATGAACAGGACGCTGACGTTGTATTTCGGGTTTTCGCGATATTTCTGAAGCGCGTCGGCGAGCCGGCGCAGAAAGTACGCCCTGTTCGGGAGGCCCGTCAACGCGTCATGGGTCGCCTCATGCTGAAGCCGCTCTTCCGCAAGTTTTTTGTCCGTGATGTCGTGAAGCTGGAAGATCAGCGTCGTGTGTTCCGAGCTGGCGTCGCTGGCGATCGACCCGCTCCACGATATCCAGACGGTGTGCCCGTTCTTGTGCACGTACCGCTGCTCCATCTGCGCGTTCGCGGTCTTACCGGAAAGAAGCTGGTTGATCTTTACGAGGGCCGGCCCCATGTCCTCAGGGATCATCATCGACTGGAAGTTCGACGCGAGGAATTCGTCGCCGGAATATCCGAGGATGTCGGTAAGCGCCCGGTTCACCTTCAGCCAGCTGCCGATCGGCGATACGAGGGCGATCCCGATAGGGGCGTAGTTGAACGCGCTGCGGAATCGGTGCTCCGAATCTCGCAGCTCGGCGCCTCGCTCTTCGAGGATCTTCGCGTGCTGCTTCGCCTGCTCGGCCTGCTGCATCGATATCTCGACGTTCGAGAGGTACATCCGATACGAAAGGAAGACGAGGTAAATGACCGGCAGCACGGCCAACAGGATGCCAAACCCGACATAGTCGGCCACCTGGACAAGCATGCCCGCTGCGGCCGCTCCGACGAAATAGGTGACGAACGACCAGAGGTATTTTTCCTTCCAGATATTCGCGAGACTGGCACGATGCTTGATCGAATCGTGAAGCGCGCACAGAAGAGTGTTCGTGCCGAACTGCGTCATCGCGATCACCGACAGCGCGATGACGAAATCCTGTTCGGCCCCTCGATGCCCGTGGAGCGCGGATTCCTGATAAAGTCCGAGCGCGCGCAGGACGACCACGACGGCCCCGGTCGACAAGGCGAGGGCCGCGGCGTTGAAGAGTGCGGTGAACCGCTTGCTGCAAAACCGCCGCGACGCGAAATACGCCTCGACGCCCGCGAGCACCACCGCCAGCTCACCGCCGAAAATAAGGATCGCGAGGAAAACGAAGGCGTCCGACACCGCGATGTGCGACTTGAACCGCGGGATCTGAACCGTCATTCGCGGGCCGACGCCGATCGTGAAACACGCCAGCACGACGAAATACATGCTCACCCGATCGACCTGCATCGTCCAGAACGCCGCCGAGACCGCCGCGGCGCCCGCGAGCACCACAGCGTACATGTAAACCTTGGTCGGCGTTATCGACTTCATAAGGTGGACGAGAGTGTTCCCGCTAGATGGGACAAAAGACCCGTATCCAACTGAAAATGTTGATTCGTAATCGGGTGCTGCGGAAACAGACCGGCCGAGGGGAAAAAAGAAAGGTAGGCCCTGGGAATGGCCTACCCATATTATGTAAGAACCCTCGGGGCGGTGTCCAGCATTTTCTCTTTCGGTTCAAACCACCAGCGTCGTGCAGCGGTCCGTGTTTTTGAAGCCCGCTTTCCTGTATGCCCGGTGAGCGGTCGTAAATTCGACATTGCTCAGCAAGCACACCCGTTCCACGCGGTTTAGCAGCTCGAGGCCGACTTCGGCGAGGCATTTCGGCCCCAGGCCCCGACCGCGAAATTCCGGTGCGACGTAGACGCCTTCGAGATAGGCCGCGTGGTCGGTTTCGGCGATCACGTCCGCTTTGAAGGCCAGCTTCCCGCCGATCGTCACCACGAATACGCGTTCTTGCTCGATCCGCCGGGCGACGCGGGCAAAAAAGCCCTCTCGATCCATCTGCATCGGGTCGGTGCCGGTCTCCATGAACGCCAGCTCGGCCTGAATCGCCGCGACTTCTTCGAGCTCTGAAATATCCGCCTTCCGAAGCGTCTCGCCCGTCCGCTGCACGGCGAAGGGAAACGAGACCTCGAAAAGCTCTTCCTCGAGCGAGAGCCTCGGCTCACGCACTCCGCCGGTCAGGAAATACCAGAAGGTCTCGGCATCGCTGCCATGCGACATGACCAGATGGATCGGTGTTTCGGATCTGCGAGCCGCGAACGCCAGTGCTTTAAGTGCCCGGTGCGTTCTCGCTTCGACCAAGGTCGAATGCCCGATCAGGGCGACGCCCTCAAGTTCACCTTTTTCGTTCAGGTATCCGAAGAATCGTCCGCGGTTGAGTTCGCTCTCGATCCCGTTGTCGCGAATGAAGCTCGTCATGACCACCGTATGGACCGGCCTGATCGCCAGGAAGGCGAGGGTTTCCGCCACGTCGTTCTCGGTCAGCTGGCAGACGTGCGAGAGGTCGGGAGCGACCGTCTGCGGTGCCGGCTCGAACCGGGTCGTGACATTCAGGACGTTGATTGTTCTTAGCATTTTTGTCCTCCTGTGGGTGTGGGATGGATATCCCGCCCTGAATGTTTATTGCATCGCGGTGGTCGGGTCGCCTTGCAGCAGGCTGTCGCCGATCAACACACCGTCGCCGATGAGAACGCCGTCCCCGATAAGGACGCCGTCGCCTATCAGCACCCCGTCCCCGATCAGCACTCCGTCCCCGATGAGAACGCCGTCGCCGATCAACACTCCGTCGCCGATGAGAACGCCGCTCGCCATCAGGTTCGAGCCGCCGCCTAACGGTGACCCGTCGCTCGTCAGCACGCCCTCGTACATCGTGACGCCCGCCGCCCACAGGTTGTTCAAGGATGGACGGTTCTGGCCGTCATACTTGATCCCGTCCTCGAACCAATAGTAATTGCGATAAACGGCCTGATACCGCTCGGCCACGGACTGGCCCTTGACGTAAACGTGGTTGGCGAGGATGCCCTGCGACCACGGGAAGCTGCCGTTCGCGATGGTGCTCGTCGGCACGGGGAACGACTGTCCGCTTTGCAGGAGCGACGTGTATGTCGAGTACGAGTTGAAATCCGCGTCGAACCGGTAAAGCCGGCTGAGCCGCACCGAACCGTCGACGTTGAGCTGCCCCGCACCTTGCTCGAGCATGCTGGCCCCCGCCAAGGGTTGGGCCGTGTATTCGAGCATCATCTTCGCCATCGTCGGCGTGAGCTTCGGGTTCATCTGGAAAAGCAGTGCCGCGGCACCGGATACCAAAGCCGTCGACGACGACGTGCCGCTCATGTACATGAAGTCGTTATCGTCGCCCTCGATGTCCAACGCGGGGTTGGTCAGCGTGGGGCTGAGCGATATGAGACGGCTTCCGGCACGAGCCTTGGCACCGATGACCTTGTTGCCCGGTGCCACGACGTCCGGTTTGATGACGTTGTCGTAATGTTTCCCGCCGCCGTCCGTATACGAGCTCCGTGTGGGACCGCGTGAGCTGTATGTGGCCATCGTGTCGTCGGACCGAATGTCGGACCCATAGGCGTTAGAGGTGCCGACAGTCAAAACTGAAGGGTCGTTGCCCGGCGAGTGGATCTGGCCGTAAACCTTGTCGCCGTTGGCCTTTTTGCCGCCGTTGCCGGCGGCCGCCACAACGAGGATCCCGTAATAGTTCAGGTCCTGCACCTTGCGACAGAGCGGGTCGTTCGTCCACGTGTCGATCGCGGGCGTGCCGAGCGAGATGTTGACGACACGGATGTTGTAGGCCGCGCGGTTCGCGATCACCCAGTTGAGTGCGTTCAGCAGCGCGGCCGTGGTGCCGGTGCCTTGGGCATCGAGCACTTTCAAGCTAACAAGGTTGGCCTGCGGCGCGACACCGCGGTAGGCGCCGCCGTCACGCGACGCGTTGCCCGCGATCAGCGAGGCGACGTGCGTGCCGTGGCCGTAATCGTCCTCGGTCGAGCTAACGCCGGGCACGAAGCTCCGGCTGTAAACCACCCGGCTCGCACCCGTGCCGTCCGTGAAGGAACGCTGCGAGGCGTAAATGCCGGAATCGATCACGGCGACACCGACGCCGGCACCGTCCAGCGAGTACGGGTTATAGCGGCCGAAGCCTGCCGGCTGCTGCCGCATCTGGGCGGCGCCGGTCGTGTTCTCGATGTGTCCGAGTTTCTTGACCTCGCGGTTCGGCGAGACGTAGTTGATCATCCCGCTGGTCGAAAGCGTGTTCAACGTCGCGAGCGGCAGATTCACGAGAAGCGTATCGCTCTGACCGATGCGCTCGATCAACCGGACCTCGCCGCTCGAGAGCAGCGAGCGGAAAGATGCGTTGTCGGCGTCTTTGGCCTGCAATATCACGTCGACGCGCTTTTCGCCGCTTGGGCCCTGCTGCATCATCTCGCGCAGGTCGGCGGAGACGTTGTCGCCGCGGAAAGGGATGCGATTCGAGGGGGCGCTCGCTTCTAGTTCCTTCTGCTGAGCGGACGTGCTTATCGTGATCGGCTCGAACAGGGAAGCGAGCTCCGCGTTCGAGGCGATCTTCTCCGCATAGGCGGCCTTCGAGCTGCCGCCGATGACGCCGACCTTACCGCTTTTAACGGCGGAGACGATCGCGTCGGCGACCGCCGTGGACGCGACGACGTTAGCCAGGTTATCGATAAAGAGCAGTGTTCGTCCGTTGGAAGCGGCGGCCTTTTCGATCACCGTTTCTACCGCCGCGAGCGCGTCGGTATTGTTCCTGGCGTTCGAGAAAAGCGCGGCGGATTCGAGCTTCAGGATGGACTTGTCGGCGAGTGCCGGCGGCACGGACCTTTTCCCGATCCGCACGGCGAGCTGCTCGACAATTAACTCCTGCGCTTCGTCCTTTTCGTCGATTAGAACGGGTTGTCGCCGGCTCTCACCGCCCAACGCTTTGACGAGGCGGTCAGTTTCCGCCTCAAAGCTTGAGTTCTCACGCAATCTTCCTTGACGGCCAAGTTCCGTGAGATCGGTCGAATAACCGACATTGATATTTGTTTCTGTCTCGACCCGCGACCCGGGGCCGGCGATAACGCCGACCACGAGGTTTGTAATAACAAACGAGTAAACCAGGGTGAGAGAAATCGTCTTCTTCACGAATGAAGAATGATGATGCGATTTCATTTTGGAACTCCTTTTAGACATAGGTTGGCGCACGATGCACCGCTGGCCTTCCTTTAACAACCCTTGTGCCAGAAGCTAAGTCGTGTTGTTGTAATAGTTAGTTATCGCTGGGAATCGGTCATTCGGTCACCCTGAATGAGCGAATCGGTCAGCATGACTGACGACCGGACCGCAGGCATCCCTGCCTGCATGGATGCGGAAGCACGAAAGCGGCGCTTACAGTTTCGATCTGTAAGCGCCGCTTGCGCGTCGGAAGCCGACGCTCATTGCAGGCAAGGATGCCTGCGGTCCAGTCAGTTGGTTCAGATCTGCAGCACGTCGATGAGTTCCTGCACGGCGGCGGCGCTCTTTTGGAGGGCGGTGCGTTCCTCGTTGGTGAGGCTGATCTCGATGATCTGCTCGACGCCGTTCTTGCCGAGCTTGACGGGCACGCCGACGAAAAGGTTCGAGATGCCGTACTCGCCCTCGAGGAAAACGGCGCACGGCAGTATTTTTTTCTTGTCTTTAAGTATCGCCTCGGCCATCTCGACCGCTCCGAGCGACGGCGCATAATATGCCGAACCGGTCTTCAACAGGCCGACGATCTCCGCCCCGCCGTTGGCGGTACGCGTGAGGATCGCGTCGAGCTGGTCTTTCGGCAGAAGCTCGGTCACGGGAATGCCCGCACAGGTCGAATATCGGGGCAGCGGCACCATCGTGTCACCGTGGCCGCCGAGCACGAACGCCGTCACGTTCTCGACCGAAACGTTCAGGGCCTCGGCCAAAAAGCACCTCATGCGGGCCGAATCCAGCACGCCGGCCATCCCCATCACGCGGTTCTTCGGGAACCCAGAGCGGCGAAAGGCGACCTGCGTCATCGCGTCGAGCGGGTTCGAGACGACGATGATGAAGGCGTTCGGCGAATACTTGGCGACCTGGTCGGTCACCGCGCCGACGATGTCGGAGTTCGTCTTCAAGAGATCGTCGCGGCTCATGCCCGGCTTGCGCGGAAGACCGGCCGTGATGATCACCAGATCCGAGTTCGCCGTTTCCTCGTAAGAGTTCGCACCGACCAATTTCACGTCGAACCCGTCGATCGGGGCCGCCTGTGCCAGATCGAGCGACTTGCCCTGCGGCGTGCCCTCGACGATGTCGACGAGCACGACGTCGGCCAGTTCCTTACTCGCGATCCAATGCGCCGCCGTCGCCCCGACGTTGCCCGCCCCGACGACCGTAACCTTATTCCGTCCAACCATTCTTATACCTCGCTGATGAATATGGATTTAAATTCGATTTAGCCAAAAGCCCGATTCTATTATGACGATATGAAATTCCAAAATCGCCGTCGCCCGAAAGGCCGCTCTTTTCGTGCGAATTCCTGACCGTTCGCACCTTTCGCGGTTTCGGCTTTTAACCACTAAAAGCACGAAAACGCACGAAGATACGCGAAAGCTTGACCCCGAACATCGCGAAACCTACACTCCACATAATGGCAACGAAAACCGAATCCGCCGATCTGATACTCAAGCTTTACGACCTTCGCCGCGAAAAGAAAATGCGCCGGGCGCGCAAGTGGTACACCTCCTCGTTCAACCCAAAGACCGCACAGGACGTGATGGAGGCGACGATGGACCCGGAAACGGGGGCCTATTTTCGAATGGTCACCAGCTATTGGGACATGGCCTGCACGATGGTAAACCACGGAGCCATCGACGCAGAGTTGTTCGCCGAGACCAACGGCGAGCACTTCATCGTTTACGCCAAGCTCGAGCCCTTCGTCGCCGACATGCGCGTCTTGTGGGACCGCCCGCAGATGTACTCCGCGCTTGAGAAATGCATTATGGGATCGCCGAACGGCCCCGAACGCTTGCGCAAAACGCAGGAGCTTATCGCACGCATCCTGTCCGCCCGCGCCGACCAGGGCAAAGGTAAGGACAAGAAGAAAAACAAGGAAAAGGACGGCGACAAAGGCCGCGACGATTCCTAACCCGCTTGCCCGAATTTCGTAGACCTGCCCTTGCCCGATTTGTTACCTTTGAAGTACAACGCAGACCGGGTCAAGGGGGAGTTTTACAGGATGAGCGACGCGAGGGATGTTTTGCCGATAGATCGGCTGATCGGCAGGCCTGTGTTGTCCCTTTCTTCAGGCAATAAGCTGGGCGTGGTGGACGGCGTTTTCGTCGACCCGATCAACGGCCTGCTGACGGGCCTCGCGGTGGCCGAAAATGACGGCGAATTGGTCGGCCTTCCCTACGATGAGGTGTACAGCTTCGGGCACGATGCGATCATGGCCCGCGGCGAGGCCTCGATGCAGCCCGCGGACGAATCGGTCTTCGCCGACCGCCCCAACGCCAAAGACCTGATCGGGACGAAGATCATCACCGCCGCCGGCAGCCTGCTCGGGCAGATCGCCGGCGTTTTTGTCACCTTGAGCCCGCCGCCGCTCGTGATCTACGAGATCCGTGAATCGCTGCTCGACAAACTGCTTGGCCGCCAGCTTTACGTCCCCGCGTCGGCGGGGCATGCTCTTTCGGACGATCACAGCCGCCTCGTCGTCCCGGACGAAACGATCGACGTCGCGACCCCGAACATCGACGCCCTCGTCAGCCAACGCATCGCCGTCCGCAGTTACGACCCTGAAATGCCCGAAGAAAGGTCTCGAAC
>Ga0307416_100001628_pt1 | contig 12370 bp, 10 predicted proteins | sample DK1Cmetagenome_2_FD_203821 | JGI IMG/M metagenome (GOLD analysis project Ga0307416, IMG submission 203821) | Maize rhizosphere microbial communities from greenhouse at UC Davis, California, United States - DK15-C-3 | ecosystem: Host-associated > Plants > Roots > Rhizosphere > Soil | place...
CAGGAGCGGGGTGACCGGTTCGCCGCGCGCACCGGCTTCGACCCGCGTGCGCTGGCCACCCCGTACCGCTGGTTCCGCATCTCCCCGCGCCGCATCCAGGCCTGGCGCGAGGCGAACGAGCTGCCCGGCCGCGAGCTGATGCGCGACGGCCGCTGGTTGGAGACACAATGAGCATGGCCACGAGGACAGACACGCAGTCACCTGCGCCGCATGTTGCCGACCGCCACGGTCTGATCCGCGTGCAGGGCGCGCGCGTCAACAACCTCAAGGACGTCAGCGTCGAGCTCCCCAAGCGCCGGCTGACGGTGTTCACCGGCGTCTCCGGCTCGGGCAAGAGCTCGCTGGTGTTCAGCACGATCGCCGCGGAGTCGCAGCGGCTGATCAACGAGACCTACAGCGCCTTCGTGCAGGGCTTCATGCCGTCGCTGGCGCGCCCGGAGGTCGACCTCCTGGATGGCCTGACGACGGCGATCATCGTCGACCAGGAGCGGATGGGCTCCAACCCCCGTTCCACCGTCGGCACCGCCACCGACGCCAACGCGATGCTGCGCATCCTCTTCAGCCGGCTCGGGAAGCCGCACATCGGCTCCTCCAACGCGTTCTCGTTCAACATCCCCTCGGTGAAGGCCAGCGGTGCCATCACCATCGAGCGCGGCGGCAGGACGAGGGCCGAGAAGGCGACCTTCACCCGACTCGGCGGCATGTGCCCGCGCTGCGAGGGCATGGGCTCGGTCACCGACTTCGACCTGGCGGCGCTGTACGACGACAGCCTGTCGCTCAACCAGGGCGCGCTCACCATCCCCGGCTACAGCATGGACGGCTGGTACGGCCGCATCTACCGCGGCTCCGGCTTCTTCGACCCGGACAAGCCGATCCGCCAGTACACCAGGAGGGAACTCCAGGACCTGCTCTACAAGGAGCCGACCAAAATCAAGGTCGAGGGGATCAACCTGACCTACGAGGGGCTGATCCCCAAGATCCAGAAGTCGTTCCTGTCCAAGGACGTCGACGCGCTGCAGCCGCACATCCGCGCCTTCGTGGAGCGGGCGGTGACGTTCACGACCTGCCCCGACTGCGACGGCACTCGGCTCAGCAAGGAGGCCCGGTCGTCCAAGATCAAGGGGAAGAACATCGCCGACGTCTGCGCGATGCAGATCAGCGACCTCCGCGACTGGGTCCGGGGCCTCGACGAGCCGTCGGTGGCCCCACTGCTCATCGGGCTGCAGCATCTCCTCGACTCGTTCTCGGAGATCGGGCTGGGCTACCTCTCGCTCGACCGGCCGTCGGGCACCCTGTCCGGGGGCGAGGCCCAGCGCACCAAGATGATCCGCCACCTCGGCTCGTCGCTCACCGACGTCACCTATGTGTTCGACGAGCCCACGATCGGCCTGCACCCCCATGACGTCCAGCGGATGAACGAGCTGCTGCTGCAACTGCGGGACAAGGGCAACACCGTGCTCGTCGTGGAGCACGAGCCGGAGACGATCGCGATCGCCGACCACGTCGTCGACCTCGGTCCCGGCGCCGGGACGGCGGGCGGCACCGTCTGCTTCGAGGGCACCGTCGAGGGGCTGCGGGCCAGCGGAACCCTCACCGGCCGCCACCTCGGCGACCGGGCCGCCCTCAAGGAGACGGTGCGGACGCCCACCGGCACGCTGGAGATCCGCAGCGCGACCACCCACAACCTGCGCGACGTCGACGTCGACATCCCGCTCGGGGTGCTGGTCGTGGTCACCGGCGTCGCCGGCTCCGGTAAGAGCTCGCTGGTGGACGGGTCGATCCCCGCCGGCGCGGGGGTGGTGTCGATCGACCAGGGCGGGATCCGCGGCTCGCGACGGAGCAACCCGGCGACCTACACCGGCCTGCTCGATCCCATCCGCAAGGCGTTCGCGAAGGCCAACGGCGTCAAGCCGGCGCTGTTCAGCGCCAACTCCGAGGGCGCCTGCCCCAGCTGCAACGGCGCCGGCGTCATCTACACCGACCTGGCGATGATGGCCGGGGTCGCCACCACCTGCGAGGACTGCGAGGGCAAGCGGTTCCAGGCAGCGGTGCTGGAGTACCACCTCGGCGGCCGCGACATCAGCGAGGTGCTGGCGATGTCGGTGACCGAGGCCGAGGAGTTCTTCGGCACCGGCGAGGCGCGCACGCCGGCCGCGCACGCCGTCCTCGACCGGCTCGCCGACGTCGGGCTCGGCTACCTCAGCCTCGGCCAGCCGCTCACCACCCTGTCCGGCGGCGAGCGCCAGCGGCTCAAGCTGGCCACCCACATGGCCGAGAAGGGCGGCGTCTACGTCCTGGACGAGCCGACCACCGGCCTCCACCTCGCCGACGTCGAGCAGCTGCTCGGCCTGCTCGACCGGCTCGTCGACTCCGGCAAATCGGTCATCGTCATCGAGCACCACCAGGCGGTCATGGCCCACGCCGACTGGATCATCGACCTCGGCCCCGGCGCCGGCCACGACGGCGGCCGCATCGTCTTCGAGGGCACACCCGCCGACCTCGTCACCGCCCGCTCGACCCTCACCGGCGAGCACCTCGCCGCCTACGTCAGCGGCTGATCGAGGCCCTTGCATCGCGGCTCCGACGCCGTCGGCTGGACCGCGAGGCCGCCGCCTGTCACGCCCGAGCCGTAGGTTCTCCTCGGCCCTGACAGCAGATGGGCACCTCTGCCCGGGAGCCGGCATTGAGCAACCAGACCGACCCATCCCGAGCTCGGCACCTGCTGGCGGTTCACGGGGATCGCCACGCCCTATGGGCGCATCGCCAAGGCACAGGACAGCTACACCCATCGCCTTGGCTGGAAGCTCCTTCGCGGCCCGATCCCAGAGGGCAAGGAGCTCCATCACCGCTGCGGCGTCCACGCCTGCTGGAACCCCGAGCATCTGGAGCTTGTCACCCACGCCGAGAACCTGGCCTACGAACGCCGATCGCACTGCAGCAGTGGGCATCCACTTTCGGGCGAGAACCTTCGGATCGACCCGGGAACGGGAGCGCGAGCCTGCCGAGCATGTGGCCGAGAGCAGCAGCGGCAGCGCCGGGCCGCAGGAGGGCGCGATCCCAGTCCAGCGCGGCCTCAAGGGCAACCTGGGCGCGGTGGAGGTCGAGCCGACCTGGAGCGCCTGATACACCGCACCGTCCTGGGGCTAACCCACCCGGAGCTGGGAACCTGTTGGCTGTTCACCGGACCGGCTGACCCCTACGGGCGGATCGGCAAGGGCTCGGAGAGGTACACACACCGGCTGGGCTGGATCTGGCTACGCGGCCCGATACCGGACGGCATGGAACTGCACCACCGCTGCGGCGTCTACGCCTGCTGGAACCCGGATCACCTGCAGATTGTCACGCACGCCGAAAACATGGCCTTTGCGCGCAATACGGCCAAGTCGTGCTGCAAGCGTGGCCATGCGTTGTCAGGCGAGAACCTGCGAGTCAACTCGAGGGGCCAACGGATCTGCCGCGCCTGCAACGCCGAGAACCAGCAGGCCTTCCGGAACCGACGAACCGCGGAGCGGCCAGGTCGCTGAGTTCGTTCGGCTATCGGGGGGATCCCGGCGATGCGGGACCCCTTGCTGCCCTTCGCTCCCGCGCATCGCCGATAACCTTCGTTATGTTAACTAGACCCAACACTCACCCTCCCCCGGGGCGGTGCTCCTGTCCCCCCGTCTCAGTGGAGTTGGCTTTGTCTCATCACAGGCCTTGGTCGAGTTCCTCAAGCACGGCCCTGCGCAGCTGGTCGAGGGTCAGCCCGTGGGACTCGACCAGCAGCCTGACCGGGCTGGGGCCATGGTCGGGGAGGCCGAACATGGCCCGCTTTCGCCGTTCCATCGGGTAGCGGTGGGCGGTGACCTCGACCGGGTCCTCGGCGTCACGAAGCAGGGCGAGCAGCCAGTGCGCGGGGGTGATGTCCTCGCCGCGCGCGGTGGCCTCCTCGCGGACGAGCACGAACACCCGCCAGCAGATAAGCGGTGTCCCGGCTCCCGGGGCGCGGGGGAAGGGCTGGGCCGGCCGCAGCCGCACGTTCTGGGCCGCGTAGTAGTACGCCTCCCGGCCGAAGCTCTCCTCCAGGCGCGCCATGACCGCCTTCAGGTCGATCCCCAGGGTGGCCAGCAGCTCGGCGTCGCTTGGCTGGGGGCCGGGCAGGACGCCCTCGGCGACCAGCCGGTCGATCCCGGCTCGGACGGTTTCCCAATTCAGACCGTGCGCCCGCAGCACCCTGGCCGCCGGGTTGTCCACGACTTCAAAGTTCACCCCGTGCGCGCGCATCTCCCTGACCGTCGGGTTGTCGTCCTCGACGAGCAGGCCGAGGAGCAGGTGCTCGGGGCCCAGGTAGTACTGGTGGCGGCGCTCGGCCTCTTCGCGGGCGAGGTGGGGGACGATGCCGGCCTCCTCGGTGAATCGTACCGTCGCGGTCACCTCCCTGGGCCCGAGCGGCTGCGGGGGCCGTGTTTTTGGTGGACGGCCTGCTTGCTGACCCCCAGCCGGCCGGCGATGTCCTGCCAGGACCAGCCCTTGGCCCGGGCGTTGTCCACCTGCAGGGCCTCCAGGGCCTCGACCAGGCCGCGTAGGGCGGCCACCGCCCGCAGGCCGAGCTCGGGGTCGCGGCTGCTGGCTGCGGCCAGGGTCGCCGCCTCGGGGTCGGTCGTCTCCATGGCGTCAAGATAGCTTGACGAGGCTCCTGGGTCAAGGTTCCTTGACCGTCGTGCAATTGCCCGCAGGCCAGATTGAATGAGACACCGCCGAGAGAATGGCGGTCACGGGCCAGAATCAATTCTCGCCGGCCGCGACGTTCGCCCGTCACCCCTGCTCCCGTCGCGGAGGTCCGCGGCATAGGGGATACTCGGGCGATTGTGGGCGATTCGCGGTCGAGAGCATCGGGGTCGAGGTTCAGCGCGCTCCTGCGGGAGCATCGGGAGCGCCTGCTGTTGTCCCAGGAGGAGCTGGCTGCACGCTCGGGGCTCAGCACGCGGGCGATCAGGTATCTGGAGGACGGACAGGTCCGCCGGCCACGGTCGATGTCGGTGCGGTTGCTGGCCGACGCCTTGGGCCTCGCTGGCCGCCCGCGAGCGGAGTTCGAGCTGGCCGCGATGGGTCGGCGCCTGGACGTAGGACCAGTCGTGTCCCCGGCCGCGGGCTCGGGGGCGCAGGGGGCTGGGCCACCCGAGTCCGGGACCACCGCTCCTGGGGCGGTGCAAGCGTCGTTCTCCTCTCCCCCGCCGGCCCTTCTGCCCATGACCGTGCCGGCGTTCGTGGGGCGGCAGGCAGAGATCGCCAGCCTTGATCTGCTCGTGGCCGAGGACGGCGCGGCGGCGCCGGTCGTGATCTGCGCGGTGTCCGGCACCGCTGGGGTGGGCAAGACCGCGCTGGCGGTCCACTGGGCCCACCGCGTTCGGACACAATTCCCGGACGGTCAGCTCTACCTCAACCTGCGCGGCTTCGAGGCTGCGGCGCCGCCGGTGCACCCGGGCGAGGCGATCCGTGTCTTCCTGGACGCGCTGGCCGTCCCGACGCACCGGATCCCGGTGGGCCTGGCCGAGCAGGTTGGTCTCTACCGGAGCCTGGTCGCCGACCGGCGGATCCTCGTCGTACTGGACAATGCCCGGGACTCCGAGCAGGTCAGGCCGCTGCTTCCCGGTGGGGATGCGGCTCGGGTGGTCATCACCAGCCGCAACCGGTTGTTGGGGCTGGTCGCCGGCGAGGGCGCTCGCCCACTGCCGTTGGGCACCATGGCCGCCGGCGACGCCGACGAGCTGTTGCGACGTCGGCTGGGTAGCGGACGAGTCGAGCGGGAACCGGAGGCGGCGGCGGAGATCGTCGCCCGGTGCGGCGGCCTTCCTCTCGCCCTGGCGCTGGTCGCCGCACGGGTCGCGGCCCATCCACGGGTGACGCTCCAGGAGCTCGCCCTGGAGCTGCACGACAGTGTCACGCCGCTGGACTCGATGACGACCGGTCAGGACCAGGCAACCGACCTGCGGCATGTGTTCTCCCGGTCGTACGCGACGCTCTCCGCGCAGGGACAGGCGATGCTCCGGATGCTCGGGCTGCATCCCGGACCCCAGGTCGCGGCGGCGACCGCCGCCTCGATGGCCAACCAGAGCCTGGAGGAGACCAGGCGCATCCTCGTCGAGCTGGACGATGCCGGTCTCGTCACCGAGATCGCTCCGGGCATCTACACCCTGCACGACCTGCTGCACGCCTATGCTCGGGAACTCTCCGAGCGTGAGGAGTCCGAGGCCGACCAGGACGCGGCCATCCACCGCCTCCTCGACCACGCTCTCTTCACGGCAGTCAACGCCGACCGGCAGCTGGAGCCACACCGGGATCCGATCGACCTGCCGGCGCCCTGCGAGGGCACCGTCCCCGAGGTGATCGAGAGCCGTGCCGCGGCACTGACGTGGTTCGCCCAGGAGTATCCCGGGCTGCTTCGAGCCGTCGAGCTGGCCACCGCCCGCGGACTCGACGAGCACGCATGGCGGCTGCCATGGGCGCTCGTCACCTATTTCGACCTCCAGGGCCGTTGGCGACCGTTCAAGGCCACCCAGAACCTCGCGCTGGCCGCGGCGCAACGGCTCGGAAACGTGGAAGCCGAGGGCCGTGCCCTACGGCACCTGGCCAACGCCAGCATCCAGATGGGCGACTTCGACGAGGCGGACAAGTACCTACAGCGCGCCCTCAGGCTCTTCGAGGGGCTCGGTGACGCGTCGGCACAGGCAAACGCCCACATGAACCTGTCCCTGCTGCGGGAACGGCAGGAGCGGATCGAGGAATCCAACGACCATGCCACACAGGCGCTACGGCTCTACCGGGCCGCCGGCCACCGCGTCGGAGAGGGAATCGCCCTCAACTCCCTGGGCTACGGCTACGCTCTGCTGGGCGAATTTCCGCTGGCCCTCGAGCATTGTCACCAGGCGCTCGAGCTCGACCGAGCCAACGGCCATCGCAAGGGGGAGGCCCACACGGCGGACAGCCTCGGGTTCATCTACGGCCGACTCCGCGACCATGTCCAGGCGACCCGCTGGTTCGGTCACGCCCTCGGCCTCTTCCGGGAATTCGGCGACCGCTACAACGAGGCCGACGCCCTCCTCAACCTCGGCGACGTCTTCGCCGCCATGGATGATCTCCCAGCGGCCACACGATCCTGGTGTGATTCGGCCCAGATCCTGCGGGAGCTCGACCACCCGAGAGAAGCCGAAGCGCGTCAACGTCTCTCGGGCTCAAGGACGAGCTGACGCTCCGCACCCTGCCCGGCAGCGCACTAGCGGTACCAGCGGAGGATCTCGTGGGCCTTGTCCTTGGCGTGCCGGCGGATCTCCCTGGCGACCCGGTCGCGGGCCTTGGCGTCGGGGGCGGCCAGGAGCCGCTGGGCGTTGTCCCAGGCGAGCTGGCGCCAGGCGAAGATGTCGGCGTCGGCGCCCGGCGGGACCGTCTCGGAGAACAACTCGGGGCACAGCTCGCGCTGGATCTCGGGGTAGACGACCGGCCGGGTCCGGTAGGCGAGCACGTCGTCCACGTGCTTGTGGTCCGGGTAGGTGTAGCGGGCCCCCATCTCCTGGATCATGAACGCCAGGTCGTTGTTCACATGGGCGTTGATCCCCAGGTACAGCAGCTGGGTGCAGGTGAGCTTCTCAGGGTTGGCCCGGAAGGCGATCCGCCAGGCCGGGTCGACCTCAGCGGTGTCGCCGCGCTTCCAGGCGGCGTAGGCGTCCAGGTAGTAGGTGGCGAAGGTCGGGATGACCCTGGTGTCCCAGAACGCCGGGTCGGAGAACTCCCCGGCGTCGTTGGCGTCACCCATCCCCTCGGTGGTGCGCAGGTACAGCAGGGCGAACGGCTTGTTCTGGGGCTCCAGGGCCGGGTCCTGGTACTGGGCGGTCATCTGGGCGATGGTGTGGTCGGTGTCGTGGTCGGCCCACGCCGGCGATCCCGGCGACAACGCCGCCAGGCCGGCCAGGGCGACCACGGTGCTAATCCTGCGGAGCATCGGCATCAGGTGTCACCACTTGAAATAGATCGGCAGATGGTCGGGAAAACTCGGGCTCCCCGATAGCACGATGTGGGGCTGGCCGACGTCGTCGCGCCACGACACCTTGTAGACCCCGGTCTCGGACCCTTGGGCGACGCCGTTGAATGCGGTGCCGTAGAAGGCGACCCGGCTGGTGTTTGGCACCGAGCAGGCGATCTGGCTGCTGCTCGCACCGTTGACCCGGCAGGTCCGTGAGGAAAAGTCGTTGCCGAAGTCGATCGTGGCGATTGGGTACCCGTCCGCGTTCTTGGCCCAGAAGGTCGCCTGGTTGACGGTGATCGACTGCGCCGTCCGGTCCATCGGATGGCCATTCACCAAGATGTAGGTGTGCATCTCCACCACGCCGCGCCACTGGGTGGGGGCCGGGTCGGCGACCCAGGCCCGCGCGCAGATGGACAGCCTGCGGTTGTTCGAGGAATCGAAGTTGGCGCATGTCCGTGTCTCCACCGGGCTCAGCCCGGCGGAGGCCGGAGTGGCGTCGGTGACGGTGAGTCCGGCGGCGCTCATCGTGAGCAGGCACAGGCACAAGAGCACTCGTCGCAACATCTCTACATCCTCCGATCCAGCTGTGCCTATGCAGAGCGGTTCAGCACACCGCGATCTGGTCGATGCGGTCGTTCCAGTTGCCGCCGTCGGCGGCCCGGTCCCGGGTCAGGTCCTGGAGGTAGTTGCCGGCGCTCAGGTAGCCGACCAGCTTCCAGCTGACTGGGCCGGGACGGTCATGACCACACCGGGCGCCAGCAGCACCGAGTGGCGCTGATGCGCCGGGACCCGGGGTCGGCCTTCAGGACCTCGGCGACCTGCCGGTCGGCCGCGGCCGCCGACCGCTGGGTTGGGGCCAAGGGCATGGGTTTGCCGCCGGCGGGCATGGGCTTACCACCGGCCGTAGCGGGGGCGACGCCGCTGAGGGCGATGGCGGTGGCCGCCATCACCAGCAGGGTGGCGAGCCTGCGCACCCGGCGGATTGGGACATGGGAACCAACCAAAGCGAGTCCTCCAGTCGGGGCCTGCGACGGGGCAGGGTTGTGTTGGGGTCAGGCGTGGCGCGATCCATGGCAGGAAGTCACCGTCGGGCTGGCGCCCCTCCCCCGGCCCGGTGCCCGACCGCAGCAGCATCGTGGCAGCGCCCCAGGAGGCGGACCAGGAAACGCACAGGCAATTCGACCGGCAATCTCCACCCTTGGGCTGAGGTGGCGGCCTGGTCAGGGCGCACCATGCATCGGCTGGCGCAGTTCCATGCCATTAGCCGACCGGCCGCAGCGCCGGCCGGGCCCGCGCCCTGGAACGACGAGGACCCACCGGCCGGGAACCTGCCCGCCGAGCTCCTGCGCATCACGTGCGGAGCCCTCGCCGAGCACACCGGTACGACCGAATCCTGCTGGTTCTGCCTGTGGAACGGCTACGGCTGGCTGTACGGCAGCCCCTGGGCCGGGATCATGGGTCGCCGCGAGCCCATCGCTGTCCCGCCCGCGTTCCCTGCCGAGGTGCTTGATGGACCCCGAGTCCGGCTCCCGGGCCGGGACTACCTGCTGTTCGCCGGTTCGCTGGCGGCACCACCCGAACTCGGCTGGGCCGACCCCTACGGCTCCTTCGTCCCCCAGTCCCCCAACCTGTTCTGGCCGCAGGACCATGCCTGGTGCGTGGCCACCGAGATCGACCTGTTCTGCACCCTGGTCGCCGGGTCGGAAGCCCTCGCCCAGGCCCTGGTGGGCGACCCGCTCCTTGAGGCATGGCGGGTCCAACCGGCAGACCTCATCGCCTTTGACAGCGACCAGATCAACACCTAGGTAGCAACCGCGCGAGCGGCGCAGTTCCCGTCCGCTCCCCCACGCTTCCCGCGGTCGGAACGTCGTGTTGCCGTGGCGCAGTCCCCATCGCTTCCGGATCTCGGGTGTGGTACACCTAGGATCCATGTCTAGACAACTTGGCGACCTCGGGTCCTTCGACGTCGTGGTGGTCGGCTCCGGGAGCGCCGGGGCCACGGCGGCGGTCTCGGCGGCGCGCAACGGGGCGCGGACCCTGCTGGTGGAGAAGCTGCCCTTCCTGGGCGGGGTGTCAACGGCGGTGCTGGACACCTTCTACGGCTTCTTCACGCCCGGGAGCCGGGCGGCCAAGGTCGTGGGCGGGGTGGCCGACGAGGTGGTGGCCGGGCTGCGCCGGCTCGGGCCGGTGGTGGAGCGGCCCAACAGCTATGGGGCCGGAACCGGGGTCACCTACCTGGCCGAGCACCTCAAGGTGGTGTGGGAGTCGCTGGTCGCCGGGGCCGGGGCGGCGGTGCTGCTGCACGCCTTCGTCCAGGACGCCGAGGTGGCCGGGGGCCGGGTGCGGCGGCTGGTGGTGGCGACCAAGGCCGGGCTGGCCCGGGTCGAGGCGGCCGTGGTGGTGGACGCAAGCGGGGACGCCGACGTGTGCCACTTCGCCGGGCTGGGGTACGAGCTGGCCGGCGCCGAGGAGCCGGCCCAGACGCTCACCACCACCTTCCGGCTGGTCAATGTCGACACCGAACGGCGCCGGGCCCTCGGCAAGGAGGAGCTGCACCGGCTGATGGCCGAGGCGGCCGCCAGCGGCGCCTACGACCTGCCCCGGCGGGACGGTTCGGACCACATCACCCCGGTCGAGGGGATGACGGCCACGGTGATGACCAGGCTGCCCTCAGCCCGCCGCCAGGGCGGACGGGTGGTCAACGCCACCGACCCGGTGCTGCTGACCGAGGCCGAGATGGCCGGGCGGCGCCAGGCCCTGGAGTACGTGCGGTTCCTGGTGGACCGGGTGCCCGGCTACGAGCGGGCCCGGCTGGCGGCGCTCAGCACCCAGGTCGGGGTGCGGGAGACCCGCCGGGTCTTCGGCGACGCCCGGATGACCGCTGACGACGTGCTGTCGGCCCGCCAGTTCGACGACCAGATCGGCCTGTGCGGGGCGCCGCTGGAGGACCACCACGACGGCGATGGGACCCGCTGGCGGTACCTGCCCGACGGCCAGGTCGTCGGCATCCCGTTCGGGACGCTGGTGGCCCGCGACGCCGCCAACCTGCTGGTGGCCGGCCGCTGCTTCTCGGCCACCCACGACGCCCACGCCTCGGTGCGGTCGATGGCCCAGTGCATGGCCATGGGCCAGGCCGCCGGCACGGCCGCGGCCCTGGCCGCGACCCGCGGCGTCGAGGTCCGCGACCTGGCCTTCGGGCGGCTCCGGGCGGCGCTGGCGGCGGCCGGGGCCATCCTGGAGCCGGGCCTGGCCACGGCGGCGCCATGAGCGGTCCCGAGAACCAGGTCCGGACGGTGCTCGGCGACGTCCCCTCGAGCGAGCTCGGCATGTGCTTCGCCCACGAGCACCTGGTCATCGACGGGGGCGTGGCCAAGCTGGTCAACCCGGAGATCTCCCTGCAGCGGGTCTCCGACGCCGTGGCCGAGCTGGCCCCGTGCGTTGCCGCCGGCCTGGGGACGGTGGTGGACGCGATGCCGGCCGACGCCGGCCGCAACGTGGCCAAGCTGGCCGAGATCAGCCGCCGCGCCGGGGTCCATGTGGTCGCGGCCACCGGCCTGCACCACGCCCGCTACTACGGCGAGCGGCACTGGGGCGAGCTGCTCGAGCCCGCGGAGCTGGCCGAGCTGTTCCTCGCCGACCTGACCGAGGGCATCGACGCCCACGACCTCAACGGGCCGGTGGTGCGGCGCACGGCCCACCGGGCCGGGGTGGTCAAGGTCGCCGGGAGCCTGGACGGGCCGAGCGACCGGGACCGCCGCGTGTTCGAGGCCGCCGCCATCGCCGTCGCCCAGGCGGGGACGGCGCTGCTGACCCACTGCGAGGCCGGCACCGGCGGGCTTGCCCAGCTGCGGCTGCTGGAGGACCTGACGGTGCCGCCGCAGCGGGTCATCCTGTCCCACACCGACAAGGTGGTCGACCGCGGCTACCACCGCGAGCTGCTCGCCACCGGCGCCTATGTGGTCTACGACCAGGGCATCCGCTCCCCCGACGACACCGCCCGCCTGGTCCGCTGGATGGTCGAGGACGGCCACCAGGACCAGCTCCTGCTCGGCACCGACGGGGCCCGCCGGTCGCTGTGGTCGGTCCTCGGCGGCTCGCCGGGCCTGGCCGCCCTGGCCACCGGTCTGGGTCGGCGCCTGGCCGGCGAGCTCGGGCCGGCGGTCATGGACCGCATCTGGGTCGCCAACCCGGCGGCCGCCCTGGAGCTCAAGCCGTGAGCCGTCTGGCCGGGAAGGTGTGCGTGGTCACCGGGGCGACCGGGATGGCCGCCGACGCGGCCCGGCGGTTCGCCGACGAGGGGGCGCAGGTCTGGGTGGTGGCCAGCGACCGCGACCAGTGCCAGGCCCTGGGGCTGCCGTTCGCCGTGGCCGA
>Ga0307416_100001629_pt1 | contig 12367 bp, 10 predicted proteins | sample DK1Cmetagenome_2_FD_203821 | JGI IMG/M metagenome (GOLD analysis project Ga0307416, IMG submission 203821) | Maize rhizosphere microbial communities from greenhouse at UC Davis, California, United States - DK15-C-3 | ecosystem: Host-associated > Plants > Roots > Rhizosphere > Soil | place...
ATGGAATTGATCCACTCCTTTATCGGAAAGAATGAGTATCGTTGCGCCATCCGATATTGCCTGGTCGGCTAGATCAAATAGCTCCTCCAAGGCGTGTTCCAAGCCGTCCTTCCCCTCACTCGCTTTGAAGACAATCGGCAAGGTCGCGGATTTTATCCCGGGTCGCTCAATCCGCCGCAGCTTCTCCATCTCCGAATCTCTCAAAATTGGGGCTGACAATCTTAACTGGCGGCAACTTTCCGGTCTTGGGTCGGTCAAATCTCCTTCTAGCCCTAGCGTCAATGTGGTTGAGGTAATTAACTCTTCGCGAATTGGGTCGATGGGCGGATTGGTCACCTGAGCAAACAGTTGCTTGAAATAGTTATAGAGCAGTTGAGGTCTATCCGACAGGACTGCCAAAGGCGTATCGGTTCCCATCGAGCCGACCGGTTGAATGCCGTTTTGCGCCATCGGCGCGATATTGATTCGTAAGTCTTCGAAGTTATAACCAAAGGCCTGAAGGCGCTGTAATGTAAGATGGTGATTTGCCACAGGCTCTTTGTCTGCAACATTCGGTAGTTGGTCGAAATGAATAACGTTATCTTTCAACCACCGACCGTATGGCTGAGCCTTGGCAATCTGCTGTTTGATCTCTTCGTCGCTGATAATGCGTCCTTCACTGGTGTCAACGAGAAACATCCGTCCGGGCTGAAGTCGGCGTTTTTCCGCGACGTTCTCCGGGGCTATGTCCAAGACACCGACTTCAGAGGCCATAATCACGAGATCATCTTTGGTCACATAGTATCTAGACGGACGAAGTCCATTGCGGTCGAGCACTGCCCCAACCACAGTGCCATCCGTGAACGCAATCGAGGCCGGGCCGTCCCACGGCTCCATCAAATTGCTGTGGTACTCATAAAAGGCCCGCTTGGTCTCATCCATGCTGTCGTGATTTTCCCACGGTTCGGGAATCATCATCATGATAGCGTGCGGCAGCGAGCGCCCGCTCAGTGCGAGAAATTCTAGGGTGTTATCGAATTTGGCCGAATCGCTGCCGTCCTCCTGAACGATTGGAAGTATTTTTGACAAATCATCCCCGAATAAATGCGACGCCAGCATAGATTGTCGCGCGTGCATCCAGTTTTCATTGCCCCTCAGAGTATTAATTTCGCCATTGTGGATCAGGTAACGGTATGGATGGGCCCGGCCCCAACTTGGGAAAGTATTGGTGCTAAAACGGGAGTGCACAACCGCAATTGCCGATTCCAGCATCGGATCCGACAGGTCTGGATAAAATGTCCCTACCTGGCGCGGCGTCAACATACCTTTATAGATGATTGTGCGATGAGACAGACTAGGGATATAGAAAAAATCCCCGCCCGAAAGATTCGCATAGCGGATTGCATTTTCCGCCCGCCGTCGAATCACGTACAACTTACGCTCAAAGGCCATATCATCATCGATTCCGCTGCCCCGGCTTATAAAAATCTGTCGCACAAACGGTTCGTAAGCCTTGGCCGTTTCGCCGAGATAGAAATTATCCGTGGGCACCTTGCGCCACCCCAACAGACGCTGCCCCTCGCTGGCAACGATTTCCTCAATAATCTTCGAGAACCGCTGGCGTTGTTCGCGATTGTCCGGCAAAAACACCATACCGACGCCATAATCCCCAACCTCAGGCAATTGAAAGCCCAAGCCCTCGCAGGTTCGCTTCAGAAATTCATGCGGAACTTGCAGTAAGATGCCGGCGCCGTCACCGGTGTTTTCTTCACAACCACACGCGCCGCGATGATCAAGGTTTTCCAAAACCGTCAGCGCTTGTTCGACAATCTCGTGAGACTTTTCACCTTGAAGATGTACGACAAAGCCGACGCCGCAAGCATCGTGCTCGAAGGTGGGATCGTAAAGCCCTTGCTTCGGTGGTAATCCAGATAATGTCATGGCTTCACCTATGCTCCATAGACTGCAATTTCAGACTGTAATTTCGATGAATGATTAAACCGCCCGGAGGGAGTTGCAAGCGAATCCGAATGAGACTGATGGACGTTCCCTGCTGTGTTCGCATTGTTTGGTTGATTGACAGCTTGCGGTCTGAATGGTTCTTAGTTCGGCCGATAACCGAGCAGTGTTGATCATCATTTCCTCTTGGAATTCTGCGACTCCGTTATTCCTTCACTCAAGTCGAACATTTGGCTTTCTTTAGCGGTTGACAAAACCACCCTCGTTACCGTCCGAGTCACTCCTTGAACCGAGCGAATCTCGCCGAGCAACTTCTCCAGCGAAGTCGTATTTGCTGACTTCACTTTAAGAATAAAGCTTTCATCGCCGGTTATATGATGGCATTCCAAAACATCTGGATTGCGCAACATTTGTGTTGCGAACTTATCGATGTCCTGCTGATTCCCAATCGAAACACCAATGAAGGCAGTGATGTCTTTGCCGACTTTCTTACCGTCCAGTAAGGCTTGATACCCTTTGATGACTCCATTCGCTTCCAACTTCTTTACACGCTCAAATACGGCCGGCGCTGACAGCACAACTTCTTCGGCAATGTCAGCGAGTCGAGAACGTCCGCTATTTTGTAGAATAGAAAGTATTTTTAAATCTATTTGGTCGATCATATCTAAGAATCTTAGGCGCAAATACCCATGAACCTAAGATTCTTATGTCAAAGGTTCCAGGATGTGTCAAGTGGGCGAAGGTAAGAAGAGTGGTTCGAGTGTGGTATCAGAGATGTGGAGGAGAAAACGATTTAAAAGTAGACAAGCCCTCAAGCATAGAACCTGAGGTAAGTATGTGATGGATTATTCTGGCGCTATATTGCGAACCCATTTTCAACGTCAGGATGCGCCGGGGTAAAGCCTTCTTGAATCCAAGGACACTGAATCGTTAAAAATGGGTCCTCCGAAATTAATCTTTTCAGAATATCCCGGGCACGATCATCGGCAGAGTCCAATTTAATTGCTTCGACTAACGCCCAGACGGCCGCTACGGTATTTTTTTGTCCTTCAAGACTGATACCCAGGTTTCGATAGGCGCTAGCGCGTCGCGCATCGATTTCAATGGCCATCCGGCAGTGTTGTTCGGCATCTCTGTACCGGCCAAGTTGGTTCAGGCAATAGCTAACATTGTTGTGTAAAACATAGCCAACCTTTGCCTTGATCGGGTTAAATCGAAGCGCGGTGGTAAAGTGATTCAGAGCGGTTTCAATATGTTGCTCGTCCGTTGCGATCTGCCCCAGCGCCAAATGACAATGCGCTTTTTGTTCCGACTCCTTCGAGGTTTCGAGAAATAATTGCAGTAGTGCTCGTGCCGAGTCTACCTTCTCAATACCGCGGTAGAACGCTACCACGAAAAGCAACCAGCGAAAGTAATCCTCTTCATTCTTGCTGTTTTGAAGGCGCTCAATCAGTAATCTCTCGGTTTCTTGTTTTGGCACCGGAAAGCCAGGAGGTAGTGGCCGTTTCAATGTTGCAGTCATGACTGCTCATAGAGCAACAGGCGGACCAATCCGAAGGGGATTAGATGTGATCAGAAGGACTAAAAGCTGGCGTTTCCCGCCGAGAAATAAGTATCGAAATGCTCTGTTGGCTCGGTGGCTACTGCAAACGAGGCGAGCGGACCCGGTTCGGTTCGCGGGAATCGTAATAATCCGGGCGAAGAAAGGTCGTGGGCAGTTAAATGTTCCAGAAAATTGTGGCCCGATAAAAAACGGAGCCACCTCGAATCGCGTGATCGATGCATAACACAACTAATCCACTCAGCCGGGCGGGAAAGCTGTTTGGGAACCGGCAAATTTATAGGGGTCCGTCGAAACGACTTGAACAAAGTCTCAGATCGGCTTGGATTCGCCGAATGGGAATGTAGGTTCGCTCGAGCTGTTAAGGTCTATTTCAAGAATTACCCGGCCTACGCCCATGGAGCAACCCATTCCAAAATCCGTGACAGGATTTTCACTATAACTATTATGCACGGTTTGACATTTGCGTTCACACCGGTTAGTGTTCGATATCTTCTTCAGTATCGGGCCTTCTGGTAGAGGATAATAATAGTTGAAGGCTCCTGTCAGTCTATCTCCTTGCGAACAGATACTATAGGACAATCCGACCAGAGTGTGGCTATGCAGTTTATCCCCATGTTCGGTTCCCGTTAGCGGTCAACTTCTCAGGGGCAAAGACATTAACATTCTCTTAGGAGGAGAACATGGGTAGCAAATTGTATGTGGGTGGTTTGCCTTATTCGGTAACGGAAGGGCGACTACAGGAAATTTTCTCAGCGCATGGAACGGTGGAATCAGCCAACGTGATTTCGGACAAATTTACGGGACAGTCACGCGGGTTTGGCTTTGTCGAGATGAGCTCCAGCAGCGAGGCTCAAAAAGCTATCGAAAGCCTGAACGGCACCCAGCTCGACGGCCGTACATTGACCGTCAACGAAGCCAAGCCTATGGCTAAGCGCGATGGTGGTGGCGGCGGCGGGCGTGGTGGCCGTGATGGCGGACGCAACCGCTGGTAATCTGCCGCCACTTGATTAGCAAAAAGGGGCAACCGAATGGGTTGCCCCTTTTTTTGCGCCTGGATTCGCTTTCTTCTGGCCCGACAAGGTATTCCATTAGTAAATTCTTGCTTCTTCGAAACTGCAGCGCCTGATGTTAGATTCTGGTCAATCCGGACCGCTGCGCGAGCCCGACGCAGCGGATTGTGCGATCAATCCACGCTTCAAATCAATATGCCCGGAGCGTAAATCTTCGCCACGATCTCTTCGGAACATGCGGATCCAGAAAATACATGCATTGACACCGTCTTGATGAACCGACGATACGATGGTTGAATGAGCGCGATCTCGCGGCGGTGTCGTTGTATTCAGCGCCTCCGGTCGATGACCCGAATCACTAAATCCACAGCTATAAAATACTCGGTGCTGCCGGTTTGGTTCGAACGCGGAAAATACTTTTCCTTTAAGCATTCCTTCTGCACCCAATCCCGCACCCGGATTAAGACGGGTTCGTAGCAAATATCGTATTTAACCTCCTGCTGACGTGAAGAGTTCATGCCCTGATTATTACTACCCTCAGCTTAGGCACGCGAAAGGATTTCTTTTGATCGCAGTTGGATGTGTATTTTGGAAACAGGCTCCAATCGTATCGCTACGGATCTATATGAGTGGCGGCCGCTAAGATCAAGCAGGATCAAGGCTCGGGCAGCAACCCCACCACACGCGCCCACCGTCCAGGCGCGCGTACCTTCTTCAACGTGCTCGGAGGGCAAAATTGATTATAAAAAGCAACTCCATAGGTTTTTGGGTAGGCAACTAAAAATAAATATGATTGTGTAAGCATTATGGAAAAGGCAAATCGCAAGCGACGAATCTATTCAGTTAGAAATTCCCCCATTCACGGCCGCGGCGTCTTCGCACTAGTCCATATCCCAAAAGGAACGCGGATCATTGAATACAAAGGCGAATTGATAACGGACGACGAGGCGGACCGAAGGTACGCTGATCTGCATGAGCATTCGCCTCATACGATGCTCTTCTCGCTTGACAACAATCTCGTAATCGACGCGACCCGTGGCGGCAACTCCGCCCGCTGGATAAATCACTCCTGCGCCCCCAATTGCCAAGTCGAGGAAGAGGGCACCCGGATCTTTATTGATGCGCATCGCGACATCCGTCCAGAAGAGGAACTCACTTACGACTACAATCTACAGTTGGGCGAACGGCATACTCGCGCGGCAAAACGAGCCCATGCTTGCTTCTGCGGTACACGCCGATGTCGCGGTACAATGCTGGGATCGCGAATTTGACTGCACCAATGGTTCTCACTCGTGATATCTGTCGAAGAGCTATATAAAAACCCTACTTACGCGCTCATCGAATTTGTATTTATACCCCGCCGAGTAGCTTTAGTTGAGCAGCTGAGCCCTTTACCTTGATCATTGCTCATTGTCGCACACGCAGTGATATGCCTGGCTTACAGCAAAGCCGACCGCATTGGGCGTGCCTCCTTACGTTCAACGTTGCGCGTTCATTAAACCCGCTAAAGGTGGGCTGTTTGTCTACAGAACTTACCTGAATGATCTTAATTCACGGCTCAAGAACCTGACTGGAAAAACCAAGAGAATTCGCGGAGCCAGTATTGAGCGGCTGGAATATCCTGATCAAAAACATTATTTTCGTTCACCCAACGCAATGTGCTAGAATTTATCACGAGTAACGTGGTGACTAATCTTTTTCTCTTCGGACTTCTTCTCTTCTTTTCGGTTTCGTGCGCGACGATCAATAGCGAAGCTCCGGAACGTGCCGAAACTCCCAGCAGATTCATCGAAGGTTTCCAAACGAGCTTCCATAGTCAGTTTGAGCACCTGGCGGAAATTCAAGATGTAGATAAACCCCTGGAGAATAGCTTCTTGCTAAACCTCGGACCTCAACTTTTGAAGGTTAAGGCGTCGTATCTTGAAAAAAGTGAAACGGCCACGGCAATGACCGTCGATTCACCCCAGCCGAGTATGCGGCGGTATCTGAATTTAGTTGGGTCAACTTCGTTCGGTGGAAGCAATCTGAGCGGCGACGGCGAACTGACCTACAGCTCAGGCAATATCTCCCCAGCCGGCTGTGACTGCTTGGATTGGCCCCGGATGGTGCGGTTGGGAATAAAAACTAACTGGCAAGGGCTAAGTTACGGGGCTGATTTCAAATCGATCGAAAAAGGATTTATCGCGATTTCGGGAGCTGCAAGCGCCGAGGATCGCGACGAAGGCCAGCTTTGGGGAGAATACAATCTGGGCCCAATTAACCTACGCGGCTCGGTCGTTGAGTCATGGGAAGAGCTTCTGGATGCAAATCGGCATCGCGTCACTAGAGCAGCGACAACCGCCGTGCAATTGAACCGATCAGTGTGGAGCGGAACTCTCACCTCCAGCTATGGATTGGTGGAACAGGGCCCGGATTTAAATCAGGAGACGAGAGTCTTCAGCAACAGGCTTGCCGGATTATATCGTCCCTTCAGTGTAATATCTCTAGGTCCGAGTATCGGTATTAAGCATGAGTGGGATATAGTTACCGGTTCCCGAACCGAAACCCCCATGACCGAATTTGCTATCGTTTACACTCCGTTGAAGGATAGGTTCAGGTTAGTAGGCGGTACCTCCTTTACCAGAACCTTCAACCGATACACACTTACTGATGTAACAAATATCGGCACACGAGCCATCATGGACTGGAAGATCGGCAAATTCCTGGGCCGCGACGACACAGTATCATTGAATGTTAACTACAACCGCCAGCGCGATCTCATCTCTTCAGGAAAGTCTTATGACGACCTTTCCGGTATCCTGCAGTTAAAAGTCACCGGGTTTTAGCGCCGGCTCTTTTCCCTTCAAGCCGAAGCGTATCCGTTTCTCATCGAAGCATGTGGAGACATCGGCGCTATTCCGTGGAGCGCCCCTTCTCGTCCAGCGAGTTTCCGCATACGTGAAAACTAGTTGGACTTGTCGAGCGTGCCACCACATCCTGGTTTGCTGGCCCATACGCCGGAGAAACTTTTTTGTTTTCGCGGGCACATGGAATCGATATAAGTCGGACCATCGTCAAGGTTACGAGGGGACCGATCGAAGCGACACCCACCATGCTGCGATCAACAAACCGCGAACTTTCATTCTTATGCTTCGGAATACCGCGTCTGCTTTTTGGCGCGGGTGAGAAAATCTCCGCTTACGATGATCGATTTATGAACTTATTTGCAAGATCCGTTTGGCGCATGCTTTGCGTTAGCGTTTTATCATCACGACGCACGGAGGAGAGCGTAATGAAAACCACTATGATGGGTTATTTGGTGGGCGCCATCTTTACAATCGTCATAGCTGCAGTAGCCGCGCTAGATGCGTTTGCGGCTGGCGGGCTTGTACTGCTCGCATCCGTGGTCGCGGGTCTGGCAGCCGGCCTTTGTATCGGCGGTTTGATTGCTGCGAATTTCGCCCTGCTGGCGATGGAAGAAAAAGAAAAGGAAGAAGTCGTCGGACACAGCCCAAGCGCGGCACGCGCAGCAGCTTAACCGCATCTTCCGCGATCAGCCGGTCGGCAATCACCCAACATGAGTGCCGAACTGGTTGGCGCGGTCTGAAAATTTCAGGATTTCTGATCCAGATAACGAAAGCTCCTCGCACAACCCGGGACCGAGAGTCGCCGATTTCGTTCTAGACACGCCTCGGATCCTCCGTCGTATCTGCCAGCGTAGGTTCGGTACATTCCATGCATCAGGCATGTCGTGATCAGTGCGCGAATTAAGAATTATCCTGCTCCGCTTCAATGCTGAACTTCTTTTGAGGATCGTATTGTTTACCGCCCGTCCAGAAACCCGCAATCGATCAGTTGCGATGCGGTCACTGGCTTGGCGCGCGGGCGATTTCCTCAAGGGTTGCCTGTATCCCGATCGCAAATAACAGTGAAGCCGCCGTGAAAAAAAAGACGGCTATGAAGCGGCTTCTATATCGTGATCTGGAATGTTCTTTATCTCTTCCAGCCAAGCCCTGGCTTCGCTGTCGCTGGGCGCCCGGTAATCGCCACGTGGCGACAAAGAGCCACCGGAGCCGACTTTCGGAGCATTGGGTATGCAACTCCGCTTGAACTGGCTGAACTGAAAAAACCGCCTGGCGAAGACCGAAAGCCAATTCTTGATCTCGCCGATGGTGTATTGGTTACGCTTAAGCTCCGGAACATCGGGCCAGTGCCCCTGAGCCCGATTTCTCCAAGAACAATATGATAAAAACGCAATCTTGGAGGGCGTGTATCCAAAGCGGATCGTATAATAGAGAGTGAAATCCTGAAGCTCGTAGGGCCCGATGACGTCTTCTGTTTTTTGAGCAAACGGCTCTTCGTCATTCTCGGCCGGAATCAGCTCCGGACTAAAGTCGGTTTCGAGAATTGCCCGCAGAACCCGGCTCGATTGTTCGCCGAGCTGGTTTGTCTCAGCCACCCAGCGAATCAGAAACTGCATCAAAGTTTTAGGGACGCTCGCATTGATGGCATAGTGGGACATGTGATCTCCCACGCCATAGGTGCACCAACCCAGCGCCAGCTCGCTCAAGTCACTGGTGCCAAGCACCAATGCTTGATGAAGATTAGCGAGCCGGAAAAGATGGCTGGTGCGTTCTCCCGCCTGAACGTTTTCGAAGGTTACATCGTAAACCGGTTTCCCCGTCGCAGACGGATGGCCGATATCTCGCAGCATCTGCTCGCAGCTCGGCCGAATGTCCAATTCGTGCGATTCGCAACCGATAGCCGCCATCAGCGCGTTGGCGTTCTCCAAGGTGCGTTGGCTGGTGGCAAAGCCGGGCATGGTATACGCCAAAATATTAGAACGAGGCAGTTTCAGCACGTCCATTGCTCGAGCTGAGACCACCAGCGCGTGAGTCGAATCGAGCCCGCCAGAAATGCCCATAACGATTTTAGAAATTTTAGAACTCTTGAGCCGCTTTGCGAGTCCTTGGACTTGAATATTGTATGCCTCATAACAGCGCCGGTCGCGCACCGCGGGATCCGACGGAACGTAGGGGAATCGATCAATCGTTCGGCTGCACAACAGGCGGCCATTTTTCGGCACCTGGAGATCAAACTGAACTTTGCGAAACCGGCGAAGCTCTTCGCGGTGCAGCTGCATGCTCTGGCCGAAAGTATTCTGACGCATGCGCTCGAGCGCCAGCCGCTCCAAATCGACTTCCGCCAGCACCAGCTGAGAGTCGTAACAGAAACGTTCGGATTCGCCGACAAGAACGCCGCTCTCATAGACGATTGCGTGTCCGTCCCATGCAAGATCAGTGGTCGATTCGCCTGTGCCTGCTGCGGTATAGAGATAGGCGGCGATACAGCGAGCTGACTGGTTGGCGACTAAATTGTGCCGGTACTCGTCCTTTGCGATGGTGATATTCGAAGCTGAGAGATTCAAGATAATAGTGGCGCCGGCTAACGCCGCATAAGAGGAAGGCGGAATCGGCACCCAGAGATCCTCACAAATCTCCACGCAGAACGTAAACTCGCGCTGCCCCTGGGCCTGGAAAAGCAGGTGCGACCCGAAGGGAATGCCGGGTTGATCGAAAATCTCCACCTCGGTGCTGCAAGCTGCAGGCGCCGAAGCAAACTGCCGGTATTCATAATACTCGCGATAATTGGGCAGGAACGTCTTTGGAACGATTCCAAGGATCCTCCCGCGAGAGAGGACAACCGCGCAATTGAACAAGAGGTGATCGACTTGCAGCGGCATACCCACCACGGCAATGAGGTTCAGCGCTTCAGAAACCTTGAGGATAGACCGGAGGCATTCCAACGAACCATCGAGGAGGGCCTTCTGGTGAAACAAATCGTCGCAAGAGTAGGCCGACAGCCCTAGTTCCGGAAAGAGCGCCAGAATCGCCTTTTCACGCTCCGCATTTTTGATTAGCTCAATGGTCCGGCTTCCGTTGAAAGCCGGATCTGCGACTTGTACTTCCGGAATGCCGACAGCGACTCGGACCAGCCCGTGATTGTATAGATTGAAGAATTCGGCAGTTTCCATGGCTATCTACTCTGGTGGTGGAAGATGTCTGATTTTTGAGCAATGAGCAAACGATTACCGGGGCTGGTTTGGAAGAAACAGCAGATTGCTTAAAGGTCAGTGCATTTGCTGGAGTTCATCAAACAATGCAGGCCGGATCGAAGCACATGATCGGCGACATGCGCAAAACATACTGCCCTTGGTAAAAATTTGCGTCTCAGATCCGAGACTTGTGTCAGCTTAGTCACGAATATCCTGCAAAAACCATTCGGTCGGTAGCTCACGGCCGACCTTCTTTTGCTTGGCTAATTCGACAATCTTGCCAGAGCAGGCGGCGAACTGAAGTCCCTGGGTCCCAGCATTGATGAAAAAAGTCACTTGCTCGTTGCTCGTTCGTCCGGGCACCTTTCCGGCACGAACGTCCATGAAGTACTTGAAGTAATCGCCTTTATAGTTGTCCACTGTCGGATTGGGGATGCGGCTGCGCTCTTCGGGTTGTCCGGCGATATAGCCGACATTGCCATGTAGGCGGATCATGCCTTCATCCATCGCTTCGATCGTGTTCTTGCCAAGCTTCACCGACAGATCACATTTTTGGATCACCTTGGGGCCGACCTCGCAGGCGCGCACGCAAGTGATATGCGCTCCTGGTTTCAGCCACTCCGGCTCGTCGAAGACCGTTCGGGTTGAATCCGTGCATGTGGCAACGATATCGGCGCCGCGCACGACCTTTTCCGGCGAGTCCACGGCAACCACTTCTAAATCCAATTTGCCGGTCATCTCCCGCGCAAAGCTTTCTCGATTTGCTTTTGTCGGACTGTAGACCCTGACTGATTTTAATTTACGTACTTCATAAAATGCTTCCAGGTAGCTGCGCGCCATTCCGCCGGAACCGAAGATGCCGATATCGGAGGCATCCTCGCGAGCTAAATACTTCACGCCCAATCCGGCGCATCCGCCAACCCGCATATGCTGCATTAGACCGTCATTGATAATCGCCAGCGGCTCGCCGTTGCGCACGCTGAATACCATGACCAGCCCGCACCAGGTGCCCGGCTGCATGCAGTATTTCTCTTCCGTGTCGCCATTGGGCCAGTAAACCACATCGGACTTCATCCGTATCGCGAATACGCCGATCTTCCGGCTGGCGCCCTCCATCGTTCCCCAACGCCAATAACCGTCCGGCCGATCGCACGGCATCCATAGATCCAAACGCGGGCGATAAACCGCATCGCCGATGAGCAGATCATCATAGGCGTCTTCCAGAGCCGCAAGACACGCTTTCATGTCGAAGAGCTTTTCCACTTCCTGGTTGTTAATGAGCAGCATAGCGACCTCCTGCTGTTTGCTTATATCAATGCCAGAGATTTGAAAAGAAGAACCGAGATTGATCAATTGCAAATAGCGCTGCGGCCCTGGAAGGGATGGCGCTTCGGTTACGGTAAGCTGAAGCCGAACGGGAACGGCGAAAGGTTTGCACATGCTTCTCAAACTTCCAAATACTTCTTAGGGAGGATTGACGGGGATTCACCGGGAAGGTTAAACATCAATATAGTCTTAGCGAAATTGCGGGGCGGTATTCGGCTTCGGCAAAACTAAGGTGAGAGCGACCTAAAGCTCTCGTAACGATCTCGGGGAGGGAAGGACGATGACGTTAAGAAGCTTCAGAGAAGTTTTTTTTGGCGCAACTCGCGACTCCTTCAGTCTCGTCAGGACAATACCCATTATCATGGCCGTCGTCATAATGTTTGCTGGAATAGCGGCGGCCCAGACCGTCAGTGACAGTCTTCAAACAAGCCAACAGGCAATTACTGCGCGGCTTTCCGGTTTCAATGAGGTTCATTTCGATGCGGGAGGAACAGG
>Ga0307416_100001630_pt1 | contig 12363 bp, 11 predicted proteins | sample DK1Cmetagenome_2_FD_203821 | JGI IMG/M metagenome (GOLD analysis project Ga0307416, IMG submission 203821) | Maize rhizosphere microbial communities from greenhouse at UC Davis, California, United States - DK15-C-3 | ecosystem: Host-associated > Plants > Roots > Rhizosphere > Soil | place...
GGCCGGGTCCATGCACGAGCGCTACCACACCCGCGACATCGTCGAGCTCGGCGGGGGCATGGCCACCCTGATGCCCCGGCTGGCCGGGGTGTTCACCCTGGCCTGCATCGCCTCCCTGGGCCTGCCGGGGCTGGCCGGGTTCTGGGGCGAGATCCTGGCCCTGCTGGCCGCCTGGAACCCGGCCGCGGGGCTGTCGGTGCCGCTGTTCCGCACCCTGGCCGCGGTCGGGCTGCTGGGGACCCTGCTGACCGCCGGCTACTTCCTCTGGCTGCTCCAGCGGGTCAACCTGGGCCGGGTCCCCGACCGCTGGAGCGGCAAGCCCCTCGGTGACGTGGCCCCGATCGAGGTCGCCGCCTGGTCCCCCCTGATCGTGCTCATCGTGGCCCTCGGGTTCGCCCCCGGCCTCATCCTGTGGCTGACCAGCCCGTCGGTCACCGGCTGGTTCACCGACCTGTTCGCATGACGAGGAGACCCTGACCGTGCCGAGGAGACCCTGACCGTGGCCATCGACTTCCACGCCATCCTTCCCGAGCTGGTCCTGGCCGGCACCGCCCTGCTGGTGCTGGTGGTGGACCTGTTCGTGGAGCGGGCCAAGGTGGTCGCGAGCTGGCTGTCGATCGCCGGCACCCTGGTCGCCGGGGTCGCCCTGGCCACCCTGGTCGGGGCGGGCACCCGCGTCTCCTTCGGCGGCTCGTTCGTGGTCGACAACTACGCCCTGCTGTTCAAGGGCCTGTTCCTGGGCTCGCTGCTGCTGGTCCTGCTGATGAGCCAGCGCTACATCAACGCCGGCACCGCCTACCAGGGCGAGTTCTACTTCCTGGTCCTGTCCAGCTTCGTCGGCATGCTGCTGATGCCGTCCTCGCGGGATCTCCTGATGCTGTTCCTGTCGCTGGAGATCGTCTCGGCCACCGGCTTCATCGTCGCCGGCTTCCGCAAGGGCGACGCCCGCGGCAACGAGGGCGCGCTGAAGTTCCTGCTCATCGGGGTCCTGTCCACGGCCGTGATGCTGTTCGGGATGAGCCTGGTCTACGGCTTCACCGGCTCCCTCCAGCTCGGCCCCATCGCCGAGCGCCTGGCCCAGCTCGGCGACGAGCCGGCCGCCGTGATGAGCGTGTTCCTGGTCGTCACCGGGTTCGCCTTCAAGGTGTCGGCGGCCCCGTTCCACTTCTGGGCTCCCGACACTTACGAGGGCTCCCCGGTCCCGGTGGCCGCCTACCTGTCGGTGGCCTCCAAGGCGGCCGGGTTCGCCGGCCTGCTCCAGGTGACCTTCGTGGCCTTCCCGTCCTACGCCCGCTACTGGGCCCCGGCCTTCGCCGTGCTGGCCGCCTTCACCATGCTGCTCGGCAACGTGATCGCCCTGGCCCAGACCAACATGGTCCGCCTGCTCGCCTACTCCTCGGTCGCCCAGGCCGGCTACATGCTGGTCCCGTTCGCCGTCGGCTCCTCGGCCGACCCGGCCGTCCGCGAGGAGGCGTTCCAGGCCGTCCTCGTCTACCTGCTGATCTACGCCTTCACCAACCTGGGCGCCTTCGCCGTGGTCACCCTGGTCAGCCAGCGCCAGCCCGCCAACCTGATCGCCGACTACGCCGGCCTGGCCCGCCGCGCTCCGGCCCTCGGGGTGGCCATGACCGTGTTCCTGTTCTCCCTGGCCGGGATCCCTCCGGCGGCCGGCTGGTACGCCAAGTTCGTCATCTTCAAGTCGGCCATCAACGGCGACAGCCTCACCCTCCAGCTGCTGGTCGTGTTCATGGCGGTGATGACCGTGGTCGCCCTCTTCTACTACGCCGCCGTGGCCCGCAGCCTCTGGCTCGGCGCCCCGCCCGAAGGCGCCCCCGAGCTCCCCGCCCCGCGCGTCTCGCCGACCCTGGGCGCCGCCATCGCCCTCGCCGCCGCCGGCGTCTTGGTCCTCGGCGTCCTGCCCAACCTCCTGGTCCAGTACGCCCCGGTCTCGACCCTGGTCGCGGGCCCGTAGCGTTACACCTTGTGGTGTATCATGGTGTCATGAGTCGGACGAACATCGACATCGACGATGAGCTGATCGAGCGCGTGATGCGGCGCTACAGGTTGCCGAGCAAGCGGGCCGCCGTGGAGCTGGCCCTGCGACGCCTGGCCGGCGATCCGATGAGCAGGGACGAGGCGCTCGCCATGGAGGGCGCGGGCTGGAGCGGCGACCTGGACGAGTTGCGCGCGCCCGATCCTGTCCCGCCAGCAGAGCCGGTCGGCGGGTGATCCTGGCCGACAGCTCCGCCTGGGTCGAGTATCTGCGAGCCACTGGAAGCCCGGTTCACCTGCGCCTACGCCAGTTGATCGCCGACGGGGGCGACCTCGTGACGACCGAGGTCGTAATGATGGAGTTGCTCGCCGGGGAGACGACACCAGATGGAGTAGCGCGGCTCCGGCGTCTGCTCGGCCGGTTCGATCTACTGCCGATTGAGGGGCTGGCAGATTTCGAGGCCGCCGCCGAGCTCTACCGCCGCTGCCGCGCCGCAGGCGAGACCGTCCGCAAGCTCACCGACTGCCTGATCGCCGCCATCGCCCTGCGTCACGGAGCGACCTTGCTGCACCGCGACCGCGACTTCGAGGTCATTGCCAGGCACGCCCCGCTCATGGTGGCTGGCCAGCGGCGACCGAGTAGGAGCTCATAGCCGTCCAGGGCGTCGATCCTGGGGAGGATGAAGCGGTTGAAGGCGTTGAGGAACGCGCCGAAGAAGGGCTGGACGGCCAGGTGATCGATGGCTCCGCTGAGGCCCTGGACGACGATCCCGGGTAGCGGCCTCCGGACACCCCGGCCCAGGCTGAAGCCGCACCCCGCCGGCCCTACGCCCTCCCGGTCGCGGGCTGGCGGCGGGCGCTGCGCCAGGCGTCGCGGAGCTTGACCCTGGCGCCGGTGCGGAGGATGGCCCCCTCGTACAGGCGGGCGGCCAGCAGCACCACGGCCACGGTGGTGATCACCATGATGGCCAGCGAGGCGACGATCTCCCAGGGGGCGGCGTCCCCGCCGGCGATCCGTGTCGGCATGATCAGCGGGGCCACCGGGGGCAGGAAGGTCGACACCTTGGCCAGGGTCGAGTCGGTCCCGCTGATCGAGGTCGAGAAGGCCACGAAGAACGACGCGACCAGGAGCAGGTTCAGCGGGGTGGCGGTGTTCTGGAGCTCCTCCTGGCGGGACACGATCGCCCCGGCCACGGCGAACATGCTGGAGTAGAAGGCGTAGCCGAGCAGGAACCAGAGCAGCACCCAGCCGATCGTCCCGGCGGTGTCCGGGGGCAGGGTGATGGCTCCGCTGACCGTGGCCACGGTCAGGCCGACCGCGCCGATGATGGCCAGCTGGAGCAGCCCGACAAGGCCGATGCCGACGACCTTGCCGGCCAGCAGCTGCACCGGCCGGACGGCGGCCAGCAGCACCTCGACCACCCGGGTCGACTTCTCCTCGACCACTCCGGTGGCGACCGCGAAGCAGTAGCCGATCAGCTGGCCGTAGAGGATGAACACGGCCACCGTGGCGATCGTCCGCTTGGAGCGGGCGTCCTGGTCGACCGGCTCCAGGCTGCGCACGGGCAGCGGCGGCGGGGCCAGGGCGGCCTGGATCTCGCCCGGGCTCACGCCAGCCCCCTGGAGGGTCTGCTGGGCCCGGACGGACCGCGAGGCCGACTGCACGAGCAGGCTGAGCTGCTCGTCGACCTCGTCCTTGGCCACCAGCTCGCGGCCGTCGACCACGGCTAAGTCGAGGTCGCCGTCGCGCACGGCCGTCTCGGCCTCGGCCGCCGAGGCCACCGGCCGGGTGTTGATGCGGAGGTCGACGGCCTGTCCCTGGGCCGTCAGGGTCTGGCCGAGGGGCTGGGAGGCGGCTCCGACCAGGCCGACGTCGAACTTCTTGGGCTCGTCGGAGCCGAACAACTTCGGAAGGAAGATGATCGCGCACAGGATGGCCAGGGTGACCAGGGTCGAGATGAGGAACGACTTGTCCCGCCGGGTCCGCTCGACCCACTCGCGGCGGGCGGTCAGCCTGATGCCGTCCAAGGTGCTGTTGGTCCTGCTCCTGCTCATGCCTGCACCGCCTGGCGGAAGAGATCGGTCAGGGTCGGCTGGACGGCGCTGAACAGGGTGACCCGCCCGGCGGCCAGGGCCGCGTCCAGCACCCGCTGCTCGTCGCCGTCCACCGCCACCACCACCCGGCCGTCGTGCTTCTCCAGCACCGTCACCCCCTCCAGGCCGCTCAGCCAGTCGGTGGCGGCGTCGGCCACCTCCACCTGGTAGCGCCGTTCGCCCCCGGCGGTGGCCCGGAGCTGCTCGACCGGGCCGGAGGCGACCAGCCGGCCCCGGTTGATGATGGCCACGGCCTCGCACAGCCGCTCCACCAGCTCCAGCTGGTGGCTGGAGAAGATCACCGGGATGCCGTCGGCGGCCCGGTCGGCCAGCACCTCGGCGAGCACGTCGACTCCGACCGGGTCGAGGCCCGAGAACGGCTCGTCCAAGACCAGGACCTCGGGGTTGTGGACGAGGGCGGCCGCCAGCTGGACCCGCTGCTGGTTGCCGAGCGACAGCGCCTCCACCCGGTTGTTGGCCCGCTCGGCCACGCCCAGGCGCTCGATCCAGTAGCCGGCCGAGGTCCCGGCGTCGGCGGCCGACAGCCCGTGGAGCCGGGCGAAGTACTCGAGCTGGTCACGGACCCGCATCTTGGGATACAGGCCGCGCTCCTCGGGCATGTAGCCGAAGCGGCGGCGGGTCTCGGCGTCGACCGGCCGGCCGCGCCAGCGGACCTCGCCCCGGTCGGGCTCCAGCACCCCGAGCACGATCCGCATGGTGGTGGTCTTGCCGGCACCGTTGGGTCCGACGAACCCGAACATCTGGCCTTCCCGCACGGTGAACGAGAGGCCGTCCAGCGCGACGACGTCGCCGTAGCGGCGGCTCAGCCCCTGCAGCTCGAGCACCTTGGCTGCCCTTCCTCCTCGACGTCCCCCTCCCGGATTCATCCCTCCCGGCACCTTACCAGCGGCCCCGCCGCGCCCTTACGCGACCTTGAATTCGCCCACGTACACTGGTGTTGTCGGGTCGAGGGGAGTAGCCCTCCGACGCTCCGTCAGCACGCCGCAGCCTGCGCGGCCGGGGCTCGGGCCACGTCCTTTGGCGGCGAGACTTCGACCCGACCGGTTCGCCCGGCCGACGTCGGGCGCCTAGCAGGCACGGGAGCAACCAGATGACCGGCAGGAACTACCTGAAGACGACGCTGCTGCTGGCCGGCATGAGCGGGCTGCTGCTCGCCATCGGCTCGTTCCTCGGCGGCAACTGGATCACGATCATGCTGATCCTGGCCATCGTGATGAACGGGGTGGCCTACTTCTTCTCCGACAAGATCGCCATCCGGGCCGCCCGGGCGGTCCCGGTGACCGAGGCCCAGTTCCCCGAGCTGTACCAGATCGTGAAGGGGCTGGCCGACAAGGCCGGGATCCCCATGCCGCGGCTGTACGTCTCGCCCAGCCAGCAGCCGAACGCCTTCGCCACCGGCCGCAACCCCGAGCACGCCGCGGTCGCGGTCACCCAGGGCATCCTGCCCATCCTCGACCGCCGGGAGCTGGAGGGCGTGCTCGCCCACGAGCTGTCGCACGTGCAGAACCGCGACATCCTGATCTCGTCGGTGGCTGCCACCATCGGCGCCGTGATCACCTGGGTGGCCCACCTGGCCATCTTCGTTCCCATGGGCGGCGACGACGACGACGGCAACCCGATCGCGGCCCTGCTGATGGTCATCCTGGCCCCGATCGCGGCCCTGCTGATCCAGATGGCCATCTCGCGCAGCCGCGAGTTCGGCGCCGACTCCTCGGGGGCCAAGCTCACCCACGACCCGCGGGCCCTGGCCAGCGCCCTGCGCAAGATCGAGGCCTACTCGCGCGGCACCATGCCGGCGACCACCAACCCCTCCACCGCCCACCTGTTCATCTCCAACCCGTTCAAGGGCGGGGCCGGGGTGGCCCACCTGTTCTCCACCCACCCCAGCACCGCCGAGCGGGTCGAGCGGCTGGAGCGCATGGCCTACAACGGCTGAGCCCGGGCCGAACGGACGACCCAGGTGGCCACGCCGACCGTGAGCACGGCCGCGCCGGCGACGATCGAGGCCGCGGGCAGGCTGGCCGCCAGCACCAGGCAGCCGGCCATCCCGGCCCCGGCCAGCCAGCGCGGCCGTCGCCGCTCGCTGGGGCCGAGGGTCCAGGCGGCGGCGTTGGCCACCGTGTAGTAGACCAGCACCAGGACCGAGCTGAACCCGATGGCCCCGCGCAGGTCGACGGCCAGCACGGCGACCGCCACCAGCCCGGCCACGGCCAGCTCGGCCCGGTGCGGCACCCGGTAGCGGGGATGGACCGCGGCCAGGGCCGCCGGCAGGTCGCGGTTTGCGGCCATGGCGAACCCGGTCCGGCTCAGCCCGGCCTGGAGCGACAGCAGCACCCCGAGCGAGGCCGCCGCCGCCCCGAACCGCACCACCGGTTCCAGCCCGGCCAGCCGTCCGGCCCCGACCGCCTCGGCCAGGGGCGCGTCCGCCGCGGCCAGGGCCGCCGGTCCGACCGCCAGGAGGGCCGCTGTGCACACGACGGCGTAGACGACCAGCACGATCCCCAGGGCCACCGACACCGCCCGGGGGATGGTCCGGGCCGGGTCGGCCACCTCCTCGCCGAGGGTCGCCACCCGGGCGTAGCCGGCGAAGGCGAAGAACAGCAGCCCCGCCGCCTGGAGCACGCCGTGGAGGCCGGGCCCGGGTGACGGCGAGGCCAGGTTCGCCGGGTCGGACGTGCCTCCCAGCAGCATCCCGGCCACGGCGGCGGCCAGCGCCGCCAGCACCACCCCGACCACCACCCGGGTCGCGGCCGCCGTCTTGTCCACCCCCAGGTAGTTCGCCGCCGTGACCGCGGCCAACCCGCCCAGCGCCACCGGCCGGGCCATCCCCGGGGCCACGTAGCTCCCCAAGGTCAGGGCCATCGCCGCGCAGCTCCCGAGCTTCCCGGCCAGGAACGCCCAGCCGGCCACGAACCCCCAGAACGGCCCCAGCCGGCGCCGCCCGTAGGCGTAGGCCCCGCCCGACTCCGGGTGCAGGGCGGCCAGCGCCGCCGACGAGCTGGCGTTGGCGTACGCCACCGCCCCGGCCAGCACCAGCCCGCCCAGCAGCCAGCTCCCGGCCGCCCCGGCCGCCGGCCCCACCGCCGAGAACACCCCGGCCCCGAGCATCGCCCCGAGCCCGATCACCACCGCGTCGGTGGCGCCGAGTCGCCGGTCGAGCCGCCCGCGCGCCGGTTCGTCCTGGTTGGAGGAGCCCATGGAACGATGGTTTCACGCCGCCGCGGCGCCCGCCCGGCGTGCCTCTCCCGGCCCCACCGCCGATGGGCCCAGGTCGCCCGGGCGTGCCTCCCGGCCCCACCGCCCGATGGGCCCAGGTCGCCCGGGCGTGCCTCACCCCGAACCCGCTGCCGATGGGGCCCCTTCTGGGAGGGTAGCCCAGCGGCCAGAAACGGGTCGGTGGTCGTCCACAACCCCCCGGTAACTTCAGCGGCCCCGCCGCGCTCAGCGCCCGGCGACCTCGGACAGGCGGCGGGTGAGGAACGACCGCTCAACCGGGTTGGCGGTGAGCTTCAGGGCGCGGCGGTAGGCGGCGACCGCCTCCCCGGTGCGGCCCAGCCGTCGGAGCAGGTCCGCGCGACCCGCATGGAGCAGGTGGTAGCCGTCCAGCTCGCCCGAGGCGGCCAGGGTGTCCATCAGGGCCAGGCCGGCGTCGGGGCCGTTGACCATGGCCACGGCGACCGCCCGGTTGAGGGCGACCACCGGGGACCCGGCGACCGCCATGAGCCGGTCGTAGAGGGCGGCGATCCGGCGCCAGTCGGTGGCCGCGGCCGCCGGGGCGACCGCGTGCAGGGCGGCGATGCCGGCCTGGAGGCGGTAGGGGCCGGGCGGGCCGCGGCGCATCGCCCGGTCGATCACCCGGACGCCCTCGGCGATCTCGGCCCGGTCCCAGCGCTCCCGGTCCTGGTCCTCGAGCAGGACCAGCTCACCCGCCGGGCCGACCCGGGTGTCGCGCCGGGCGTCGTGGAGCAGCAGCAGGGCCAGCAGCCCCAGGGCCTCGCCCTCGTCGGGCATGAGCTCGGCCAGGACCCGTCCCAGCCGCACCGCCTCGGCGCACAGCTCCCGGCGGACCAGGGCGTCCCCGGCGCTGGCGGCGTAGCCCTCGTTGAAGATCAGGTAGAGGACGGCCAGCACCGACGAGAGGCGCTCCGGCAGCAGGTGGTCGGGCGGCACCCGGTAGGGGATCCTGGCCTCGCGGATCTTGCGCTTTGCCCGGACTAGCCGCTGGGCCATGGTCGCCTCGGGGACCATGAACGCCCGGGCGATCTCGGGTGTCGACAGCCCGCCGAGGGTCCGCAGGGTCAGGGCCACCCTGGCCTCGGGGGCCAGGGCCGGATGGCAGCAGGTGAAGATCAGCCGGAGCCGGTCGTCGGCGATGGTGTGCATCTCGGTGTCCTGGCCGCGGGCGGCCTCGAGCAGGGCCAGGGTGGCCCGGCGCTCGGCCAGCCCGCGCTCGCGGCGGAGGCGGTCGATGGCCTTGTTGCGGGCGGTGGTGGTGATCCAGGCCCCGGGCCGGTCGGGCACGCCGGCGACCGGCCAGCGTTCCACGGCGACCAGGAACGCCTCCTGGACCGCCTCCTCGGCCAGGTCGAAGTCGCCAAGGACCCGGATGAGGGTGGCCACGGCCTGCCCGGACTCCTCCCGGAACACCCGCTCGACCAGCGCACGGGCCGCGTCGGCCTCGGCCACCCTCACCCCCAGTCCATCCGGGGGCCGACCCTTGAGCCCCCCGGGCCCCCCTGCCCCCCGGGCCCCTGTCAGGAGGGCATGTCGATCTCCATGACCGGCCGGACCTCGATCGACCCCCGGCGGACGTCGGGGATCCTGGCCGCCAGCTCGATGGCCTCGTCCAGGTCCTTGGCGTCGACCAGGTAGAAGCCGCCGAGCTGCTCCTTGGTCTCGGCGAACGGGCCGTCGGTGGACAGCGTCTCGCCGTCGCGCACCCGCACGGTGGTGGCGCTGGCGGTCCCCTGCAGGGCCTCGCCGCCCTTCATCAGCCCGCGGTCGATGATGTCCTTGGTGAAGGCCATGTACTCCTGGTTCACGGCCTGGGCCTGCTCTTCGCTCTGGGCGGCCCAGTCCTGCTCGCTGGCGTAGATCAGCAGCGCGTACTTCATGCTCCCTCCCCGGGACCCCGGGCGGCGCGGTCCACCGCCCTCCTATGCAACCGACGAGCGGCCAGGACCGGAATCGACACCTCCCGCGAGATTCCTCAGCGGTAGTTCGTGAAGCGCAGCGGCAGGCCCTCGTCCCGCTCCTTGAGCAGGGCGATCGCCTGCTGGAGGTCGTTCTTGCTCTTGCCGGTGACCCGGAGCTGGTCGCCCTGGACCTGGGCCTGCACCTTGAGGCCGGACTGGCGGATGGTCTTGGCCAGGGCTTTGGCCTTGTCCTCGGGGATGCCCTGGAGGAACGAGCACTCCACCCGGTAGGTGCCGCCCCCCGCAGGCCTGGGGTCGGTGGAGGTCAGCGCCTTGAGCGACACCGACCGCTTCACCAGCTTGTCCTTGAAGACGTCGAGGGCGGCCAGGGCCCGCTGGTCGGTCTTGGAGACGATCACCACGTCCTCGCCCGACCAGGCCAGCGAGGTGCCGGTGTTCTTGAAGTCGAAGCGCTGCGCCAGCTCCTTTCTTGCCTGGTTGACCGCGTTGTCGACCTCCTGACGGTCGACCTTGGCGACGACATCGAACGAGGAGTCGGCCACGGCATTCCTCCTTCCTGGGACCACCGGGCACGCTAACAGACCCCGCGGCTGACCGTGGGCGAAGGAGGGTAGGCGAGCGGTTCGGCCTGGAAGCCTGACGCCGCCCTGGTTGTTGGACGCTGACCAGGGCCGGTATCATCCGCCCTCGGCCAGGCAGGGTGCCCGAGCGGCCAAAGGGAGCGGTCTGTAAAATCGCCGGCATTGCCTACACAGGTTCGAATCCTGTCCCTGCCACAACCGCTCTGAGCTGCGAGAACGCGGCTGTTGACCGTCGGGTCAAGCCGGGTTCGAGGGTCGGGTTTCCCTCCACTTTCCCTCCGCCCGACGCCCAGCCGACACCGTCCGCCCATTTCGCGCTGCTGGGCCGAACACCCCCTCGATCACCCCGGCCAGCCGGGGTGCGGTCTGGGGAAGCTGGTGGATGTACACGCGCTGGGCGAGCGCGCCGCCGTCGGCGTGGCGCAGCTGAGCGGCGATGATGCTGGCCGGCTCCTTGCTGGCCGCCATCGCCGAGGCCAGCGCATGCCGCAGCATGTGGGGATGGGCAACCAGCCCGACGCTTGAGGCCAGGCGGGCGAAGGCGCGGCTGGCGTGATTGGGATTGACTGCTGTGCCTCGCTCGGTGCGGAACACCAGGTCCAGCTGAACCGGCTGGGGCGGCCGGCCGGGTTCGACCCTTCGAAGCGTTACCGTCTGGGGCTGCCCGTTGGCGAGGCGCAATCGGGCCTGCTGGTGGCGGTGATGGCGTAGCGCCTGGATGGCGAACGGCGGAAGGGTAAGGATGGCGTTGCTGGCAGCAGATTTGACTGGCCCGACCGCGAGTTCCTTGCGTCTGCCGCTCGCGCTGGGGTCGGCGTCGGGAAGCACGGCCGGGTCGATGATGGTGAGCGCCTGGCGGAACCGGACGGTGCCGACGTCCAGGTCCAGGTCGGCCCATTCCAGGCCGCACAGCTCGCCGTTGCGGGCGCCGGTCGCCGTGGCGAGGATCGTCCAGGAGCCAAGCCACGGGCTGGGGGCGCGGCCGACAGCGTCCAGCAGCAGCCCGACCTGCTGGGGTGCCAGTGTCACCACCTCGGTTGGTGGCACCGGCGGTGGGTTGGCGTGGGTGGCGACGTTGTGGGCGACCAGTCGCCAGGTGACCGCCTGGGCCAGCGCCCGGTGGAGGCAGCGGTGCACGGCCAGGATGTGCTGGGGTGCTAGCCCGCCTGGCTTGCCGTCCCTACGCCCGCCGACCGCCAGCCGATCGTAGATGGCCTGCACCTCCAGCGGTGTGAGCTGCTTGAGCGGCCGGGCGCCAAGATGCGGTCGGACGTGGTCGCGCAGCAATGCGGCGTAGCGGGCGACGGTGCGGACCCGCAGGCTGGTGCGGATGTGGGTCAGCCAGCGGTCCAGATACTGGTTGACGGTGAGCTTGGCCGGGTCGAGCGCGAGCCCGTGGCTGCGGCGGGCGAGTGCGTCGGCGAGAGCGGCCTCGGCTTGGGCGCGGGTGGGGTAGCCGCCGAGGGACTCGAACGTGCGGGTGCCGTCGGGGCCGCGGGGTAGTTCCAGCCTGGGGTACCAGCGGATGCAGCGGCTTGAGCACTTGGCGGCAGCCTTCGGGTGGGCCTTGACGCACTTACGTTGCAGGTTGCCGCGGCTGTTCATCGCTGCTGGCTGGCTGCGGGCCGGTGGAGGCGAGCAAGGCCAGCAGGGCGTGCCTGGGGATGCGGATGCTGCGGCCGATGCGGATCGCGCCTAGCTCCCCGCGGGCGACGGCCTGGTAGAGCTGGTTGCGGCCGATCCGCAGAACTGCTGCGGCCTCGCGGGCGGTGAGCACCTCGGGCAGCAAGCGTAGTGTGCTGGTGGATGAGTCGATGAGGTCGGCGGGGTCCCGTGGCGAGGTGGATAGGTGGCTCTGGGGGCGGTCGCCAGGATCGGGGGCGGGTGGCCATGGGGACTCCTGAGCGCGTGGTGTTGCCGCCGGCGGCGGCCGGTCTGCCCTGTCGTCAGCGGTCGGGGTGGGACGATACCTCGATCCCGCGCCTAAGTGAGGGGTTTCTTCCCAGGTGGGAGGGCTCATCGTGCGGCTGTTAGCCTCCGAGGCGAAGGGAAACAGTGGGCGGGTAGAGGTCAGCCGGTGGGGTTCCTGGTTATCGGTGAGCTGACGGAACTGGTCGTCCGCGGCTCACAGATTTGCAATCGTGCTGCCCGTCGGTCTAGGCGATGGGGCCTGGTCGGGTCGCTGGGGTGCGCGTGCCGAGTTTATGCAGCGAGCCTGTCCCTCGACGTGCAGGCAGCGCCCGACTTGGTGACGAGGGTCAGCTCCGAGACTGAGAGGGTCTCACCCCTACAACCCGGGTCGTTCCTCCTGATTCGGGACACATTGAGCACCGCTGACTCGAGTGGTACTCGGGTCGACATCTCCATAGTGGATTGATACGCCATGTAGTTCACTCGACTTTCGCGGTTACGCGGCTGCTGATGCCCAGGCCCGGTGGACGGCGTTGATTTGCTCGGGTGTGGCCTGGCCCGGGCGTTCGGGCAGAAATCGGGCGGCGATGATGGTGCGGCGGAGCTTG
>Ga0307416_100001633_pt1 | contig 12351 bp, 10 predicted proteins | sample DK1Cmetagenome_2_FD_203821 | JGI IMG/M metagenome (GOLD analysis project Ga0307416, IMG submission 203821) | Maize rhizosphere microbial communities from greenhouse at UC Davis, California, United States - DK15-C-3 | ecosystem: Host-associated > Plants > Roots > Rhizosphere > Soil | place...
GGTTGACCAGCAGCCGGGAGTCGCAGACGGGCAGGCCACGGCGGGTCAGGGGCCCGCCGCCGCCGCGGTAGCCGCGCACCGGCCGGGGCGGGCCGCCGCCGGCCTCGAACAGGAACTCGCGCCGGTCCGGGGCCCGCTCCCGGTGGCCGGCGGCGTCCTCGGTGTACAGCCGCAGCAGCCGCCAGGGGCGGCGCCGCCAGTGGAGGTCCGGCGGCCCGTCGGCCGGGACGAGCCGGTCGACCGCGGTGGTGTAGCCGAGGCGGGGGAGCCGGGCCGTGGCCTCGGCCAGGTGCTCGGAGGCCAGCTCGACCCAGACCACCCCGCCGCGTTCCGACAGCGGCCCCCCGGCCGGGGCCGACGGCTCCAGGTCGTGCAGCAGGGCCAGGGCCTCGGCGACCGCGGCCGCCCGGGCCCGGCGCCGGGCCGCCCGCAGATGAAAGACCAGCACCCCCGGACCTTACCGGGGCCGGGGGTGCGGTCCCAGCCGCCCGCCCTCCTGGAGGGTGCCGGGGCGCGGTCCTAGGTGGCGGCCCCCTGGAGGCTCTTGGCGAAGTAGTCAAGGGCGGTCTTGGTCTTGGTCTGCTGCTCGCCGTACAGGTCGACGCCCCGGTCGGCCAGCATCGCCCGGGCCTCGGCGGCGACCTGGAAGCCCTCTTGGGGGCCGCACTTGGTCGACAGCTCCAGGATCCGCTCGCCATCGGGGTACAGCCACAGCTCGGCCACCATCCGCCGGTTGAAGCCCTCGGGGCTGAACTTGAGCTTGAGGACGTTGATCGGCCCGAGGACGGCCAGGTCGTCCAGCTCCAGCCCCTCGGGGGCGTGGGCGGCGTAGAAGGCCCGCTGCTGCTTGGAGTACAGCTTGCGGATGGCCCGCTCGCCGGCCGCGACCCGCTTGACGGCGTCGCCCGGGCCGAGGGCGCCCTTGAACGAGGCCGAGCAGACATAGCCGCCGGGCATGGCGTCGACCTCGACCACCATGGTCTTGGCGTTGCGGACGCTGGGGGGCAGCTCGTCGGGAACGATCGGGCGGAGCTTGACCACCGTGTCGTCGCCGCGCCCCTGGACCCGGCGGGCCCGCACGACCACCCCGGCCTTGTTGAGGCGCAGGTCGGGGGTGTCGAAGAAGAACACCTGGCGGATCTGGGCCTCAAGGGGGTCCATCCCCAGGCCGGTGACGGTGGCGCGGCGTTCGGAGTCGGGCACGGTCAGCTTGAGCTCGACGCTGTCGGCGTGGCTGGTCAGGGCCAGCATCTCCTCCAGCTGGGCGTCGGTGAGCCGTTTGGTGGCCCGCTTGCTGGCTGTGGGCATGATGGGAGCTCCTTCCGTTTGCGGTCACAGCGACCCGCCGCCAGCCTGACCCAGCCGGGACGACCAGGCATCATCCTTGAGGGATGAACCTGGTCCCCAATCACCCCCCGAGGGTGATGACCGCCGTCCCCGCCGCCCCGGGCCCTGGCCACCACGGCCAGGAGGCGGCCGAGGGGGCCGGCGCCGGCGGCGCGAGGCCGGCTCCGTGCTGGCCAGGTACCTGCCGGCGGTGGGCTGGCTTCGTGGCTACCGGGGCCCGTGGCTCCGGGGCGACCTGGTCGCCGGCGTCACCACCGCCGCCGTGGTCATCCCCCAGGCGATGGCCTATGCCACCATCGCCGGGCTGCCGGTCCAGGCCGGCCTGTACGTGGCCACCGTGCCCATGCTCGTCTACGCCCTGGCCGGCACCTCCCGGCCCCTGTCGGTCAGCACCACCTCGACCCTGGCCGCCCTGACCGCGGCCGGGGTCGGCTCGGTGGCCGGCGGCGACCCGACGCGGGCCCTGGTGGCGGCCTCCACCCTGGCCGCCCTCACGGGCGTCCTGCTGCTCGGGGCCGGGATCCTGCGGCTGGGGTTCACGGCCGACTTCATCTCCGCCCCCGTCCTGACCGGCTTCAAGGCCGGCACCGGGCTGCTGATCGCCGCCGGTCAGCTCGGCAAGATCCTCGGCGTCCCCCAGGAGGGCGACGACTTCTTCATCAAGGTCGCCTCGGCTCTGGCCCATCTGGGCGAGATCAGCTGGCCAACCTTCGCCCTGGCCCTGGCCAGCATCGCCATCCTGCTTGGGCTGCGCCGCTGGGCGCCGCCGTCGCTGCCCGGCCCGCTGCTCGTGGTCCTGCTGGGGATCGTGCTCGCCGTGACCACCGGCCTGCCCCACCTGGCCCTGCCCGACCTCGACCTGGTCGGCCGGCTGGTGGTGCCGGCGGCCGGCATCGCCCTGATGGCGTTCGTCGAGTCGATCGCGGCCGGCCGTGCCTTCGCCGGCCCCGAGGAGCCAGAGGTCGACGCCGACCAGGAGCTGCGCGCCCTCGGCGGGGCCAACCTGGCCGGCGGCCTGTTCCAGGCCTTCCCGGCCGGTGGGGGGCTGTCCCAGACGGCCGTCAACCGCGGGGCGGGTGCCCGCAGCCAGGTCGCCGGCGTCACCACCGCCCTGGTCGTGGTCCTCACCCTGCTGTTCCTGACGCCGTTGTTCGAGAACCTGCCCCAGGCCACCCTTGGGGCGGTGGTCATCGTGGCCGTGGCCGGCCTGGTCGACCTGGCCGCCCTCGGCCGCATCCGTCGGCTCCGCTTCCGCGACTACGCCCTGGCCCTGGTCGCGCTGGCCGGGGTGCTGGTTCTCGGGGTGCTCCAGGGGGTGCTGCTGGCGGTCGTCGTCTCCATGCTGACCCTGCTCCATGGGACCAACCACCCGCCCATCGAGGTGCTCGGGCGCCGGCCGGGCAGCGGCCACTGGCGGGACCTGGACCGCCACCCCGGCGGCGAGACCGTCCCCGGGCTACTGGTGCTGCGGCCGCTGGCCCTGATCTACTTCGGCAACGGCCCCCGGCTCCGGCGGCGGCTGCTCGACCTGGTCGACGCGGCCGACCCGCCCCCGCGGGTGCTGCTGCTCGACTTCGACGCCGTCCCCGACATCGACGTCACCGCCCTGGACATCGTGGACAGCCTCGACGCCGACCTGCGCCGGCGGGGCGTCACCCTGTGGCTGACCAACCTGAACGCCCGGCCGCTGGACATGCTGCGTCGCCACCCCGACGCCGCCGCCTGGGCGCCCCGCCTGTTCGGCGAGCCCGACGCCGCCGCCACCGCCTTCAGTGCACGACCACCTCGAGGAACACGATGAGCAGACCGAACAGCCCGTTGACGGCCCCGGCGGTCAGCGCCGTCAACCAGTTCCAGCGCTGACGGCGGGCATAGAGGATGCCCCAGGTGACGAGCTCGGCCACGCCCAGCCAGAGGGCCACACCGATGGCCTGATGGTTCTCGAGCACGCCCAGCGACCCCAGGGCCAGGACCACCAGCAGCGGGACCGGGCCTTCGAGCAGCGGCCGCTCCTCGACCATGGCCGTCCGCACCACCGACCACTCCAGCTGCCTGGCCCTCCGGAGGTGGTGGGAGAGGGCCTGGGCGTACACGTGGGCCAGCCAGAACACGAACAGGGTGGCCACCGTGAGCGTGAGCGGCTTGCCGTGGGAGGGGCTGCTCGCCGTCCCGGCGATCACCGCCATGGCCGCGATGATGCCGTAGATCGCCCCGGCGGTATCAGGGGCGAAGACCTTCCAGCGCGACGTCCGCGCGGTCGCCTCGGACATCGGCGCTCCTTGCCGTGCGGAGGACGGCCAGCCAGTCGTGGTCGTCCATCGGTCACCATCCTGTGTCATGATCCGTCATCGGGGTGACGGACCACCACCAGGCAATACGCACCCGCTCGAGGAGGACCTAGCCGGGCACCCGCCGCAGGACGTGCAGCAGGTACTCCTTGCGGTTCAGCGGGTTGTGGTCGGTCCGCGGCCGGGACGGGACCGGGCCGCGGACCGGCCGGTAGTGGTCGAAGGCCGACTCCAGCACCCCCTCGCCGCGGGTCAGGCCGGGCAGCTGCTGGGTCAGCTGATGCACCCGGGCGGCCGGGATCTCCCCCTCGACCAGGTACGCCGAGCCCCGGGGGGCGGTCGCCCTCGGCACGGCCCCCAGCCCGGCCAGGACGGGCAGGACCTGACCGAAGGTGTCGGCCGGCAGCTCGAGGCGGAAGTGGTGCATCGGCTCGTAGACCCTGGTGCCGGCCTCGACCAGGGCGTCCATCAGGACCAACGGGGTCAGCTGGCGGAAGTCCCTGGCCGTGCTCGACATGCTCTTGTCGAAGGTGGCGTGGGCGTGGCTCTGCCTCGGCCAGTAGCCGGAGTGGGTCATGGTGACGACACAGTCGGTCACCTCCCAGCCGTGGAGCCCCTGGCCCAGGGTCTCGGTCACGGTGTCCTCGACGGCGACGAAGAAGGCGTACGGCATCGACCCGAGCTCGACCTCCAGCCGGAACGTCACCCCGGCGCCGGCCGGGGCCGGGTCGACCCGCAGCCCGACGGTGGCCAGGAACGGGTTGGGGTCGGTGGCGATGCGCTCGACCGACGCCCCGGTGCCGACCGGCCGCTCGATGCAGATGGTGGTGCTCTCGCGGAAGCCCACCTCCAGGCCGAAGTCGCCGGCCAGGGTGGCACCGATGACCTCCTTCTGGACCTCGCCGTAGAGCGACACCGACACCTCCTGGCGCAGGTCGTCCTGGCGGAGGTTGATCAGCGGGTCCTGCTCGGCCAGTTGGGCCAGAGCGACGTGGAGGAGGCCCCGGTCGGCCGGGCGGGCGGGGACGACCACCGTCTCTAGGGTCGGCGGGGCGAACTGGCCCTCGGCCACCCGGGCCGCCGGCGACGCCCCGATGGTGTCGCCGATCTGGACCTCGGCCAGCCCTCGGAGCCTGCCGATCTGCCCGGCACCGATCGCCGGCCGTCGCACGGCCCCGCCGTGCTCGAACACGTCGATCGCGGTGACCCTGCCCTCGTGGCCGCCGTGCCGGCCGGTGAAGGCCAGGCGGTCCCGCACCCCGACCGTGCCCGAGAACAGCCGGACATAGGCGAGCTTCTCTGTGGCCGATCCCCGCTCGACCTTGAACACCGTGCCCGAGACCGGGCCGTCGGCGTCGCCGGCGGCGGCCGGCAGCAGCTCGGTGATCCCGGCGGCCAGGGCCTCGACCCCGGCGCCGGTGATGGCCGAGCCGAAGAACACCGGGTAGACCAGGGCCCGGCGGGTCTGGGCGGCCAGCTCCCTGCGGAGCCGCCGGTAGGGGAGGGCCGTCTCGTCGTCCAGGTACGCGGCCACCAGGGCGTCGTCGTGGTCGGCCAGCAGGTCGGCCAGCCGGGCCCGGAAGGCGTCGTCGCCGGCGCCGTAGGGGACGAACCGGGGGGCGCGGGTGCCGAGGCCGTGCACCGACCCCATGGCCACGACCGCCGGGGTCAGCCGTTCGGCGATGGCTCGCAGGACCCGCTCGTCCCCGGCCCCGGCGCGGTCGACCTTGTTCACGAACAGCAGGGTCGGGAGGCCCAGCCGCTGCAGGGTCCGCATGAGCACCCGGGTCTGGGGCTGCACCCCTCGACGGCCGAGACGACCAGCACGACCCCGTCGAGCACGCCCAGCACCCGCTCCACCTCGGCGATGAAGTCGGGGTGGCCGGGCGTGTCGATCAGGTTGACGGTGGTGTCGCCGACCACGAACGACACCACCGCCGACTTGATGGTGATGCCGCGCTGGCGCTCAAGGGCCAGCGAGTCGGTCTGGGTGCTGCCGGCGTCGACGCTGCCGACCTCGTCGATGACGCCGGCGGCGAACAGCAGCCGCTCAGTCAGGGTGGTCTTCCCGGCGTCGACGTGGGCCAGGATCCCCAGGTTGCAGATGCGCACGACCCGTCGAGTCGACCAGACGCCCGCCCGGCGGGCAAGCGATTTGCGCTCGTGCTTAAAATGTCTAGACATATTGCCGGTCGAGGGTGAGGGGTGCTGGATGCCGACGTCGCACCGGGTGGCCATGCTGGGCACCGGCCTGATCGGGGACTTCTACACCATGACGCTGCACGGCCGGCGTGGCCGCGACCAGGTCCAGGTCGTGTACTCGCGGACCGAGGAGCGGGGGGCGGCGTTCCAGGAGCGCTGGGGGATCCCGCACGCCACCACCAGCGTCGAGGAGGCGGTCAACCACCCCGAGGTCGACACCGTGGTCGTGGGGCTGCCCAACCACCTGCACGAGGAGGCGGTGACGGCCGCGGCCGCCGCCGGCAAGGCCGTGCTGGTGACCAAGCCGCTGGCCCGCAGCGCCGCCGAGGCGGGCAGGATCCTGGAGGCGGTCGACCGGGCCGGGGTGTTCGGGGGCTACCTGGAGGACCTCGTCTACACCCCCAAGACCCGCAAGGCGCTGGCCTCGACCCAGTCGGGGGCGGTCGGGGACGTGCTCTGGGTGCGGAGCCGCGAGACCCACCCGGGGCCGCACAGCGCCTGGTTCTGGGACGCCACCCAGGCCGGCGGCGGGGCCATCGTCGACCTCGGCTGCCACTGCATCGAGATCGTCCGGTCGTTCGTGGGCAAGGGGAACCGGCCCGTCGAGGTCATGTGCTGGGCCGACACCCTGGTCCATCCCATCGAGGCCGAGGACAACGCCATCGCCCTGATCCGCTTCGAGAGCGGCGCCGTCGGCCAGTTCGAGGTCAGCTGGACCTTCCGGGGCGGGATGGACCTGCGCGACGAGGTCGCCGGCACCGAGGGCACGATCTGGCTCAACCACTTCCTGCGCACCGGCTTCGAGATGTTCACCTCCGGCCAGGGCGGCTATGTGGCCGAGAAGGCCGAGGCCGAGGCGGGCTGGCAGTTCCCGGTGGGCGACGAGGTCGCCGAGCTCGGCTACGCCGACATGTTCGCCGACATGTTCGACGCCATGGAGCAGGGCCGCGAGCCGACAGAGACCCTCTACGACGGCTATGTCGTCAACGCCGTCATGGACGCCTGCTACCGCTCGGCCACCTCCCGGGCCTGGGAGCCGGTCGAGCTGGACTGGCGCGGCGGGGTCGCGCCCCGGGTGGCCAGGGCCGAGCGGACCGAGGACGGCCTGGTCGTCATCAAGGAGGAGCACCTGCCCGACGGCCGGCGCAAGCTCATTCTCAAGGACCCGGCCAGCGGCGCCTTCCTCGACCGCGTCCTCGGCTGACCGGCGGGCTCAGACCACCGAGGGTCAGACGACGTAGGGCCCGACGGCGTTGCGGGCCAGCAGGAACCCGGCCTTGACCTTCTCGTCGCTGCCCTCGAACCCGCGGTCCTCGTGCTCGATGACGACACAGCCGTCGTAGCCGGCCTGGTACAGGGCGGCCAGGAACCGGTCCCAGGGGACCTCGCCCAGCCCGGGCAGGCGTGGGACCTGCCAGCCGATCCCGGCCGACATGACGCCGTGCTCGTACAGCCCCTCCCGGTCGATCTGGAGGTCCTTGGCGTGGACGTGGTGGAGCCGGGAGCCGAACTCGCGCACCACCCGCTCGAGGTCGATCATCTGCCAGACCAGGTGGGAGGGGTCCAGGTTGAGCCCAAGGGTGTCGTCGTCGAACCAGCCGAAGATCTCCCGCCAGGTCGCCGGGGCGTAGAACAGGTTGTGGCCGCCTGGCCACTCGTCCTGGCTGAAGATCATCGGGCAGTTCTCGATGGCCAGCTTGACCCCGTGGTCGCGGGCGTAGGCGACCAGGTCGGGCAGGAACCCGCGGGCGGCCTCGATGTTCTCGCGCAGCGGCCGGGTCGCGTCGGCCCCGACGAAGGTGTTGACCACCGGGACCCCGAGCTTGGCCGCCCCGCCGATGAGGACCCGCAGGTGGTCGAGGGCCTCGGTGCGCACTGCCGGGTCGGGGTGCAGCGGGTTGGGGTAGAAGCCGAGCCCGCTGATCTCGATGCCGCGGCCGGCCAGGTCCCCGGTCAGGTCCTTGGCCTGGGCGTCGGACAGCCCGGCGACGTCGATGTGGGACACCCCGGCGTAGCGGCGGGCGGCGCCGTCCCCCCGGGGCCAGCAGGCCACCTCCAGGGCGGCGAAGCCGTTGCCGGCGGCCCAGTCGGCGACCTCGGTGAGCGGGGTGTCGGGGAAGGCGGCGGTGAGCAGCCCGAGCTTCATGGTGCGTCCCTCCTGACTGGCGCCCAGGTCCTGGACCCGGCGGATTCGGTCACGGCCTGGCAGACGAGGGCGACGTCGTGGCCGTCGGCGAAGGTGGGGTAGCGGGGCTGGGGGCCGGGCCGGCCGGCGGCGACGTCGGCGTAGACGGCCGCGAACAGCCCCCGGAAGGTGTCGGGGTAGCCCTCGACGTGGCCGGCCGGGTAGCCGGTGACGGCCGCCCCCGGCTCCGACATCAGCGCCGGGTCCTTGGGGACGAGCTCGTTGGGCCGGCCCCGGTGCCCGACCCACAGGTACTCCGGCTCCTCCGAGACGAAGGCCAGCGACCGCCGGGAGCCGTTCAGCTCCCAGCTGAGCCGGTTCTTGCGCCCGGCCGACACCTGGCTGACCGAGCACAGCCCGCGCATGCCGCCCTCGAGGCGCAGCAGGATGCCGGCGGCGTCGTCGCTGGTCATGGGCTCCCGGACCCGCTCGACGTCGTCGGCCACCCCGGCCGCGGCGAAGGTGCCGACCTCGCCAAGGGGATGGTTGCGCTCGGGCACGAAGGTGTGGAGGTCGGCCAGGACCTCGGTGACCCGGCGGCCGCTGACGAAGCTGACCAGGTCGATCCAGTGCGAGCCGATGTCGGCCACGGCCCGCAGGCCGCCCTGGCGGCCGGCGACCAGCCGCCAGTTCCAGTCGGTCTCCTCCAGCAGCCAGTCCTGGTGGTAGCTGCCAGTCACATACCGGGGCTCGCCGATCTCGCCGGCCCGGACCATCCCGGCGGCGTTGTGGTTGTGGGGGGCGAACCGCAGGTTGAAGCAGACGGCGTTGACCAGCCCGCTGGCCGCGGCCAGCTCGGCCAGGGCGGCCGTCTCGGTGGCGGTGACCCCGAGCGGCTTCTCGCAGACCACGTGCCGGCCGGCCCGCAGGGCGGCCGCGGCCTGCTCCGCGTGCACGTCGTTGGGGCTGGTGACATGGACGGCGGCCAGCGAGTCGTCTTTGACCAGGGCCTCGACCGAGTCATAGGCGGTGGCCAGCCCGAGCCGGCCGGCCACCTCCCGGGCCCGTTCCGGGGTGCGGCCGGCGACCCCGGCGACGTCGACCCCGAGCCGCCGCAGGGCCTCGGTGTGGGTCTCGGCCATCCAGCCGGTGCCGACGATGCCGACCCGGGTCCCGGCGACCTGGCCCATCTCAGCCGCCCCGCTGGCCCGTGAGCCGCACGTACACCCAGGCCAGGGCCAGCACGATCAGCCCGTAGAGGATCTGGCGGAACGCCTCGGTGGTGTCGAGGGTGAGCAGCAGCCGGTTGAGCACGGTCAGGATCAGCGCCCCGAGGATGGTGCCGGTGTAGCCGCCGACCCCGCCAAGGATGGAGGTCCCGCCGATCACCGCCGCCGCCACCGACGGCAGCAGGTAGGCGTTGGTCTGGTCGGGGCCGACCGACCCGCTGATCCCGGAGAACAGCAGCCCGCCGAGCGCCGCCAGCAGCGCCGACAGCACGTACACGGCCAGCAGGACCTGCCAGATGCGGACCCCGGCGAGGCGGCAGGCGATCGGGTTGTCGCCGACCGCGTACACCGCCCGGCCCAGCCCGGTGCGCGACAGCCCGAAGATCAGCCCGGCCGCCACCAGCGCCCACACGAGCACGTTGTTGGGGACGGGGCCGAACAGGGTCCCGGAGGCAACGGTTCGCAGGACCGGCAGCAGCCGGGTCGACCCGGACAGGAAGCCGTCGCCGACCAGCCCGACGGTGACCACCCCGAGCAGCACGCTGGCCATGCCGAGGGTCATGATCAGCGGGTTGACCTTGAACACCCCGACCCCGACCCCGTTGACGGTCCCGACGGCCAGGCCGACGAGCAGGGCCAGGCTCAGGGCGGCCAGCGGGCCCTGCCCGCTCTGGTTGGCCGCCACGTAGGCGGCGAAGTTGGCCGTCATGACGGTCGACAGGTCGATCCCGCCGGTCAGCATGCACAGCGTCTGGCTGGCCGCCAGGATGGCCAGGGGGCAGGCCAGCAGCAGGGTCGAGCGGACCCCGTTGGGGGTGAACATGCCCGGCGCGAACAGCCCGGTGACGACGTACAGGAGCAGCAGGACGCCGGAGAGGGCGACCGCCGGGCGGTCGACCAGGGTCTGGCGCCAGTCCCGGACGGCCGGGTCGGCCACGGCGGTGCTCATCTCGCCCTCCGGGGGATCTGGAGCAGGCCGCCGACCATCACGACCACGATGATGATGACCCCGCGGGCGACCTCGGCGTAGTTGGGGTCCCAGCCCAGCCCGAGCATCAGCGGGGCGATCAGGGCCAGGCAGAACGCGGCCAGGACGGGGCCCAGCAGGGTGCCCGACCCGCCCATCAGGTTGACCCCGCCCAGCACGACCGCGGCCACGCTGGTCAGGGTGGCGGTGGCCCCGATGGAGGCCCGCGGCTCCCCGCTGCCGGTGAAGGCGGTGGTGACCAGGCCGGCCAGCCCGGAGAAGAGCCCGCCCATCACGTAGGCGGCGATCCGGGTCCGGCCGACGTTGAGGCCGGACAGGAAGGCGGCGGCCCGGTCGCTGCCGACGGCGTAGGTGGCGATGCCGAGCCGGCTGCGCTTGAACGGCACCCAGACCAGCAGGAAGATCCCGGCCAGCCACAGCGCCGCCGGCAGGGGCTGGTCGAACCCGCCGACCAGCAGCTCCTGGAACCGGAGGTTGGTGCCGCCGCCGGGGCCGTCGAGCACGATCAGGGCCAGGCCGGCCAGGATGAAGCTGGCGGCCAGGGTGACGACGATGTCGGGGACCCCCGAGACCACCGCCACCGCCCCGATGATGCCGGACAGGACCATGGCCACGACCACGACCAGCAGGGCGACCAGCACCACCGGCCCAAGGTCCTGCTCCAGCATGAGGCGGGCGGCGATGCAGTTGGTCAGGACCATCATCGCCCCCACCGACAGGTCGATCCCGCCGGAGATGACGATCACCGTCTGGGCCATGGCCAGCAGGGCCAGGGTCATGGTCCCGGCGACGATGCCGCGGACCTCGAAGGCCCCGAACGCCGGGATCTGGGAGGAGCGCCACAGGATCAGCACGCCCAGCAGCACCGCCACCCCGACCACCCAGCCCTGGCGGCGGGCGAACCGTTCCAGCCGGCCGGTGGGGCGGGGGAGGGGGGTGGCCACCTCGGCCCGGGGGGTGGCCGTCATACCGCCGTCACCTCCAGGCCGTGGGCGGCGGTGAGCAGGTCGGTCTCGGACGCCGTCGGCGGCAGCTCGGCCACGATGGCCCCGTTGTGGAGCACGGCCGCCCGGTCGCAGACCAGCCCGATCTCGCGCAGCTCGCTGGTGAACATGACGATGGCCGCGCCGGCGTCGGCCAGCTCCCGGACCAGGTCGTAGATCTGGTGCTTGGTGCCGACGTCGATGCCCCGGGTCGGGTCGAACAGCAGCAGGGTCCGGAACCCGGCGGCCAGCCAGCGGCCGATGGTCAGCTTCTGCTGGTTGCCGCCGGACAGACGGCGGGCCTGGGCGGCGGCCCGGGTGTCGATCGACAGCCTGGTCACCGCCTCGGAGACCTGGCGCCGTTCCCGGCCGGTGTTGATCGGCACCCAGCGGCGTATCCGGTTGAACAGGGGGATGGCGATGTTCTCCCGGATGGGCCGCTGGGGCAGCAGGGCCATGAGCCGGTTGCTCGGGACCAGCACGACCCCGCGGCGGATGGCGTCATAGGGGTGGCGGGCCTTCAGGGGCCGGCCGTCGACCAGGAGCTCGCCTCCGGCGGCCCGGACGTTCCCGGACAGGATCTCGAACAGCCGGTCCTGGCCCTGGCCCTCGAGGGCGGCCAGGCCGAGGACCTCGCCGGCCCGGACCTCGAAGGAGACGCCGGCGTCCTGGCGGTTGATGAGCAGGTCGCGGACGACCAGCCGGGGTGCCTCCTCGTCGTCCCGTTCCCGGGCCGCCCGCCGTTCCCGGGCCACGTCCCGGACCCCGGCCGAGGCCTCGCCGAGCATGGCGGCCACGATCTGGCTCTCGCCGCCCTCCCCGGGGTGGAAGGAGGCCACGTTGCGGCCGTCGCGCAGCACCGTGCACATGTCGCAGTGCTCGCGGACCTCGGCCAGCCGGTGGGAGATGAACAGCACCGACCGGTCACGCTGCTTCCAGCGGCCCATCACGGCGAAGACCCGCTCGGACAGGTCGGGGGGCAGGGCGGCGGTGATCTCGTCCAGCATCAGCAGCTGGGGGTCGAAGACCAGGGCCCTGGCCAGGTCGAGCATCCGCAGGAACGGCAGGGGGATGTCGCGGACCTGCTCGTCCAGGTCGAGCCCGTCCAGGTCCATGGCGGCCAGCTCGCGCCGGACGTCGGCCGGGTCGACCCCGGTGAGGCGGAGGTTCTGGGCCACGGTGAGGTCGC
>Ga0307416_100001634_pt1 | contig 12351 bp, 11 predicted proteins | sample DK1Cmetagenome_2_FD_203821 | JGI IMG/M metagenome (GOLD analysis project Ga0307416, IMG submission 203821) | Maize rhizosphere microbial communities from greenhouse at UC Davis, California, United States - DK15-C-3 | ecosystem: Host-associated > Plants > Roots > Rhizosphere > Soil | place...
TCGGGATGGTCCCAGCTGGGATGGCGGAACTCCACGGACACCCGGACCCACCACGGCAATGCCGACAGGAAGTAGTCAAGGCGTGCATCATCGCGGGCAAAATCCGGCGGGAGCTGGACCAGCAGCACGGCCCGTTTTCCGTCCAGCTCATGCCAGCACTTGATGATCCGCTCCACCCAGACTTCGGGGCCGTACAGCTTCTTCCCGTGCGTCAGCCCGCGCGGCGCCTTGACCGACATCGCGAACCCCTCGGGCAGGCGCCGGCGCCAGCTGGTAAACGACGACTCACGCGGCCAGCGGTAGAAGCTCGCGTTGAGCTCCACAGTGCTGAAGCGGGCTACGTAGTGCGCCAGCCGGTCGCGGGCGGGAAGGCCCGGCGGGTAGAGCACGTTCTCCCAGTGGTCATAGCTCCAGCCGGACGTGCCAATGTGGATCCCCATGCTCGGATAGTAGTCGGCTGCGGCAGGTTGTGGCACTCTAAGGTCCATGCCACGCATCGAGGATTATGCAGTGGTGGGCGATACGCAGACAGCGGCGCTCATCAGCACCGAAGGCTCCATCGACTGGCTGTGCCTGCCTCGGTTTGACTCCCCCGCCTGCTTCAATGCGCTGCTGGACAGCCCGAAATCCGGGAGGTGGCTGCTCGCCCCGGAGGGAGCCGGCAACTGCACCCGGCGCCACTACCGCAAGGGCACGCTGATCCTGGAAACCGAGTGGGAAACCACCAGCGGCAAGGTGAAGGTCATCGACTTCATGCCGCCCCGTGACAACGTGGCGGACATCGTGCGGATCGTCGTGGGTGTGCGCGGCACCGTCAGGATGCGCGGCGAACTGGCGCTGCGGTTCGACTACGGGCACATCGTGCCGTGGGTACGGCACGACGACCACGGGATCCACGCCATCGCCGGTCCCGACGCTGCATACCTCGTCACGAAAGCGCCGCTGCGCGGCGAGAAGATGAAGACCATCAGCGATTTCACGGTGCGGGCGGGGGAGCGGATCCCCTTCGTGCTGACGTGGACCCCCAGCCACTTCCGCCGGCCCCGGACCATCGACCCGGAGGCGGTGCTTGCGTCCACCGAAAAGTTCTGGCTGCAGTGGTCCGCCAAATGCACGATCACCGGACCATACCGGGATGCCATCGAACGGTCGCTGATCACGCTTAAGGCGCTGACGTATGCTCCCACCGGCGGCATCGTGGCGGCGGTGACCACCTCGTTGCCGGAGCAGCTGGGCGGTCCGCGGAACTGGGACTACCGCTACTGCTGGCTGCGGGACGCCACGCTGACGCTGCAGGCCCTGCTGGCCGCCGGTTACACGGAGGAGGCCGCCTCGTGGCGGGACTGGCTGCTGCGGGCCGTGGCCGGGGATCCGGCGGATTTGCAGATCATGTACGGCATCCACGGCGAGCGCCGGCTGCCTGAAATGGAGCTCCCGTGGCTGGAAGGCTACGAAAAGTCCACGCCGGTGCGCATCGGGAACGGTGCTGCCGGCCAGCTTCAGCTGGACGTCTGGGGCGAAGTGCTGGATTGCCTGGCCCTGACCAGGCACTCCTTGCTGAAGCACACCGACGAGGCATGGGACGTGCAGGTCGCCCTCATGGAACATCTTGAACGCGCCTGGGACCGCCCGGACAACGGACTCTGGGAGGTGCGCGGGCCGCGGCGACACTTCACGCACTCAAAAGTCATGGCCTGGGTTGCGGCGGACCGCATGGTCCAGGGTGTGCGGGAGTACGGGCTGGTGGGGCCGGCGGACCGCTGGGAGGAGTTGCGGGACACCATCCGTGCCGACGTCATGGCCAACGGCTACGACGCGGAACGCAATACCTTTGTGCAGTCCTACGGACGGCCGGAGCTGGACGCGAGCCTGCTGCTGATACCGCGCGTCGGCTTCCTGCCGGCCGATGACCCGAAGGTGGTGGGGACTGTTGAGGCCGTGCAGCGTGAACTCACCCATGACGGGTTCCTGCTCCGCTACCGACCGGCCGACGTCGACGACGGCCTGCCCGGCGACGAAGGCGTCTTCCTTGCCTGCTCCTTCTGGCTGGTGGAAGCGCTCATCGGTGTGGGCCGGCGCAACGAGGCCCGGGAACTGTTCGAACGGCTGCTCGCGCTGCGCAACGATGTCGGCCTCCTCAGTGAGGAATGGGGCGTGGACTCGGGCCGCCAGCTGGGAAACACCCCGCAGGCCTTCAGCCACTTCGCGCTGGTCATGAGCGCGCTGGAGCTGCACGAGGACAGTGTCCAGCGCAGCGACGCCCCCATGCACGGGCACTGATCGCGGCACGTTCTCCCGGGATCCTCGGGCCGTCTGCAGGCTGGTGTGCCGGTCACATTTGGTTCGGCTGGGGGCCGGAGTCCGTTGCATGGTTCCATGGTCACGGAAGCTACGGAGCAGGGCACGAAGGAGTGTGGACCGGTGAAATTTGCGCGTCTCGGAGATCCAGGCAGGGAACAGCCGGCCGTTCAGCCCGGCGGGCCTGAGTCGGACGGGAAGTGGTTTTCCCTGGACGGCATTACGTCGGAGATCGACGGGGCCTTCCTGGAAAACGACGGCGTCGCCCGGGTACGCGAGGCCCTTGCCGCCGGGACCCTCGCGGAGATCGTCGACGCCGCCCGGCTGCGTACCGGCGCCCCGCTGGCCCGCCCGGGCGCCGTGATAGGGATCGGACTGAACTATGCCGGCCACGCCGCCGAATCCGGTGCCGCCGTGCCGGAGGTTCCGGTCGTCTTCCTGAAGCCAAGCAACACCGTGGCAGGGCCGTTCGATGACGCCCCCATCCCGCCGCTGTCCCGCAAGTACGACTGGGAAGTTGAGCTGGCCGTCGTGCTCGGGCGGCGAGCGTCCTATCTGACCTCGGCTGAGGAAGCTGCGGGCTGCGTCGCCGGCTACATCCTGGCCAACGATCTCTCGGAGCGCGACTATCAGCTGCCCGGCGCCGCCGGCCAGTGGGTCAAAGGAAAGTCACTCCCTGCGTCCACACCCATTGGGCCCTGGTTCGTGCCGGCCTCCGAGCTGGATCCGTCGGCCCTGCGGCTGCGGAGCTGGGTGAACGGCGAGCCGCGGCAGGACTCGTCCACGGCCGATCTCATTTTCGATGTTCCGGCCGTGGTTCATCACCTGAGCCAGTTCATGGTTCTGGAACCAGGTGATGTGGTCCTCACCGGAACGCCGGAGGGAGTGGCTCTCTCCGGGCGTTTCCCCTACCTGCAGGACGGCGATGTGCTGGAACTTGAAGTCGAGGGGCTGGGCCGTCAGCGCCAGCTTCTGCGGCGCGCCACGGCTCCGGGGATGCCAAGAGGATCATGAAGGACAGCGGTATGGCCATTGCGTGGTCCAAGAACCGCGCGGGCAGCTTGCTTTCGGTGATCAACGCCTGAGTGTAATCAACTCACCGGTAACTTCAAGGCTTCCGTAATTCGGATAGGTAAGTATACTTACTAATACCTCATCTTGGGGTGACGAACGGAGGAGTTGCAATGGCTGGATATTTCGAGCTTGTTGATGCCCCCGACGGCGGTTACCGCGTCAGGCTTATCGACGGCAGCGGAAACCTGATGGCCATCTCAGTTACCTTCCCGACCAAGCGGGCAGCCGCTGCCGGCGTGGCCAGGGCAAGGGAGATTGCGGGTACTGGGCTGATCCGGGACCTCAGCGCGAGCCAGGAGTCCGCTCCGCTCAAGCAGCCGCCCGTGCGGCAGCACAGCACATCGCCGAAAAACATCGGCGTTCTGGGGTCCGGCCGGCCGGCGGGAGTCATTGGGCACAAGCGGGCCCGGACGCATCTCTGATCCCGAAGGCGGCCATGCCCAGTAACGGAACCCGCGGCAGGCGCAAACTCGGCGTCCTGTTCGACGTCGACGGAACCCTCGTGGATTCTTCCTACCTTCACACTGTCGCGTGGTGGCAGGCTTTCCGGCATTCCGGGCTGGATGTTCCCATGGCCTCCATTCACCGTTCGGTGGGGATGGGCGGGGACAAATTGGTGGACCGGCTGCTTCCGCCCGGCCGCGACAAGTCCCTGGACTCGTCCATCATGGCCGCGCACGGTGCTGTGTTTTCCACCTTTTGGCCGGCACTGCGGGCGTTCGATGGAGCTCGGGACCTTCTGGCCCAATGCTACGAAAGCGGCTTCGCCGTGGCGCTGGCGTCCTCTGCGCGGAAAGAGGACCTGGCGGCGCTGCGCTCCACCCTGCATGCCGATTCCTACATCCACGCGGCCACCAGCGCCAACGATGCCAAGGAGAGCAAGCCTGATCCGGACATCCTCGTGGCCGCCCTGGAGGCTGCCGGCGTGCAGGCCGAGGATGTGGTGTACGTCGGTGATGCTGTCTGGGACGTCTACGCCGCTGCCAAGCTGGGCATTCCTACCATCGGGCTGACCTGCGGCGGCACCGCGGGCACCGAGCTGGTGGAGGCCGGCGCCGTCGAGGTCTACGAGAATCCCCGGGATCTTTTGGCGAACCTGCGCGACAGTGCGATCGGCAGGCTCGCCGGAAGATCCTAGGCTCCTGCCGCGTCGCCCTGGGCGTCCGCGATGGCGCCCTTGTTCCAGGACACGGCTACGCTGACGGAGCCGTCATCGCTCCGCTCAACCTCGGTGATGACCTCCGAAGGCCCCGCGCCCATTTCCATGAGCCTCGCACGGTAGGAAGTGACCAGCTCCTCAAGGCTGGATTCGGTCCACTCGCCCGGACGCATCCGTGTTGAGATCTCAACGGGCTCTGGCTGGTACAGCGACATTTCGGTGCCTTTCCTCGATGCTGGGATGACCCCACGCTATGGTCCGCCACAGCCTCATGCAAGGAATTTACTCAGGTGGCTTAGTTTTTCCGCTGCGAGCAGATAATAAGGGTACTGATCTTCACTTGGCCTCAAATCGACGCTACGGTCAAAGGGGACCGGGTAACCCTGACAGCGAACACTGACAGAAGGGCTCAGCATGAAGGCACTCACGTGGCAAGGAAAGCGCTCCGTCACCGTGGAGAACGTTCCGGATCCCGCGATCCAAGAGCCAACCGATGCGATTATCCGGGTGACTTCCACCGCCATCTGCGGTTCCGACCTCCATCTTTACGAGGTCCTCGGTCCGTACCTGAGCAAAGGAGACGTGCTGGGACACGAGCCCATGGGCATCGTGGAGGAAGTGGGCAGCGCGGTGCCCAACCTTTCCAAAGGCGACCGGGTGGTGGTCCCGTTCAACATCTCCTGCGGCCACTGTTTTATGTGCGACCGGGGGCTGCAGTCGCAGTGCGAGACCACCCAGGTGAGGGAAAAGGACTCCGGGGCGGCGCTGTTCGGCTATACCGCGCTTTACGGCTCGGTTCCCGGCGGACAGGCGGAATTCCTGCGCGTACCCTTCGCAAACTACGGACCCATCAAGGTCGGAACCGAGCTGCCGGACGAACGGTACCTGTTCCTTTCGGACATCCTGCCCACAGCCTGGCAGGCCGTGAAATACGCGGATACCCCTGAAGGAGGCACTTTGGCGGTATTCGGCCTGGGGCCGGTGGGCCAGTTCGCCACACGCATCGGGAAGCACTTCGGCCTGCGGGTGATCGGGGTTGACCCTGTGCCTGAGCGCCGGGCAATGGCTGCACGCCACGGCATCGAAACCATGGACTACGGCAAAACCACCGCGGATGAGATCCGCGAGACCACCGGCGGCCGCGGCGCTGATGCGGTGGTCGACGCGGTCGGCATGGAAGCGCACGGCTCGCCCGTTGCCGCCTTCGCCCACCAAGCACTGGGCCTGCTGCCGGACAAACTGGCGCAGAAGGCCATGGAAACAGCCGGGGTTGACCGGCTGGCTGCCTTGCATGCCTCGCTCGACACGGTCCGGCGCGGGGGAACCGTGTCCCTGAGCGGAGTCTATGGCGGCCAGGCAAGCCCGATGCCGTTGCTGTCGATGTTCGACAAGCAGATCCAGCTCAGGATGGGCCAGTGCAACGTCCGGAACTGGACGGACCAGCTGCTGCCCCTGGTGGAGGACGACGCCGATCCACTGGGCGTCATGGACCTGACGACCCACCGCGTGGGGCTGGACGACGCACCGGCAATGTACGAGAAATTCCAGAAGAAGGAGGACGGCTGCATTAAGGTGGTGCTGCAGCCATAGCCTCCGATGCAGGCCTTAACTGCTGGCCTCAGCTGCGGGGGAACTTCTTCCAGGCCTTCCAGAATTTGGCTTCGGACCGGTCGGCAAGACCTTCCTCCCGGGCGTGCAGCCGTCCATAGGTGAAGCCGCTGTCGCCGCTGCGAAACGCGCGGCCGCCCAGATCGGCCAGTTGGGCGCGCGCCACAACGCTGTCCTGGTGCAGTCCGAGGAGCTTCTGCACTTTGTGCGCGCGCTTGGCGATCCTGGCCGCCTTCTTGCCCGCGACCGGCTCGGCAGCCTCGGCGGCATAACGCAGCCGCTTGGCAGCTTTGCGCACTTCGTGCAGGCCCACGTCGTGGGCGGAACCGAGGTGTGCAGGGGCGTTGTTCCCGGAAACCTGCTGCCCGGAAACCTGCTGCCCGGACCCCTGCTGCCCGGAAACCTGGTTCGCGGGGCCGGTGCCGGGGCTGCCGCCGTCGGAATTGTCTTCCAATTTTCCGACCATGCGCTGCACTCTCGCCGCATCCTTGGCGACCAGTTTCATCATGGTTTTGCGCGGCGGTCGCGATGCCTTGCCAGCCAGGGGAGGAGCGGCCGCGAGCTCCGCCAGCCGGGAGACGAGAACGGCGTAGCGGTCGCTGTCGAGGGCCTCCAGGGTGGCCTGCCGCCCCGCGGCGGAAGCGGCATCAAGAGTCTCATCAATGCGCCGGGCGGCGGGTCCGAAGACCAGCGCGTCGGGTTCCCCGGACAGGAGTTCGCCCAGCCGTTCGCGCAGCACCTCGGGGTCCCGCGCCGAACCGAGCACCCCCGACAGCCATTTGAGTTCCGCCCGCACATCTGTGACGACTTGTTCGTCAAGCAGCTTCTTTGCGGTTGCCAGCAGAGACCTGAGCCGGCGGACGGACATGCGCATCTGGTGGACCGCGTCCGGCTGGTTTTCCCGTACCAGCGGCTCCTGATGTTTGAGCTCCGCAAACTGCTCTGCCAGGTAGTTGGTCAGGACCTCGCCGGCTGTGGTGGGCATGCTTTACTCTACGTCGCAGGCGGCCACCGTCAGAAGAGGCGGAGGCGGTGCCGTGCGGCGCGCTTCCTAGCAGCTGGCATTGAGGGCTTCCTCAACCATGTCCGTCAGCTCCTCCACTATGCCGTTGCCCGTGGAGCTGAATGGAGCCGGGGGATAAGCGAGGGAGACCGACGCCTGCCGCGATCCATCCGCACTGGACATCGAGACCGTGCCGTAACCGACGTCATCGCCGGTGTGCCCGTAGTAGTAGTTGTTGGTGCAGGTGTCATTCCAGCGCTGGATGCCCAGGCCGTACCGGGCGTAGTGCGGGCTTTGCATCTCCGTGACCATGGCCGCGGGAACCAGCCGGCCCTGCAGCAGCGCAGCGTAGAACGTATTCAGGTCCCCGACGGAAGACACCAGGCCGCCGGCAGGGTCGCCTGCGTGAAAGGCGGGATAACCGACGTCCAGGCGCCCGCCTGAAGCGGTCACGTAGCCGTGGACCAGCGTCGGCGGCGCGGGGCCCGTGCCGGTCAGCCGGGTGGCCGTAAGGCCCAGCGGCTCGATAATCGCGGACCGAAGCACGTCCGCGAGCGGGCGCCCGCGCAGCCGTTCCACGATCATGCCCAGCGCAACATAGTTCGAGGCCGAGTATTCAAATCCCTGTGCCAGCCGCCGCTCCCATTTCCGGGTCGCGGCCAGGGCAAGGAGTTCCCGGTGGCTCCGGCTGGTCGCCAGCACTTCACCCAGGGAGCCCTGTTGCAGTAGCGGGACGACGTAGTCCGGCATCCCTGACCGATGTTGCAGCAACCGGCGGACGGTGACCGGCTCCGGCGGGTGCATGGTGCTTTCGAAGTCCGGCAAATGCCGGCTGACGGAATCCTCAAGCCCAAGCCTGCCTTCCGCTGCCAGCTTGAGCACGGACACTGCCACGAATGATTCGGTCACGCCGGCGACGTGCACAGGATCGTCGATCTCTACGGCCTCGCCGCCGTCCAGGCTCCTCACCCCGGAAGCCCGCGACCATTCTTCGCCCCGCACTTTGGCCTGCATCAGGACGGCGGGGGCGCCGTCGTCGAGCATTCCGTTGCCGAAATCTTCCAGCGCTTCGGCCAGCCGTTCCAACGACGGGGGCTGCTCCGGGGGATCCGGCGCCGCGGTGCAGCCGCACAGTCCGGCCGCGAGCGCGACGGCCGTTGCTGCCGCCGCGAGCCGGAACCGCAGGGCCCGAATCCACGTCACGGAACTCATGTTCCTCAGGGCATGCGGACGCGTCAATAGCCCTCAGGTTCCCTCGAAGTCGCCGGAAACGTGCGGAATCGCCGGAAGGTTGCGGCGAATTCGCAAGCTTCCGGCGACCCCGGCTCTGTGCTAGGTCAGGCGGATCTGACGGTTGACGTCCTTGTAGAGGAGGTAGCGGAAGTTCCCCGGGCCGCCGGCGTAGCAGGCCTGCGGGCAGAAGGCGCGGAGCCACATGAAGTCGCCGGCCTCCACCTCGACCCAGTCGTCGTTGAGCCGGTACACGGCTTTGCCTTCGAGGACGAACAGGCCGTGTTCCATCACGTGGGTCTCCGCGAACGGGATGGACGCCCCGGGCTGGAACGTGACGATGTTGACGTGCATGTCGTGGGCCATGTCGTCCGGGTCCACGAACCGGGTGGTGGCCCAGGCGCCGTTCGTTCCGGGCATCGGGCGCGGCTCCACGTCCTGGTCGCGGGTGACGAAGGACTTGGCGGTGAAGCCCTCGAGGGGCTCATAGGCCTTGCGGACCCACTGGAAACTGGCGATGTCCTGGGAATCGTTCTTCACGGACCAGTCCGCGCCCGCCGCGAGGTAGGCGTAGCCGCCCTCCTCGAGGTGGTGGATTTCGCCGTCGAGGGTCAGGTCCAGCTTGCCTTTGGTGAGGAAGATGACACCTTCGACGCCGGCCTCCGCCTCGGGCTTCTGGGAACCGCCGCCGGGAGCCACCTCAACGATGAGCTGGGAGAACGTGGTGGCGAAGCCGGCGATGGGGCGGGCGATGATCCAGGCGCGGGTGTTGGTCCAGCCGGGAAGGTTTGACGTGACGATGTCCCGCAGCACGCCCTTGGGGATGACGGTGTACGCCTCCTTGACCACGGCGCGGTCCGTGAGGAGCTGCGTCTGCGGCGGCAGTCCGCCTTCGGGGTAGAAATAGTTGCTCATGAATGGGCTCCTTGGGAGTTGGAGGTGTGGGGAAGGCCGGACTCGGCACGTGAGGAATCGGCCAGGGATGACTGTGCCAGCCGCGGGTGCGCGAGGCCGGTGAGCTGGGGGATTCCGACGCCGGCAAGTGCCAGGACGTCTTCGGCACCCACCGCGCCGCACTGCACGCCCCGCAGCACGAACGCTGCCAGCGCACGGGCGGTGGCCGGTTCGTCCATGACCCCGCCCTCGGTGTGTTCCACATAGTTGCGTAGCCGCGCCGCAGCAGCCGGCAGCCCCTGGCGGTAGAACGCATAGGTGGCCGCGAACCGGCTGGGGAGCTGGGCCGGGTGCAGGTCCCAGCCTTGGTAGTAGCCGCGCTCCAGGGAACGCCGGACCAGCCGGCCGTGCAGGCGCCACGCGTTTTCCACGTTGTCGCCCACCGGGATGATGTTGGTGGAACCGTCCGAAAGCCGGATGCCCGTTCCGGCCGCTGCCAGCTGCATGACTTCCTTGGCGAAGTCCGCCACGGGATGCTCCATGGACTGGTGCTCGGCTGAAATCTGCAGTGAAGCGGAGTAGTCGTACGTTCCGTAGTGCAGGCCGCTGATCCGTCCGGGCACTGCATGCGGAAGCTGCGCCACCGGTGACGTGCCGTCCGGCCCGAGGATGAGCTGCGGCGTCTCCACCTGCACCTCGAACCGCAGCCGGCCGGCCGGCAGCGAATGTGCGTCCTCGAGGCGGGAGACGGCGAAGTCCATGGCCTTCACCTGTGCCACGGTGGTGACCTTGGGCAGCGTGAGGATCAGGCCGCGGGGCAGTTCGCCGGCCGCGGCGAGCCCCGAGACGAAGAGGTCCAGCGTGCGGAGGCCGCGGGCTCGGGTGGCCGCCTCGAAGCACTTAAAGCGGATACCTATGAACGGGGGAGCGCTGCCGGCCGCGACTGCCTCCGCCACGGCGGATGCCGCGGCGACAGCGGCGGCGTCCTCGGCGTCGTCGCCCCTGTCCCCGAATCCGTCCTCGAAGTCCAGCCGGAGGTCCTCGACGGGTTCACTTTCCAGCTTCGCCTGGACCCGGGATGCCACTGCCTCGGCGAGGTCCGGCTCCTGGCCCAGCAGGTGGCCCAGCCGCTCCAGCCCGCCGTGGGCCTCAGCCGTCGCCAGCGCCTGGGCGCCCCAGTCGGAAGAGAACGACGGCGTGAACCGGTCAGCCGGTACATACACGGTATGCACGGGCTGGCGGGAGCCGTCGTCGCCCGGGTAGTTGCGCTCCAGCAGCTGGTCCGTGGCGGCCAGCTGCGCATCGATCTGCGACAGATCGTGGGGACTGAGTGATCCGGAGGGTGCCGCCATGCCTCAGCCCACCAGTTCGTAGGCCGGGGTGGTGAGGAAGTCCGTGTAGTCCTCAGACAGGCAGATATCTGCGATCAGTTCGCTGGCAGGTCGGTAGTACTTGGCGAACGCGTCGTCACCCACCTCGCCGCGGAGCTTTTCGGTCTCCTCGGCAAGGATGCTGCTGACCAGCTCGCGGGTCACCGTGTTGCCGGTGTCGGCCAGGACCACGCCGTTGCGGATCTGCTGCCAGACCTGCGAGCGGGAAATCTCTGCCGTGGCGGCGTCCTCCATCAGGTTGTGGATGGCCACAGCGCCGTTGCCGGAGATCCAGACGGCCGTGTAGGCGACGGCGACGTAGAGGTTCAGGCGCAGCCCCGCCTCGGTGACGGTGCCGTCAGCTGAGGAGATGTCCAGCAGCTGGTCCGCCGTGACGTTGACCTCCGGGCGCTGCTTGTCCAGCTGGTTGGGGCGCTCGCCGAGGACGGCATCGAACACTTCCTGGCACACCGGCACCAGGTCCGGGTGGGCAACCCAGGAGCCGTCGAAGCCGTCGTTGGCCTCGCGCGTTTTGTCTGCGCGTACCTTCTCGAATGCCTGGGCGGTGACTTCGGGTTCCCGTCGGTTGGGAATGACCGCCGCCATGCCGCCCATCGCGAAGGCGCCGCGGTGGTGGCAGGTCTTGACGAGCAGCTCAGTGTAGGCGCGCATGAAGGGTGCCGTCATGGCCACCGTGGCGCGGTCCGGCAGGACAAAGTCCGCCCCGGCGTCGCGGAAATACTTGATGATGCTGAACAGGTAGTCCCAGCGGCCGGCGTTCAGCCCGGCGGCGTGGTCGCGGAGCTCATAGAGGATCTCGTCCATCTCGAACGCTGCCGGGATGGTTTCGATCAGCACCGTGCCTTTGATTGTGCCCTGCGGGATGCCCAGGAAATCCTGCGCGAAGACGAACACATCGTTCCAGAGGCGCGCTTCGAGGTGGCTTTCCATCTTGGGCAGGTAATAGTACGGACCGTGGCCGTTGAGGAGCAGCTGCTTGGCGGTGTGGTAGAAATGCAGGCCGAAGTCCACCAGCGCGCCCACGGTGTGTTCGCCGTCGAGCAGGAGATGGCGTTCGTCCATGTGCCAGCCGCGGGGCCGGGCCACCACGACGGCCAGCGGCGCGTCCGTGCGAAGCCGGTATTCCTTGCCCTCCGGGGACGTGTAGCTCAGGGTGCCGGCGGCCGCGTCGCGCAGGTTCAGGATCGCGTCGATGACGTTGGCCCAAGTGGGCGTGCTGGCATCCTCGAGGTCCGCCAGCCACACCTTGGCGCCCGAGTTCAGGGCGTTGATGGCCATCTTTGCGGGGGAAGCCGGGCCCGTCATTTCCACGCGCCGGTCCTGCAGCGCGGCCGGCGCCGGCGCAACCTTCCAGTCGCCCTCGCGGATATCCTTGGTCTCCGGCAGGAAGTCAAGCTTTCCGGTCCGGGCAACCTGCTCGCGCTTGGCGACGCGGGCTTTGAGGAGTTCGGCGCGGGTGCCCGCAAACCGCTTGTGGAGTTCCTCGACAAAGGCCAGGGCCTTCGGGGTGAGGATTTCCTCTGCTCGTGCAATCGGCTGCGGGTCTGTGACTGAGAGAGCCATTGTCCGGGTCCTTTCTGGGCTGCGAATCAGGCGTTGGCGGGTTCTAGGTTTGTGTGCTGCGCGGCGGCGTTGGCAGCGGTTTTGCCGGCGGCCGCGTTGGCTGCCGCATTTGCCACGGCGGTTGCGACGTC
>Ga0307416_100001635_pt1 | contig 12350 bp, 13 predicted proteins | sample DK1Cmetagenome_2_FD_203821 | JGI IMG/M metagenome (GOLD analysis project Ga0307416, IMG submission 203821) | Maize rhizosphere microbial communities from greenhouse at UC Davis, California, United States - DK15-C-3 | ecosystem: Host-associated > Plants > Roots > Rhizosphere > Soil | place...
GCCGCGGAGCTGGCTGGAGTGTCCAAGGAAGCCACCCGAACCAGCCGGTTACTCGGTCTCGGCACCTGGCAGGCCATCGCCGTGGAGTCGCCGGAAGGGAACCTGTACCTGGTGCCGCCGACTCCCGACACCATGCTGCTCACCGTTCGTGACCCGTCCCTACCAATGGCCCGTCTTGGCCTGGTCGCGGAACGAGCGGCACGGGAGGCCCGGTCCTGGCTGGAGAGTCACGCGTGAGTGACGCACAGGCGGCACTCGAACGGGTCACCCAGGTCCCGGGGGTTCGCGGCTCGCTGCTGATCTCGGCAAGCGACGGGCTGGTAGTGGCGGAACGACTCATGGATGGAATCGACGGTCGAGCTATTGCCGCCCTGGCCGCGAGCCTGGTTCAGCGGCTCGACCGCGCCACAAACCAGGCGGGCATGCGGGCACCGACCTTCGTGCACCTGCGGGGGAGCAACGGGTCGGTACTGGCGGCCCCTGGCCGAAGCGATCTGGTGCTGGTGGCGGTTGCCGGAACCGACGCCAACCTGGGCCTGGCTCGGGTTCAGATGCTCGATGCGGTGGGTCGCCTGGCCTGATGCGAGCGCTCGAGCCCTGGGTGGCGGTGCCCTTGCAAACGTTCATCACCGAATCTTCCGCGCGGCTCATCCTGCTGATGACTACCTCCGGTCAGGTGGTGGCCCAGCACGGATTCGCCCGCTCGGTCGAGGTGATGACCGCCGCCGCCCTGGGGGCAGCCATCGTTGCCTCGACCGAAGAGCTGGCGAGAGTGATGGGTGCATCCCGATTTGCCGCGCTGGTGCATGGCGGGAACCGTCAAAGCTGCATGCTCTCGGCGTTCGGCACCCCGCGAGGTCGGTGGATTGGTCTCGTGGTGTTCGGAACGGAGACCTCAGTCGGACTGGTACAGCTCTTTTTTGATCAGATGGTCGAGGAGCTGGTGAACGCAGCACCGCGGGAGCAGCAGCCGGACCAGCCGCTGCCGGAAAACTTCGAGCGTGAGCTGGACACGAGCCTTAAAGAACTCTTTGGACGGTAGCGCGAATGTCCCTGGTCAACTTCACGGCCCGCGAGATCACCTGCAAGATCGTCTACTACGGACCCGGCCGGTCCGGCAAGACGACGAACTTGCAGTATGTCTACGGGCGGGTGCCGGAATCCCGGCGGGGCCGCATGGTGTCACTGGCGACCCAGACCGATCGCACGCTGTTCTTCGACTTCCTGCCGCTGGAATTGGGCTCGATTTCGGGCTTCACCACCAAGTTCCAGCTGTACACCGTGCCGGGGCAGAGCTATTACAACGCCACCCGAAAGCTGGTGCTCCAGGGCGCCGACGGTGTGGTCTTCGTGGCGGATAGTCAGGCCCGCCGATTCGACGATAATCTGGAAAGTTTGCAGAACCTTCAGGACAATCTCCTGGCGCAGGGCGTCGACATCCGGCAGTTGCCGGTGGTGTTCCAGTACAACAAGCAGGACCTGCCCCGGGACTTGATCCTCACCCAGGAAGAAATGGACGATGCCCTGAACTTTCGTTCGGTTCAGAGCTTCAGCGCCGATGCGCTGCATGGAGCAGGGGTCTTTGAAACCCTCAAGGGAGTTTCCGAGCTCGTCCTCAAGCGTCTGGCCGCCGGGAGTGCGGTCGCGTGACCGCCACGCTCAACCCGCTGTACCGGTTCGACACCCTGGTGGTGGGCGCGGCCAACCGGCTGGCGTTTACCGCAGCCAAAGCGGTGGCGGAATCGCCGGGCACCGTCTACAACCCTCTTTTCATTTATGCCCGGCCTGGGTTGGGCAAGACCCACCTGCTGATGGGCATCGGGCACGCCGCTCGCGCCATCAATCCACGACTGTCGGTGGAATACCTCACGCTCGACGAGTTCGTCGAATCCTTTCACGCTGCGGTTGCTGCAGGGCAGGGCGAGGCATACCGCCGCCGGTTCAGCGATGTGGATCTCCTGCTGGTGGACGATGTGCAGTTTCTGACTCACCGGCGGGAAATGCAGGCGGAGCTGCTCCGGCTAAGCGACGCGCTCCAGACCACGAACCGGCAAATCGTCCTCACCAGTGATCGCCCGCCGGCGGAGATCGAGGCCCTGGACGAGCGGCTGATCCGACGCTTTGCCGGCGGCCTCGTGATCGACATCTCGGCGCCGGACTACGAGACCCGTGTCGCCATCCTTCGGCGCAAGGCGGAGGAACGCCGGGCCAGCTTCGGCGAAGGCGTGCTGGAAGCGGTGGGCTCACTGGTGATCGACAACGTCCGTGAGCTGTTGGGCGCCCTCAACCGGCTGGTGGCCTTTCAGGCGGTGAGCGATACGCCTTTGAAGCCGGCGCAGGCTCGAGCCCTGGCTGGCGGTACCGATACCTCCGACAAATCGGAGAAGACGGAGCGGTCGCCGTTTCCCACCAAGAAAGCGGACAAGACGGAGCCAGCGAGTAAGGAGGGAGCGGAAGGTGTCGATGAGTTCGGTGATTTCCTGTCCGAAGTATCCGCGACCGTCGCCCAGCAGGTCGACTCGTGGCGCACCAAGGTTGCCGCGGCGATTCTACGGTGGGAAGGCGAAGGCTTCAGTACTACGCGACTCGAGGCCCTGCTGCAGCAGGAAATGACCACCGATCCGGAACAGGTGCTCCATCAGTTCGAGTCCGACGTTCGCCGCCTCCAGGCGCTCCACGCCGAAGCATCGACCCTCGCGCCCTCCCTGGCCGGCTCCAGCGCCTTTCGGGACCCGGAGGACATTTCCGGGGCTGAAGCTATCACCCAGCGCGCCCGCCAGGGCGCCCACCCTCCGCCGGCGCCGCTTCCCATCTGGCGGTTGGACGACCTTTTCGAAAGCGCCGGCAACCGCATGGCCCTGCAGGCTGCCCGCGCGATCGTGACGGATCCTGCCACCCGGTACAATCCTCTCGTGATTGTCGGGGCGAGTGGAGTGGGCAAGACCCACTTGCTCCACGCGCTGGGGAATGGATTGGCTGCGCGATTGAAGGCTCCGGTTGCCTGCCTCAGCGCCCACGAGTTCACCGGCGAGCTCATCGAAGCCATTGACCGTCACGCCGTGCCGGCCTGGCGGGCCCGCTACCACAGCGCCGCGGCCTTCCTTCTGGATGACGTGCACCTGGTGGCCGAGAAAGATCGGACCCAAGACGAACTGTTTGTGCTGTTCAACTATCTGGTCGAATCCGGCCGGCAGATGGTCTTCACTTCGGCGGTACCACTGGCAGAGATGACCACTGTAGAGGGCCGCCTCCGCACCCGGCTTGAGGGAGGTCTAGTCGTCGATTTGCCGCCTCCTGAGCGGGAGATCCGGCAGCAAGTCGTCGAGCGCTCGCTTCAGGCCAAGGTAGGGACAAGCGACCCGGAGCTCGCTTCATATGTCGGCTCAAGACCAGTCGAGTCGGTGCGGGCCGTGCATGGCCTGCTGCAGCGGGTTCTCAATGCGGCCGAGGCCCAGGGTGCCACCCCGACGGTCGCACTCGCGCGTGAGGTGCTGGAAGGCTCCCAGCCTAAGCCGCCGCGCCGACCCGCATCCTCGCGATCGAGTGGAGTGGTGGGCGCAGCAGGCGGCACCAAGAGCCGCGAGAAGATGGTCTGGGACTGGCCCGACATCGGTGACCGCATTGTCGAGGAGTGGCGCTGATGGCCATCAAGGGCAGTCTCAAAGAGGCGAGCCTTCCGGATGTCATCCAGCTGCTCTTTCTGGGGCGCCGGACCGGCTGCCTGGCTCTCGCCGACCAGCACAACTTCGGCACCATTTACCTAGACGAAGGCCAGATCGTCTACGCGTCCATCGTGAACCGGCGCGACCGCCTGGGCGACATCCTCCTCCGCAGGGGCCGGATCAGTGCCGAGCAACTGCAAAACGCTATTGCGGCCCAGGATGATGATCGGCAGCACAAACTGGGAGAGATCCTGGTTGGTTTAGGCACGCTGAGCCGAGCCGAGCTGGAGGACTACATGCGCCTCCAGATCGAAGAGGCGGTGTACTACCTGTTCACCTGGACTTCCGGAACTTTCAATTTCGAGGCGGGCGTCCGTCCCGAGCGGGAAGACTTCCTGGTTCGCATCAGTCCCGAAGCGCTTCTGCTCGAGGGAGCCCGGCGGGTGGACGAGTGGAGTCTGATCGAAAAGAAAATTCCTTCGTTCGATCTCATCTTCTCGGTTGACCAGCAGCACATCATGCAGTCGGCTCCGACGCTCTCGGCCGAGCAGCAACGGCTGCTACCGCTGATCGATGGGACGCGGGATGTTCGCCAGCTGATCGATGAATCCGGCCTGGTGGAGTTCGAGGTCGGCAAGGCGTTGTTCGGGCTGATCACCGCGGGGTTTGCCCACCGGGTCGGGACATCCACGGCGGCTCCCCCCAAGGTCAACGACAGCCGGGTGGACGAGCACCGGAACCTGGGGATCGCCTTCTATAAGGCCGGAATGCTGGAGGAAGCCCTGCGCGAGTTCCGCCGCGTGATCGAACTGCGGCCTGCCGACAGCCGCGCACCGCTGTTTCTGGGGCTCATATCCATTCGCCAGGCGCGGTGGGAGGAAGCGGCCGCGGCTCTCCGGCAGGCGGCTGAAGCCGGAGTTCCCCGGCCCGCGGCGCTCCACAACCTGGGCTTTGCCCTGGAGCAGCTTGGCCGGCTGGACGAGGCCGAGGCGGCTTATGGCGATGCGGCGGCACGGGCGAAGGACGATCCGCGAATCATGCTGGGCTGGAGCATTGTCGCGCTCAGACGAGGCGACAACAAGGTAGCCCAGTCGCGGCTGGCCCAGGCCTGCGAGCTTCTGGAGGGAAAGCCGGTCCCGGCGCTGTGGTATTGGGCGGCCACTCTTGCAGCAGCCGGACTGGATGAGGCGGAGAGCGCGTTGCGCACTGCTCGGCAGGGTGTCGACGCCTATCCTAATAACCCGGTCCTGCAGAACAATCTCGCGGTGCTTCTGGAGGCAAGCGGTGATATGCAGGGCGCGGAAGCCATGCTGCGCTCCGCGCTGGCGGAGGACGCCGCCCTCCCCCAAGTCTCCAAGAACCTGGCCGACATCCTGTACCGGAACGGACGCTACGATGAGGCGGGCGAGGCCTATGAACGCGCCGCCAAGCTCAACCCGGAGTTGGGAGATGACCTCTACTTCAAGCTAGGGAACATCGCATATAAGCGACGGGATTTTGCCCGCGCGCGCCAGAGCTGGGCCCAGGCGACCGTGCTCAATCCCGGGCACCAGTTGGCTCGGGCCAATCTCGAGATGCTGGACCTGTCGCAATGACGAGGACCGACGAGGAAGCGTTTCTCGAGTTGATCGGCCAGATCTCCCGCCAGGTCGGACTGTCGCTCGATGGCTACAAGGACAAGTGTCTTCGTCGCCGAATCGCCGTGCGCATGCGCGCTTGTGGCGTGCAGAGCTATGGTGAGTACCAGGAGTTGCTGGAACGGGACGGTGCGGAGTATCAGCGGGTGAAGGACGCGATCACAATCAACGTGACCAGCTTCTACCGCAATCCGGAGACCTGGGATCAGGTCCGGAGCCGCATCCTACCCGAGCTGTTCGCTGGTGACTGGCCGGAGATGCGGGCCTGGAGCGCGGGTTGCTCATCCGGGGAGGAGCCCTACACGCTGGCAATGCTCATGGCCGAGCATCTGGACGCACAGGGTAGGGCAGACCGCCTCGATCTGGTGACCGTAGACGCCACCGACATCGATCGCCAGTCACTCGCCCGTGCCCAGGAAGCCTGCTATTCGCGCGAATCCCTGGCGGACGTGCCTGCCTCTCTGGCAACGCGGTACTTCGAGCATGATGGATCAGACTGCCGGGTTGTAGAACGGGTCCGGCGCCGGGTTCTCGTTCGCGCGTCCGATCTCGGCGTCGACCCTGCGCCCAGCCGCAAGTACCAGCTGATCGTTTGTCGCAACGTGGTCATCTACTTCGGCCGCGCCATGCAGGAGCGGGTGTTCCTCGGTTTCGCCGAGGCGCTGGCCCCCGGCGGCTTTCTCGTTTTGGGCAAGGTCGAGTCGCTCTTCGGCGGGGCTCGAGACCTCCTCACACTCCTGGACCCCCGGGAGCGGATTTACCGGCGGGCGGCGTGAGCGGCCGGGACGTAGTGGTGCCGGTGGCCGACCTGAAGATCGGCGGCCGCGAGGAAACCCTGATCACGGTGGGTCTCGGCAGCTGTGTCGCCATCGTGCTGTACGATGCGACGGCGCGCGTCGGCGGATTGGCCCACGTTCTGTTGCCTTCGCCCGCGTTAGCTCGGGATGACAGCAAGCCCGCGCGATTCCCCCAGTCCGCTGTGCCCCGCTTGCTCCAGCTGATGTGTGAAAGCGGAGCCCAGGCCCGCCGTATCACGGCACGGCTAGCGGGGGGCGCAAGCATGTTTGCTGCTCTGGCCCCACCGGGAACGATCCAGATGGGAGAGCGGAACGTGGTAGCGTCCCGCCAGGTGCTGAGCTCGCACGGCGTGCCGCTGGTGGGCGAAGCCGTCGGCGGTGATTTCGGCCGCACCGTACGGTTCCGGGTATGTGACGGTCGAGTCGAAGTGAGCACGGTGGCGCATGGTGTCCAGCACCTCTGATCCCGGGCGGGTGCTCGTGGTGGACGACAGTCCCTTCTTTCGACGACTCCTTACCGACGTCGTGGAAGGATCAGGGGAGTTCAAAGTGATTGCCACCGCCCGCGATGGAATGGATGCCCTCCGCAAGGTCCGGGCGCATGCCCCCGACCTCGTGCTGATGGACCTGGAGATGCCTGAGGTCGACGGGTTGGGCGCCATCGGATACATCATGGCGGAGTCGCCGCGACCTATTGTTGTGGTCAGCGCCCACGTTGGCCCGGGGGCATCGGCCGCGATCCGCGCCCTGGAGCTGGGTGCGGTAGATCTGGTGGTCAAAGAAGACGAACGAGGAGGGGCGGCCAATGCCCGTTTTGCCGAGCGGCTCATGACCGTGCTGCGCGCCGCGCGCTCCGCCGAAATCAGGCGGCTCACGAACGTCCCGTCGATGGTTGCCGGAGAGCCGGCCAACCCAACGAGGGAAACAGCTGCCCCAGCCTGGCTGTGTGTGGCCATTACCGCCTCGACCGGCGGACCAAGAGCCCTGTCCGAATTGGTGCCGCATTTACCCATCGGTCACGGGGCTGCCATTCTGATCGTGCAGCACATGCCTCCAAAGTTCACCCGCAGCCTGGCCGAGCGGCTGGCGGCGCAGAGCCGTTACCGGGTAGTCGAAGCGGAGCACGGGATGCCCCTCAATGCCGATTCGGCCTATGTCGCGCCGGGTGACTACCACATGCGGGTGCGGACCACACCTGAGGGGCTCTGTCTGACGCTGGACCAGGAGCCGCCGGTCTGGGGCGTCCGCCCGGCAGCTGACCCAACCTTTGGCAGTGTCGCTCAGGCATTCGGTGCCCGGGCTATCGGGGTCGTCCTGACCGGGATCGGAAGGGATGGCGCCAGCGGCCTGAAGCAGATACGAGATGCCGGCGGTACCGGGATGGCACAGGACCGGGAGAGTGCCACCATCTACGGTATGCCCGGCGCGGCGCTGAATGCCGGAGGAGCCCAATACGTCGTTCCCATGGCTCAGATGGCCGATCGCGTCGCGACCGAGCTTTTCCGGTTGAGGCGCGCGTGAGCGGCCCGGCAAGCGGGTTTCTGCTGGTACGCGTCGGTGAGCGCCGGGTTGGACTCCAACTGGCACATGTGGTGGAGGTCACTCACTTGAGCGACGTGCACCCCGTCCCCGTGGTGGAAACCGCCGTGCGCGGCCTGATCGCGGTGCACGGCCGGATGGTGCCGTTAGTCCATCTCGGCTCATTGCTGGATCACAAGTCGTGTCCTCCCGGGTCAGGCACCATCGGGGTTGTCGTTATTCTCACCGGCCGGCGAGTGTGTCTCGAGGTTGACGATGCGGAGGTCCTGGTCCGCGAACCGGTGTTGCCGGTACCACCGGGTGAGGCGTTGCCCTGGGCAGTTGGAGTAGCACGTTATGGCGACGGGCTCGTCCCCCTCCTGGACCTCGCCGCCCTCAGCTCACGCTTCACGGAGGCGGCAGTCACATGAATGCAGCCGATGATGTCCAGATCGTGATCTTCAAGGTGGGGGGCCAGGAATTCGCCTTCGACATCCTGCAAGTCGAGCGTATCCTCCGCTACTCGCCACCCTCACCGGTGCCCAAGGCGCCTCACTTCCTGGAGGGTGTCATGTCGTACGGCGAGACCGCGGTTCCCGTGATCGATCTCCGGAAGCGGTTCGAGCTGGACGCTCCGATTCGCGAAGAAACCCGGATGATGGTGCTGGAGCTCGACACCCAACGGGTGGCCGTCCTGGTCGATGAGGTCCGTGAGGTGCTTCGGGTCGACAGCACGGCCATTGCGGCGCCCGGTCCTATCGTGAGTGGACTGGCGGCGGTGTATATCGCCGGCATCGTCACCCGGCCTGGCCGAACCATCCTCATCCTGAACGCGCGCAAGTTGCTCTCCTCGACCGAGCGGCTGGCTCTGGACCAGCTTGGGGCAGCATAAATGACGGAAGCCTACTCGACCACGTTCAGAGCCCAACTGACGGATATTGCATCGCGGCTCGATGCGCCGGGCGCCGGCGAGCGTGATGCGGTGAAAAAGGACATCATCTCGCTCTTCAAGCGGGTGGATGCCGCACTCACCGACCTGGTCCAGATTAAGGAAGAGATCCGCGGGCTGGTGGTGCGGTACAAACAATCCACCAGCGGAGCCGATACTACCGCCGCTCCCCAGTTCAATGGCACGCGGCCAGCCGTTCACGCCGATCATCTGGGGGCGTCCACCTACATAGAGAAGGGCTGGAGTCTGATCTCGTTGGGAGACTACGGTGCTGCCATCCAGGCATTGGAGAAAGCATTGAGCCTCTCGCCTGGCGCGGTGGACGCCACGTCACTGCTGGGCTGGGCGCAGATGCTGAATGAAAACTATGACGAGGCCCTGGGGAACTTCTCCAAGGTGCTGATGAAGGAGCCGGCCAACGCGCTCGCTCGGATCAACGTCGGGTATATTTGTCTGAAGAAGGGCATATTTGGTGAAGCCATAGAGCATTTGTCGAAGGCTATTCGTCTGGACAACGACCGTAAGGCCACCCTTTATGCCCACTACTACTTGGGACTGGTCTATCTCGAGCGCGAAATGTACGAAGACGCGCAGACCTTTCTCCGGAAGACTCTGAAGCTCGGGCCCAACCTGATCGAGGCGTATTTTGAGCTGGGCCGGGCGCTCTGGCTTGGCAGTGAGCGGGAAGAAGCGGTGCGAGTGTGGACCGAAGGATATAAAGCAAACAAGTTCAATCCCTGGGCCAAGCGGTGTCAGGAAATGTTGGAGGTGGCATCCGCTGGAGGTGAAGTCCCGCGCAGTCCGCTCTCCTAGCTCTCCTCGCCATCCTTGCTGGAGCGTTTCCGCAAACGCTGCAGAACGAACCGACCGCAATCCGAGTGGGGACCGTGACGGCAGTGGCGTGGCCTGGGCAGCTCCGGCTGGCCGCCGATCTCGCCCGCCGGGCTGCCGAGCCGACCGAGTGGCCTGGATTGGGTCGAAGCAGTCCCGGTCCACTGCGACTCATCATCGTTCCGGACGCTCGACGACTCGATTCACTCTCCGCCGGCCAGGCTCCCTCCTGGGGTGCCGCAGTGGCTTTGCCGGGTGAGCGAATCATTCTTCTAAGAGCCGACCTGGGGGATGTGTATAGAACCCTGCGACATGAGCTCGCCCACCTGGCGCTGCACCAGGCACTGAGAGTCAGAGTCCCGCTGTGGTTCGATGAGGGCTATGCAACCTGGGCGGCAGGAGAATGGGAGCGGCTCGGGGCTCTGGAGCTGAACCTCGCCGTGGTTCGGGGAGCGGTACCCGAGCTGCGGGACCTTGACGGGGCTCTCCGGGGATCGGCCTCCACCGCGGATGCAGCGTATGCGCTGGCCGCTTCGGCCGTCACCGAATTGGCTCGCCGAAACCCGACTGGCTCGCTCGATCCCCTGTTGCAACGAGTGAGGGCCGGCGACGACTTTGAGGCGGCGGTGCAGCAAACCACCGGCCTGACTTTGTCTCAGTTCGATGTGCAGTGGCGTCGCACCCTTCGGCAACGCTACAGCTTCGCGACCTGGGTGCTTGCTGGGGGTGGGTGGGGGGTCCTTACGCTGGTGCTCTGGCTGCTCCTTCGCCGCCGCAGGGCAGCGGACCTCCCCCGGAGGGCTGCCTTGGACGAGGGCTGGGAGATTCCGCCGGAAGACATAGCCACGCCTGAACTTGACCGGACTCGAGAACCGTAGTAGGCTCCTCCTCTATTATGTCGAATCCTCGCTCTACCACCCGTCCAGGGCAGGCTCCGCCCAGGCATTTCGTGCTGGCCCCACGAAATCTCATCATCTTGGCCCTGGCGGTCCTGGTGCTGGTTGCCGGCTATGTGACACTTCGAGCTGGTCACCCCAGCGCGGCAGCGGTGATACTGGTATTCGGATACTGCGTCCTGTTTCCCATCGGCATCGCGCTGTAGCCGAAGTGTTGCTCATCACGGCACGGTCCCTGCAATACCGCTAAAAACCTATTCGGGGCCGTGTCGGTCAGGGCGAATAGCTCAGCTGGTTCAGAGCGCCTGCCTTACACGCAGGATGTCGGGGGTTCGAATCCCTCTTCGCCCATTTCGCACCCGCACCCAGCGGGAATGTACTGTCCGAGAGTGTCGTCTTGTCGGGAGATTCAGAATGTACCTGTCTCGTTTGCTTGTTCTCGGTGTCGTGGCGAGTGCGGTGTCCGCGCCGCTGGTTGCGCAGGGCATACCTCGCGGTGCCCGTACCACTCAGACTGTGCCTAACGCCCCCCGGCTCATGGTAGCGAATCCGTTTGCATTCGCTCCCGGCGACTCGGCGGCGGCGGTGCACATCGGAACCGGGTTGCGGCAGGAAATGAAAGACATTGTGGGCCGCAACTACACGGTTGTCGAGCAGAGCCAGATGAATGATGCGCTGAAGCAGTACGGCTATCCGATCGATGCCATACTCAGCCCGCCATTGGCCACCACGCTGGCCAAGAACATCCAGGCCCGGGTCATCGTGACCGGAACGCTGTCAAAGGGAAAGGACGGGCGGCCGTCAGTCACTGCCCGGCTCATTGGCGTCAACGACGACGCGGGCAATGTGGTGACGCTGAATCAGGACCAGGGTCAGTCGCCCGAAGATTTCGGCAAGAAGATGGCGAAGGCTCTGGAGCCGGCCGTGAAGTCGCTGCCCGACGCGAAGGCCTGCATCGATCAGCGAACCACCAAGCCGGACAAGGCCCAGGATGCCGCCCAGAAAGCCATTAAGACGCTGCCGAATCATGGATTGGCGGAGTTCTGCCTGGCTCAGATTGCAACTGACAAGAAGGCGCCCCGGGCTGAGGTGGTCAAACACCTGCAGGCCTCAGCCAAAGGCGATCCGCTCAGCCTGCCGGTATGGACGGCCCTGGCCACCCAGTACCAGCAGGCCAATGACACGGCCAATACGTTGGTGGCATTCGGGCAGATGCTGCGGGTGGCGCCAACCAACCAGAAACTGCGGGAGGAGTTGTTCAAATACTTCCTGCAGTCGGGCCACCCCGATATGGCGCGGAACATTGCGGACGAGGGCCTGAAGCTGGATCCGAACAATGCCGATCTATACGATCTGAAGAGCAACGCCTGCCTGTTCCTGAGCGACTTCAAGTGCGCGGTGGATGCTCTTGAAACGATGTATGCCATCGATTCCACCAAGGCGGATACCCTCTTCTACACCAAGATCTCCGCGGCGGCATCCGAAGGTGACAATCCGGATAAGGTGCGCCTCCTGAAATGGTCTCAGATGGGAGCTCGGAAGTACCCCAATAATCCCACGCTGCTGGGGTACCTGAACAAGGCGTACACGCTGTCCGGTCAAACCGACAGTGTTATCTCGGTGACCAACCGAATAATTGCCAAGGATACCACCGAAACCGGGGTCCTTGCCGCACTCGCTGCCGCTCAGTCGTTGATCATGCCACCGGAGCAGGCCAGCACTACCCAACGGCCTGATTCCGCCGCCCGATCCGTTCGGAGGGACTCCGCATCTGGTACCAATGCCTCGGCGGCTCCTGATTCGGCCCCTACCGGCGCGGCCAGGGACTCGACTTCAGGCGGCGGTGCATCGAGCGATCCGAGCGGGTTCACCCCCCGACCCAAGGAAGCGGTGCCTTTCTTGGAATTCGTGATCAAGCACGGGGATCCTCAGCGTAAGGAACAAGCGGCTGCGCTGCTGTACACCGGGGCGGCACCGCTGCTCCAGCAGCCGCAGGATCTCCAGGGTGCTGAGCAGCTGCTCCGCCTGGCGGTGAAGTCCGCCAATCCGACCGGAAAGGT
>Ga0307416_100001637_pt1 | contig 12347 bp, 9 predicted proteins | sample DK1Cmetagenome_2_FD_203821 | JGI IMG/M metagenome (GOLD analysis project Ga0307416, IMG submission 203821) | Maize rhizosphere microbial communities from greenhouse at UC Davis, California, United States - DK15-C-3 | ecosystem: Host-associated > Plants > Roots > Rhizosphere > Soil | place: USA...
CCGCTGAAGTCGCCGCGCTCGATCAGCTCCTGGATCAGCTTGGTGTTGAGCAGCACCTCGACCGCCGGCATGCGGCCACCGGCGACGCTGCGCACGAGCCGCTGCGAGACCACCGCGCGCAGGCCCGCAGCCAGGTCGGCGAGCAGGGCAGGGCGCGATTCCGGGGTGTAGAACGACAGGATCCGGCCGAGCGCGTGGTAGCTGTTGTTGGCGTGCAAGGTCGAGAGCACCAGGTGGCCCGAGAGCGCGTACGAGATCGCCGCCGTCATCGTCTCGCGGTCGCGGATCTCGCCGATCATGATCAGGTCGGGCGCCTGGCGCAGCGCCGTCTTCAGGCCGATCTGCAGGTTCTGCGTGTCGCGGCCGACCTCGCGCTGGTTGACCACCGACTTCTTGTTGTTGAAGATGAACTCGATCGGGTCCTCGATGGTGAGGATGTGGCCGGCCATCTGCTGGTTGCGCTGCTCGAGCATCGACGCGAGGGTCGTGCTCTTGCCGGTGCCGGTTGCGCCGACCATCAGGATCAGGCCGCGCTTTTCCATCACCAGCGTGCTCAGAATCGACGGCACGTTGAGGCTCTCGAGCGTCGGGATCTCGAACGGGATGCAGCGGAACACGGCGGCGATCGAGCCGCGCTGCTTGAACCCGGAAAGGCGAAAGCTGCCGACGCCGGCAAGGCCGACACCGATGTTGAGCTCGCCGGTGTCCTCGAGCTCCTCGAGCTGGCTCGGCGTCAGCAGCTCGGCGAGGAGCTGGCGCGGCTGCGCGTGGGTGAGCGGCTGGTCGGAGAGCTGCAGCAGCTGGCCGTTGATCTTGATCAGGATCGGCGAGCTCGCCGATAAGTAGACGTCGGACGCGCCCTTCTCCGACATCAGCCGCAGCACGCGCTCCATGTTTCCCGCGCTCATGAGGATCCCTTCAGCTTCGCAGCAGTTCGTTGATGCTCGTCTTGGCGCGCGTCTGCGCGTCGACGCGCTTGACGATCACGGCGCAATAGAGACTGTGGCTGCCGTCGGCCGCGGGCAGGTTGCCGCTGACGACGACGGAGCCGGCGGGGACTCGACCGTAGCTGACCTGGCCGGTCGCACGGTCGTAGATCTTGGTGCTCTGGCTGATGTAGACCCCCATCGAGATCACCGAGTTCTCCTCGACGATCACGCCCTCCACGATCTCGGAGCGCGCGCCGATGAAGCAGTTGTCCTCGATGATGGTCGGGTTCGCCTGCATCGGCTCGAGCACGCCGCCGATGCCGACGCCGCCCGAGAGGTGGACGTGCTTGCCGATCTGCGCGCACGAGCCGACGGTGACCCAGGTGTCGATCATCGTGCCTTCGTCGACATAGGCGCCGATGTTGACGTAGCTCGGCATCATGACGACGTTCCTGGCGAGGAACGAGCCGCGCCGCGCCACCGCCGGCGGGACGACGCGAACGCCGCTCGCACGCAGCACGGCTTCGCTGTCGCTCGAGAACTTCGGCTCGACCTTGTCGAAGAACGCGAGCTCGCCGCCCTCGATGAATCGGTTTTCGCTCAGCCGGAAGCTGAGCAGCACCGCCTTCTTGACCCACTGGTTGACGGTCCACTCGCCGACGCTCTTGCGCTCGGCGACGCGGATCTCGCCGGCATCGAGGCCTGCGATGACGGTCTCGACCGCAGCGCGGATCTCGGGGCTGTTCGCCGGGTCGAGCGCTGCCCGCCCTTCCCAGGCGAGATCGATGGTGGTTTGCAGCGACGAAGTCATGAGCAGGTTGGCGGCCGCTCGCATTGTAGGGAGCGGTGCACCGCGCGGGCCGAGGCACGAGCGCCGCCGCCCGGCACTTTTGCCCAGATCAACGTCGCATGCCCGGCTCTGCGTCGAGCGGCAACAGCACCGGGGGCGCCGCCGTCCAGCCGTCCTTGCGGTGCTCGGCGATGACGTTCGTCGTGATCCCGCCGCGCACGTTCCAGCGCGCGACGATGCGAACGAAACGCGGCCGGCATGCGGCGACGATGTCGTCGACGATCGTGTTGGTCACCTGCTCGTGGAACGCGCCGACGTCGCGGTAGCTCCAGAAGTAGAGCTTCAGGCTCTTCAGCTCGATGCACAGCGCATCGGCGACCATGTCGATCGTGAAGTGGGCGAAGTCGGGCTGGCCGGTGAGCGGGCAATTGCAGGTGAACTCGGGGATCACGAACTGGATCACGTAGTCGCGATCGGGGCTCGGATTGGCGAACGTGTCGAGCGTCCTGCTGGGCGCGGTCGGTGCGGTCTCGGGCGACTTGCGGGTCGAGCCGAGGCTGTTCGGACGGGGGGTGCTGGCCATGCCGGAGAGGCTCCCGCGAGCGCGGATCGAAGAGGCTCCAATGCTATCATCCGGGCGCTCCACGCTTCCGGTTCGGCTGCGTTTTTCATAATCAAATCAAGGACTTAGGCCGAAGCGCCGGCGCCCATGCGTCTCCATTCGATCAAGCTCTCCGGCTTCAAGTCGTTCGTCGAGCCGACCCACTTCCAGCTCCCCGGCCAGCTCGTCGGCGTCGTCGGCCCGAACGGCTGCGGCAAGTCCAACATCATCGACGCCGTGCGCTGGGTGCTCGGCGAGAGCAAGGCGAGCGAGCTGCGCGGCGAGTCGATGCAGGACGTGATCTTCAACGGCACGAGCCTGCGCAAGCCCGCGGGCCGCGCCAGCGTCGAGCTCGCCTTCGACAACAGCGAGGCGCGTGCCGGCGGACCGTGGAACCGATTCGCCGAGATCGCCGTCAAGCGCGTGCTGACGCGCGACGGCACGAGCAGCTACCACATCAACGGCCAGCCGGTGCGCCGGCGCGACGTCCAGGACGTCTTCCTCGGCACCGGGCTCGGCCCGCGCGCCTACGCGATCATCGGCCAGGGGACGATCTCGCGGATCATCGAGAGCAAGCCCGAGGAGCTGCGCCTCTTTCTCGAGGAGGCTGCGGGCGTCTCGAAGTACAAGGAACGGCGTCGCGAGACCGAGGCGCGCCTGAAGGACACGCGCGAGAACCTCACTCGCGTCGAGGACATCCTGCGCGAGCTCAACGGCAACCTCGAGAAGCTCGAGACGCAGGCCGAGGTCGCCGGACGCTACCGCGCGCTGCAGCAGGATGCGCAGCTGAAGCTGCACCAACTCTGGTTCCTGCGCCATCGCGACGCGGCACGCGAGGAAGCACGCGTCGGCCAGGCGGTCGTCGCGGCGACCGCGGCGCTCGACGCGAAGAACGCCGAGCTGCGTCGCGCCGAAGCCGAGCTCGAGCAGATCCGGCAGGCCCACTACGCTGCCAACGATGCGCTCCATGCGGCGCAGGGCGCGCTCGGCCAGGCGGCGCTCGAGGTCAGCCGGCTCGAGGAGCGGATCCGCTACGTCGCCGCCGGCCGCGAGCGGCTCGTCCGCCAGCGTGCCGATCTCGAGGCGCAAAGCGTCGGCTGGCGCGCGCGCGAGGCCGATGCGCTGGCCGAGCACGCGCGCCTCGGCGGCGACATCGAGGCGGCGGAGCGCGCCGCCGAAGCGATCGCCGCCGAGCTCGCCGTCGACGCCGGCCGCCTCGCCGTGCTCGAGGCGACGCTGCGCGAAGCGCAATCGCACAGTCACACGCAGCGCGACGCGGTCGCAGCGGTGCAGCAGCAGATCCAGGTGCTCGCCGCGGAGGCGCGCGGCATCGGCGAGCGGCTGACGCAGGCCGAGACGCGCCGCGATCGGCTGGTCGGCGAGGAGAAGGCGCTGGTCGCGATCGCGCCCGGCGAGCTCGAGACGGCGCAGCGCGCCGGCGACGACGCCGAGGCCCGGCACCAAGCGTCGCTCGCCACCGTCGCCGACTGGCAGGCACGCGTTCCCGCCCTCGAGGACGAGCGCAGATCGTTGCAGGATCTCGTCAACGAGGAAGCGCGCCGCCACGCCGAGCTGGGTGCGCGTCTCGCGGCGCTGCAGGCGCTGCAGGAGAAGGTCCAGGTCGAGAACAAGCTCAAGCCCTGGCTGTCGCGGCACGGCCTCGAGTCGCTCGCGGGCCTCTGGACCCGGATCCGCATCGAGCCCGGCTGGGAAGCGGCGCTCGAGGCGGCGCTGCGCGAGCGGCTCGGTGCGCTCGAGATCGGCAGGCTCGACACCGTCCGCGCCTTCGCCGCCGATGCGCCGCCCTCGCGGCTCGCCTTCTTCACCGCGCCGCAAGCGAGCTACGCGCCGTCGCATCGCACCCTGCCGCGCCTCGCCGACCTGCTCCATCTCGGCGACGCGAGCCTCGCCGCGCTGCTCGCCGACTGGCTCGAAGGCGTCTACACGGCGAGCGACTTCGACGCCGCGCTCGCCGCGCGCTCGAGCCTGACCCACGGCGAGGTCATCATGACTCGCGAGGGCCACGCGGTGAGCCAGTTCGCGGTCAGCTTCTACGCGCCCGATTCCGAGCAGGCCGGGTTGCTCGCGCGGGCCCAGGAGATCGAGAACCTGCAGCGGCAGACGCGCGCGCAGGCGCTCGTCAGCGAGGAATCGAGGAGCCGCCTGGTGCGCGCCGAAGCGGCGAGCACCGACGCTGCGGCGCATCTCGCCGCGAGCCAGCGCGAGGCGGCGCAGCTGCAGTCCGAAGCGCATCGCCAGCATCTCGAGCTGGTGCGCTTGACGCAGCTCGCCGAGCAGACCAGCCAGCGGCGCGAGCAGCTCGGCGGCGAGCGCGCCGCGCTCGAGAGCGAGCTCGCCGAGCTGGCGGCGCGCCGGCGCGAAGGCGAGGCGCGCTTCGACGCGCTCGACGTCGAGCTCGGCGTCGCCCAGGAACGCCAGGCCGAGCTCGACGAGGCGATGCTCGCCGCGAGCGCCGCGCTCGACGCCGCGCGCGACGACCACCGTGCGCACGAGCGTCGCCTCCAGGAAGCGCAGTTCGAGCTGCGCGCGCTTGCCGCGCGGCGCCAGGAGCTCGAGCGGCAGATCGAGACCGCGCGCGAGCAGCTGCAGGCCAACCTCGCCGCCGACACCGCGCTCGCCGACGAGCACGCGCAGCTCACCGACGCGCCGGCGCAGGCCGAGCTGCAGACCGCGCTGGCGACGCGGCTCGACCAGGAGCAGCGGCTCGGCGAGCGGCGCAGCTTGTACGACGACTTGTCGCAGCGCCTGCGCGCGGCCGACGAGGCGCGCCTCGGCCACGAGCAGGCGCTGCAGCCCTTGCGCGACAAGCTCGGCGTGCTCCAGCTCGAAGCGCAGGCGGCGCAGCTCGGCGGCGCGCAGTACGCCGAGCAGCTCGACGCCGCCGGCGCCGATCGCGACCGGCTCGCCGCCTCGATCGAGGAAGGCGGCGTCAAGCTCGCCGGGCTGCAGGCCAGGATCGACGCGCTCAACCGCGAGATCGAGGCGCTCGGCGCGGTCAACCTCGCCGCGCTCGAGGAGCTCGGCCAGGCGCGCGAGAGGAAGGGCTTTCTCGATGCCCAGAACGCCGACCTCGGCGAGGCGATGGCGACGCTCGAGGACGCGATCAAGAAGATCGACCTCGAGACGCGCGCGCTGCTGCAGTCGACCTTCGACCAGGTCAACGACCACTTCGGCCGCATGTTCCCGACGCTGTTCGGCGGCGGCACCGCGCGCCTGGTCATGACCGGCGGCGAGATCCTCGACGCCGGCGTCCAGGTGATGGCGCAGCCGCCCGGGAAGAAGAACAGCTCGATCCACCTGCTCTCGGGCGGCGAGAAGGCGCTGGCGGCGATCGCTCTCGTGTTCGCGATCTTCCAGCTCAATCCGGCGCCGTTCTGCCTGCTCGACGAGGTCGACGCGCCGCTCGACGACGCCAACACCGAGCGCTACGCCAAGCTCGTCACCGAGATGGCGAAGGCGACGCAGTTCCTCTTCATCAGCCACAACCGCATCGCCATGGAGATGGCCGAGCAGCTGATCGGCGTGACGATGCAGGAGCAGGGCGTCTCGCGGATCGTCACCGTCGACATGCCCGGCGCGATCCGCCTCGCCGAGGCGGCCTGACGGCAGCGCATCTTTGGACAGTCTCACCGTCGCGCTGGCATCGCTCGGCGGCATCGTTCTCGCGGGCGTGATCGCGCACGGCGCCTGGCAGGCGCGGCGTGCCGGGCCGAAGCGGGCGGTGCCGGCGGCGCGCGAAGAGCCGAGCGCGTCGGCGCCGAGTGATCGCGACGCCGACGTGCTCGCCGACGACGGCGACGGTGCAGACGGCGGGGCGGTCGCCGCGCCGGTGCGGCGGCTCTCGAAGCGGCTGCCGATCCAGCTCGACGCCTTGATCGATGCGTTCGCGCCGATCGCGCTCGACACACCCGTCGCCGGCGACTCGGTGCTTGCCCACCTGCCCTCGAAGCGCCACGTCGGCAGCAAGCTCGTGCTGGTGGAGGGGCTCGACGTCGACACCGGCCACTGGGAGGCACCCGCCGCGGGCAAGCGCTACAGCGAGCTGCAGGCCGGCGTCCAGCTCGCCAGCCGGACCGGGCCGCTGAACGAGATCGAATACTCGGAGTTCGTCCAGCGCATGCAGGCGCTCGCCGAAGCGATCGGCGGCAGCGTCGACGCTCCCGACATGCTCGACGTCATGGCGCGCGCGCGAGAGCTCGACGCGTTCGCGAGCGCGCACGACGCGCAGCTCGCGGTGCATCTGCATGCGCGCGGCGCCGCCTGGAGCGTCGGCTACATCCACCAGCATGCGCGTCGGCACGGCTTCGTCCCCGGCGTCGTGCCCGGCCGTCTCGTCTACGCAGCGGAGGAGGAGGGCGCGCCGCCGGTGCTGACGCTCACCTTCGACGCGCAGGCGGCGCTCGCCGACGAGCCCGACCGCGCCGCCGTGCGCGACGTGACGCTCGCGTTCGACGTGCCGCAGACCGCGCCGGCGGGCGAGCCGTTCCAGGCCTGGCAGGCGGCAGCGCAGGCGCTCGCCGTCGGCATGGACGCCGAGGTCGTCGACGACGACGGCCGGCCGCTCAGCAGCGCCGGCTTCGCGTCGATCGGCGCCGAGCTCGGCCAGCTCTATGCGGCGCTCGAGGCGCGCGACCTCGCCGCCGGATCGCCTGCCGCGCGGCGTCTGTTCAGCTGAGGAGTCGTGATGAACCTGCTTCGTTCGCTCGGGATCGATCTGCCCGTCATCCAGGCGCCGATGGCGGGCGCGCAGGACAGCGCGCTGACGATCGCCGTCTGCAACGCCGGCGGCCTCGGCTCCTTGCCGGCGGCGATGCTCGGTGCCGACGCGCTGCGGCGCGAGATCGCCGCCGTGCGGGCGGCGACGGCACGGCCGTTCAATGTCAACTTCTCATGCCATCGCGTCGTTGCGCCCGATCCCGGCCGGGAGGCGGCATGGCGTCGCACGTTGGCGCCGTACTACCGCGAGCTCGGGCTCGATCCGGCGGCGATCCCCGACGCTCCCGTGCGCACGCCGTTCGACGACACCGCAGCGGCGATCGTCGAGGAGTTCCGCCCGCCGGTCGTGAGCTTTCACCTCGGCCTGCCCGACGCGCCGCTGCTCGCGCGCGTCCGCGCCACCGGTGCGACGATCCTCGCCAGCGCGACGACGGTCGCCGAGGCGCAATGGCTCGAGCGCGCCGGCATCGACGCGGTCGTGGTCCAGGGCCTCGAGGCAGGCGGCCATCGCAGCCACTTCCTGTCGGACGACCTGACGCTGCAGAGCGGTCTGTTCGCCCTCCTGCCCCAGGTCGTCGCCGCGGTCGGCATTCCCGTCGTCGCGAGCGGCGGCATCGCCGACGCCGCCGGAGTCGCAGGGGCGCGCGCGCTCGGCGCCTCCATCGTTCAGGTCGGCACCGCCTACCTCCTCTGCCCCGAAGCGACCACCCGCGCGGTGCACCGCGACGCGCTCGTCAGCGAGCAGGCGCTGCACACGGCGCTGACGCGGGTCTTCTCCGGCGGCCCGGCGCGCGGCATCGTCAACCGCCTGATGCGCGAGCTCGGCGACACGGCCGAGGTGCCGGAGTTCCCGTACGGGACGACGGCGATCGCGCCTTTGCGCGCCGCCGCCGAGGCGCGCGGCAGCTGCGAGTTCTCGCCGCTCTGGTGCGGCCAGAACGCGAGCGGCTGCAGGGCGCATCCGGCGGCCGAGGTGACGCGTGCGCTCGCCGGCGTCTGATCGCAAGAGCCCGCCGTCCGATCCTGCCGCGCGCGCGGCCGTGCTGCGCGAGCAGCTCGCGCAGCACGCGCACGCCTACTACGTCCTCGACGCGCCGGCGATCCCCGACGCCGAGTACGACGCGCTGTACCAGGAGCTGCAGGCGATCGAGGCGGCGCATCCCGAGCTCGTCACGCCCGAGTCGCCGACGCAGCGCGTCCTCGGCGCGGTGCTCGAAAGCCTGGTGCCGGTGCGTCACGCGGTGCCGATGCTCTCGATCAACACCGAGACCGACACCAGCGCTGCCGGCGCCGAAAAGTTCGACGCCCGCATCCGGCGCGCGCTCGGCCTCGGCGACGACGAGCCGCCGATCGCCTATTGCGCGGAGCTCAAGTTCGACGGGCTCGCGATCAACCTGCGCTACCAGGGCGGCGAGCTCGTCCAGGCGGCGACCCGCGGCGACGGCGAGACCGGCGAGGACGTGACGCACACCGTGCGAACGATCGCGTCCGTTCCCAAGCGACTGAAGGGGGTCGACGCCCGCGTCGTCGAGGTGCGCGGCGAGGTCTTCATGCGCCGCGACGACTTCGAGAAGATGAACGAGCGCCAGCGCAAGCTCATCGAACGCGGCGCGAAGAACGAGAAGGTCTTCGTCAACCCGCGCAACGCCGCGGCCGGCATCGTTCGCCAGCTCGACGCGCGCAACGCGGCGAAGCGACCGCTGAGCTTCTTCGCCTACGGCCTCGGCGAGGTCGACGGCTGGGCGCTCCCGCCGACCCAGACCGGCCTGCTCGCCGCCTTCGAGAAGATCGGGCTGCCGGCGAGCCCGCGGCATGCGCGCGTGCTCGGCGCGCAGGGCCTGATCGAGTTCCACGCGTCGGTCGCCGCGGCGCGCGACGCGCTGCCGTACGACATCGACGGCGTCGTCTACAAGGTCGACGACCGCGCTTTGCAGGACAAGCTCGGCTTCAAGACGCGCGAGCCGCGCTGGGCGGTCGCGCAGAAGTATCCGGCGCAGGAGAAGACGACGCTGCTGAAGGCGATCGAGGTCCAGGTCGGCCGCACCGGCAAGCTCACCCCGGTCGCCAAGCTCGAGCCGGTCTTCGTCGGCGGGACGACGGTCTCGAACGCGACGCTGCACAACCTGTTCGAGGTCCGCCGCAAGGGCGTTCGCGTCGGCGACGACGTCGTCGTCCGGCGCGCCGGCGACGTCATCCCCGAGATCGTGGCCCGGCTGCCGAAGAAGCGGCGGCGCTACGTCGCCAACTTCCGCATGCCGCGCACGTGCCCGGTGTGCGGCAGCAAGGTCGCGCGGGAGAAGGGCAGCGTCGACCACCGCTGCAGCGGCGGTCTCTTCTGCGGCGCCCAGCGCAAGTTCGCGATCCTGCACTTCGCGAGCCGGCGGGCGCTCGACATCGAGGGGCTGGGCGAGAAGATCGTCGACCAGCTCGTCGACACCGGTCTCGTCCGCTCGCTGCCCGACGTCTACGCGCTCACGCAGGAGAAGGTCGAGGCGCTCGAGCGCATGGCCGAGAAGAGCGCCGCGAATCTGATCGCCAACATCGAGGCGAGCAGGAAGACGACGCTGGCGCGCTTTCTCTACGGTCTCGGCATCCGCCACGTCGGCGAGACGACGGCGAAGGACCTGGCGCGCCACTTCGGCAACCTCGAGCGCCTGCGCCGTGCCAGCGTCGCGCAGCTGCTCGAGGTGCCCGACGTCGGGCCGATCGTCGCCGAGAGCATCCACGCGTTCTTCGCCGAGCCGCACAACCAGCAGGTGATCGACGGCCTGCTGAAGGCCGGCTTCGAGTGGCCCGAGAGCGAAGGCGCTCTTGCGGCGGCGGCGCCGCCGCCGCTCGCCGGCAAGACCTTCGTCCTCACCGGCACGTTGCCGACGCTCGCGCGCGAGGACGCGAAGGAGCTGATCGAGTCGCTCGGCGGCAAGGTCGCCGGCTCGGTGTCGAAGAAGACCGACTGGGTCGTCGCCGGCAGCGAGGCGGGCTCGAAGCTCGACAAAGCGCAGGCGCTCGGCGTCGCCCTCCTCGACGAGGCAGGGCTGCTCGCGCTCGTTCGCGGCGACGGCAGGTGAGCGACGACCACTGGCTCGTTCGCGCGCGCGCTGCCGCCGCCGCGCCGCCGCGCGGGCCGCGCGAGCCGCTGCATCTCGACGTCGACGGGCGCGCCGTGATCGTCGGCTCGATCGAGCCCGCGACGGCGAATCGGATCGTCGCCGCGAGGTTGCCTTTGCGCCGGGCTGGCGGAGCCTGGCAGGTCGACGCGCCGGCCGTGCCTTCGCTGGCCGCGATCGCGGCATGGCTGCGCGACGCGGGCCTCGCCGGCCGTTGGCGCGACGAGCCGCTCGCGGTGGTCGACAGCGAGGAGCGCGCGGTCGCGACGGTCGAGCGCAGCGTCGTCCGCGTCCTCGGCCTCGTGACCTACGCCGTCCACCTCGTCGGCTTCGCCACCGACGGCAAGCGCGTCTGGGTGCAGCAGCGCGCCTTCGACAAGGCGACCGACCCCGGACTCTGGGACACCCTGATGGGCGGGCAGGTCGGCGCCGGCGAGACGGTCGAGACCGCGCTCGTGCGCGAGACGGCCGAGGAGGCGGGGCTCGACGTCGCCGCCCTGCTCGACCTCGAGCAGGGCGAGCGATTGACGATCCGCCGCCCGGTCGCCGAGGGCTACATGGTCGAGCACCTCGACGTCTTTCGCGCACGACTGCCGGACGGCGTCGAGCCGTGCAACCGCGACGGCGAGGTCGAGCGCTTCGAGTGCCTCTGCGCGCGCGAGCTCGAGGCGCGGCTCGCGCGCGGCGACTTCACGCTCGAGGCGACCTTGATCCTGGCGCCGTTCGCGGCGCCGGGATAGGCATCACTTCATCGAGTGCAGCCCGAACATGTTGCCCTCGGTGTCGGTGACGAGCGAGATGAAGCCGTGCTCGCCGATCGACATCCTGGGCTTCTCGACCTTGCCGCCGCTCGTCGTGACGCGGCCTTCCTCGACCGCGCAGTCGTCGCACATGAAGTAGACGAGCGTGCTGTTGCCGCCCGAGGGAAAGCCCGGCATCTTGACCAGCGCGCCGGCAGCGCCCATGCTGCCCTGCGACATCGGGAACGCCAGCATCTCGAGCTCGGGGCGCATCCGTCACTGTGCCGTCGGCCGATGACGGATCGATGTCGGCGCAAGCCAGGATCGGGTCGACTCGGTCGGACCGATTGTCACGCCAGAAGGCCGACCCCGAGAGCGTCGCGGAGGGCGCCGAGCAACGCGTCGGGCGCCTCGGTCATGAGGGCATGCCCCGCCGCCAGGGTGACGACTGCTGCCTTCAGCGCCCGCGCGAGCTCGCCGGACCGGCTCGGCAGCGTCATCTGGTCGCGAGCGCCGAGGATCAAGGTCGCCGGGCAGGCGACCTTCGCCGCCGCCTCGATGCCGGCGCCGTAGCGGTCGCAGGCGCGAAAGTCGACGAGGAAGACGTTGCCTGCCTGCCCGCCGGCCTGGACGCGCCGCATGAGCGCGCGGTTGGCGCCGTGCAGCCACGTTCCCGGGCCGGGATACGAGGGCTTGCCCGCGATCGTCGAGTGGGAAAAGACGTTCACGCTGTCGATCGCCGCCAGCGGATCGCGCGCGGCACTGTCGAGCAACGCCGGCGCGACCGCCATCGGATACGCGGTGCCGACCATCACGAGGTGGCGCGCGCGCTCCGGCGCACGCGCGGCGGCCTCGAGTGCGATCAGCGAGCCCATGCTGTGGCCGACCAGCGATGCCGCTCCGACGCCGGCAGCGTCGAGCAGGCGGAGGAGCCAGTCGGCGATCGCCTCGACGCTTTCCAGCGGCGCGCCGCCGCTGCGGCCGTGACCGGGCAGGTCGACGGCAAGCACGGCGTGGCCGTGGTGCGCGAACCAGCGCGCCGCGAGCGTCCAGCCGCTGTGGTCGTGCAGAGCGCCGTGGACGAAGACGACGCACGGCAGCCCGGCGTCGAACGGCTTGCCCCCGGTGTATGCGTAGGCCTCGCGCGGGCCGGCCGCGCTCGCCACGGTCAGCTTCATCGCAGCGCTGCCGCGGCCTTCAGCGCGCGCTTGAGGTCTTCGATCAGGTCGTCCGCGTCTTCGAGGCCGATCGAGAGCCGGATCGTCCCCGGCCCGATGCCGGCGCGCGCGAGGGCGGCGTCGTCCATCCGGAAGTGCGTCGTCGACGCCGGGTGAATGACGAGCGAGCGGCAGTCGCCGACGTTGGCGAGGTGGGAAAAGATCCTCAGCGCCTCGATGAACGCGCGGCCCTGCTCGCGCGAGCCGCGCAGGTCGAAGCTGAACA
>Ga0307416_100001638_pt1 | contig 12342 bp, 12 predicted proteins | sample DK1Cmetagenome_2_FD_203821 | JGI IMG/M metagenome (GOLD analysis project Ga0307416, IMG submission 203821) | Maize rhizosphere microbial communities from greenhouse at UC Davis, California, United States - DK15-C-3 | ecosystem: Host-associated > Plants > Roots > Rhizosphere > Soil | place...
CGACGCGCTCGACACCGCTCGATCCGAGGCTGCCAGATCCGCCGCCGCTGTTGCCAATGCTCAAAATCCTGTTGCCAAAGTGTTGCCAAACGCCGATGTGGTCGACTTGGCCGCCTACAAGGCGAAAGGTAAAACCGCAGGTCAGGCGCCAAATTCGGCTGGCGCCCCCGGCGAGATTCGAACTCGCGCTCCCGCCTCCGGAGGGCGGTGCTCTATCCCCTGAGCTACGGGGGCCGATCAAGTGGACGTCCGGCCAGACCTAGGTAAGTGGCCGAAAGGCAATGTACCAGCGTCACCGCTAGCTCCAACTCAGCTCTTACGTCTGCGAAGTCGTCATCGTTCTATTCTCGACCCGTGCCGGGCGGTTGGTTGAGCGCGCGCGTCGCGCTAGCGGCCGTGCTGATAATGCTGTTCACGATCACCGGCTGCGTACAGCATGCCGCACCTGATCCGGCGGAGCAGCGGAGCACGCTACCGCCGTGGAATGCGCCGAGAGACGCCGTGTCGTACATCCAGGCAGCCGGATTGGAAGCAGAACCAGCCACCAACAATCAGAACTCCAGGGTTGTGAATCTCCGCATAACGGTCGATGATGCTCCGGTGGAGGTGCCGGCGTACGTCGGAATTGACCGAGTTCGGGCGTTGCAGGCTCCGGTACATACGCACGACACGTCTGGACAGGTATGGCTGGAGGGGCGCGGAACCAGCGATATCACCCTTGGCCAGTTCTTCACGCTCTGGGGCGTCCGCTTTGACGATCATTGCCTCGGCTCAGCCTGCGGAGCGTTGGAGGTCAAAGTCGATGGCGCTGTCGCCTCGGCTCCGCGTACGATCCGGCTAGCCAAGACCCATACGATAGAGATCGCCGCGACCTCCTAGCATCAGCCCGGCAAATTGCATGTCCGCGAGGTGGTAAAGCCGCGGGCATCAGAGCTTGTCTGGCACAGTTTCGCGATATGAGCCATACCCACGTCGCCGGCTCGATCCACGCCGACTCCAGCGTCCGCCCGCCGAGTTGGTTGCGCGTGCCGAGCGATGTTAATGCGCTGCTCCTAAGCCTGTGGAGCAGCGGCGTACGCAAGGACGAGAACGGGATCCTCACGGTGGCGGGGCTGAGCGTGACCGACATTGCTGACCAGGTCGGAACTCCGGCGTACGTGGTAGACGAAGTAGACCTGCGCGCCCGAGCCCGCGCTTTCGCCCAAGCCTTTGAAGGTTGGGACGTCTACTATGCGGCCAAGTCCTTTCTCTGTACGACTGTTGCCCGCTGGGTCAGCGAGGAAGGATTGGGCATCGATGTCTGCACCGGTGGTGAGCTGGCTGTGGTGCAGCGGGCGGGCATCGATCTGCGGCGGGTCGGACTGCATGGCAACAACAAGAGTGTGGAGGAGTTGCGCTACGCACTGAGCGCCGGGGTAGGCCGGATCATTCTCGATTCCTTCGATGAGATCCATCGTGTGAGCGCACTGGCTGAGAGTTTGCAGATCCGGCCGCGGGTCATGGTTCGGGCGACCACAGGAGTCGAGGCGCATACTCACGAATACATCGCGACGGCTCATGAAGATCAGAAGTTTGGTTTCTCCATTGCCGGCCGCAGCGCGATCGAAGCATTGATTGCCTGTCAGCAGGACCCGTCGCTGGACCTGATCGGCATCCATTCCCACATCGGCTCACAGATCTTCGACGCAGAAGGCTTTGAGGTGGCGGCACGCCGTACCCTTCGCCTGCAGGCCGATTTCACCGAGCAGACGGGCGTGGAGCTCGGCGAGCTCGACCTTGGCGGGGGCTTCGGGATTGCTTACACCAGTGCTGACACCCCATCCCCACCGACCGCCCTTGCAGCAGATCTTGGCGGAATCATCAGCAAGGAATGCTCAACTCTTGGCATCAAGGCTCCCCACCTGGCAATTGAGCCGGGACGGGCCATCAGCGGTCCCAGCACCTTTGCCCTCTATCGCGTCGGCACGGTCAAGAAGGTCCCATTGGATGGGGGCGCCAGCAGGCTCTACGTGGCTGTTGATGGGGGAATGAGCGACAACATCAGGACCGCCCTGTACGCCGCAGAGTACTCCGCCACACTCGCTTCCCGACTCTCCCAGGCTCCTCCCGTGCTGGCCAGAGTGGTCGGCAAGCACTGTGAAGGCGGCGACATCTTGGTGCGGGATGAGTTTCTGCCCGCTGATATCACACCTGGCGATTTGCTGGCCGTGCCAGCCTCCGGTGCCTACAGCCGCTCCATGGCAAGCAACTACAACCACGTTCCGCGACCACCCGTGGTGGCGGTGAGCGCTGGCGAGATCAAGACGCTGATCCGGCGGGAAACTATCGAGGATTTGCTGGCGCTGGATGCTGGCTCATAAAAATTTGGTTTCGCGGACCGAATGCCGATAGTGACAGAATGAGACGGCCACGATTCGGGGTCGTGGTGTCGTTGTGTAAATGAGGTTTCCGTGACTCTAACCAGTGTGCAGCCCACACAACTTCTGGACAGTTCAGTGCTGACACCACTCCGCGTTGCTCTGCTCGGCTGCGGAGTCGTCGGCTCGGAGGTAGCGCGCTTGATCACCGGGCAGGCCGAGGATCTCCGCGCGCGTATCGGCCGGCCACTAGAGCTGGTGGGCATTGCCGTGCGGCAGCACGAGCGTGAACGAATTGGCATCGACCCTTCGCTCGTCACAACTGACGGGGAGGCGCTGGTCAGCCGGGATGATGTTGACCTAGTGATTGAGGTCATAGGAGGGATCGAACCGGCGCGCTCATTGATCTTGACGGCGCTGCAGCATGGGGCATCGGTCGTCACGGCGAACAAGGCCTTGCTTGCCGCGGATGGCGCCACGCTCTTTGCAGCTGCCGAGCAAGCGGGCGTCGATCTATATTTCGAGGCTGCCGTCGCCGGCGCGATCCCGATCATCCGGCCACTACGTGAATCGCTCGTGGGTGACGAGATCACTTCGGTGATCGGAATCGTCAACGGCACCACGAACTACATCCTTGATCGGATGGACACCGGCGGCATCGGGTTTGAGGAGGCGCTGGCAGAGGCACAGCAGTCTGGCTACGCCGAGGCGGACCCCACAGCCGATGTCGAGGGCTTCGACGCCGCGGCCAAGGCCGCGATCTTGGCGAGCTTGGCCTTCCACACCCGGGTGACGGGTGCCGATGTATACCGTGAAGGCATAACTGAGGTCACCCCTGCTGACATTGCCTCAGCCCATGACATCGGCTGTGTGGTCAAACTGCTCGCGATCTGCCAGCTGTCGCCGCCGGCTGTTCCAGGCGGCAACGATCGAACGGTGTCGGTGCGCGTTCACCCCGCGATGATTCCGCGATCCCACCCGCTCGCGAGTGTCGGCGGTGCCTATAACGCGGTGTTCGTGGAGTCCAGGTCCGCCGGACGGCTGATGTTCTACGGCCCCGGCGCCGGCGGCTCGCCGACGGCAAGTGCGGTGCTAGGTGATCTTGTCACGGTTGCCCGGAATCGGTTGCGCGGTGCAGTCGGCCCTGGCGAGTCGAGCTACGCGGCGCGTCCGGTCACCAAGATCGGCAGCGTCATCACGCGTTACCACCTCTCGCTCGAGGTCGCTGACGTGGTGGGAGTCCTTGCCACGGTCGCCCACGTCTTCGCCGAGCACGGCGTGTCGATCGAGACGGTACGCCAAAACGGTCGCGGTGCCGATGCCCAGCTAGTGATCGTGACCCATCACGCGCAAGACGGTGCCCTGAGCGCTACGGTCCAATCGCTGCGGAGCCTCGACGTCGTGCGTGAAGTCACCAGCGTGATGCGAGTCGAGGGCGACTGACGTGATCCCGGAGTCACTCATCGGGGATCGAAACACTTCTCTCAAGCACCGCCCTCGCTACGGGGTGATTGCTCATTATCGTGACTGGTTGCCACTCTCCGACAGCGATCCGGTGATCACTCTCGGCGAGGGCGGAACGCCACTGGTCGCGGCCGAGAAGCTTTCCGAGATGCTGTCTTGCGAGGCGTGGATCAAGGTCGAGGGGACCAATCCAACTGGCTCGTTCAAGGATCGCGGTATGACCGTCGCACTTAGCGTTGCCGCTGGTCAAGGTGCCCAGGCAGTGGTGTGTGCCTCCACCGGAAACACTTCGGCGTCGGCGGCGGCGTACGCGGCACGGGCTGGGCTCTCCACGATCGTGCTGCTGCCGGCAGGACGCATCGCGACCGGCAAGCTGGCCCAGGCGATCGTGCACGGCGCCAAGGTCGTACAGGTTGCCGGCAACTTCGACGACTGCCTGGAATTGGCGCGCAAGCTCGCCCATGAATACCCCGTCGCGCTCGTCAACTCGATCAATCCCAACCGGATTGAGGGTCAGAAAACGGCCGCCTTCGAGGTGATCGACGAGTTGGGCGATGCGCCCGACGTGCACGTCATCCCAGTGGGAAACGCCGGGAATATCTCGGCGTACTGGCGTGGTTATAGACAGTACGCGTCGGCCGGCAAGGCAATGCGAACACCCCGAATGTGGGGGTTTCAGGCGGCTGGTGCGGCACCTCTAGTGCTTGGGCATCCGGTGCTGGAACCGGAGACGGTCGCCACAGCTATTCGTATCGGTAATCCTGCATCGGCCGAGCAGGCTCGAGCTGCCCGTGACGAATCTCGGGGACTCATCGAGGCGGTCAATGATCAGCAGATCCTTGACGCACAAGGCTTTCTGGCGCGTGAGGAAGGTATCTTCGTCGAGCCCGCCTCGGCCGCAGGGGTTGCCGGCCTGTTAGCCAAGCATCAGCGTGGTGAGATCGAGTCCGGCCTGCGGATCGTCATTACCGTCACTGGACATGGCCTGAAAGATGTCGATACCGCACTGTCGCGAGTCGGACCGATTCATGCCGATGTGGTGACGGCCGATCTCCTCGCCATTGCATCGGTCTGCGGGCTCGTGGACTAGGAGTGGAGATGAGGTTGACTCCTGGTCATTCGGTGACGGTTGAGGTTCCGGCGACCAGCGCCAACCTCGGACCGGGCTTTGACTGCTTCGGGATGGCGCTCGACTGGCGGGAGCGGGTGTACCTAGCGGTCATCGAGCACGGCTACCAGATCGAGGTCTCGGGCGAAGGCGCAGCGGAGCTACCGCGAGACGAAAGCCACCTGATCATTCGAGCGGCGCTTGTCGGGCTGGCGGATCTCGGTGCTGATGTGCCGGGTCTGTGGCTTGGCTGCCGCAACACGATTCCCCACCGTCGCGGTCTTGGGTCTTCGTCGGCAGCGATCGTTGCAGGTCTCCTTGCCTCCGCCGGACTAGCCGATGTCGCGGTGACACCGGACTGGTTGCTTGGACATGCCAATGCCATTGAGGGTCACCCCGACAATGTTGGGGCCGCGATCTACGGGGGCTTCGTACTTGCGTACGAAAGCCGCAGCGGCGTCATGGTCGCACAGGGCCGCGTCGACTCGTCGATCGGTGCAGCGCTGTTCATTCCCGAGACGTCATTGGCTACCGAGACTGCCCGCGGTCTGCTCCCCGACACAGTGCCTCACATCGACGCCGCCGCGAACTCTGGTCGAGCGGCTCTGCTGGTCCATGCCATGGCGTCCGATCCGAACCTACTGTACGACGCAAGCTACGACTGGCTGCATCAGAGATACCGGGAACCCGCGATGCCTCGTTCCTTCGAGCTTATGAAATCGCTTCGCGGCCAGGGGTTTGCGGCGATGATCAGCGGTGCTGGTCCGAGCGTGCTGGTGCTCGGGCGCCAAACAGATCTTACTGCGCTTCAAGATCAACATGTACCAGGATTCGCGGTTCGGCTTAGCGGCATAGGCGCAGGCGCGTCGATCACCGAGCGAAACGTCGCCCAGGATCGACGAGATCAGACTGTGCAATTGAGATTCGCACTATGACGGGCGGACCGCTTCGCCGACTGCAGGAGCTCGCGACCGGGGAGGTGAGGATGCTCGATCGTAGTGGCAGCGACGAAGGAGGCGAATTTGGCGGGCGGCCCGTCAGTGCCATCGAGATGGAAACTTCGGATGCAGGTGCTAGCCTTAGAGGGCCGACACGGTCAGAGCAGCTGCGGTGACCGGCTTCCCAACTAGCCAAGTCACAAAAACGCACGTCTGACCACGTAGCGCCTTAAAGGTCAGGTGCGACGCGGACGAAGCTTTACGGCATCTCCCGTCAGCCAATCTCGAGAACAGTCATCGCGATGCGCTGAGGACCTCAAGAAAGACCCGCTGGTCGGGGAGATCACCCCGTGCCATGGATGGGCACCGATGACGTGCCCGAACGGACAAGGAAACACATTGACAGAAATCGCCGAAGTGACGAGCGCTTCTCCGATCGAGGAAGGCGCCGGCGAACACGGTAAACAACTCACACATGATCGTCGCAAGGGCTCAGGGCTGGACTCTATGGTCCTCGCCGAGCTAAAGCAGCTGGCCAGTTCCCTAGGACTTAAAGGTATTGGCGCCATGCGCAAGGGCCAGTTGATCGAGGCTATCCGTGCCGCCCAGCGCGGTTCGGGCGCTACTGCCTCGCCTGAAGGCGCCGAGCAAGACAATGGTTATCGCGGTGGACAGGGCCAAGACAGCCCTCAAGAACGCCGCGACAGGGATGTCGCCGGTTCAGTTGAGAAACTGCAACAGGCGCCGCGCGAGGCCGTCGGCCAGCGCGAGGAGGCACACATGGTTGATCACCCCGCACAGCCGGAGCTCGTGACAGCGGCCACGAGGACGGATTCCGCCCCGGCCGATCGGCAAGCCCCGCCCAGCGGCAACGATCGGGATCAATCTCGCGAGCAGAGCGGGCCGTCGCACGACGGCAGCCAGGTTCGCGAGGACCCCGGCGCCTCGCAAGATCGCAGTGATCAAGCTCGAGAAGACGCGCGGACGCCGCATGAAGCCGGTGCCGGACAGCACGACGGCAACCGGCCTGACGAGCAAGCACGCTCCGATGAGCAGACCGGCGAGGTTCGCACTGGCGATGGCGAGCGAGGCGACGGTGCGCGCGAGGGCCGGCAGAACGACCGACGGGACCGCCGCAACCGTGACCAGCAGGCGCGCGACAGCCAACGCGACAACCAAGGTCGAGACAACTCCGGACGCGACTGGGAAGAAGATGGCGGAGGTCGCCGAGGTCGCCGGCGCCGCAGCCGTGATCGGCAAAATCGCCGCAACCGCGGTGGTGGCGGCAATCTGGAACGCTACGACTCAGAGCCGGTCCTCTCCGAGGACGATGTGCTCGTCCCCGCTCGCGGCATCTTGGACGTCCTGGACAATTACGCATTCGTTCGCACTAATGGCTATCTTCCGGGTCCCGATGATGCGTACGTCTCGTTGTCGATGGTCAAGAAGCTCGGCTTGCGGAAGGGCGATCTAGTCACTGGTGTGATCCGTACGCCGCGTGAGGGTGAGCGCAGAGAGAAGTTCAATCCGATGGTGAGGATCGACACTGTCAATGGTGGCGATCTGGAGTCATCCAAGCAGCGGCCGGACTTCGCAAAGCTGACTCCTCTCTATCCGCAAGAGCGGCTCAAGCTCGAGACCACACCGACTCAGATGACGGGCCGGATCATCGACTTGATGTCTCCGATCGGTAAAGGCCAGCGGGCGCTGATCGTTTCCCCTTCCAAGGCCGGCAAGACCTTGATCATGCAGGCCATCGCCAATGCAGTCGCCACTAATAACCCTGAGGTGAAGCTGATGGTGGTGTTGGTGGACGAACGGCCTGAGGAAGTCACTGATTTCCAACGCCAGGCCAAGGGTGAGGTGATCTCATCGACGTTCGACCGACCGGCCGAGGATCACACCACCGTCGCCGAGCTGGCGATTGAGCGGGCGAAGCGCCTCGTTGAGATGGGGCATGATGTCGTGATCTTGCTCGACGGCATCACCAGACTTAGCCGGGCTTACAACCTCGCGGCACCGGCCTCCGGACGGATTCTGTCGGGCGGTGTGGACTCCGCTGCACTGTATCCGCCGAAGAAGTTCCTTGGCGCGGCACGCAACATCGAAGGTGGGGGATCCCTCACCATCATTGCGACCGCGCTCGTTGAGACCGGCTCGAAGATGGACGAAGTGATCTTCGAGGAGTTCAAGGGTACGGGCAACTCCGAGATCCGGCTGCGGCGGGAATTCGCCGAAAAGCGGATCTTCCCCGCGATCGATGTCGACGCCTCCAGCACGCGCCGTGAGGAGCTGCTGATGAGTCGCGAGGAGCTGGCCATCGTTTGGCGGCTGCGGCGAGTGCTGTCCGGCCTGGAAAGCCTGCAGGCTCTGGAGATGCTGCTCGACCGGCTACGTCGTACCCAGAGCAACGCTGAGTTCCTGATGGCGATTACCAAGAGCATGCCTGCGCAAGAATAGCCGGGACTAAAGGCAGGCATTTCACTGTTCATCATTTGGCGCCGCAGGGCAGCTGCGGCAGAATCACTCTTTGGTGCCGGTTCACGCCATGAACGCAGAACGTATGGCGACCCGGCGCACATGATGAGGAGACAACCATGAAGCCCGACATTCATCCTGCGTACGTGGAGACCCTGGTCACGTGCACCTGCGGCAACACCTTCACGACGCGTAGCACCGCACCGAACGGCGTGATCCACGCCGACGTGTGCTCCAACTGCCACCCGTTCTATACGGGCAAGCAGAAGATTCTCGACACCGGTGGTCGTGTGGCTCGCTTCGAGAAGCGGTACGCGGCCAAGCAGCCGGCGAAAAAGAAAACCAGCAAATAGCTTCACGGCCAGCGCCGGGAGGCAGGGAAATCGGCCCCTGCATCCCGGCGCTTGCCGCGTCTCGATAGCTGCTGGTAACTCAGAGAGGAGTGAGTCGAATGTTTGAATCGGCGGCTCCGATACGTGCTGAGTTCGGTGAGCTGGAAACAGCGCTCGCCGATCCGGCGGTTCATGCTGATCTTGCTCGGGCGCGGAAGGTGGGTCGGCGTTACGCCGAGTTGCTGCCCATCGTCAAGGCGTTGGATGAATATGACCGTCTCACCGATGATCTTGAGGCAGCCAAGGAGTTGTCGGAGGAGGATCCCTCGCTGGCCGAGGAGGCCGCTGAGCTCCAAACGCAGCTCAGTGTTGTAACCGAACGGTTGACGCGATTGCTAGCGCCTCGGGATCCCAACGACTCCGCAGATGCGCTGATGGAGATCAAGTCAGGTGAAGGCGGCGAGGAGTCAGCGCTGTTCGCGGCCGACCTGCTCAAGATGTACTCCCGTTATGCCGAGAACCGCGGTTGGAAGATCGAGGTTCTCGATGCCCAGGAAACTGATCTTGGTGGCTACAAATCCGTGACGGTTGCGATCAAGGCACCTGCCGCGGGCGAACCGGATGCCACGCCCTACGGGGTGCTGAAGTTCGAAGGCGGCGTACACCGGGTGCAGCGGGTGCCGATCACCGAATCCCAGGGACGGGTTCATACCTCGGCCGCTGGTGTCCTGGTCATGCCGGAAGTCGCCGAAGCTGAGATCGAGATCAATGAAGATGATCTCCGTATCGACGTTTACCGATCATCGGGTCCCGGCGGTCAGGGCGTCAATACGACCGATTCAGCTGTGCGGATCACGCACTTACCGAGCGGCATCGTCGTTTCCTGTCAGAATGAGCGCTCGCAACTCCAAAACCGTGAGCAGGCGATGCGCATGCTACGAGCCAGGCTGATCGCGGCCGCTGAGGAAGAAGCTGCCAACGCCGCTTCGGCGGCTCGACGCAGCCAGGTGCGAACTGTCGACCGGTCGGAGCGAATCCGCACCTACAACTTTCCCGAGAACCGCATCTCCGATCATCGAATCGGTTTCAAGTCCTACAACCTTGATCAGGTGTTGAACGGCGAGCTCGACGCGGTAATCAAGGCGCTGCAAGAAGCCGATACGCAGGAGCGACTGTCACAGGCAGGTGTGCCGAGCTCGTGAGCAAGCCTGTCCGGCCGCTATTACTTCGGGCTGCAAGCCGGCTCCGCGAGGTGGGCGTCCCATCGCCGGAGCAGGAAGCTCGCCAGCTGCTGGCGTACGCGGCAGGAATCGAGCTGGCTCGGCTGCCGCTTGTTGATGCCGTCGAGGACAAGCAGGCCAGCCACTTCGAGTCGTTGATCAATAAGCGAGCCTGTCGCATCCCGCTGCAACACTTGACCGGTCGGGCGCATTTTCGTTACCTGGAGCTGGAAGTAGGTCCGGGCGTTTTCGTGCCAAGGCCCGAGACCGAGATCATGACGGGGTGGGCGATCGAGGCATTACGTCCGATGGTCTATGCCGTGGCGCGAGGTGAGTCGAGACACTTGCCGGTGGTGGTTGAGCTCGGTACGGGATCCGGCGCGATCGCCAAAGCGATCGCCACTGAGCTGACTGGGACTCGAGTCCATGCGGTCGAGCTATCGGAGGACGCGGCGGCGTACGCAGCGCGGAACCTTGCCGACACCACTGTCGAACTTCACGTCCAGGACATGATTGGAGCCCTACCGGAACTCGATGGCACGGTCGATCTCGTGATCGCGAATCCGCCCTATATTCCGCTGGATGCCTTCGAGTCGGTGGTGCCAGAGGTTCGTGATCATGATCCGGTGCTTGCGCTGTTTTCCGGGCAGGACGGCCTGGATGCGATCAGAGTGGTGGTCGCCGAGGCCGCCAGGTTGCTGCGGCCCGCTGGCTTGCTGTGTGTAGAGCATGCTGATCTGCAGGGCGAGTCGGCACAGCAGATCGTCATACGGCATGGTGGCTTTGCCGGCGTACGCGATCATCGCGACCTCGCTGACCGACCTCGATTTGTCACAGCCATCCGCCGTATTTGATCGCGTAGCAAGCATGGATCGGATCGCGCGGCGCCGTGCTGAGGAGGAGCGACGGGACATGCTTTTCGTCCCGGAGCGACGACGAAGTAGGCGTCTAAAGAGCGCGATCCGCGCGGAGCGAGCGCAGCGAGCGAAGCAATCAATACGGATCGCGCGGCGCCGTGCTGAGGAGGAGCGACGGGACATGCTTTTCGTCCCGGAGCGACGACGAAGTAGGCGGCTTCCAAAGCGCGATCCGCGCGGAGCGAGCATAGCGAGCGAAGCAATCAATACGATTGACCGGTGACTACGACCGGCGAGCCCGACCCGCGGGAGGCTGCTGAAACCGAGGAGCTTCCGGTGAGCTATCGGCGGCTCGACTGCACCGTCGGTGATCCGTCGGATAACGCCGAGGCGACCGAGGCCGCACGGCAGGCCATTGAGGCTGGTGAATGCGTCGTGCTGCCCACCGACACCGTCTATGGCATCGGCGCCGATGCGTTCAGTGCTAAGGCTGTGCAGCGGCTGCTGGATGCCAAGCAGCGGGGCCGCGACATGCCGCCGCCGGTACTGATCGGCGAGCCAGCCTTGATCCGGGCACTTGCCGTGGACGTGCCCGAGAGTGCTAAGGATCTCGTGGAAAAACACTGGCCCGGCGCACTCACCGTGATTTGTCGTAGGCAGCCGAGCTTGCGCATGGATCTCGGCGACACTGAGGGCACGATCGCTCTCCGAGTGCCTGATCATGAACTTGCCCGCGAGATTCTGCGTCGCACCGGGCCGATGGCGGTGAGCAGCGCCAACATCAGCGGTAAGCCTGCGGCCCTGACCTGCGACGAGGCGATTGAGCAGCTCGGTGACTCGGTTGCGATCTACCTCGATGGGGGTCCGCTTCAAGACGCGGGCGGCGCGCCGTCGACCATCGTGGACTTCACACGAGATGAAACAGGTCAGGTGCTGCGCCGCGGTGCGATCAGCGTGGAGACGCTGCGTGAGACGGTGCCGAATCTTGTGGATCTGATGGAGGAATCTGATCTCACGGCGGAATCCGACGCTAGCGACAATGGGCCTCCGAACGGCTCAGCTTCGATCCGCGCCGCGGGAGGCTGAGTGCGCGAGTACCTGCTGGTCCTCTGCATTGCGGCCGCCGCGACGTATTTGCTGAGTGGCGTCTGTCGCCGGTTGGCGCTGCGGACCGGCGCGATGGCGCGAGTTCGCGACCGCGACGTTCACACGATCGAGATGCCGTACTTCGGTGGTATCGCCATGTTGGCTGGTGTCGCGGCTGCGATCTTGATCTCGTGGCAGCTGCCGTTCCTGGGCCGACTGGTCACCGTGCAGCAAGATTCGCGCGCGGTCCTGGTTGCCGCTGTGGTGATCTGCCTGGTGGGCGTGCTCGATGACGTTTTCGAGCTCCCACCGTTGACCAAGTTCGCCGGCCAGGTATTCGCCGCAGGCATCGCCGTCGCGCTGGGTGTGAAGATGCTGTGGATCCCCCTGCCCAACCAAATCGTGTCGCTCGACGGCACGACGTCCGTGGCGATTACGGTCTTCTTCATCGTGCTGTGCTCCAATGCCGTGAACTTCGTCGATGGGCTGGACGGATTGGCGA
>Ga0307416_100001639_pt1 | contig 12337 bp, 9 predicted proteins | sample DK1Cmetagenome_2_FD_203821 | JGI IMG/M metagenome (GOLD analysis project Ga0307416, IMG submission 203821) | Maize rhizosphere microbial communities from greenhouse at UC Davis, California, United States - DK15-C-3 | ecosystem: Host-associated > Plants > Roots > Rhizosphere > Soil | place: USA...
TGTCAGCCCCCTCTCCCTGCTTCGCTTCGCTTCGCTGTCCCTCTCCCGCTTGGGGATAGGGACTGATCTTATCCATCCACGCCCCGCAGGCGCCCTTCGCCAGTTCGCGCACCCGGCCGATATAGGCCTGGCGCTCGGCGACGGAGATGACACCCCTCGCCTGCAGCGTGTTGAACACGTGGCTCGCCTTGATGGCCTGCTCATAGGCGGCGATGGGGATGCCCGCCTTCAGGCTGTTCTCGCTCTCCCCGGCGGCCTGCTTGAACAGGTCGAACAGGCGATCGGTATCGGCGACCTCGAAGTTCCACTTCGACATCTCCCGCTCGTTTTCCAGGAAGACGTCGCCATAGGTCACGCCTTCATTGTTAAAGGCGAGATCGAACACATTGTCCTTGCCCTGAATGTACATCGCCAGCCGCTCGAGCCCGTAGGTCAGCTCGCCGGAGACCGGCTTGCAGTCGAAGCCGCCGACCTGCTGGAAGTAAGTGAACTGCGTCACTTCCATCCCGTCGCACCAGACTTCCCAGCCCAGCCCCCAGGCGCCCAGCGTCGGGCTTTCCCAATCGTCCTCGACGAAGCGGATGTCGTGCTTGAGCGGGTCGATCCCGATCGCGTCGAGCGACCCCAAGTAGAGCTCCTGCAGATTCTCCGGGCTCGGCTTCAGCATCACCTGATACTGGTAATAATGCCCCAGCCGGTTGGGATTCTCGCCATAACGGCCGTCAGTCGGGCGGCGGCACGGTTGGACATAGGCGCACTTCCACGGGTCCGGCCCGAGCGACCGGAGCACCGTCGCCGGGTGAAAGGTCCCCGCCCCCATTTCCATGTCATAGGGCTGCAGGATGACGCAGCCGCGCTCCGCCCAATAGCGGTGCAGGGTCAGGATCAGGTCCTGGAAACTTATTGTTAGGCCAGGCTGGGCCAAGAGTGAGAAATCCCGGTTCGAATTGGTTTCGGGGGCTTTGGCGCATCGCCGCGCGCGCGGCAAGTGGACGAAGCTGCCCGGGCTTCCTACGTTGGGACCGACCAGTTTTGGAGTGTCGACAAAGATGAGCATGTTCAAGCGCTTCGGCCGCCGCCTCGCCGCATTCGGCGCCATCGCCGCCACGGCCTGTGCCTCGGCCCCCGCGGCCGAGCCGAAATCTGCCAGCCCCGCCATGTGGAAGGTCGCCGATCACGACACCACCATCTACCTGTTCGGAACGATTCACCTCCTGCCTTCGGGCATGAAATGGCGCAGCGCGGCCTTCGACAAGGCTGCCAATGGATCGGACACGCTGGTGGTGGAAACCGACATAGACGAGGCCAATCCGACGGCTACCCTCGGTGAGTTGTTCAAGCTGGCCATTTCGCCCGGATTGCCCCCGCTTGCCGCGCGGGTGAAACCCGAAAGGCAGGCGGCGCTTGCGACCGCGATCGCCAAGTCCGGAATCCCGGCGGCGGCGCTCGACAAGATGGAAACCTGGGCCGCGGCATTCCTGCTGTTGGGCGTCCAGTTCAAGGATCTTGGGCTGGATCCCGGCTCAGGCGTGGAATCTATCCTGAAGAAGCAGTTCGTCGCTGGTGGAAAAACCATCGGCCAACTCGAATCCAATGCCGAGCAGCTCGGTTTCTTCGACAAGCTGTCCGAGCAGTCTCAGCGCGAATTCCTCGAAGGTGTGCTCGATGAGCCCGCTACGATGAAGCACCAGTTCCAGGGAATGCTGGATGCCTGGGCCCGTGGCGACGTCGCCGGCATAGCCAAGAGCTTCAACAGCGACATGGGCGAGGCGCCGGAGCTGATGGATGTCCTGATCGCCCGGCGCAACGCCAATTGGGCGCAGTGGGTGCGGGGTCGGCTCGACAAGCCCGGCACGGTGATGATGGCGGTCGGTGCCGGTCACCTCGCCGGCGACAATTCGGTGGTGAAGCTTCTCCAGGAACAGGGCCTGAAAGTCACGCGCGTCCAGTAACCGGCCCGTAGCGTCCCTCGCTTCGTCGCAAATAGGGTGAAATGCTCACTCTGCTAATTGACCATTAACCATTAATCCTCAATCATTTGACCCTCAACCGGCGGGGGGTCGCCAATGATGAAGCAAGGGTCGAAGGACGCTCGAAATGCGTCTATTGCGAAGTCCCTCTTTCGAGGGGCTGCTTCACTCGCCCTGCTGCTTGTCACTGTCACTGTCCCGGTCCAGGCCGCGATCGTTCCGGCCGGCCTGCCCGCGCCGTCCGTGGTTCGCGCGACACCGGCGCTGTGGGAAATCCGGGACGCCGATACGACCATCTATCTGTTCGGCACCTTCCATACGCTCGACGGCCGCACTGCCTGGTTCGACGACAAGGTGCGCCAGGCTTTCGACGACAGCGGCGAACTGGTCCTGGAAACCCTCGTCCCGGAAGACGTATCGAGCTTTCGCTCGACGGTGACGGCATCGGACGGCTCGGGCAAGTTGAAGCCCTTCATCGCCCAGACCCAGGCTGCCGTCGGTCACGGCCGGGCGCTGGGCATGTCGATCGATCATGGCGCCGACGCCGTTCTCCGCCGCGTGGCCGTCGATATGGGCAAGCCTGTCGGTGGGCTCGAGCGGTTCGAGGAACAGCTTGGAACGCTGGCCAGCATTCCCGCGGCATCGGCGGTGCCCGGGTTCAAATCCGTCCAGCCCGCGACGGTTTCGGTCACCGACCTCCTCAAGGCATGGAAAAGCGGTGACACGGGTGCATTCTCGACCATGCTCGCCGGGTTCGAGGCCAAGGCACCGGTCGCCTACCGGATCCTGATCGCCGACCGTAATGCCAAATGGGGCCAGTGGATCGCCAACCGGCTCGATCGCCCCGGAATCGTATTTGTCGCGGTCGGCTCGGGTCATCTCGCGGGCAAGGACAGCGTCCAGCAATGGCTCGCGGCGCGCGGCATCGCGACCAGCCGGATCAGTTAAGCCCTTCAACTTGCCAATTCTTGCCGCCGCCACTATAGGCGCGCGCTTGCCCACCCATGGTCATCCCTGGAGGCGTGGCGGGGCAGTTTACATGAAGGAAATGCGAAAATGAGCGAACAGCTAACGCTGCCCGCCGAAACGCGCGACCGGGCTGGCAAGGGAGCCTCCCGTGCACTGCGTCGTGAAGGCCGGGTCCCCGCCGTGGTTTACGGCGACAAGAAAGAACCGCTGTCGGTGCATGTCGAGGAAAAGCTCCTCACCAAGATGCTGTCGACCGGCCACTTCATGAATTCGGTCATCATGGTCGAGGTAGGCGGCAAGCCCAACCGGACGCTGCCGAAGGCCGTCGACTTCCATCCGGTCAGCAGCCGGCCGATCCACGTCGACTTCCTGCGCATCGGTGAGCACAGCAAGGTCAATGTCAACATCCCGGTCCGCTTCGACAATGAAGAGGATTCGCCGGGCCTGAAGCGCGGTGGCGTGCTCAACGTCGTCCAGCACGAGATCGAGCTGATCTGCGACGCCTCCGAGATTCCGGACGAGCTGCACATCGACCTGACCGGTCTCGACATCGGCGATTCGATCCACATCAGCCAGGTGACCCTGCCCAAGGGCGCCAAGGCCGCGATCGAAGACCGCGACTTCACCGTCGCCACCGTCGTCGCCCCGTCGGCGATGAAGGCCGAAGAGGAAGAGGCCGCGCCTGAGGGCGAAGTCCCGACCGTCGGTGAAGAAGGCGAAGAAGCCGAAGGCGGCGAAACGCCAGCCGAAGGCGGCGGCGAGGAAGCCTAAACTTCCTCAAAAGCGAAAAGAACAACGACGCCCATCCCGCTTGCGGGGTGGGCGTTTTTGTTTGAGACAGCCGCACGATGCAAATCTGGGCAGGCCTTGGAAATCCCGGCGCGCAATATGCGCTGCACCGGCACAATGTCGGGTTCATGGCGGTCGACGCCATCGCCGAAGTTCAAGGGTTCCGCCCCTGGCAGAAGAAATTTCGAAGCCTGGTCAGCGAAGGCCGCATCGGCCGGCACCGGATCGTCCTGCTCAAGCCCCAGACCTTTATGAACGACAGCGGCGACGCGGTTCAGCAGGCGCTCCACTTCTACAAGCTCGACGAAGAAGCGTTGACCGCCTTCCACGACGAACTCGACCTCGCCCCGTTCAAGGTAAAGGTTCGCACCGGCGGCGGATTGGCGGGACACAATGGTTTGCGGTCCATCAATGCCTCACTGGGCCCCGATTTTCGTCGTGTGCGCATCGGCATCGGTCATCCCGGCCCGGGCCAGAAGGAAAAAGTCACCCCCCACGTCCTCGGCAACTATGCCAAGAGCGAGATGGAGCTCTTGTCGGACATGCTGGGCGCCATCGCGGCGGAGGCGGAATGGCTCGCCGATGGTGACGAGGTCCGCTTCATGAGCGAAGTGGCGCGCAGGCTGGTATCATGAGGAAGCTTTTCGTCACCGGCCTCTATGAGGCGATGATCGAGGACGTAACATTGCTCGCTGAGCTGGCGCATTCGATCCGCTCGCTCGCGGAAGATGATGAGGCCGGCAAGCGCTGGAGCCGCGACAAGGGCTACAAGGGCTACACCAGTTATGTCTCACTCAACGACTTGCCGAGCCGTGACCCTGCATTCAACGATCTCAAGCGCGTTCTCAACCGCCACGCCGCGACATTTGCCAAGGATTTGGCGTGGGACGTCAAGCCGAAGCTGGACAGCCTTTGGGTCAACCTGCTGAGGCCCGGCGGCCATCACAGCGCTCACATCCATCCGCACTCGATCCTTTCGGGAACGCTTTATGTCGAAGTTCCGAAGGGCAGCGGACCAATCCGTTTCGAGGATCCTCGCCTGCCCATGATGATGGCGGCACCCGTCCGCCGGGAGGACGCGGTCGAGGAATTGCGTAGTTTCGTCAGCATCGAACCCGGCGCCGGACTACTGCTGATGTGGGAAAGCTGGGTTCGCCATGAGGTGCTGCCGGGCTCCGCCAAAGCAGACCGGCTCAGCATCAGCTTCAATTTTTCCTGAAGCGCGGCTAAGGGCGGCGCAACTCTTTCCCCACAGGACAACCAATGGGCTTTAAATGCGGCATCGTCGGCCTGCCGAACGTCGGCAAGTCGACCCTTTTCAACGCTTTGACCGAAACGCAGGCGGCGCAGGCGGCCAACTATCCCTTCTGCACGATCGAACCGAATGTCGGCCAGGTCGCGGTCCCCGACCCGCGCCTCGACAAGCTTGCCGCCATCGCCGGCTCGGCCAAGACCATCCCGACCCAGCTCGCCTTCGTCGACATCGCCGGTCTGGTGAAAGGCGCGTCGAAGGGCGAAGGGCTCGGCAACCAGTTCCTCGGCAACATTCGCGAGGTGGATGCGATCGTCCACGTCCTGCGCTGCTTCGAGAATGACGACATCCAGCATGTCTCGAACCACGTCGATCCGGTCGCCGACGCGGAGGTGGTCGAGACCGAGTTGCTGCTGAGCGATTTGGAAAGCCTCGAAAAGCGCGTGCCCAACCTCGTCAAGCGCGGCCAGCAGGGCGACAAGGAATCGAAGATCGCGGCGAGCGTGCTCGGTCAGGCGCTCGACCTGCTGCGCGAAGGCAAGCCCGCCCGTCTCACCAAGCCCAAGGACGAAGAAGAGGCGCGCCTTTTCTCGCAAGCGCAGCTGATCACCGCCAAGCCCGTGCTCTACGTCTGCAACGTCAACGAAGATGATGCCGCCAACGGCAATGAGCAGTCGGCGCGAGTGTTCGAAAAGGCCAAGGCGGAAGGTGCGAACGCCGTGGTCGTCTCTGCCGCGATCGAGGCGGACCTTGTGACGATGGACATGGACGAGCGGCTCGCTTTCCTTGAAGAGATGGGCCTGCACGAAACCGGCCTGGCCCGGGTTATCCGCTCAGGTTACGACCTGCTCCACCTCATCACCTTCTTCACCGTCGGTCCGAAGGAAGCGCGCGCCTGGACGGTCGAAAAGGGATCGAAAGCGCCGCAAGCCGCCGGCGAAATCCACACCGATTTCGAACGCGGCTTCATCCGCGCCGAGACCATCGCCTACGACGACTATATCGCGCTCAACGGCGAGGCCGGGGCGCGCGACGCCGGCAAGCTGCGCCAGGAAGGCAAGGACTATGTCGTGAAGGACGGCGATGTCCTGCACTTCAAGTTCAATGTCTGAGCCGCGGAGCCGCGCCGTCACGGAGTAAATCCGTGACGGCGATCCTGTCCGCCTAACGGCGGCAGGTCGGCCGACGTTTAGCGGCTCTTCGCGCTGGTCAGGCGGCGCTTTCGCGCCGGCTTCGCTACGCTCGGCGCCTCACTGCTTGTTCGGATCGGGATAGTCGAACGGGTTGGTGTCCACCGGCTTCTGCGGGATCGGCATGGTCGGCAGCACCTCGCTGCTGTTCGCCGCAGCTAGCAGCATGCCCGCCATCACCACCGCCGCCTGCCGCATGTCGTCGGCGCGCATATGGTCCAGCGTATCGACGCTCGAATGGTGAACGCGGCTGCCATAATCCAATGGGTCCTGGATGAACTGATAGCCCTGGATTCCGACTGCCTGCATGAAGACATGGTCCGTGCCGCCGGTCTTGCCGATCACGACCCGGTCCGCGCCGAGATCGTTGTAGGGCGCCAGCCATTCCTTCAAGATCGGCACCGCCGTGGCATTATGCTCCGCGTAGATGCCGCGGAACTTGCCCGAGCCGTTGTCCATGTTGAAATAGGCCTTCATCTCGCCATAGCCGGGCTTGCGCGTGATCGGATAGGCTTCGCTCCAGGCGTAATAAGCCTCGATCCCTCGGGCGTTCGGATCGACCGGTCGGCTGACGAAATGCTGCTCGATATAGGCGCGGCTGCCCAGCAGGCCCTGCTCCTCGCCTTCCCACAGCGCGAAGCGGATGGTGCGCTTCGGACGGGCGCCGATTGCCTTCAGGATACGCGCCGCCTCGATCACGACCGCGCTTCCGGCGCCATTGTCCGACGCCCCGTCGCCAGCGACCCAGCTGTCGAAATGTGCACCGGCCATGACATAGCCGCCCTTGGGATCGGTCCCGGGGATATCGGCAATGACATTGTTGGCATTGCCGTCGCCATCGATGAAGCGGACATTGCTGGTCAGTTCGACAGTCGGCGCCGGATCGGTCTTCGCCAGCCGCGCGAGCCGGCGATAATCCTCCGCCGCGACTTCCAGCACGGGGAGGCTCAGCGTCTCGCCGATCCCGTAATTATAGCCTTCGCCATGGACCAGCAGCCCGTCGCGATAGCTTTTCTTGATCCAGGCGACCGCGCCCTCCGACTTCAAGAACGCGTCCAGTTCCTTGGGGAAATCGCGCCGCTGCTTGCGCATGTTGATGGCGTCCGGGTCGTAATCGGGCAGGTCGTAGACATCGTCTTCCTTGAAGTCGGCATCCGCCAGCCGCTTGAACGCAGCCTCCTTGGGCTCGCCGCTTTCGGTGTCGGGAAGCGTGACCATGACGATCTTGCCGGCGAGCTTGCCCTTCCAGGCGGCGAAATGCTCGCGCTTGGACATCGGCGCGACGATCACCTCGGCCCGGATCGTGCCGTCGGTGGGCGGCGACCAGGCCATCGGAATGGCGGTCATCTCTATCCGGCGCGGAGTGACCATGATGGCCGAGGACGAAACAATCTCCCAACCGCGTCCGAAGGCGAAGGGCTCGCGGTGGATGTTGCCGAGGCCGTAGCTGCGGAATTTCGCCATCGCCCAATCTTCGGCGCGCGTCAGGTTCGGCGATGCAGTCAAGCGCGGCCCGATGCCATCCATCAGCTCGGACGCGGTCAGCATGACCTGGCTGCGGTTCAGCCCTTCATCGATGATCCGTGCCGGCTCCGACTGGGCCGCGGCGGACGTGGCCGCAAATAGCATGAGGCTGGCGGCGGCCAGCAAACGGGTCTTCGAAATCATGACATCCCCCCAAAAGGCAGGCGGCGACGCTGCACCAGCCCGACGGCCATCGCAAACCCCCGTTCGACGAACGGCTGAAATAGGCTACGGGCTTGGCGGCGGGCAGCTTTTGCCCCACCAAGCCAGCATGAGCACCACCGCCGCAACATCGGCCAGCAGTCCCTTGGCCGAAGGCTATCAGCTGCTTGATAGCCGCCCCGGGCAGTCCGCCGATCTTGCCCGCCAGGCGCTCTCGATTCGTCCCGATGCACCTCCCGCCCTTCGCCTGCTGGCGCTGAGCCTTCGCGCAGCGGGCCGGCCGGATGAGGCGGCCGACATCGAGCAGCGGGCGCTCAAGGCCGCGACACGGGATGCGGCCTTGCTGCAGGCGGGCCATGCGCTCCTTGAAGACCGGCTTCACGAAGCCGAGCCGCTGTTGAAGGACAGGCTCCGGCGCGACCCTTACGACTATAGCGCGATGCGAATGCTGGCCGAGCTCGCGGCGCGCATCGGTCGCCTCCAGGATAGCGAGAACCTGCTTCGGCGCGCCCTTGACCTCGCGCCTTCCTTCCAGGCAGCCCGCTCCAACCTTGCGACCATCCTCTACAAGCAGAATCGCGCCGCGGAGGCGCTCGAGCAGCTTGACCGGCTTGCGGCCGAGGGCGAGGTGGCCGATGCCCACCGGAACCTTCGCGCGGCCGCGCTGGGTCGCGTCGGCGGCTATGAGGAAGCCATCGCCCTGTACCGCGACGTGCTGGGACGACATCCCGGTCAGCCCAAAATCTGGATGAGCCTCGCGCATCTGCTCAAGACAGTCGGCGAGCAGGACGAGGCAATCGCCGCCTACCGCCGCGCCATCGATCTCCAGCCAAATCTCGGCGAGGTCTGGTGGAGCCTCGCCAATTTGAAGACGGTCGATTTCGCCGACGCGGACATCGCCGCGATGGAGGCTGCGCTCGACGATGCGGCGGTCGGCGATGACGACCGGCTTCACCTCCATTTCGCGCTGGGCAAGGCGCACGAGGATCGGCGGGATGCTGACCAGGCCTGGCATCATTATGCCGACGGCAACGCCATCCGGGCCGCCCAGTTGGAGCATGAGCCGGGCCGCACCACCAAGCTGGTCGACCGTAACATTGCCCTGATGACCGCCGAATTCTTCGCGGAGCGGGAAGACCAGGGCTGCACGGCTCCCGATCCGATCTTCATTCTCGGGATGCCACGCGCCGGTTCGACTTTGCTCGAGCAAATCCTGGCGAGCCACAGCCGGGTCGAGGGCACGATGGAGCTGCCTGACATCATCGCCCTGGCCCGCCGGCTCTCGGATGGTGGGAACTATCCCGGTGCCCTCGGCGAATTGGACGCGGACGCGCTGAAGTCGCTGGGGCAGGAATATCTCGACCGGACGCGCATCCAGCGCAGCGAAAATGCGCCTTTCTTCATCGACAAGATGCCCAACAATTGGGTCCATGCGGGCTTTATCCGGCTGATCCTACCGAATGCGAAAATCATCGACGCGCGGCGGCACCCGCTCGATTGCGGCTTTTCCAATTTCAAGCAGCATTTCGCGCGCGGCCAGTCCTTCAGCTACGATCTGGCGCACATCGGACAATTTTATGCGGATTATGTGCGGATGATGGATCACCTCGACCGGGTGCAGCCGGGCAAGATCCACCGCGTCATCCATGAACGCCTCGTCGAGAATCCCGAAGGCGAGGTGCGGGCATTGCTCGCCTATTGTGGCTTGCCGTGGGAGGATGCCTGCCTCCGCTTCCATGAAACGAAACGGCCGGTCCGAACGGCCAGCAGCGAGCAGGTGCGCCAGCCGCTCAGCCGCGCCGGCTTCGACCGATGGAAGCCGTTCGAGCAGTGGCTCGATCCGCTGAAGGAAGCCCTCGGCCCTGCCCTCGCCCATTGGGATGATGCGCCACGGCCATAGGCGCCGTAAAATCGTAACCGTCGCGTGACGAAACCCGATTGACGGCCGCCGGAGCGCATCACAGTCTCATCCCCTATTCCAACTGGGGGAATATCGATGACCGTTAGCCGCTCCTTCGCCCGCCGCGCCTCCGGGCTCTTCCTTGCGTCCACCGCCTTCATCGGAACCGGCGCCTATGCCCAGGACACCGCCAGCCAAGAGCAACCAGCGGCGAGGCAGCGGGCGCCCGATGATGAAGAGGTTGTGGTCACCGCGACCAAGCGCGAAGAACGGCTGCAGGATGTGCCGATCGCGATCACCGCGATCACGACGAAGACGCTCGACGACCTGCAGGTCAACGATTTCGAGGACTACGCCCGCCTCGTCCCCTCCCTGTCGTCCAAGGCTGGCGGCGGCGGCGGCAGCGCGGACGGCCCGGGCACCAACAACGTCTATTTCCGCGGCGTCGCCAGCGGCGAGAATGCCAACCACAGCGCCTCCCTGCCCAGCGTCGGCACCTATCTGGACGAGCAGCCGATCACGACCATCCAGGGCGCGCTCGACATCCACATCTTCGACATTGCCCGGATCGAGGCGCTCGCCGGCCCGCAAGGCACGCTCTACGGTGCATCGAGCCAGGCCGGCACCATCCGCATCATCACCAACAAGCCCGACCTCAGCGGCACCTACGGCGAGGCGAACCTGGAGGTGAACAAGATCGCGCACGGCGACTGGGGCTATTCGGGTGAGGGTTTCGTCAACCTGCCGGTATCCAGCAACATCGCGGCGCGCGTCGTCGGCTGGTACCGCCGCGACGGCGGCTACATCGACAATATCCATGGGCAGCGGGAGATGACCGAGTTCGCGCCCAGCAAGTTTGGCGGTGCGCCGACCGGCAACACGCTCACCCTCGACAACGAAGAGTTCGTCGAAAAGAATTACAACGACGTCACCACCTACGGCGCGCGCGCCGCGCTCAAGATCGACCTCAACGAGAATTGGACGGTCACGCCGCAGATCGTCGGGCAGATGCAGAAAGCGGACGGCTCATTCGCCGAAGAGCGCGGCCTCGGCCATTACGAAACCATGCAGTTCAACCCCGAGAAGCTGAAGGACAAATGGTTCCAGGCAGCGCTTACCGTGGAAGGCAAGATTGGCAATTTCGACGTCACCTATGCCGGTTCCTATATGAAGCGGCGGGTCGATTCCGATCTCGACTATTCCGACTACGCCTACTTCTACAACGAATACAGCCACTACGGCCAATATTGGTACGACGACGCCGACAACCCGGTCGTCCCCAACCAGCTCATCCAGGCCATCGACCGGTACCGGAAGATGTCTCACGAGTTGCGCTTCGCCTCGCCGGCCGACAAGCGCCTCCGCATGGTGGCGGGCCTTTTCTACCAGCGCCAGCAGCATAATATCGAGCAGAACTACATCATCCCGGGCCTCGCGGAGGACCTGCAGGTTCCCGACACCGACAACGTGTGGTTCACCAAGCAGCTTCGCGTCGATCGCGACTATGCCGCGTTCGGCGAACTGTCGTTCGACATCACGCCGAAGCTGACGGCAACCGCCGGCGGGCGGTGGTACAAGTTCAACAATTCGCTGGTAGGCTTCTTCGGCTTTGGCGCGGGCTATGCGTTCGGGGGCAGCACCGGCATCACCCAATGCTTCGGGCCACCGGAAGTTTCAGGATCGCCCTGCACCAACCTCGACAAGCGCGTGAAGGACAGCGGCTTCGTCCACCGACTGAACCTGACCTACAAGCCAAACGAGGATCTGCTATTCTACGCCACCTGGTCGCGCGGCTTCCGGCCGGGCGGCGTCAACCGGCGCAGCACCTTCCCGCCGTACAAGGCCGACTTCCTGACCAACTATGAGGCCGGCGCGAAGTTCAGCTTCGGCCGCGGGGCACATTTCAATGTTGCGGGCTACATCGAGGATTGGAACGACATGCAGGTGTCGCTCCTCGGCGAGAACGGCCTCACCGTCGTTCGCAACGTGGGCAAGTCGCGCATCACCGGTCTGGAAGCCGACCTCCTGCTGCGGCCCATGGCCGGGATGACCTGGAGCACCGGGGTCTCGTACAACCATGGCGTGCTCAAGGAGGACTTCTGTTTCGACGAATTGGCGGTCGACTGCACGAGCGCCGGCTTGGTCGGCCTCAATCTCCTGGCCGAAAAGGGCGACAAGCTGCCGCTAACCGCACCTTGGAAGGGCAGCAGCCAGCTTCGTTACGAATGGGGCCTTCGACCCAATATGAAGGCCCATGTCCAGGGCGTCATCACCTATGAAGGAAAGCGAAGGCGCGACCTGCGTCCGGGGATCAACGAGATCTACGGCAACTTGAAGTCCTATACCGAGGTCGACCTGGGTGCCGGCATCGAAACTGGCCCCTGGTCCTTTGATCTTTATGTGAAGAACCTGTTCGACGTGCGCGGCCAATTGTCGAAGGGCATCCAATGCCGCGAGGAAATCTGCGGTGACCCGTTCGATACCACCCTGTTCGGCGGGAAAGTGTACACGGTTGTCAGCCGGCCGCGGACGATCGGCCTTCGCGTGGGACGCAAATTCTAGCAAGCCAATGACGGCAAAA
>Ga0307416_100001640_pt1 | contig 12336 bp, 11 predicted proteins | sample DK1Cmetagenome_2_FD_203821 | JGI IMG/M metagenome (GOLD analysis project Ga0307416, IMG submission 203821) | Maize rhizosphere microbial communities from greenhouse at UC Davis, California, United States - DK15-C-3 | ecosystem: Host-associated > Plants > Roots > Rhizosphere > Soil | place...
CCGCTGCAACCCCTCGTCGTCGTCGGTGATCACGGTGATCACCGCCGTCGACGGGTTGTCGGTCTCCCGGCCCACGTCGAAGCGGTCGATGGTGTAGTCCCCGCCGTACTCGCGGATGTCGTCCAGCACCCGGGACAGGATGCCGTGGTCCATCAGGTGGCCGGTGATCTCGACGGTTTCGCTCACACTCACGCGTGCACCCTAACGAAGACCGGCCCCGGGGGACCGGCAGGCGTGGTCAGAGCCGGGCGCCGTCGTCGGCCGGGTCGCGCGGACCCCGCGGCATCCGGCTCACCAGGTAGACGAACCCCCCGACGAACGCGCCCACCAGCAGGTAGCCGAGCCAGCCCGGCAGGTGCAGCCCGGTCACCACGGCGGTCAGCAGCACGACCGGCGTGCCGAACACACCGGTCCAGGCCAGCAGCCGGTCCGGGGCGACCCGCGGGAGCGGCGGGGGCGGCGGCGGGACGAACCGCTCCTCGCGGCCCGGCTCGGTGTCCGGCCCCGTGTCCGGCCCCGTGTCCGGCCCCGTGTCCGACCCGGTGTCCGGCTCGGTGTCCGGCGCGGTATGCGGCGGTTCCTCCGGGTCGATCGGGACGCGGTCGCCGTAGTGCTCGACGATCGAGCGCCACGCCTCGTCCTCGCTCTCGGGGTTCACGCGTCGAGAATAGTGCGGACCCCCTCGCGGCGGGCCCGCCCGGCCGTCGCCCCGCCCGGCGCCGGGGGCTACTCGAGCAGCCCGTCGCGCAGGGCCGCGGCGAGCGTCGGCGTCAGCGGCAGGCGCGGGATCAGCGTGGCCTGGAAGGCGTGGTAGGTGTCCGGCTTGCCGTTCCAGACCACGCCGCTCGGCCGGTTCTGCGGGTCCAGCTCGTGGCGCCAGGAGCCCAGGTCCTCGTCGATGAAGACCTCGGCGAGGTGGTCCCACCAGGTGGCGTACCACGCGGCGTACGACGGGTCCCCGGTCGCCGCGTGCAGGGCGGCCGCGGTGGCGGTCGCCTCGGCCGCGACCCAGTGCATCCGCTCGCGCACGACGGGTGAGCCCGCCCAGTCGACGGTGTAGACGAACCCGTCCGCGCCGTCGACGGACCAGCCCTCCCGCACGGACGCCTCGAAGAGGGCGGTGGCGTGCTCGAGCATCCAGTCGGGGCGCGCGTCCGCGGGCAGGGCGGCCCGCAGGTGGAGGGCCAGCCGGGCCCACTCCAGCCAGTGCCCGATCGTCGCGCCGTAGGGCCGGAACGGATGGGCCGGCGTGTCGCTGTTGTAGTCGAGGAGCGGGTTCCACTGCTCGTCGAAGTGCTCGGGCAGCCGCCAGTCGTGAGCCGGCCCCAGGTCGTGTACCACCCGGGTGAGGATCCGCATCGCCCGGTCCAGCAGGCTGCGGTCCCCGGTGGCGTCGGCCGCGGCGAGGAACGCCTCGACCGTGTGCATGTTGGCGTTGACGCCGCGGTAGGTGTCGAGCGTCGCGAACGTCTCGTCCCACTCCTCGACGACCATTCCGTGCTCGTCGTCCCAGAAGCGGCTGAGCAGCACGTCGAGCGCCTGACCGAGGAGCTCGTCGGCGCCCGGCCGCCCGGCGCACGTGGCGCTCGCGGCCGCGAGGACGACGAACGCGTGCGGATAGGCGCTCTTCTCCCGGCTGACCGGGCCGTCGGAGCCCACGGCCGCGTACCAGCCGCCGTGGGTGGGGTCCCGGAACCGCCCGGCCAGCGCCTCCAGGCCGTGGTCGGCCAGCGGCCCGCACCCCGGTCGCCCCATCAGGTGGCCGAGCGAGAACACGTGGGTCATCCGGCAGCTGATCCACAGCTCCACGGGGCGGTCGAGGGCGGGGCGCCCCGACGTGTCGAGCCAGGCGAACCCGCCGGAGGGGTGGCGTGAGCCCCGGCTGAACTCCAGCAGCCGGTCGCCCTCGGCCTCCAGCCAGCGGGCGTGGGCCGGCGTCGAGAGCCAGCCGCCCGGACGCCCCATCACGGCTCCAGGGTGGAGTAGCGGTCGCCGACGCGGAAGGTTGCCACGCCGAGCGTCGAGTCGCTCTGCCCGTAGTAGGCGAACCAGGTGCCCTCGAAGAACACCAGCCCCTCCACGAACGTCACGTTCGAGACCAGTCCGTGGGTGTCCTCGTAGGTCGAGGGCTCGAGCCACGGGCGGTTCATCTGGGCCAGGATCCTGCCCGGGTCCGCGGGGTCGAACAGGAGCTGGCCGCAGCTGTAGCGGACCGAGCCGTCCGGGTTCTTCACCGCGGCGTTGTGCAGCAGCAGGATCAGGCCGTTGCCGGTGACGATCGGCTGCGGGCCGACCTCGACGAGGAACTCGCCGAACGTGCCCGGCGCCGTGGGCACCATCACCGGCTCGTCGTTGGAGCATGGCTCCCAGTGGATGAGGTCGTCGGACCAGGCGTAGTAGATCGAGCCCTCGCCGAAGTACATCAGGTAGCGGCCGTGGATCGGCTCCCGCAGGATCCCGCCGGCCTTGCTCCAGGGCAGGTCCTGCCCGTTGCCCTGCGGCAGGAACGTGTTGAAGTCCGGGAACATCGGGCCGTGCTTGGTCCAGGTGTGGAGGTCGGTGGAGGTGGCCAGGCACAGCTGGGCGGACTTGCGGTCCCACCCGGTGTAGGTCAGGTAGTAGGTGCCGTCGACCTCGGTGACCCGCGGGTCCTCGGCCCCGAACTCCTCGTACGCCTCCGTCGGGGAGAGCACCGGGTCCGGGTGCCGCTCGAAGTGGAGGCCGTCGTCGCTGGTGGCCAGGCCGACGTGGGACACGAGGTCGTCGGCGTGCGCGCGGTAGAGCAGCACCACCTGGCCGTCCTTCACCAGCGCGGCGGGGTTGTAGACGTTCCCCGATTCCCAGCCGTCGCCCCGGGGACTGAGGATCGGGTTCTGGTCGTAGGGGCGGAACGGGCCGAGGGGGAACTCGGCGTGCGGCTTCGGGTCTGGGGACATGGCTCCTCGTTCGGGGTGGGGGAACGTGCGGCGTGCCGGCCGCCCGGCGCGCCGGGGCTAGCGTCGGACCAGGGCGAACCCCCCGGCGGGCACGATCAAACGCACGGTCCGGCCGGTGCCCACCGACGTCGCCACGAGGTGCCCGCGACCGTCGTACGTCGTCACCCGGGCGGGGCCCCTGCCGGGAACCCGGACGCCGGTGCGCTCGGCGGTCCGCGAGGCGCTGCGCAGCAGCGCGGTGCCACTGCCGTCGCCGCGCAGCACCAGCCGGGACACCAGCGGCTCCAGCATCACCGCGTCGAGGGCGGCCGGGTCACCGGCGGCGGTGGCGGTGGTCGCCGACAGGCGGGTCGCGGTCGCGGGCAGCGCGCGGCGGACGGTCACCGGCAGCAGGGCGCCGGGGGCGGGCGAGTCGCCTTGCGCGCCGATGCGCCCGGAGGCGACCCGGCCCAGGACCCGCTCTTCCGCGCGGAACGTGGTGACCGCGCGACTCCCGGGACGCAGGTCGACCACCGGCAGCACGAGCGAGCGCGGGTGCCGCGGCAGCGTCAGCGTCGTGGAGCCGCCGTCGCCGAGCTCGGCGTAGCCCGAGCCGCTGAACAGCGACTCGCCGGTCCACAGCTCGGCCGGCTGCGTCGCCGAGGCGTTGCCGGCCAGCGCGCCGTCCTCGGCCTCGACGGTGAGGGTGCCGCGCCGCTTGACGATGGCGGCGGTGCGCGCCAGCCGCGCGATCCGCGGGTGCGCGTCGAGCGCGAGCATCGAGAGCAGCCCGTGGATGGTCGACTCGGCGCCGGAGTTGGGGTTGATCTCACGCTCGGGCGAGATCCCGTCGAACGTCCTCCCGGTCCGGGGGTCGTACATCGGCCTCCCGGCGGGGTTGGCGCCGAAGTACCACGCGCCGACGATCCCGGCAAGCCGGCGGGCGGCGGGGCGCCCGGTCAGGCGGCCGGTGGCGATGAGCGACTGGAGCCGCGAGTCCGCTCCGTAGGCGATCTGCGAGGCGTCGCCCCGGGTGGGCAGGCGGCCGTTGTCAGGGCCACCGGACGTCAGCAGCCACGGATCGAACGTGAACGAGTCACGCACCGCCCCGCGGCCGAGGCGGGGTCGGGCCAGGACCCGGGACGCGCGAGCCAGGGCGGCCGGGGCCAGCCCTCCCCAGGCGTGCCAGACCGAGCGGGACAGCGCCCAGGGGCGAACGGCCCCCACGGGCCAGTGGCGGGCGTTGCCACCTCGGAGCTCCGCGATGCCCTCGCTCAGCCGCGACAGGGCCCGGCGGGAGGCGGCGGAGCCCCCGGCGGAGGCGTAGGCCGCGAGCCCGAGGACCGCCTCGGCCGACGCGTCGGCGCCGTCCGCGATCAGCCACGCCGGGGCGGGCCGGCCGTCGATGTCCAGGTGCTCGCCGTACCGGTCGAGGACCTGACGGTCCACGGCGCGGATCGCCAGCTCGAGCCGGCCGCGCAGGAACCGCGCGAACGCGGGGTCGCGCTCCCGGAAGGCCGCGTAGCCCTCGCCGAGCGCCCAGATCGTGCGCGCCAGCCAGTAGGACGCGTCGCTGTCGGACGGGTCGGGCAGCTCCGGCGGGTCGGCGCTGCGGTTCAGGGTGCCGTCGGGCTGCATCCACAGCACGACGTTGCCGGCGTTGGGACCGGAGGCGGTCTGCAGGTACGTGAGGCCGCGCAGCAGCTGGGAGGCCGAGCGGCGGCTGGTCCGCGAGCCGGTGGCCCTCCAGTGCCGGAGGTAGACGACCGCGGCGCGGCTCACGTCGTCGGCGTTGAAGGCGCCCTGGCCCCACGTGTTGGTCTCGGGGTCGTACTCACCGCCCCCGACGTGCTCGTAGGTGCCGTCGCCGTCGGGGTCCTCGGCATAGGTCCACAGCATGCCGACGGCGGGCCTCCTGGCGAGGTGGTACGTCGTGTGGCCGCGCTGGTCGGGCGGGCTCACCCGGACCGAGAGCCAGTCGAGGTGATCGAGGTTGGTGAGCGGGCGGGGAGCGGCGAGGGCGGTGGCCGCGGCCTGCCGGGCCGGCGTGCGGCCGGTGGCGGCCGTCGACGGCGGGGCCACGGCGACGGTCGTGACGGTGGCGAGGACGGTGGCGGCGAGCGTGGCGCTCCGCCGACGGGATCCGGGTGGGTGCTGCATGGGGTGCCTCTTCCGAGAGTAGGTGGGTCAGTGCACGGGGACTGGGAGGGGAGAGATCGGCTCGGCTCGTCCGTGCCGGGACGAGCGGGTGGCGGCGGTGGCCACCGCGACCGCGGCGGCGCCCTCGCGGACCCCGCTCTGGGGCCGGCCGCCGTCGGCGATCCGCGCGGCCAGGTCGGTGAGGGCGGCGCGCACGCTCTCGGCGTACGCCTCGGGCTTGGCGGCGTGACCGCCGAGCGTGAGCTCGATACGGGCGTGGTGCGGGACGTGGAGAGCGGCACCCCGCCCGTGGGCGCGGGCGGGCGCGGCGTCCCGCCGGGCGGTGGTGGAGATCGCGGCCGCGGGGCCGAGCCGGAAGCCGGGCACCTCGAACAGCTCGGCGACCCGGTCGGGCAGCCCCTCGGCGACGCGCAGGCCGGCGTCGTCGGTCCACGCGTCGACGACCGCGTGCACCGGGATCCAGCCCTCGACCCGGACCTCGGCGGGGCCGCAGTCCAGCCGCAGCAGCTGGCGTTCGCACCGGTGGGCGTGGGTGAAGGAGTGCGTGTGGGTGGCCAGGACGTCCTCGCCGTGGGACACCGTGGCCGACACGAGGTCCACCGGCCCGTCGGGGCGGTGTGCCCCGACGGCCACGACGGACGTGGGATCCGGGCCCACCAGCATGGCCGCCGCGTCGAAGAAGTGCACGCCGTGCTCGACGAAGATCCCGCCGCTCACGGCCTCGTCCCAGAACCAGTGGCCGGCGTCCAGGTCCTCGTCGCTGGCGTCGTTCTCGAAGCAGAAGCGCTGCGCCTGACCGATCAGGTCGCCGCGCAGCCGGGAGAGGGCGCGGAGCAGGGGGTTGTAGCGCAGCGAGGCGGCGGCCCGGGCGAGGAAGGCGGCGAAGCGTCCCGCCCCGACCAGCCCGAGGCCGACCACCGGTGGCGAGGTCATCCCTTGACACCCGACCCGAGGTCGGAGGCCGTGAAGTGCTTCTGGAACGCCACGAAGAGCGCCACCGCAGGCATGGCGAGCACCACGGCACCGGCCAGGATGGCGCCGAACGGGTTCGCGGCCCTTCCGGCCCCGGTGTTGATGTAGTTGGCCAGGGACACCGCCAGCGGCTGCAGGTCGGCGTCCTTCGTCACGAGGAACGGCCAGAGGAACTCGTTCCACGGCCCGATGAACGTGAGCAGCGACGCGGTGAGGAGCGCCGGGCGCGCCAGGGGCAGCGCGACCGACCACAGGATCCGAAGCTCGCTGGCCCCGTCGAGACGGGCGGCGGAGAAGAGCTCCTCGGGCAGGGCGAGGAAGAACTGCCGGAAGATGAACACCGCGGTGGAGTTGATGGCGAACGGGATGATCATCCCGAGGTAGGAGTCCGCGAGCCCGTAGCTGCGCACGATCAGCACGTAGATCGGGATGATCAACAGCTGGAACGGCACGATCTGGACCAGCAGCATCGCCGCGAACAGCGCGCCCTGGCCGCGGAAGTGCAGCCGCGCGAGGGCGTAGCCGGCCAGGACGCCGAAGACGACCGTGCCCAGCAGGACCCCGCCGGTGACGATGCCGGAGTTCACCAGGGACCCGAGCAGGTCGATCCGGGCGTTGATGGCCGCGTAGTTGTCCAGGGTGAACCCGCCCGTGGGGAAGGCCCCCGCCAGCGAGGTGTCGGGGTCCTTCTGCAGGGAGCCGATGACCATGTAGTAGAACGGGAAGAGGAACAGCAGGGCGCCCAGGAAGAGCGCTGTGCGTTGGAGCCAGCGGATCGCCATGTCAGTCCCTCTCCAGGAGCCGGCGGCTGGCCAGCGAGATGAGCAGCACGCCGAGGACGAGCAGGACGCCGATCGCCGCGGCGACGTCGGGGTTGCCCTGCTCGATGCCGCGCTGGTACATCACCAGCACGGGTGACGCGGAGGCGCCGTTCGGGCCGCCACCGCTGGTCAGCAGGTAGGGCTCGGTGAACAGGTTGGCACCGGTGATGGTGGCCACGATGACCACCAGCGTCGTGGCCGGACGGACGCCCGGCACGGTCACGTTGCGGAACGACGCGACCCGGCCGGCCCCGTCGACCTGCGCGGACTCGTAGAGCTCCTTCGGCACGTTCTGCAGGGCGGCGAGGTAGAGCAGGATGAAGAAGCCCATCTGCTTCCAGGTCACGAACAGCGCGATGACCGGCATCGCCAGCCTGCTGTTGATCAGCCACGACGGGTCGGGTGCCAGCGGACCCAGCAGCTGGTTGACCATCCCGTCGCGGTTGAAGAGGAACAGCCACACCGCCACGAGCGCCACGCCGGCGGTCACGTAGGGCACGTAGTAGGCCACGCGCAGGAACGTGCGTCCCCGGATCGCGGTGTTGAGGGCGGAGGCCAGCAGCAGCGCGAGCAGCACGGTCAGCGGCACGTTGATGAGGAGGAACTCGGTCACGTTGAGGAACGACCGTCGCACCTGCGGGTCGGACAGCACGGCGCGGTAGTTCTCCAGGCCGACGAACGGCCGTTCGACCTGGGCCCCGGGAGCCGCGAAGAAGTAGTCGTGGAAGCTGATCCACAACGCCAGCCCCAGGGGATAGGCGAAGATCGCCGCGAGGAACACGGCGTACGGCGCGGCGAACAGGATCCCCACCGGCTGGCGGCCCAGGAGGGCCCCCAGCCGGCCGTGCGGGGGATCAGCCGGCCCCGGTGTGGCGGTGCGACCCATCGTCGACCCGCCGCTCTCAGGACTGGCCGGCGAGCTCGTTGGCCTTCTCGGCCGCGGTCCCCAGCGCGCCGTCGACCGGGGTCTTGCCGAAGATCACCGCCGACGACCACTCGTCGCGGAACTCCTGCCAGATCTCGATCGAGTTCGGCACGTTCGGCACCTCGACGGTGCGGGCGGCCTGATCGGCGAAGAGGGTGTACTCGGGGTTCTGCTCGAAGTAGTCCGGGTAGGCACCCGGCAGGTCCTCGCGCAGCGGCATCTGCCCGGTCATCTCCAGCAGCTTGCCGTCCTCCTCCTCGCTGGTCGCGAACTTCAGCACCTCCCAGGCGGTCTGCTGGTTGTCGCAGGCCGAGTAGAGGCCGATGTTCTTGGCGTCCGAGAACGTGTAGGTCTCCTCCGGGCTCATGCCCGCCGAGGTCGGGACGGGGGAGACGCCCCAGTTCACCGCGTCGCCGTACACCGCGATCGCCCACGGTCCGACCGTCGCCATCGCGGCCTTGCCCTCGGCGAAGGAGTCGCCGTTGAACGTCTCCTTGGGCGAGAGGCCCTCGGCGTACATCGTGGACCACAGCTCCGCGACCTGCTGGCCGGCGTCGGAGTCGAACGTCGCCTGGTCGTCCTCGATCAGCTGCTGACCGCCGCTCTCGGCGGCGTACATCGGGTAGAAGTCGAACCAGGACTGGAAGAACTCGCTGGACGGCGCCGGCCAGATCGCCGCCTGGGCCGACCCGCTCTCGACCAGGGTCCGGCTGGTCTCGAGGAACTCGTCGTGGGTCGACAGCGGCGGGTTCTCGGGGTCGAGGCCGGCCTTCTCGAAGATGTCCTTGTTGTAGAAGATCATCACCGGGTTCGACTTCCACGGGATCTGGTAGTACTTCCCGTCGGGCGACTGGTACTGCTGGGCCACGTCGCCGCTGCGGGACTCGACGTACTCGGTCCCCCCGTCGAATCCGTCGAGGGCCACCAGCCCGCCCTGCTTCTGGAACTGGGGGACGGCCGCGGGCGAGGTGTTGAAGACCAGGCAGGGGGCGTTGCCGGCGGTGATCGCCGCGCCGATGACCTCCTCGGAGGTCTTGCCGGCGGGGATCTCCTGGGCGGAGACCTTCTCGTCGGGGTGGTCGGCGTTCCACGCCTCGACCATCTGCTTGCCCCAGGCGATCTCCTCGGGATTGTTCGACAGCCAGACCTTGATCGGGCCGGTGGACGACGCGGCGTCCCCGGAGCCCCCGGAGTCACCTCCGCAGCCGGCGGTGAGGCCCAGCGCCAGCACGGCGAGGGTTGCGGTGACGACCTTCGATCTCATGTGCTTCTCCTCTTCGGTTCTGCGGTCGAGACGGTCAGCTCGGTGGTGGTCCTGACGCCTGCCTGACCGGGGCAGGGCCGGTGGAGCCGCGGACCACGAGGGTGGGCGGCGCGAGGTCGATGGCGGTGGGGGGACGCTGGTCGACGAGCTCGAGCAGCCGGCGCGCGGCGGCACGACCCCATCCGATGACGTCGCTGGAGACGGTGGTGAGCGGCGGCTGGACGTGGGCGGCGAGCTCGGTGTCCTCGTAGCCGGTGATCGAGAGCTGCTCCGGGACCACGATGCCGCGGGCGGCCGCCACCGAGAGCCCGGCGATCGCCATCAGGTCGTTGGCGTAGACGATCGCGGTCGGCGGGACGTCGAGGTCGAGCAGGGCCCGGGTGGCGGCCGCTCCGGCCTCGGCGGAGAAGTCGCTGGGCACGCAGGGTCCCTCGGCCAGGCCGGCCCGGGCCAGGGCCGCCGCCCATGCCTCGCGACGGGACCGGCCGTGGACCATGTCCGAGGGGCCGGCCACGTGGGCGATCCGGGTGTGACCGAGCGCGAGGAGGTGCTCGACGGCGGCGGTGATCCCGGGCCTGTCGTCGACCCCCACCGCGGGCCAGGGGGCCTCGGGCAGGTCCGGTCCGACGATCACCGCGGGCAGCCCGAGCTCGGCGAGCAGGGCGGGGCGGGTGTCGTCGACGCACAGGTCGGTCACGAAGACGCCGTCCACCCGACCCTCGACGCTGAGCCGCCGGTAGCTCTGGTGCTCGGCGTCGTGCTCGGGGACCACCTGGAGGAGCAGCGCGTAGCCGTGGCGCGACAGCTCGCTCTCCACGCCCGCGATGAACGAGGGGAAGAACGGGTCCGCACGGAGTGTCTCCGGGGGCCGGGCCATCACCAGGCCGGCGGCGAGCGCCCGCGAGACGGACAGCGCGCGGGCCCGGTGGTTCGGGGTCCAGCCGAGCTCCCGCGCGGTGGCGAGGATCCGCTCGCGCGTGTCCGGCGCGAGGCCGGGCCGGTCGTTGAACGCCAGCGAGACCGCCCCCTTGGACACGCCGGCCGCCTGGGCGACGTCGGTGATCGTGGGCCGGGGCACCTCTTCACCTAAACCGGTTTAGTGGACCCTGTCAAGGGCCCCGTGCCGCGCCGCGGGGCGCGCAGGCGGGGCCGGAGCCGGACGGGGAGCGGGTCAGGAGGCAGCGGTGACCCGGGCGACGAAGTCCGCGGACTCCTGGAAGATCTGCGGCGCGTCGTTGTCGAGGGTGGCGACGTGGAAGCTCTGCTCGAGGCGGCGCTCGATGATCTCGCGCGAGGAGACCCGGCTGGTGATGAGCGGCTGGGTGAGCTCGTCGACGACGTGGTCGATGGTCGAGCGGAAGTACAGCAGGGGCGCCGTGACGCGGGGGAGGTCGGCGACCAGCAGCGGCCAGGCCCGGAACATCGAGTGGGCGGCCCGCAACGGGGTCCGGGTGTAGCCGTGCTCCTCGATCCCGGGCTTCTTGATGTCGTTGGTGATCCCGGGGAACGACGGCACGAGGTGCTTGAGCACCGGCAGCAGCTTCACGTCGAGCCGCTTCGTGGCGAGCGCGGGGTTCACCACCACGACGCCGGCGACCCGGTCGGGCTGGTCGGCGGCGAGGCGGAGCATCAGCGCGCCGCCCATCGAGAGGCCCGCGACGACGACGGCGTCGTTCTCTGCGCTGAGCTGGTGGAACACCCGCGACGCCTCGCCGTACCAGTCCTGCCACGCCGTCCGGTTCATGTCCTGCCAGGTCGTGCCGTGCCCTGGCAGCCGCGGCACCTCGACGGCGTACCCCCGCTCGGCGAGGAACTCGCCCCACGGCTTCATCGACGCCGGAGATCCCGTGAAGCCGTGGCTCAGCAGCACGCCGACCCGCCGGCCGCCGGTGAGCTCGGGCCGGGCGGCGACGGACAGGGGGGAGGCGAGGGGGTGGATCGTCATACGCGGATTGTGCCCGAAGGGATGGTGCGGCATGGGTGCTACGAGGGTCTAGGCTGCCGCCCAAGGGTCGGCCGGCCTGACGAAATCCTGGGGAGGTTCGTAGGTGTTCTACTGGTTCCTGAAGTGGGTGGCCATCGGTCCCGTCCTCCGGATCGTCTTCCGCCCGCACGTCGAGGGCGCCGAGCACATCCCCGACGAGGGACCGGCGATCCTCGCGAGCAACCACCTCTCCTACGCCGACTGGCTGTTCATGCCGCTCACGCTGCCGCGCCGGGTCACGTTCGTGGCCAAGGCGGAGTACTTCAACACCCCCGGCATCAAGGGCTGGTTCCAGAAGAAGTTCTTCTCCGGCGCCGGCCAGGTCCCCATCGACCGCTCCGGCGCCTCCGCCGCGGAGGGCGCCCTCTCGGCGGCCAAGCGGATCCTCGACGAGGGCGAGCTGTTCGGGATCTACCCCGAGGGCACGCGCTCCCATGACGGCAAGCTCTACCGCGGCAAGACCGGCGTTGCCCGGCTGGCGCTCGAGACCGGGGTCCCGGTGGTCCCGGTGGCCGTCGTCGGCACCGACGTGGTGGCGCCGCCCGGCAAGACGTTCGGCACGTTCACCCGGCCCGTCGTCCGCTTCGGGAAGCCGCTGGACTTCTCCCGCTACGAGGGCATGGAGAACGACCGCTACATCCTGCGCTCGATCACCGACGAGATCATGTACGAGATCATGCGGCTCTCCGGGCAGGAGTACGTCGACATGTACGCCAGCCGCGCCAAGGAGGAGTCCAAGCGGCTCGAGAAGGAGGCGGCCGACGCGGCCGCCGCGTCGAAGGCCGCAAGCGAGCAGAAGAAGGCGTCCTGAGCCGCACCCGGGTCGGACCGGGCCCGGCGGCCCTGGCCGTCGAGGACCGGCTGTTCCGGGCCCTGGCCGTGCTGCGGGTCGTCGTGCTCGTCAACGCCGTGGCGCTGAACCTCTACCGGGCCGACAACTTCGTCCGCCCCGCCGCGGGCGTCGGCTGCGTCGTCGTGATGGTCGGCTGGACCGCGGTCGCGATCTGGGCGTACACCGAGCCCCGGCGCCGCACGCCGGTCCTGCTGCTCGCGGACCTCGCCGTCGCCGCGGCACTGGTGCTGGTGTCGCCGCTGGTCAAGGGCGAGGGCATGCAGGCCACCGTGCCGGGGTTCTGGCTGATGGGGGCTCTGTTCGCCTGGGCGATCCGCTGGCGCTTGCCGGGCGGGCTCGTCGCGGCGGCGGTCCTCTCGGTGGCGGACCTGGTCGTGCGCAGCCACGTCACCCAGGCCAACTACGGCAACGTCTTCCTGATCATGATCGGCGGCCCGATCGT
>Ga0307416_100001641_pt1 | contig 12335 bp, 10 predicted proteins | sample DK1Cmetagenome_2_FD_203821 | JGI IMG/M metagenome (GOLD analysis project Ga0307416, IMG submission 203821) | Maize rhizosphere microbial communities from greenhouse at UC Davis, California, United States - DK15-C-3 | ecosystem: Host-associated > Plants > Roots > Rhizosphere > Soil | place...
TATATCATATCAGCGATAAGCAAAAAACAACTCCACCACTAAAACCAGCTACAGAAGAAAAAGGAAGAACGATTACTCCACCAGCTTTTAAGCCTTCAAATACACCACCTAAGAAATAAGTTATGAGTAAAAAAATAAGCAAATCTTTAAATGATTCATTGAAAGCAATTACAAAAATAAATATAGGTGATAAAATTACAGCTGGAAGAACCATTCAAACACCTTCAAGTACATTAAAACCAATAATAAAGCCAAAAGAGAAAAAATGAATTCTCCCGCTAGCACGAGCGTTCCGTTTGTAAAAGCAAAGTTTATCCTCTCCAGTTTGTCATTTCGACGTAAGGAGAAATCTTCGTATGCTGAGCACGCACTGTTGCGGAGTTACTTGGGAGGATTTCTCCTTACGTCGAAATGACAAGATTGTGTAAAAACTTTGCGACTTAGCGTCTTTGCGAGATTTTTAACGTTAGAACTTTCCCCTGCTCGCACCAGTAGGACAACAAAAATCCTATTATCAAATATAGCCCGTGGTTTCAACCACGGGTTCACAATGCGAGCAAGACAATATTACATTCCCGTGGTTGAAACCACGGGCTATATGTATACCGTTATGGAATAGCAAAAAAGACAATCATTCCCCAGCAACCTCCCCAACAAACCCCAAAAACTCCATTTCATCCATAGGAAACAAATGCAGAATTGTTTCCAAAATCAGACTTACATTAATAGTTGCACTTTTATCTTTTTTAGAAAAATTATGCATATCGTTATCAAGGGCTAGAACGCATAATTTTAGCAAATCGGTAATAAGACAACCAAGTTCTAAATAATTGACAACCTTAAATTGCGCGGTATAAGAATTGGCTTCATCGGTTGGTTTTAGCGTTGTAAAATACTTAGTGGTTAATTTTTGCAGTTTTTGTAGCTTTTCTGTTTGGTTCGTTTCCATAAGGCGTATAATTTTTAAATGGTTTACAATTTGACTTCTATAAGATTTATTATAAGAAAAATTGTACTTTTGTTTGATTCGGCGAAGAAAGAAATAGATTTTTATGTGTCCTATCAATTTTTTGTGTTTGCTACACGATTAAATATGTTTTTTACATCTCGCAGATTCTTACACTAAATCATTATCTTTGAATTATGAGCACACTAACAAAACCAAATCATATAGGACGAAAAATAAGCCGTATTCGTGAACTTCGTGATATGAAGCAGGAAGCTTTGGCGCAGGCTTTAGGAACAAATCAGCAGGCGATTTCTATTTTAGAAAATAGTGAAACGATTGATGAAGATAAGCTTATCGCAATTGCAAAAGCATTGGGTGTAACAGCAGAAGCAATTAAAAACTTTTCAGAAGAAGGCGTGATTAATTATTTTAATACTTTTAATGAATCCGGAAATAATACTTTTGGAGATTATAATTCTTGTACTTTCAATCCATTAGATAAATTAATGGAAACGATAGAAGAAAATAAAAAGCTTTACGAGCGTTTGCTTCAGGCAGAAAAAGATAAAAATGAATATTTGGAGAAATTGCTAAATCATAAATAGTAAATTTTAAATAAAAGAAAACCTCTCAGAAATGAGAGGTTTTTATAGATTTAAGTTTTAAACTTTCTTTTTTATTGTTGTTTTCGGTTTACGTTTTAATTTTTCGATAAGAGCATCGGCTTTTGCATTTTCACAAATAAAACGTAACGATTCTGCGTAGCGGTAATAATATACAGGTTCTAAATCTGTGGTAAGAGAAAAAAGTTTGGTGTACCATTCGGCTGCTTTTTCGAGTTCGCAATTCGAATACGATGAATTTCCTAGTTTTTGAAATAAGTCTACAGATTTGTAGCCTTTTGCAGCAACTTTTTCGTAGGTTTTTATAACGTCGACATAGGCATACTTTTCGCCGACCTTATCGGTTTTATAATAAGTTTCATTTTGCGCAGCTGCACGAAATGAAAATACGATTAACAATACTAAAAGAGCTAGTTTTTTCTGCATAGGTTTTTAGTTTTGGTTGTGGTATTTAATCGTATTCATTAATTGTTTTTGAAAATCTTTCACTGCAAGAAACAGTTATAAAAACAATTATAAACTTCACTAATTTATTTTTATTGTATGCTTGATGCAATTTTGGTTACAAATATATGGAAATCAGTAACATGAATGGATTTTAGACGACGTTTTGTAAATAAAAACTGTTGTATTGCATTTTAGAATCAATTGATTTTGAAAGTTTTGAATATATAAATTAGATTTTATCGAGAAATAAAACAAAAAAAGCAGCTCCTGGTACGAGCTGCTTTTCTAATTTTTTAGGGGCAAAAATTAACGACGGAAAGCTGGACTCTGATTTACAGATTGGTCTAACTTTACAGTCTTTACTTTTTTAGCAGCAACTTTAATTTCGTGTTTCTCAACTTTGTCGTTGGCTTTCACTTCAAGAACATACGTTCCAGCAGGAAAACTTTCTAAACTAATTGTTTTAGAAACTTCCAATTTGTCTGCTGCAGATTCTCCCGCATAAAGTAAGTTGTGATTCTCATCATAGATAGAGAAAGATGCATTTTCTACAGTGTCTAAAGTAAAGCTAACTACTTTTCCGTTTCCTGTTTTGATATTTAAAATGTAATCACCTTTTCCATCAATGGCATAGGTAAACACAGTCGCTAAAAAAAAGGCAGCAACTAAACCAGCTTTGGTAAATTTTGTCATGTTTTTTTTAAATTGTTAATTACTAAATGTGGAACGCGTAAAACTACAAATACAAATTTAATTTTTAGCAATAAAATGGCATTTTTAAATCCATAAGTTATTGAATTGTAATTATTTCTGCATTTTGTTTGAACTATGTACGTAATTACTGGGCTTGCGGATTGTTTTTTCTTAAATATTTTTTAGTCCTTAAAAATCAGTGGGTTGTAATTAATAAGAATAATTTTCAGAAAATGGTTTTGCTTTGCAATTTTGGATTTATTATAAAACAAAAAAACAGCTCCATAACCACCAAGAGCTGTTTCTTAAAACGTAATTTTTAATTTTTTTAACCTCAATTTATACCTTTTTGGGGCGTATAAATTCTTAGCGCGCAGCAACACTTGAATTTTTGGCAAAACCAGCTTTGTAAACTGAAGAAATTGCAGTTCTAGATAATGACGCAGTATCATCTATTGTAATTTCATATTTTGCTTTTTTCACATTGTCTTCTACTTCTAAGTAATAAGTTCCCTCAGGAAATTGCTCTAAACTGAAAGTTCTTAAAATTCCATCTTTTCCAGATGCAGTTTCAGAATAGATTAAAGTTCCGTCGTTGTCATAAATAGCTAAATTGGCTTTCTGTACTTTGTTAAGAGCGAAAGTGATCAGTTTCCCATTAGCTTTTAATACATGAAGATTAAATTCTCCATTTCCATCAATTGCGTAAGTGCTTATTCCTGTGAAAAGCAACGTTGCTACTAAACTCAATTTTGCAATCTTTTTCATGGTACTTAGGTTTTAAATTAATAGTTCTAATTCTCTGATGCTAAATTACTTATGTATTACATGAAAAAGCACAACTGTATTTTCTGATTTCTATGCTATATTCTCATTTACGAAACCGTTATAGGTTAAATCTTGAATTATTTTTAACGTTTTTGTTAATTCGGTTATTATTTTTTAATGTTTCGCTTGTTTTTAAGTTTACAATGGTTTAAGGATTTATTTACAAAAAACAATATGAATTTAACCGCAAAGAGTGCTAAGATTTAGCGCAAAGCACGCTAAGAATTATTACACGAGAAGTTTATAAAAACGAAAAGTTCGCAAAGCTTTGTGGAAAAACTTTGTGAACTTTGTGTTCCCGATAGCTATCGGGATTGTGTCTTTGCGGTAAAAATTCTTGTAGTAAAAAAAAACAGCTCAGTAACCACAAAGAGCTGTTTTTAAAACTTTTGAAAGTTTTTAAACTTACTAACTATCTAACCTCACTTTATACTTATGAAAAGCATAAACTTTTTTAGCGTGCTGCCACGCTTGTATTTTTAGCGAAACCTGCTTTATAAACCGAAGAAACTGCTTTTTGAGATAAAACAGAAGAATCGTCAGTTATTGTGATTTCGTATTTTGCTTTTTTTGCATCGTTTTCTACTTCTAAGAAGTAAGTTCCTTCTGGAAATTCTTCTAAGCTGAAAGTTCTTAAAATTCCATCTTTACCTGAAGCGGTTTCAGAATAAATTAGAGATCCGTCTTTGTCATAAATAGCTAAATAGGCTTTTTGTGTTTGGTTAAGACCAAAAGTGATCATTTTGCCATTAGCTTTAATAACGTGCAGGTTAAAATCTGCTGTTCCATCAATTGCATAAGTGCTTATTCCTGTGAAAAGCAACGCTGCTACTAAACTCAATCTAATAATCTTTTTCATGGTATTTAGTTTTTAAATTAATAGTTCTAATTCTCTGATGCTAAATTACTTCAGTTGTAAGTAAAAAAACAATACTATATTTGCCAATTTCGATGCTATATTCTCATTTACGAAACCGTTATATGTTAAAATTTGATTTATTTTTTACTGTTTTGGTTAATTTGGTTGTTATTTTTCAACGTTTTTGATGGTTTTTAATTTACAATATCATAACGGTTTCTTTAAAAAATGTAGGAAGTTTTGAAAGATGCTAAGGTTCTGAGATACTAAGAATCTAAGTTTTTTGGATGATGTGTTTAACTGCAAGGGCACAAAGATTTTTACTTAAGATTGTGAATACAAACGCAAAGTTCGCAAAGCTTTATCGAAAAAAACTTTGCGAACTTTGCGTTCCTGATAGCTATCGGGATTGTGTCTTTGCGGTAAAAAAAAACGGCTCAGTAACCACAAAGAGCCGTTTTTAAAACTTTTGAAAGTTTTTAACTTACTAACTATCTAACCTCACTTTTTATACTGTATTAGAGTATAAAGTTTTAAGTGCCGTGAAGAATTGCACTTAACGTTTATATTTTCTTAGTTAACAGAAACTGTTCCTTTTGAAGACAAAACAGAACTATTAGCGTTAACAGTAATATCGTATTTTACTTTTTTGAAGCTGTCAGCAACTTCTAAAATATATTTTCCTTCTGGAAACTGTTCTAAACTGAAAGTTCTTAAGATTCCGTCTTTACCAGAAGCGGTTTCAGTATAGATTAATTCACCATTATCATCATATATACTAATAACTGCTTTTTGTAATTGATTAATTCCAAAAGCAATTACCTTGCCATTTCCTTTTAATACATGAAGATTTAACGTTTCATTTCCATCAATTGCATAAGTACTCATTCCCGTTAGAAGTACTGCACATACTAAACTTAATTTCATAATCTTTTTCATATTCTATAGTATTAAATTTTTTTCGTTCATTTCTCTGAGGCAAAGTTATAGTAGCATGTGTGTTATTTTAACATCTATATTTTCCAATTTATATGCTATATTCTCATTTACGAAACCGTTATAGGTTAAAATTTGATTTAAATATTATGTTTTTGTTAATTTGATTGTTATTCTTCAAAGTTTTTCGAAAACTTAATACTTCTTAAAATTTCCATCTTTCTTACAATTTTTAACATATTGGTATAAAATCAGGTTTTAAATGGGATAAATAAAAAAAAAGTAGAGAAAAAAAATAAGACCTTAAAAAAATGCCGATTTTGATATAAATTTTTCAGTGTTAAGAACGTTATTTTAATGTAAAATTCGCATTTACGAAACCGTTGTAGGTTAAAATTTAAATTATTTTAGGTGATTTTGTTAAATTTGCTATTATTTTTTAAAGAAATTATCATGAAGACTATTGCCCCAGCTCTAGAAGTGATAACTAACTCATACGGAAGTTCTTTTACCTACACTAAACACGCCGAAAAGACCAATAGCAAAGCTCATTTATGGCACTATCATCCAGAAATTGAGTTGGTTTATATAAATGGCGGGGCTGGAAAAAGACAAATAGGAAGCCATGTTTCTTATTATACCAATGGTAGTTTACTTTTAATAGGAGCTAATTTACCGCATTGCGGTTTTACAAATGAGCAGACAGGAAATACAAATGAAACTGTTATTCATATAAAACCTGAATTTTTAGGAAGCGATTTTTTTGTTGCTCCCGAAATGAAAAAAGTTCAGAATATATTAAAACAAGCGAAAGGTGGAATCGCTTTTGGTGGTGAAACGAAAAAACGTATTGGAGAAAAAATTGAAATGATGGAAAATGAACCGCCATTTCAAAGATTAATGACTCTTTTGACTGTTTTAGACGAACTAGAATCAGCTGAAGAATATACCATTTTAAATGCTGACGGATTTACGATGGAACTTCAGACTCAGGATAATGATCGTATGAATGTGGTTTTCAACTTTGTGAAAGATCATTTTCAGGAATCTATTTCTATAGATGAGGTTTCGAGTTTGGTGAGTATGACTACGCCTTCTTTTTGTCGTTATTTCAAGAAAATTTCAAACAAAACATTTACTGAGTTTGTAAATGAATATCGTTTAGTGCATGCTTCAAAGCTTTTGGCAGAACAGCCTATGAGTATTAATGAGGTTTGTTACGAAAGCGGTTTTAATAATTTCAGCCACTTCAGCAAATCGTTTAAACAATATACCGGTAAAAGCGCCTCGCAATACCGTCACGAGCATAAGATAATAATTAGCTGATTTTTTTAGTTAAATTTTTTTAGCCACGAATTGCTTCGCCTGTTCGCTGTCGCTCGAGTCACGAATTTGATTTAATATTAGTTTGTGAATTCGTGGCTATCTTTTTTAAGTTTAAGTGAGGTCGGATTTTTCATATATTTTATTCTGAAAAAAGGTATATTTACAAACCCTAATCAGAAAAAAATATTAAAATGAAGAAATTTAAAATGCTATTGTCTGCATTTTTGCTTTGTCTTACCACCATGACATACGCTGCAAAAGTAGACACACTTCAAGTTGCCAGCACTGCAATGGGAAAAACCTATAAAGCAGCGGTAGTTTTGCCCAATTCTTATGCTAAAAGCAAAACCACTTTTCCAGTAATGTATCTGTTGCATGGCGCATACGGACATTTTAGCGACTGGCTAAAAAATACTCCAAACAAAAAACTGGTTCACAATCTTGCAGATCAATATAATATGATAATCGTAATGCCGGAAGGCGAGACGTTTAGTTTTTATATTGATAGTCCTGTAAATAAAGAAAGTCAGTTTGAGACTTTTATTACGCAGGAAGTAATTCAGAAAGTAGATAAAACGTACCGAACAATTGCCAATAAAGGCGGAAGAGTAATCACGGGGCTTTCAATGGGCGGTCATGGCGCTTTGTATTTATCAGCCAGACATCCCGATTTGTTTTGTGCAGCTGGAAGTATGAGCGGTGCCGTAGATATGAGTACAATGCTTAACAGAGATTCGTCTGCTCAAATTGTCAAATTAATGCAGCCTGTTTTTGGCGATAAAAGCGGAAATACTGAATTGTACGAGCAAAATTCTGTTTTAAGAATGGCTGATAAACTAAAAGCGAACAAGTTGCCACTAATAATAGATTGCGGTGTAGATGATTTTTTAATTGAACCCAATAGAGAGTTACACAGAAGATTAGTTTATAACAAAGTCGACCACGATTATACAGAACGTCCAGGAGCCCATACATGGGATTATTGGGAAAACTCGCTTCCGTATCATGCATTATTTTTTAGTAAAATATTGTTTAAAACTAAAACAAAGTAATTGCGAAATTCATATTTTTTAATCAGCATGCGTGTTATTGTGTTGTTTTGCTAATATGTTTTTTAGAAGATTGACAAAAAAGACCTTTTGTTTTTGAAAAATGAAAGGTCTTTTTTTTATTTGAAAAAGCGCTTCGTACTACTTTTCTTTCTTATTATGTTCCGTTCATCGATTATTTTTGAATGATATCGATTTTACTCGTTTTTAATTGAGAGCATATAGGTTATTAACTAATTTTAACAAATGTTTATCCCCCCTGATCGTCAATGTCAGATTAATTTCTGAGGGTCAAGTCTTTTTTATAAGAGTTTTAGATTTTGTGCTTCATAACTTTTGAAGATGGTTTATTATTTACATGTAATTGCCAAATCTGCAAACTATCTGGTTTTTTGCTAATGTAATGGTATTCTAAATACTATTATTATGAAAAAAACTATTCTTTATCACATCATGATTTTACATGAATTTTGTAAAATCTTTCGTTGTTCTTTTATCGATTTAATTTTCCCAAATTTTAATTTGACGAAAATTATTGTGCACAAAAAGTATCAATTTTATGTGATGGTACTTTTTATGCTATTTGCTATCCATCCTTCCTTGCATTCACAAGCTATATCTGGAGCGGCTGTACAGGCTAATTTTGGTATTGATGCTGACGTTTATGCAAACAAAGAGCAATTTTTAGTTCCCCCAACGGTTTCGGGCATCTATGATGACTGGTTTTTTAGCTCTGCTTTTGCAAATGGAACCGGTCAAAATGTTATAGATCAGACTAATGCGGCGGGACTGAAAACATCAATCCAAGCTAATAATAATTTTACATTCGAAAAAAGAATGTCGAAACCCAAAAATACCATGGTTGGTAATTTTTTGTGGATTGATGCTGTTTACGGGCGTGACGCAAATTCAACGCAAAGTAACAACGACTCTAATACTTTTTCTGGAAATTCCAACAAGAACGGTGATAACCCGACTACTTGGGCTTTAGGTTCAGGTAGTATCCCTCAAAAGGATGATATTGTTGATGTTTACGGCTATTTAAGGAGAGACTTATCTCCAGCCGCATTAGCAATTAATCCTAATGGAATTTTATGGGGCTATGGAGGAGCATCTAAAATTTCTTCTGATGGAAACTCACATTTTGATTTTGAATTTTTTAGAACAGAAGTTAGCTTCAACGGTAGTGCATTAGTTGGTACAGGTAGTCAAGCAGGACACACGGCATGGACTTTTGATGCTACAGGAAAAATACTTGTTCCTGGTGACGTACTTGTTGCTATCGATTTTGAAAATGGTGGTACAAAACCACTGGGTAGTGTAAGAGTCTGGATGTCTAGTGCCGATATTGCTAATTTTAACTCAAGACTTAACAGACCATTTGATCTTACGGGTGTTTTTGACCAAGGCAATGGTGCTCCTCCTTACGGATATGCCGAAATAAAAGCAAAAGGAGGAGGGATACTTACGAATGTTTTTGCAGTTGTTAATGTAACGGCTGCAACATTAGGTCCGCCTTGGGGAACTTTAGAAGGTTCGCAAGCCAATTTTCAAGATAATTATAAGGCTTTGCAGTTTACAGAGTTCGGACTTAATTTGACGGCGTTAGGCTTGGATAGCCGAAATGTTAACCAAAGTCCTTGTTCAAATTTATTAGGTAGTCTGATAGTAAAAACAAGATCGTCATCTTCATTTACTGCAGAATTAAAAGATTTTTCAGGACCTTATCTATTTGGAAATATTACAGATGTAGCCGTAGTGGGTAATGTTAGTAATCCATTAACCTGTAATAATCCGACAGCTACCTTAACAGCAACGCCAACTCCGCCAAATGCCACTATAAAATGGTACGGACCTTCACCTGATGGCATAGCCGATGGCCCTTTTATACCAGGAAATGCTCCTGTTGTATCGGTTAAGGGAGTTTATACGGTATATGCTTATACAAATTTAGAAGGCTGTTTTGCTAAAAAAACGGTCACAGTCCTTGAAAATAAAGAACCGCCAAATGTTAATGCGGGAGAAGATAAAGTTTTAACGTGTTTAATAACATCAATAAAATTATCTGGCTCATCAAGTACGCCTAATGCGACCTATTTATGGAGTACATTGGACGGAAACATTGTATCGGACGGTACAACGCTCACACCAACAATTGATAAGGCTGGAACTTATACCTTAACAGTCACCGATCCTATAAATGGATGTAAAAAAGCAGATGACGTAGTTGTGACAAGCACTCCGCCAACGCCTATTAATATAACTTGCCCTGAAGATAATATAAAAAGTTCTTGTTTTTATGCCGATCAAGCCGCGGTTAATACTGCTTTTGATGCTTTTAAACAAAGCTTTACAGCTTCGGGAGGTAATGGAACTTTAACAATTACAGGATTAGAGAATTTGACTCCTCCAGCTTTATGCGGAGGAACTGTAACCGTAAATTATAATGTTACTGATTCTTGCGGATTACAGAAATCATGTTCTGCGACTTTCACCATTACGGCTCCTGCGACGGTAAGCGCAGAAGCTCCGACCTCAGTGAATGCTTCGGCCTGCGCGTATGCAGACCAGGCAGCATTGGACGCAGCTTTCGAGACTTTCAAAGCGGGCTTTAGAGTAAGTGGCGGCTGTGATGCGAAAGGGGAAATCCAAGGCAGTCCCGTAGCGCCGAAACTTTGCGACGGCGGAACAGTGACAGTTACCTATAAAGTGACTGATAAATGCTATGAGACAAACATCAGCAGAGACTTCACCATTACTGCTCCTTCAGCAGTGGTTCCTGTATCTCCAGATCCGTTTAGCTCTTCTGCTTGCGCGTATGCCGATCAGGCAGCATTGGACGCAGCTTTCGAGACCTTCAAAGCAGGCTTTAGCGTAAGCGGCGGATGCGATGCTAAAGGGGAGATCCAAGGCAGTCCCGTAGCGCCGAATTTATGCGATGGCGGAACGGTTACAGTGACCTATAAAATAACTGATAAATGCTATGAGACAACCATCAGCAGAGACTTCACCATTACCGCTCCTTCAGCAGTGGTTCCTGTATCGCCAGATCCGTTTAGTGCTTCCGCTTGTGCTTATGCCGATCAGGCAGCATTGGACGCAGCTTTCGAAACCTTCAAATCAGGCTTTAGCGTAAGCGGCGGCTGCGATGCGAAAGGGGAGATCCAAGGCAGTCCGACAGCTCCGAAACTATGCGATGGCGGAACAGTGACAGTTACCTATAAAGTGACCGATAAATGCTATGAGACAACCATCAGCAGAGACTTCACCATTACCGCTCCTTCAGCAGTGGTTCCTGTATCGCCAGATCCGTTTAGCGCTTCCGCCTGTGCGTATGCCGATCAGGCAGCATTGGACGCAGCTTTCGAAACATTCAAACAAGGCTTTAGCGTAAGCGGCGGCTGCGATGCGAAAGGGGAAATCCAAGGCAGTCCGACAGCTCCGAAACTATGCGACGGAGGAACAGTGACGGTTTCCTATAAAGTGAGCGACAAATGCTATGAAGAAACCATCAGCAGAGACTTTACGATTACAGCTCCTTCAGCAGTGGTTCCTTTATCTCCAGATCCGTTTAATGCTTCCGCATGCGGGTATGCCGATCAGTCTGCATTGGACGCAGCTTTCGAAACCTTCAAATCAGGCTTTAGCGTAAGCGGCGGCTGCGATGCTAAAGGTGAGTTTGTGGGCAGTCCTATAGCGCCAAACTTATGTCAGGGCGGAACCACTAGTGTGAGTTACAAAATCACCGATAAATGCTATGAGACCACCATCAGCAGAGACTTCACCATTACTGCTCCTTCAGCAGTAGTTCCTGTGGCGCCAGATCCATTTAGCGCTTCCTCTTGTGCGTATGCCGATCAGGCCGCATTGGATGCTGCTTTTGAAATCTTCAAACAAGGCTTTAGTGTAAGTGGCGGCTGTGATGCGAAAGGTGAGTTTGTGGGCAGTCCGACAGCGCCAAAACTTTGCGACGGCGGAACAGTGACAGTTACCTATGAAGTGACCGATAAATGCTATGAGACAACCATCAGCAGAGACTTCACCATTACTGCTCCTTCAGCAGTGGTTCCTGTATCTCCAGATCCGTTTAGCTCTTCTGCTTGTGCGTATGCCGATCAGGCAGCATTGGACGCAGCTTTCGAGATATTCAAACAAGGCTTTAGCGTAAGCGGCGGCTGTGATGCGAAAGGTGAGTTTGTTGGCAGTCCAATAGCGCCAAACTTATGTCAGGGCGGAACCACTAGTGTAAGTTACAAAATCACAGATAAATGCTATGAGACAACCATCAGCAGAGACTTCACCATTACCGCTCCTTCAGCAGTGGTTCCTGTATCTCCAGATCCGTTTAGCGCTTCCGCTTGCGCTTATGCTGACCAAGCTGCTGTAAATGCTGCCTTTGAAATCTTCAAACAAGGCTTTAGCGTAAGTGGTGGTTGTGATGCCAAAGGTTCATTTGTAGGTAATCCGACAGCGCCAAACTTATGTCAGGGCGGAACTACCAGTGTAAGTTATATGATCACTGATAAATGTTATACAACTACAATCAGCAGAGACTTCACCATTACCGCTCCTTCAGCAGTGGTTCCTGTATCTCCAGATCCGTTTAGCTCTTCTGCTTGTGCGTA
>Ga0307416_100001642_pt1 | contig 12332 bp, 10 predicted proteins | sample DK1Cmetagenome_2_FD_203821 | JGI IMG/M metagenome (GOLD analysis project Ga0307416, IMG submission 203821) | Maize rhizosphere microbial communities from greenhouse at UC Davis, California, United States - DK15-C-3 | ecosystem: Host-associated > Plants > Roots > Rhizosphere > Soil | place...
CCGGCGGTGAACAACAGGGTGGTCGGATCACCGGTGACGCCGTTGCCGAAGCGCAGCGCCCACAGGCCCTCGATCTGGATCGGGCTGCCGTCCTCGTGGCGCAGGCGGCCACGGAACGCCCCCGTCCGGGGGTCGTAGGCGTTGATACGGCCGTCGCCGAAGTTGCCCACCAGCAGATCGCCGCTGAAGCGGCCGAACCCGGCGGCCGGGGCCAGGACCAGGCCCCAGGGGGCGTTGAGGTGGCCACGGCGGATCAGGCGGCGCAGCAGGTGGCCGCTGGTGCTGTAGACGTCGACAAAGCCGCGACCCGGACCGGCGACCTCGTCCTCACGGTCGGCGTCCTGCTTGGCGTAGGCGACATACAGCCGCCCGCCCAGTTCCTGGACATTGAACGGCGCGTAGCCGTGAGGGAGCTTGTGATCCTGGAACCTGCCCGGAACATGGACCCGGCCGAAGCCCTGGTCGAAGACGTCGATGCGTCCGCGGTGGAAGTCGGCCCCGTACAGGAACGTGCCGGCCGCGGTGGTGGCGATCGCCAGGCCCTTGTAGATGGCGTGGCGCCCACGGGCGCCGACCTGCGCCTGGGTCGAGGGCGGGGGCGGGGGCACCCCGGGGTTCCAGCCGGTGACCAGCCCGGCCTCGGAGTCGAACAGGAACAGCGCCGGCCCGCTGGCGTCGCCGTCGCGGACCTCGAACCCTGGTGTCGGGTTGAACACCTGCCCGGTCGGGGCGCCGCCCGGGATGCTCACCACAAGCGGGGCCTTCTGGATGGGGCTGCCGTTGACGAAGCCGGGATAGATGGTGGCCTTGTCGGTGCCGTTGTCGGCCACCCAGACCGGGGTGGTCGGGCCGGCGGCCAGCCCCCAGGGGTTGACCAGGTCGGGGTCGGTGAGCTGGGCCAGACCGGGCAGGTCGGAGACCAGGTTGGTCTGGTGGTAGGCGTTGCGCGAGCGCGACGGGGCGCTCTGGGCTGCCGGGGCCAGGGCGACCAGGCCGGCCACCAGGCCAAGGGCGAACACCCCCCGGAGCCGGCCGAGCCGGCGAGGATGGCGACGGGACAATGGACCGGTTGCAGGCATGCTGCCTCCCTGACGGGATCGAGGCATCCTTCCCATCTCATAACCTCAAATCGGGTCCCCTGATTCACCGGTCAAGCCCGGCTGCAACACCGCAATCCGGTTGGCGTCAGCACGGTCCGAGTCCTTCGAGGTCAGACCAGCGCGGCACAACTTGGACTACGGCGACCTCGATCCGGCTGGAGTACCAGAGCGACCCACCCCCGAACCTGCTTCACGGAGCTGGCCGCTGTAACGCGCAAGCCTCTCCGAACGCCTTTATTTGTTGGGATGGAGGCGACGGACGAAGGAGGATGCATGCGCAAGCCCTTGCGCGCACTGGCCATCGCTGCCGTGGCGGCGCTGCTCGTGGCGCCGGTCGGAAGCGCCCACGCGCTCAACGCCGACACGCTGGTCACCGTCGGTAGCCCCAGCTCGCCGTTCTCGGCGAACAAGCAGAACGAGCCGGCGGTGGCGATCGACGCCAACCACCCAGGCGTGCTGGCGGCAGGCTCGAACGACAACATCGACATGGAGGCCTGCAACGCCGGTCCCGACAACGACTGCCCCTTCACCGAAGGTGTCGGTGTGTCGGGCGTCTACTTCTCCTTCGACAGCGGGACCACCTGGTTCCAGCCCACCTTCACTGGCTGGAGCGCCCGCAACTGCACCGGGGCGGTCGGCGACGCCGACCCGCCGTGCGAGCCGCAGGTCGGGCCGATCGGCACCCTGCCCGGCTACTTCGAGGCGGGGCTGGTCTCCGACGGCGACCCGGCGGTGGCCTTCGGTCCCGTGTACCGCAACGGCAGCTTCTCGTGGGCCAACGGGTCCCGGCTGTACTACGCCAACCTGACCTCCAACTTCCCCGGCCAGGCCGGCTTCAAGGGCTTCGAGGCCATCGCCGTGTCGCGGATCGACGGCCCGGCCTCGGGCGGCCTGACCCAGGACATCGTCGCCGACCAGGCGAACTGGCAGGCCCCGGTGATCGTCAGCAAGCAGAACGCGGCCCTGTTCTCCGACAAGGAACAGGTGTGGGCGGACAACGCCGAGTCGAGCCCGTTCTTCGGCAACACCTACATCTGCTCGGCAGCCTTCCGGGGCGTGCCCGGCACCTCCCAGCCGCTGGTCGTGGCCACCTCGACCGACGGCGGGGACAGCTGGACCACCCGACAGATCACCCCGGCCACCAACAACGTCAACAGCGCCAACGGCTTCGGCCGGTCCGGCTGTACGATCCGGACCGACAGCCACGGCGTCGCCTACGTGTTCTCCTACCAGTTCGCCAACGGCACCCCTGGCACCGGCTTCCAGCTCCTGTCCACCTCCACCGACGGCGGACGCCACTGGACCAAGGCCCGGCCGATCTTCCCGGCGACCGACCTGTGCACCGCCTTCGAGCCCTCCATCGGCCGCTGCGTCGAGGACGGCATCGGTGGTGCTCGCGACGACCTTGGGCCCTCCCCGAGCGTGGACATCGCCAACGGTGCCCCGACCGGCGCCGACGCCACCAACCAGATCGTCGACGCCTGGGCCGACGGCCGGGACGGCCTCAACAACGAGCACGTCATGTTCGCCACCTCCACCAACGGCGGCGCCACCTGGACCGCTCCCAGGGCCATCGAGACGGCCGGGGACCGCGGCTACTACGCCGCCCCAGCGATCTCGCCCAACGGGACCGACGTCTGGGTGGTGTACAACGCCTTCACCACCCCGTTCCGCAACGACACTTCCTCGCCACGGAACCTGGTGGGGGTGGTCAAGCACGCCGACGTCGGCGGCGGGGGCACCGTCGGCGGCGTCGCCGAGATCCACCGTAGCCCTGGCGGGGATCCAAGGGGCAGCAGCCAGAACAACCTGGCCGCGGAGTTCCTGGGCGATTACGTCTATGCGGCGGCCACCCGCACCTACGGGGCCGCGGTCTGGAACGACGTCCGCCGGGCCGCCGACTGCCCCGCCATCGACGCCTACCGTCTCGCGCTCCATAACGAGGCGGTACTGGCCGGTGGGCCGGTGGCCGAGCCGGAGGAGCCACGGGGCATCGAAGACGCCGTCCACCATGAGGTGACCCAGGAGCCGGACGCCGTCGCTCCGCCCGTCCAGCAGGTGTGTGCTGGCACCTTCGGCAACTCCGACATCTTCGGCGGGACCTACGCCGACCCGACCCCCTAACCTCGAGTCGAAACAGCCAGGAAGGGGCACCCCCAACCGGGTGCCCCTTCCACCACTGGAGGGTCTGGCGAAGAGCGCGGATCCGCTGTGGAGCCCTTCGCTTCAAGGATCTGGGCTCATCACCCAAGGATCTGGGCTCATCACCGATGAGTCTCGGTGTGCCGGGCACCGGTCACGGTTCCGCCCGCGGCCGGGGTTTCGACTCGCATTCTGGTGCCACCTGGTGACAGCAGATCTCGAGCAACGGTCGGACGGACACCAAAGTCGCAGTGTCCGGCGTGTCGAACGACCAGAACGTGATCGCGTCGCCACTCATCCACGCTTGGACCGGCGGGTCGGCAGACTCGTGGTCGTTCGACACGCCGTCGTCCTGAGGAGGATCGGCTTGCGGTGACCGGAGGCGGTTGGCAGTCCTGTTGCCTCCCACCCAGACCCTGTGCCGCGTGTTTCGGCGAGGACCCTGAGCCTCTGGTCAGAGCTCTAGCATCGCCGTCGCGATCTCACCGGCGGCCGCATCGGGGATCGCCGTCGAGGCCCGTTCGAGTACGAGGAGCCGTGCACCAGGGATCTCCCGTGCGAGCGCTTCGCCGTTGCCGACCGGGAAGAACGGGTCGCGGCGACCGTGCACCACCAGCGCCGGCATCGCGAGCTCGGCGAGCCGCTCGCGCCAGCGCGGCTCGCAGTCGAGCCTGGCGAACACCATGCCCAGCTGGTTGGCCATCTGCACCGCGGGCAGCGTGCCCGGCGTGCGGTCCCAGATGCGCTCGGCGACCGCCCGGGCGGCGGCAGGATCGTCGCCGAGGATCTCAGCGCCTCCGGCGGCGTACTCCGCCACCGCGTCGCGGTCGGACCAGTCGGGCATGGAGCGCGAGAACAACCGGTCCATCGTCGCCGCGTCATGGTCGGGCAGGTCGTCGTCGACCGGGCCCGGGGCGACAGGCCGCGTTCCGACGAGGGTGAGCGCCGAGAACGCCTCCGGGTGGTCGAGCGCGGCAACCTGGGCAACCATCCCGCCGACGCCGATGCCCGCCAGGTGCGCCGGCCGGTCATCGAGCTGGCGGGCGAGTGCCGCAGCGTCGGCTGCAAGATCACGCAGCGTGTACGCCGGCGCCTCAGGGTCGACGGTGATCGACGCACCGGAATCGCGCAGGTCATAGCGCACGACGCGACGCCCGCCGCGCGCGAGAGACTCGCAGAGCGCGTCGGGCCAAGAGAGCATGGTCGTGCCACCCGCGCACAGAACCAGCGGCGCCGCCGCGTCGCCGAAGTGTGCGACGCCAAGCGTGACGCCGTTCGCCTCGACTGTCGTCATGACACCAACCCCTCCGCGATGACGACGCCGGAAGTGTGGAACGAGCAGATCGTCGGATACATCCTGGCCTCCAGGGCAGCGTCGTGGATAGGTGGCGCCGGGAACGACAGCCGAGCAGCGCAGCTCCAACGAGCTTCGTCGCGCCGAACGGTCACGACCGTCAAGCGTTCTCAAGGATGACTACCGGCGAAACAAAACTCATCGCCCTGCAGTATGGGGGGAATGAGGGGCCTCCGGTGAGGGCTGGTTGATCCAGGCGGCCTTGGGCAGCTTCGGTGCCTGGGGCGGCGGTTGCCTTCAAGCCGTCGCCGGCACCACGGGTACATCTGCGCCGCTCAGCAGCCCTGCGAGCTGGGCGGCGTTGGTCACCGCCTGGTCCCGGTAGCAGTTGTTCATGAGGACGTGGACCTCGCGGGACTGCTCCGACAGATGCTCGACCTTGGGGACCCACTCGGCGAGCTCCTGCTCGTTGTAGAGGTAGCGGAACCGTTCGGTGACTGTCTTCTTCTGCCAGGCCTCGGGGTCGCGGCCGTGGAAGCGGACGACCGAGAGGGCGGGGGAGGTCGCCTCGGCGACGGGGGGGACCGAGGAGCGGAAGCCCTGGGGCATGTCGACGCACACGAACGGGAGGTCGTGCTCGCGCAGCAGGCCGAGGGTGCGGTCGCGGTCATGGTCGGTGGCCATCCAGGTGGCGTTGCGGAGCTCGACGCAGACCTGGTAGCCGGGAAGGCGGTCGCGGATGGCGGCGAGCTCCTCGCGGCTGGAGCGGCGGGGGGTGAACCACTCCGGGTACTGCATCAGGACGGCCCCGAGCTTGCCCGCCGAGTCCAGCGGCAGGAGGGCGTCGCGGAACCGGCGCCACACCTCGGCCTGGCCGTCGGCGGACAGGTGGGAGGCGTAGAAGCGGTCCTTGTCGCGGTGCTCGGGGGCGACCTCGTCGAGGAGGTCCTCGGGGAGGGCCTTGCGGCGGGTCGGGTGGCCGGTGAGGAGGCTGAACGCCTTGATGTTGAAGACGAAGTCGGGCGGGGTGCGCTCCACCCACAGGCCGGCCTGCTGCTCACGGGGGAGATAGTAGTAGGTGGCGTCGACCTCGACGATCGGGAACTGGGTGGCGTAGAAGCGCAGGCGGGACTCGGCGTCGCCGGCGCCCTTGGGGTACCAGCCCGACTTGAGCAGGGTCGGGTCGGTCCAGGAGGCGGTCCCGACCCGGACCGCGCCCCCGGACCCGCCACCTGCCTGACCGGCCATGCGGCGCAGCATATCGGGTGCTACCGTCGGCCGGAGTGAACGTGCGCGTCTGCCCCCGCTGCCAGGCGCCGGTGCAGGCCGGCGGCAAGGTCTGCGAGCGGTGCGAGCAGCCGCACGAGGGCCCGGCCCACGCCCTGCGCTACAACCCGGCCGGGCTGCCCACCCCCAGCCCCATCCAGGGCCACGCCACCGTGCTCGTCGGGATCGTGGCCGCCCTGGTGCTGCTGGCCTTCGGGGCCTGGTTCGTGTTCCAGGGGGTGGGGCCGTTCCGGGCCGAGGTCGTCCGCCAGACGGTGACCGCCGACGGCTCGGCGGTCGAGGTCGAGCTGCGGGTGGTCAACGAGGGCGAGCGCCAGGGCCGGGCCCGCTGCCGCATCACCGGGGTGGGACCGGACGGGCGGCTGCGGAACTCCGAGGTCAAGCTGAGCCCGGCCGTGCCCGGTGGCGGCAGCGTGGTCTTCCCGCTGCGGGGCGAGGGTCTGGGCGACGCCCACGACCTGCACACCAGCTGTGCTTGACTAGGCGCCGACAGGCTCAGGGGCGCCTCAGGCAGGAGGTCCGGCCATGACCGAGCAGGCCCTGGAGGCGGCGGCCGCCTCCGCGATCCAGTTCCTGCGGGGGCTGGCCTCCCGGCCCGTGCCGGCCCGGGCCGGCGCCGAGGAGCTGGCCGCCCGTCTCGGCGGGCCCCTGCCCGACGGCCCCAGCGACCCCGCCGAGGTGGTCGCCCAGCTGGCCAAGCTGGCCGACGACGGGCTGGTCGCCTCGGCCGGGCCCCGCTTCTTCGGGTTCGTGGTCGGGGGCACCCTGCCCGCCGCCCTGGCCGCCGACTGGCTCACCTCGGCCTGGGACCAGAACGCCGGCCTGTTCGTGCTCGGCCCGGCCGCGGCCACGGTCGAGGGCGTGGCCGCCGGCTGGATGCTGGAGCTGTTCGGCCTGCCCGCCACCGCCACCACCGGGTTCGTCACCGGCGGCCTGGGGGCCAACTTCAGCGGCCTGGCCGCGGCCCGCAACGCCGTGCTCGCCGGCGCCGGCTGGGACGTGGAGCGCGACGGGCTGATCGGCGCCCCGCCGGTCGAGGTCGTGGTCGGGGCCGAACGGCACGTCACCATCGACATCGCCCTGCGCTACCTGGGCCTGGGCAGCGGCCGGCTGCGGCTCGTGCCCGCCGACGGCCAGGGCCGCATGGACCCCGCCGCCCTCGGTGGCGTGCTGGCCGCCTGCCAGGGGCCGACGATCGTGTGCGCCCAGGCCGGCAACGTCAACACCGGCGCCTTCGACCCCCTGGCCGAGATCATCCCCGCCGCCCACGAGCACGGCGCCTGGGTGCACGTGGACGGCGCGTTCGGGCTGTGGGCGGCGGCCAGCCCGGCCCGGCGCCACCTGGTCGCCGGGGTCGCCGAGGCCGACTCGGTGGCCACCGACGCCCACAAGTGGCTGAACGTCCCCTACGACAGCGGGATCGTGGTCGTCACCCGCCCCGAGGCCCACCTGGCCGCCTTCGCCAAGTCGGCCGCCTACTTCGTGCCCGGCCGCGAGGGGGAGCGCGACCCCGACGCCTTCACCCCGGAGGCCTCACGGCGAGCCCGCGGGTTCCCGGTGTGGGCGGCCCTGCGCTCGCTGGGCCGCTCCGGGGTGGCCGACCTGGTCGAGCGTTGCTGCGGCCACGCCCGACGCTTCGCCGACCTGCTGGGGGCGGCCGAGGGGGTCGAGGTCCTCAACGAGGTCGTGCTCAACCAGGTCCTGGTCCGCTTCCCCGACCCGGGCGGCGACAGCGACGGCCGCACCCGCGAGGTCATCCGCCGGGTCCAGGAGGACGGCACCCTGTGGCTGGGCGGCACCACCTGGCACGACATGGCGGCCATGCGCATCTCGGTCTCGACCTGGTCCACCACCGACGACGACGTCGACCGCTCGGCGGCGGCCATCCTGGCCGCGGCCCGGGCGGCCGGCTGAGAGGAGCGACGATGGCCTCCGACGAGGCGCTCGTGGTCTATCTCAACGACCATCTGGCCGGGTCGGCCGCCGGCGTCGAGCTGGCCTCCAAGCTCCGCGACAACAACCAGGGGACCGAGCTGGGCAAGGAAATGGTCGCCCTCCACCACGACATCAGCGAGGACCGCGACAGCCTCGAGGAGCTGATGCGCCACCTGGCCCTGGAGCGGCACCCGGTCAAGGAGGCGGCCGGATGGGTGCTGGAGAAGCTCAGCCGGCTGCGGCTCAGCCCGGCCGTCACCGGCAGCACCGAGCTGACCCGGCTGCTCGAGACCGAGGCCCTGTCGCTGGGGATCGAGGGCAAGCTGTCGATGTGGCTGGCCCTCAGGGAGGCCGCGGCCGCCGACCCGCGCCTGGCCGCGGCCGACTACGACCGCCTGATCGAGCGGGCCCGCGGCCAGCGCCGCGCCCTGGAGCCCCACCGCCTGGCCGCGGCGGCGGCGTCCTTCTCGCTCTGAGCCGCCGCGGGCGTCAGGCGGGAACGGCCCAGCGGTCGGCCAGCTGCTGGACCTCGGAGCGGAAGCGGTGGCCGTCGAGCGGCTTGCACACGAACCAGGTCGCCCCGGCGGCCACGGCCGCCTCGCGGTCCTCCGGGCGCTCGGAGGAGGTCAGCACCACCACCGGCAGCTCGGCCGTGGCCTCGTCGGCCCGGATCCGGCGCAGCAGCTCCAGGCCGTCCATGCGGGGCATCTTGAGGTCGAGCAGGACCAGCTGGGGCCGCCCGCCGCCCCCGAACCAGGAGCGGCGGGCCAGGCGCTCGGCGGCCTGCTCGCCGTCGCCGGCGACCTCGACGGTGACCTCGGTGCCGGGCAGGTCGGCCAGGGCCCGCCGGACCAGGAACACGTGGTCGGCGTCGTCCTCGACCAGCAGGACGTGCAGGGCCTTCACCGCGACGCCCCGGCGGTCAGCTCGTGGGCCGGCCAGCGGGCCTCCGCGGCCTTGGGGAGCAGGATGCGGACGTCGGTGCCGCGGTCGCCCACGATGGCGATGGCCCCGCCGAGGACCTCGACGATCTTGCGGCAGATGGCCAGGCCCATGCCGGTCCCCTCGCTGGTCGACGGGCCCTCCAGGCGCTCGAAGACCCCGAACACGCGCTCGCGGTGCTCGGCCGGGATGCCCTTGCCGTTGTCGAGGGCAGGGTGCGGCCGCGCAGGCCGCCGGCCGGGCTCGCCCCGAGCAGGCCCTCCAGGGGGCGGTTGGCGACCAGGATCCGCCCGTGGCGGTCGAGCACGCACGCCGGCGCGGCCGCCTCCTCGACCAGCGCCTCGGACCGGAGCGCCCCGGCCGTCCCCCGCCGCCACTGCCGCCGGCCGCCCTGGCGCGCGTTCGTCCGCATTACCCACCCCCACGTTCCGGCCTGTCCGCGCCATCCACGCTGGACGTCCGGATTGGCAGTTGTCGGCCGTGTTTATACCATCGAGAGGTTTTCACCGTCGAGCGTCCCGCCACGCCCCTGGGACGGCGGGAACCACGCCGCCGCCCGGCCCGTCCAAGGCCACGTCGGGAACTCGACCGGGACGAGGTGCGCGATGACGGGAAGGCACTGGCGCCGGGGGCTGGCCGCGGCGGCCGGGATCGTCCTGCTGGGGGTGCTGGGGTTCCAGCCGGCCCTGGCCTGCGGGGGACTGGTCGGGCCGGGGGGCACGGTGCAGCTGGCCCGCACCACCACCCTGGCCGGGTACGCCGACGGGGTCGAGCACTACCTGACCTCGTTCACCTACCTGGGCGGCGGGGCGAGGTTCGGTTCGATCGTGCCCCTGCCCGGCGTCCCCACCGACGTGCGCAAGGGCGGCGAGTGGACCCTGCAGCGGCTGGTCCGCGAGACCCAGCCCCAGCGGCTGTCGCTGGCCAGCGCCCGGACCGACGCCCCGGCCGCCCAGGCGGCCGAGGTCCTGCTCACGACCAGGGTCGACGCCCTCGACCTGACCGTGCTCCGGGGCGGGGGCCGGGCGGTCGGGGACTGGGCCCGCGGGCACGGGTTCGGGCTGTCGGTCGACGCCCCGGAGGTGCTCGACTTCTACGCCGCCCGCAGCCCGATCTTCCTGGCCGCCAGCTTCGACGCCCGCCGGGCCGGGGCCCGCGGCCAGCGCCTGGGCGACGGCACCCCGATCCACCTGACCATTCCCACCGGCAATCCGTGGGTCCCCCTGCGGATCCTGGGGCTCGGGCACCGGCCGGGCGACCCCCTGCAGGCCGACGTGTACCTGCTCACCGGGAGCCGGCCGGCCCTGCTGCCGGCGCCGGGCGCCGACGGGGCACCCGGGGTGGCGCTGGAGCGGAGCGAGCCGGCCTCGGCCGGGCTGCTGGCTGATCTACGATCCGACAAGGGGATGGGCTGGCTGCCGGGGTCGGGGATGTGGCTCAGCTACCTGCGGGTGGACGCCACCGCCGGCCAGCTCAGCCACGACCTGGCCGTGGACGCCGACGGCCGCGACCGCCCGTCGGCGGTGGCGGCCGGGCTGGCCGTCCCCGGGGCCGCCGGCGGGGACGCGCCGGTGGACCAGGCCGGCATGGAGACCGGCGGGTGGTGGCCGTGGCCGGTCCTGCCCATGGTGGTGGGCCTGGCCGTGGCCGGGGTGGCGGCGATGGTCCTGACCCGGCGGGGTCGTTCGGCCCTGGGCTGAGCCGCGGCCCGGGCGGACACTGGGGCCATGAGCGGGAACGCCACCGAGGAGCTGACGGCGCGGCTGCTGCGCCCGGCCGGGCCGGAGCGGTTCGACCCGGCCGAGCTGGACGGGCTGCCCGAGCCGGTGCACCGCCACCTCACCCAGGCGATCGCGCCCGGCACGCCCCTGCACACCTCGGCCCGCCTGACCATGCGGGGCCAGATCAAGGTCGGCCGCTGGCTGCCGTTCCGGGCCCGTGAGGTCCTCGACCCGGCCCGAGGCTTGGTCTGGACGGCCAGGGCGGCCGGGGTGATCGCCGGGACCGACCGGTACGTGGACGGCGCCGGGGCGATGCGCTGGCGGCTGGCCGGGCTGGTCACGGTGGCCGCCGGTGAGGGCCCGGACGTCTCCCGCAGCGCCGCCGGGCGGGCCGGGGGCGAGGGCATCTGGTTGCCCACGGCCCTGCTGCCCCGGTTCGGGGTCCGCTGGACGGCCCCGGCCGACGACCGGGTCACGGCCGCCTTGGCGGTGGGGCAGACCCCGGTCACCCTCGAGCTGCGCCTGGACCCGGCCGGGCGGATCGTCTCGGTGGCCTTCGACCGCTGGGGCGACCCCGGCGACAGCGGCAGCTTCGCCTGGCACCGGTTCGGCGGCCGGATCACCGGCTACGCCAGCTTCGGTGGCCTGACCATCCCCGCCCAGGGCCGCCTCGGCTGGGACGGGGACGAGTTCTTCCGCTACCGGGTCACCGGCCTGGAGCCGCCGCGGTAGGCGGCGGCCTGGATGCCGTACAGCTCGGCATACTGGCCGCCCCGGGCCACCAGGTCGGCGTGGCTGCCCAGCTCGACCAGCCGGGCCCCGTCCAGGACCACGATCAGGTCGGCCATGCGCACGGTCGAGAACCGGTGCGACACCAGCAGGGTGACGCCGCCGCCGTCACGGGCGGCGGCCGCGTAGCGCTCGAACAGGGCGTGCTCGGTCTCGGCGTCCAGGGCGGCGGTGGGCTCGTCCAGGACCAGCAGCAGCGGCCCCTCGCGCATGAACCCCCGGGCCAGGGCCAGCTTCTGCCACTGCCCGAACGACACCTCGACCCCGTCCGGCCAGGTGGGACCGAGCTGGGTGTCGAGCCCGCCGGCAAGCCCCTCGACCAGGTCGGCGGCCCCGGCCCGGCCGACGGCGGCGACCACCGCCGGCTCGTGGTCGAGGCGGGGCAGGTCGCCGACCCCGACGCTGTGGCGCGCCCGCAGCTCGAAGCGGAAGAAGTCCTGGAACGCCCCGGCCAGCCGCGAGCGCCAGGCGTCGGCGTCGATCCGGTCCAGAGGCCGGCCGTCGACCAGGATCCGCCCCGAGGTCGGCTCGTACAGCTTGCACAGCAGCTTGACCAGGGTCGTCTTGCCGGCGCCGTTCTCGCCGACCAGGGCCACCACCGACCCGGCGGGCAGCTCCAGGGACAGGTCGTCCAGGGCGAGGCGGTCGCTGCCCGGGTAGGCGAACGACACCCGCTCCAGCCGGATCCCGGAGGTGAGGGCCCCGGGCGCTGGCAGGTCGGCCGGGGCCGCCACCGCGGCCGCGTAGTCCTCCAGCCAGGCCAGGCGGCGCGACCCGTCCATCCAGATGCCCCGCAGGAAGCCGATCTCGCCGGCGGTGGCCCCGATGTAGGCCGACAGCCGCGACCCGGCGGCCAGCACCAGCAGCACCGCCGCCGGCCCGGCGTCGAGGACCGTGGCCGTGACCACGACCGCGCCCACGTACCCGGCCCCGAACACCGCCCAGGCCAGCGCGTGCCAGACGGCCGAGGTCCGGCGGGCCGCGGCCAGCGGCCCGTACCAGCGCTCCCAGGCGGCGCGGCGGTCGGCGGCCAGGCGGCCGCCGATGCCGGCCACCCGGACCTCCTTGCCGGGCGGGGCGGTGGTGGCCGTCTGGTACAGGTGGCGGGCCAGCCGGCTGGCC
>Ga0307416_100001643_pt1 | contig 12319 bp, 12 predicted proteins | sample DK1Cmetagenome_2_FD_203821 | JGI IMG/M metagenome (GOLD analysis project Ga0307416, IMG submission 203821) | Maize rhizosphere microbial communities from greenhouse at UC Davis, California, United States - DK15-C-3 | ecosystem: Host-associated > Plants > Roots > Rhizosphere > Soil | place...
TCTTTATGGTTGAAAAGTATGCCATCATCATAGATGCCAAATTCTAGCAGCGGAAAGTTGCTAGCTTTTTTGTTCTTGTTGATTGGCAGATGCTCCCAGAACCGTATGGCATCGTAATTGATGTAACCTACCGCCCCACCGACGTAACGGAAACGATCATCATTGACTTTGGGCATCAACTCACGGAGGCTTGACAGCGGTTCTTTTGTTGGCGACCTTTGCAGAATTTTTCCATTCCTGTCTTGAACTTTGAAATTATTAGAGTCACATGTTACGATGAGTTTTGGATCAAAGCCAATGATAGACATTTCAGCTAGCTCTTCCGGCCCAATGAGCGACTCTAAGATGAAGACTCTTTCATAAAGGAAATAGAGCTTCTTAAAAAGTTGAAACTGGTTTTCAGAAGTGGCGAGCTTCTGTACGTGGATTGAGATGCCTGTTAGACGACCAAAAGTAATCACTTTTGCTCATATTTTCCTACCTATAGTTGACTCTGCAGTAATAATAAAATTTAAACCTTTATCACTTGGTAGTGCTCATGACTGCACCCTCCGATGCAGACTCGACTAGCAAAGCGTACTTTGCAAGAGCCCCAGTTGTATAGCGAGGTTTGATAGGCTTCCATTTCTTCATCCTTTTTCTTAACTCGCCTTCTGAAACCATGAGATCTATTCTGCTCTTTTGCATGTCAATTATAATCTGATCGTATTCCTTTACTAGAGCAATTGGGCCACCCACCATCGCTTCAGGAGCGACATGACCTATCATAAATCCCCTAGTTGCGCCCGAAAACCTCCCGTCTGTGACCATGGCCACTTTTTCTCCTAACCCTTGCCCTACAACTGCGGCAGTTACTGCCAGCATTTCACGCATTCCCGGTCCTCCTTTTGGGCCTTCATAACGGATCACGATTATGTCGCCTTCTACTATCCTGCGCTTTGAGACAGCTTCAAAGGCGTCCTCTTCCTTGTCAAAGACCCTTGCCCTACCAAGAAATTTCTTGCTTTGTACCCCTGCAAGCTTCATTACGGCGCCTCCAGGTGCAAGTGTGCCTTTGAGTATCTTGAGTGTACCTTCCTGCTTTATCGGGTTGTCGAGGTGTCTGATTACTTTATTATCAATATCAAAGTTAAACTTGACTGATTCCAGATTTTCCTTCATGGTCCTGCCGCTGACAGTCAAAACATTGCCGTTTAAAAGACCCTTCTTGAGTAAACTATTGAGTATTACCGGCACGCCGCCGACTTTGTCCAGGTCTGCCATGACATACATTCCCCCTGGCCTCATGTCCGCGATGTGGGGACTGCGCTTGCGAATCCTCTCAAAGTCTGAGAGGCTCAGTTTTACTCCCACTTCCCTTGCTATTGCGAGGAGGTGCAGCACAGCATTGGTCGAGCCGCCTATTGCATTTGCCATCATGATTGCATTTTCAAAGGCTTCAAAGGTCATGATGTCGCGGGGTCTGATATTGCCATCAATCAAGCTCATCATGGCCTTGCCAGTGTTGTAGCAGATTTCGAGCCGTCTTTCGCTCTCTGCTGGAGCAGAAGCGCTTCCTAGGAGTGACATTCCCAGAGCTTCGCTAATTGAGGCCATCGTATTTGCAGTATACATGCCAGCACATGACCCTGCGCTAGGACATGCTACGTTTTCAAGGCTTTTGAGTTCCTGCAATGTCATCTTGCCGGCATCATATGCCCCCACAGCTTCATACACATCCTGCACTGTCACATCTTTACCATTCCACAGACCCGGCATGATTGTTCCGCCATAAACAAATATGGAGGGTCGGTTGAGCCGGCCCATACCCATTAATGTCCCGGGCAAGCTCTTATCACAGCCTGATATACCGACTACGCCGTCGTATTGATGGGCCATGACCATTATTTCAATAGAGTCTGCGATTATTTCACGGCTCACAAGTGAGGCTTTCATGCCTTCGTGGCCCATGGCAATGCCATCAGAAACTGCAATTGCGGTGAACTCCCTTGGTGTGCATCCTGCATCTTTTACACCGCGTTTAGCGCTCTGGGCAAGTCGTCCAAGATGGATGTTGCAGGGGGTGGCCTCATTACATGTGGAAGACACCGCTATCAGAGGCCGGTCCAAGTCTCCATCTGTCAATCCCATTGCCTTATACATTGCCCTATGCGGAGCCCTCTCTGGCCCCTCGAGCACCCTTCTACTCTCGAGCTTCATTGCGATTATCGACACAGGTGCATATTTTAAGATTTTTCACTTACTCAAGAGTCGCCGTTATCTTGACAGCATCAATCCCTTCTACCTTGAAAACAGTCTCGCACATGCCGCATTCTGCATTGCCGCTTGAAAGATCCTTGGCAAGCACCTCTTCATTCAAGTAGTCACACTTGGGGCAGCGGAAAGAGAAAGTCATGTCAAAGGTATCGAGCTCGAGTGTTTCGCCCATGTATATAAATTTCGGATCTTTGGTCTATTTAAAAATTCATGTGCTCTAATAGCAAAAAATAAACAACCAATCTACACACAAGCTTATACGCACAGCATGAGCAAATCTTGCATCTTCTGCTCGATAATAGATGGGCAAGAGCCCTGTGTGCAGATCCACCACGACAACGGCTTTTTGGTCCTCATGGATAAATATCCGATCAATCCAGGCCATGCCCTGGTCATGCCGACTAAGCATTACGAAACATTGCTCCAAATGCCTCCTGCCGAGGTAGGCAAATTATATTCTCTCGTACCCGCAATTGCTAAGGCGATAATATCGGCTGTAAAGGCTGATGGCTTCAATGTGGGGCAGAACAACGGAATAGCTGCAAACCAGATTGTCCCGCACGTACACGTTCACATAGTACCTCGGTTTCATGATGACAGCCCAGATGGAAAATGGCCTTCCCGGAGAGTTGCCTCTCAGGAAGATATACTTAAAATAGCGCAAAAGATCAAAGAAGAAATCTCTTAATTTGTTTAAAATAGTTTAGTATTATTATCGAAGGAGGAGAATGATGCCTCTGTGATGAGTAAAGGTAAGGATATTCCTACTACACAGGATCTATGCCTTCATTGGAAATTCTCTTAGTTTTTGGATACCATGTCATAATATAGATACAATGATCTCTCTCCTGTTTGTTGATGAGTCTATCTGGCGGTAACCCCGCATGTACAACGTATGAACTGTCTAAGTATCTCACTATCCAAGGAAGAGATTCTAATCATTTCAAAAATGATTGATGTCTCAGAAACGCCTCTCTGCATTGATCAATTGTCTTGACAAGAGCACTAGTTTGTACGTGATGCCCTCGAAGATATCTTAGAAGCTTCTGTTCATGATTGGACATCAATGAGTACACTGAGGGCGTATTCAAGACAAACATGAGGGTTTCTTTAATCTTGGGACCACGATCAATAAGGTCGCTGGTCAGTATCAGAATATGACTCTCTGGCGACCAGTCAATCGCATCCAGGAGCTCGCTTAGCTCGTCATAACAGCCTTGGATATCTCCTGTGATTGCAACCTTCTTGCCCCTGCACAGCATTCGTAAGTCGAGGATCTGGTCAATTACCCCGCGATTTGGTTTCATGTATTGACATGAGATGTTCTTGATAGTTGATGAAGAGGAAGTCTAATGCCTAAATGAAATATAAAGATACAAGAGTTAAGGCAAAAACCAGCAAGATAATAGGTGTACGTTACGTGGATAAGAACGGAGATGCTGCTGACGATAATGCTAGGATGATTGGGTTATGGTGGGTATGGTATCGCTCCTCGTGTTGTAGGAACATTGGGCGACATCAATTTCAAACTTAGATCTGTGCCTTGCCGTTGATTGCAAAGGAATAACGCAAAGGCTATTCAGTTTCCTTGAGCATAAGGTGATGCCTCTTTGTTATCTCGAGCTCATTTTGCTCGAGCAGATACCTGAAGTCATAGTCATGCCGTGCACAAAGGTACAATATGAGCTTGAAAGCGTTGACATCTGCAAGCGAGTCCCTCTCCATCATCATCTGTTTTTCGCCGGCATCAACGTTCAAGGCATTGATATCACTTTCCTTGATGACGATGTAGACGGATGCACGCTCAAAGCAGCCAGCAACTTGACATGCTGGATGCTGCAATGGAAGTCTAAGACCCTCGCCATCATCGGTTAGCATATTGTAATACAATATGTCAGAGTTTGATATTTACAGGTTATTTCTGTCTCTAATGAATAGTTGTTAGTAATAAAAAATTAGATTTATTTTACTATACAGTCTATGAAACTCCTTAATATTGCATACAACAATAGCCATTAAATAGAGTTATGTAAACGATAATTGTTATATGAACATTCTCTAGATGTATATGCTTCATCTATATTTATAGCAAAGATATTGAAGATCGCAGGTTAGCGAAGCTTAAACGGCATTGTTTAGACTTTGTCGTGCGCCTGGAATGTGCGTTATGTGACCACTAAGAAACTCCGGCGTAGATGCCAAAGTCCCAGGGGTTCCTGTTTGGACAAGAACAAAACCCTACAAAAAGTGCCGGTTGCAACTTATAACATTAGCTAACTTCATGCATCAAAGCATCAAAACTAATTGTCGGAATGAGATGTTGTTGTCTTTTACCTCTTCAATCCAAGGTCACGAGCATTCAAGCAGCAAACAGCCTCCCTGAGAATCGTAATAGCCCTCTTTTTAGAGTACCTAATAGCACACTGCTTTCTTGAAACCACTGCGGTATTTTCAATGATCTGTGTGTCAAAAGAGCATATACCAAGTGATACATCAGATGTTTGAGAGATCATTCCCCGTGGATCAAATCATATTCGCATTATCAGCTATGCCCGAATTTGTTGCATGACTCTAGAAAGAGATTTTACACTCACGAGTTGTTTGTTTCTAAGTCAGCTCTTGAAGATCTGGCCTATATTGGCTAATTAACTTTGGCATACCTCGCATATAGCTTCTGGCAAGAGTCCGGATTGGTTGTGACGAAGTCCAAATGCAACCGAGCACTTTGCAATCGTGGCATTTTCTAGCAATGTCCCACTCGGGGGCATCCCAAATTTCATCTATGCTCTTATCAAGAAGGCTATATGTGTTCTCCGGAGAATTAAACTTCCAACACGGTACCATAACAGTGCCATTTGCGTTTACAAATACACTCTTCCAAACTCCGCATTCGTCAAACAGCGTCCGGCCATGCTCTATTATTTGCTGAAAATATTCTGGCGGGATCAGCATCTTAAGTGAGCCCGACTTTTTCATATAATTGAGAACACTTCTGCAGACCTTGACCATCGTTTCCTGATCCGGCAGTAGCGAATACTCAACATCAGACCTGTCTTCAACAAATGTAAGAGAGATTGCGCTTGCTCCGAGATCCTTTGCCCTTTCAAAGTAAGTCTGATCGATGAATTCTTGTGTATTGAATTTTGTTATCACACTGTTAAAATAGTGAGGTACCTCATGTTTGGTCAGTAGGCGTAGGTTGTCCATCACTCTCCGGAAGATCTGGGGAGACACTCCTCGCACTTTACAATAGGGCCCTTCGAAAGTAGAATCGATACTACACGTCACAAACTGAATATATTTTCTAAGATTCTCTAGGTCGACCGTGTGCAGAAGCGAGCAGTTGGTGATAAGCGTTATCGGCATTTTGATGCTATGTAGATACTCAACAAGCTCCATAAAGTCAGGTCTGCTCGTCGGCTCTCCCCCTTCTATTATACACCAGATACAATATTTCGACACCTTGTCAAAGACCATCTTCCACTGCTGTGTCGTAAGATCAGTGGTCTTGGCGAGCGTTATTTGCCCTTCCTTGTCGGGATTACCGAAGGGACACATCGGACAGTAAAAATTGCAATAGTGAGTCATACTGAACACTGCCACAACAGGACGCCTCCTCCCTAATGCCATATTCGTACCCCATTTGCTGATGAGCCTGATAGTGCGTATGGTGTCAACCAATGTACGACTTTTGAGGTAGTTGTTCCTTTTAAGCAATTCCCTGAATAGAAAAGCTTAACAGTACAATGACGGCCATATCACAAAGGCAATGAGCGTCCTTGACTTTGGCATAGAGGTCATAGTTGTTTCGGCATCAGGTGTACTGGCCCCTGGCCCACTTTTTTTTGCGAATCTGGTCTACGGTATTCGCCTCGATAAGTGGTCTGGTATCAAGGTAGCATCCGGCCATATGGTCGTTGAACTGCCCATAATTATCATGCTAGCAGCAGGCCTTTCTACATTTGATGCCGCAATAGAATATGCTGGCGTCATAGGAATGATTGGCGGAATCGCTATCCTTGCCTTTGCGGCCTTGCAAATAACGAGTATTATTAAGGAGAAGCCGGCACATGACACGCCTCATATAGCAGGCAGCAAGGGCCCATTCGTCGTAGGCATTGCGCTCAGTGCGCTTAACCCATTCTTTCTTCTGTGGTGGTTTACAGCTGGATTAAAGTTGATAGCTGACTCTGCAGCATTTGGCGTCACAACGGGTGTGGCCCTCCTTTTTGCACTTCACATTTGGATGGATTATGCCTGGCTTGGGGGCACTGCTTATCTTGCTTCAAAGGGAGCCTTTCTTCTTGAGTCAAAATACTACCGGTTTTTACTTTTGGGACTTGCAGCCGTGCTGATGTATTATGGGATCAGCTTTGTCTTGCAGGCGGCGTCTCAACAGATCTACGGGTAAGAAGAATCAAGTTCTTTCTCTGAAACTAAGTCTCGAAATCCCGATCCAGAACTTTAATTTTGCTTTGTTGCAGAAGCGTTATGTTTTCGTAATGTTCCCTGAGAAATTCCTTCAGCATACGTCACTTAGCTGTCCATTCTGTCCCGATTATTTTCCATCATTTTTCAGAGCGTGCCAGAAGTAAAAACAGGCTTTAAAGGACATCGTTTCTGCGTACTAACTATTGTTTCATCTACTAGAATTGTCTAAGAATACGCCAAAGTATGCTATAGTCACCCAAATGTTTTCAGTAACATTCTGGGCTAATATGGACCTAGCATTCCCATCTGAAGCAACCTTTCCACTGTTACGACGCTATAGCCGCAGTAGAGAGAGAAATATGGTGGAGCTCACTCTCTTGCTGTCAAGATATTTTTATGGTTCTGTAGTCGCAGGGATCAAAAGAGCGAATCTCCATCTTGAGAGGATGGCCTACCATCTATCATTCTTCGCGTCGGATTCTTCTCGTCTAGACTCCGATACTGTGCAATACCAAGTACGCCTATGCCCTGACTTACAGAATGCTGTTACTTATGCACGTAGAAGTTGATTCAGTATAACTAACTGAGAGGAAAGAGATATGCTCCACAGTGCCGTATGGATCACTAGGCATACACTTATGTTACAATCTTTTACCTAGCACGAGAAATAGGGACATCTATTGTGGAGACGTTCCTCACCTTGCCGTCATCCGACTGGACTGTCTCGGAGCCAAGCTTGATTGGTCCGATCTTGTATCCAAGTGTGTCCATACGTTTCACAATAATCTGCGCCACATCTACCGCTCTGGTGATGCTCTTTCCTCTAGCTTTTATTACCACTGTTGGCTCATTCGCCAACTGAACTAGGGTTGCCGTGACATAAGTCATTAGCGGTTTCTTGCCAATGAATATCTCGTTGCTCGAACTGCTTTGCCTGACTGAATTGGTGCTTGTCGACATCGTGCGAGATTATTCAGCATAGTACAATATAACGTTTATTGCGACTAGCCTTGATTGATGTTAGCATATCTTTTTAGAATGCTGTCAAGCTCAGAAGGCTTTTCTGCTATCTCCCTCACTGCATCGGGGTTTTCTACCTCATAGCAATGAAGCAAGGATTGGTCGTCCTTGTAAAATAAAAAAACCTTGTTGTCGTAGTTACAGTGATAGATCTTATCTGTGATCATTTTCTCGGTCTTGAGTTTAATACCATCGTGTTCTGCCACTACTGGGTAGTCATTATCAGTCGCAGCCATCTGCGGGTGTGTTGACTAAATTGGCTATTTAAGTTAAAGAGTGAAACATACACATACAACAACATTCGCTGATTATTGCATACTCTCGGCGTAATCGATGATGAATTTCGACCACTTTAACTACATGACTTTAGTATTGCTAACGCATAATCAAGGCAGAGCTCTCAGTTTGAGCTTTTCTGATTTGCATGAATCAAATAAATTCACGGTTAGATCAATCAAAAAATAGGGATGGAGGATTTGCAAGAGTATTAGGAAACATCATAGAATACTAATGCTAACGCCACTGTGGCATTCTTATTTGGGGTTTGTTAAATTGACTTTCTATCTCAGCCAATCGTTCCATTGAACCATTGCCTTTTCTCAGAGTTGAAAAAGATGAATCATTTCGAATCCTCTCAAATAATGAAGTTACTTGCTCGCTGCTGACCCCATGTTTAATGTCATATTCAATTTGTCTGCAGATATTTGCAAGACTGCCATATTTTTTGTGATTTCTCTTCTCCCATCCTGATGCATTTTCTGACAGACCCTTGACGTACTTTACAACCGTCTTTTCCATGTGTTCAACATGCCATTCTCTCATAGGAAAACTATTTTGTACCAATCAAAAAGAACCTCTAATTAATGAGACAGCACGCTGGTATATAATCTGACTGGTAGAAACTGTCGGCGCAACGTATGTATCTCGAGCGGCTTATTACATCACTTTGAATCTCTGTACTCGATCCAAATTGAAGTAGGTCAGATGATGATATCAGTGATCCCAATAAGTGAGGTAAGGCTTCTGTCGGTGTCATTGGCTTATTAGATCCGGAGTAACCCACAACTCTGATGCTCTCTCCTAAAGAGTCGATGGATTAGAGGCTCCTCCACCGGTCAATCCTGCCTGCAACCTGCGGATCCTCTTATTCTCAATATAGATTACTACTCCAAGGTATATTCCAAGCCAAGGCAGAAACATTATCTCTCCAGCAATGGAATGAAATGCCTCCCACTCCTGTACGTCCGTCGTGACTACAAGCGCATATAGAGAAAGCGAAACTATTCGAACTAGATTTGTAGCAACAGTTCCCAAGGTTCCAGCTGCAAAGTAGATCAGCTTCCTGGTTAATGGCATATCCATCTTGATTAGCATCGCCAGCATGACAAGTGTATAGATTATCATGCTGTGGACACCCGCGGACGGCCAGAAGACCTGCAATGCAAAGGGACCATGGAGACCATTCATCACAAGGAGGTTACCTGTTGCGAGTGCAGGTTCTGCAGAACTATTAGGTGTCTGCGGCCCGACATTAATAATGGATGTATCTACAAAGTTAATGATTGCCTGATCGATTTGCAAATAAATTGGCACTACAATCTGAAGAGGCCCAAGGGAATCAAATGGAAAAAACGCATCAAGTGCAAGGATGAGTGCACTTCCTGCCAGGTATATGGCTCCTGCCGATGCTATCTTGTACCACTTTTTGCCGAATAACAATACCAGTGAGCTTGCCACAAATACTGCCATTACAACAAAATCCCACAACCACATCCAACTGTCCACAAGCGACACGTTGTACACATCTTTCCCATTTCTGATATAGTCAGAAAGTCCGTATGGTAATGCAATAAAATATGAAATGGTGAGTGCAGCCATGACTGCTACCATAAAGAGTCTCTTCTTGGTCAGCGAGTATTTCAGCCCTACAAGCTCTGCTGCAATAAAAGCCATGGCGAACAAAAAGCCACCCCTCCCCTCGTTCCAAGAAAGAATAAACGTGTCAGGATATGCTATAAGTGTAAACAAAATCGGCGAAATAAGTATCAGAGTCGCCGCTATGCTTGAGCTGATGCCAAATACGTTGTAGCCTTCAGCCCCGTTGGAAGAAACGGTCTTGTCGCTCGACAAATTTCACGCTTTTCTGAGCGACCGTAGGCATAAAAGTGTTCTAAGATTGCACGATCGCTTCAGTAAACCAGCGGGGCATCAAACTATGCGCGTTTTTAAGAAGATAAGAAACGCTGCTGTCTAAGACGTAGGTTGTTGCATAGTCGTCGCTACTTCGAATGCTCCTGCCGTAAGCCTGAACGAGTCGTAGAACCGTGTTCCAAGTATACCAATTTGGGTCACGGTCCTTTTTCGCCGCGATTTTCTTGTCAGTAAGGTCTGGATACGGAACCTTGACAACCACTTGAAATCTTGATAAGTCATCCTTTAGGTCTACTCCGAGGTGCAGAGATGGAGATATGAGAACTGTCTGTTTCTTGCTCTCATAGTGCTTTCTCAGTACTTCGCTTCTATCAAGGCTTGATGCTGTCTCTATAAGTCTGCTCGCATTTTCCATGCTGACGTTATCTCTAATAAATTGGAGCTGTGAATAGGACGTAGTATGGATTATGCCCTTCTCGTTCTTGTGTATTGACATTATGTTGTCTACTGCCTGAGCAATTTTAGGCATGCTCACATTCATTGTTTTGGCACTGAGCCATGCCACATTCATCATGTGAATAGGCCTATTCTTGACTGGAAAGTCTGAATCTTCAATTCGTATGAATTTGACTTTTTCAGGATCAAGGCCTGTAGTCTTGCACAAATGGTCTTTACTAAGGATTGTAGCGCTCATGAAAAGGGAGACCGAACCCTTGTCGAGGATTGTATCAAAATAGCTAGAGACTTCAAGCGGCGTTAAAGTTACCTTTACCAGCTGGTTAGAAGAATCGCGCTGGACACCTGACACTATCCAGTTAGCCTTGTTTGCTTTCATATCGTCAATGACTACTGCAATGTTCTTATCGAGTTCTAGCGCATCAATCAGATTCTTTTCAGTGTATGGTTCTAAAGTCACCTTCTGGTTGCTACGCTCTATGATGCCTTGGGCCTTTTCTGTAAACTCAGATAACCGTTCCTTTAGCTTCAAGCAAAGGTCAAGCCACGTTTCAATGTCATCAATGTTACTATCTGGCATATGCATCTTCAAGAACGGAAGCATGTTCTTGCGGACTGTAAAACTCCTAAAGTCACCCACTTCATTTTCGAGCTGGTGTGCTTCGTCTAGAACCAGGAGCTTACGTCTTTGTGTTGCTCCGGCATAGAAGATGTCCGATAGAAAATATCTATAATTGTAGACAGTATGGGTTGCGTGACTACCTATCCATTTTTGGTGGTAATAATGGCATGGCCTCCAATCCAACTCCACCAGCTTTGGTTTTGATCTCATTTTCTCCACATATTTGCGCTCTGCAAAAGGGTCAAGCTTGACCAGCTCGTGTAAAGTGCCTTGAGCCTCAACTTTATAGTCAATAAGGCGAGTCTTGTATGAGCAATCGTATGATTCATCCTTAATACAGGGCCCGTAATTGCAGCTCTCATCAAGTCCCATATCCTCCTTAACTATGCAGGGAAAGTTGCTTCTTCCCTTCACCTCAAATACAAATGGAAAGTCACGCCGGTACTGGGTCTGCAAGTCTTTGGTGGCTGTACAAATATGGGAGCTCCCAAGATAGCGGGCAAGCGTTATTGCTACGGGCGTCTTGCCAAAACCGGTGGGAGCTTCAAGAAAAATTTGCCTATAGCCGGACTTGATCGCCGAGTCAATCATCTCAAGGACTTTCTTTTGCTTTTCTCTGACCGTGGGAAAAGGAAAATGTGTTATTATCGTACTCGTCATTTTTGAAATTACCTGCAGTTGGTGGTCTCTTTTGACATACCAGGCTTTTTAAGGTTGAGGGTTCTCTCGAGACCCTTCGTACAGCCAACAGCGGACGTACCCTGTTTCTGTCTCAAACTCCGGAGGGCTGCGCTTGCACACATCCATCGCGTGGATGCACCGGTCGTAGAATCGACAGCCTCGAGGAGGATTGAGCAATGAGGGGGGGCTTCCCTTGACAAAGTGTATTTTTTTGTCCCTTGTTCTCAGCCGAGGGATTGCTTCGATCAAGGCCTGCGTGTATGGGTGGCGGGGGTTCTTGTAAATATCCCTTGTAGAGGAGAATTCGACCAGCTCTCCGGCGTACATGATGCCTATCTTTTCTGTTATCTGCGAGACAAGTGCAAGATCATGTGTTATTAGTACAATCGTTATTCCTTTTTCCCTCTGCAATTTTTTGAGCAAGCTGATTATTTGCGACTGGACCAGCATGTCCAGCGCGGTTGTTGGTTCGTCTGCTATCAAAACATCAGGATCAAGCAAAAGGGCCATTGCGATTACAACGCGCTGTTTCATGCCCCCCGAGAGTTCATGAGGATAGCGCTTTGCAACCGACAAATCAAGGCCAACTTGTTGGAGCGATTCCGCTATTTTCTGATCAATTTTGCCCTCGAAGTGGTGTTCCACTAGAATTTCGCGCAGCTGGCTATCGACGGTATATACTGGATCAAGCGCATTCAGGGC
>Ga0307416_100001644_pt1 | contig 12318 bp, 7 predicted proteins | sample DK1Cmetagenome_2_FD_203821 | JGI IMG/M metagenome (GOLD analysis project Ga0307416, IMG submission 203821) | Maize rhizosphere microbial communities from greenhouse at UC Davis, California, United States - DK15-C-3 | ecosystem: Host-associated > Plants > Roots > Rhizosphere > Soil | place: USA...
GGAGGGCGCGAGCAGTAGCGGCGAGGGGTTGGGGGCGGGCGGTGGGGACCCCGGATTGGGCTTGACTTGGCGGGCTGGAAGATTAGAATACGAACACTGCCGCGGGGTGGAGCAGCCTGGTAGCTCGTCGGGCTCATAACCCGAAGGTCGCGGGTTCAAATCCCGCCCCCGCTATGGGTGGAGACAGACGGCCGGTCCGAGAGGGCCGGCCGTTTTGTCGATGTAAGGGGTGGGGCAGGGTAGCTCAGCTGGTTAGAGCACGGCACTCATAATGCCGGGGTCGCGGGTTCGAGTCCCGCCCCTGCTACTTCGTAAGGCCCGCGACCGCAACAGGTTGCGGGCCTTCTCATTCAGGGCGTTGAGTGGGGCGTGGATTTGCGGCACTGCGCCGGTCGACGCAGGCCCACGCTCCTCTAGCGCGCTTCTCTTCTTCGGGTTGCGCCCCGTAGTTGAAGCGCGAGCAGTCCATCAGCGTCGTACGATCGCTGTCACGCCAACACGAAGTCGCCCTCGTTGATCCGCCGCGACTTCCACCAGTACTCCGACGAGAAGCCCGGCCACAGGACCGGGCTTTCGCCCTTCTCGTCGAGGTACCAGCTCTGGCACCCGGTCGCGAACACCGTGCGCTTCGCGCGCTCGGTGAGCCCAGCGTTGAAACGTTCCTGAGCCTGCGCCCGCACCTGCATAGTTCCGGCCCCGGTCGCGCGCAGGTGGCGCAGGCAGTTGATCACATAGCGGATCTGTGCCTCGATCATGAAGACGATCGAGTTGTTCGCCACACGGCTGTTCGGACCCGTGATGAAGAAGAGGTTCGGGAAGCCGGCAGTCGCGACGCCGAGGTAAGCCCGCGGCCGCGACCTCCACACGTCGTTGAGCTCCACACCCCCGGGACCCACGAAGCGCACGGGCGAGGTAAAGTCGAGCGTGCGAAAGCCAGTCCCGTACACGATCACGTCGACGTCACGCTCCGCCCCATCGGCCGTCACGACACTCCGCTCCCGGACCTCGGCGACCCCATCGGTCACGACTTCCACGTTAGGCTGCGACAGGGATTGCAGGTAGTCGTTGGAAAGGAGAACGCGCTTGCAGCCGATCCGGTAATTCGGCGTGAGCTTGGTGCGGACGGCTGGATCGGGCACCGCCTTGCGCAGGTACCGGAGCGCAAGCCCCTCGGCGAACTTGAGGTATTCCGGCTTCAGGGTGTACCCGATCCCAAAGACCTCCTGCCGCCAGTACAGCCAGTTGCGGAACAGCCACATGTAGCCCGGGAGCCCGTCAAAAAGCGCGCGCTCCCACGCGCGGATCGGCCGATCGGGCTTGGGGAGGACCCACGGCGGAGTGCGCTGGAAGAGACGGAGCTTCGCGACGCGGGGAACGATCTGCGGCACGAACTGGATCGCGCTCGCCCCCGTCCCGACGACTCCGACGCGCTTCCCCGAAAGGTCTACGGAGTGATCCCATGTCGACGAGTGAAACGCCGGGCCCTGAAACCGCTCGAGCCCGGATATCCTCGGCAGCTGCGGCCGGCTTAGTCCTCCCATGCACGACGTCACGACGCGCGCGGTGAAGGCGTCGCCGCGCTGCGTCGTCACGCGCCAGCGACTCTGACGTTCGTCGAATACGGCCTCCCTGACCTCGCTGTCGAAGCGCATCGAGGAACGCAGTCCATGCTTCTCGACGACGGCCCTGAGGTAGTCCCAGATCTCCCGCTGCGTCGGGTACATCCGGCTCCACCCCGGGTTCTTCTCGTACGAAAACGAGTAGAGGTGCGAGGGGACGTCGCAGGCGCACCCGGGATACGTGTTGATGCGCCACGTGCCGCCGACCTCCGGTCCGCGCTCCAGGATCAGGAAGGAGTCGAATCCGGCGCGCTTGAGCTGGATGCCCATGCCGATGCCGGAGAAGCCACTACCGATGATCAGGACGTCGACGCTCGACGTCGTGCCGGACCCAAGCTCACCCTGGAAAGCAGTCACATCCCCTCCTGGTGCGTCTGCAACCTCTCTACGGACGCTCGCCACGCCCCACTTGGCTCACCTCGTACGCAGCCGCGCGCAGCATATTCAGGTCACCCAGCGGTTCGAGCACCGCGCCGTTCGCCGCCGACCACGACGGCGTCGCCCGGAGCGCGAGCGGGGCCGGGGTCGTCCTCGCTCCGCGCAGCGTGAGCGTCGCGACGGGTAGCCACGCGGAGCGCCACGCCACGCGATGGTCGTCCATCGGCGTGCTCCCCGGATCGCGATACCCTTGCAGCTCGAAGGACCAGCGCAGTGGCCCCTCCTCCAGGCGCCGCTCCAGATCGACAGCCAGGGCGTGCGGCCCGGTTCCGCGCACCGCGGCGTCGGCGACGCCCAACGGTGCGAATCGGTAACGCACCGCAAAGGGCCCGAGCTGAAAGGGTGCCCGACTGTAGAACGTCAGTGCGGCGAGACTCACCCCCGCCTGCGCGGCGCGCGACACGGTGCGGACCATGCGAAGGCCGTCCCTCGGGCCGATCGCGCGCACCAGGATGACCAGTGCGCCGACCCGACCCGCGACGCCGCCCCGGGCGGCCGACGCCGCGGCACCCAACGAGGCGAGCATGGCCCGCGCGTCCCGCGCGTGGTGGGCCTCGCCGGTCGTGGCAAGGAGGTCCACTCGCGCCTCGCCGGCACCGACGCGCACGCCCAGCCCGCGCTGGTCCGGCACCTCGTCTGGTCGGGCGACTGGGAACGCGCTCGACAGCCGGAGGGCCGCCGGCCACGCCGCACCCGGCGTGAACGGGCCGACCTGCAGAGGCGCCGGTACCGCGGTCGAGACGTCGAACGTGGCGTTCGCCGACTCGACGAGGCTCTTTCGATGTAGCGCGTGCCCCGCACGGCTACCGGCGCCCGCAGCCCCCTGGAGTGATGCGACGGCGCGCCGTGCCTCGGCGAGCAGCGCTGCCTGCTCATCGGGGGTTCGGACCGGCATCGCCGCACGCCAATCGTAGCCCCAGGAGGCGAGGATGGCGTGCGGGTCCGTCACTCGGCGAGCGCCCGCTCACCCGACCACGGGTCCTTCGCCAGGGCCTCGTCGAACGCACGCGTCGGATGTCGCGTGGGGTCGAGCGTGCCCTCGTCCCAGGGCTCGAAGCCGTTCCGCACGTTGGCGAGTCCGGTGTGCTCCAACTCGGGGTAGTGCCGCAACAGCACGTCCTTGAAGCTCGATCGATCGATCCACTCCAGCCCCTCCTCCGTGTACACCTCCGGCCGGTAGTCGTCCGTGTAGAATCGATCGCCGAGCAGCCGCCAGCTGGCGTTGAGGATGAACACCTGAAAGAGCGTCTCCCCAAATCCGAAACCGTCCGGCCGATTGCCCTCGCACAGCGTGCCGATCAACAAGTCCACGTCGTCGATCCGATCGCGGCCTTGTGCGTCGGTGCCGTACATCCGGCGCAGCGTTGCGGCGGTGGCCGGATCCTCGGTAAGCGTGTCGAAGTCGGGCACGCGCAGAAGGCCCAGCTCCGCGCGCAGCTGATTGTAGTTAGGCACTCCCCGCTCGCGGTCGCGGTACAGGTCCAGCGCGCCCAGGTCGAGCAGGGGCATGTCGGGAGTCGAGACGTCGAGCAGGACGGCAGGGTAATTGTTGGCCACCAGCGCGCAACAGTTCTGGCGCCCCATCGACGCCGCCAGGACGGACGGCCCGTAATCCCGCAGCAGCCCCTTCACCGCCGCGTTGCGGGTTCGCAGCAGCGGAATCTCCGCCCTGTCTCCGGTGCGCGTCTCGACGCGCACGGCATCCGGGAGGAGCGAGTGCATGCGGTAGACCGCGGTGAATTCCTCCGAGAGGCCGTAGCGCGCGAACGAGACCGAGGGACCGCCCACGATCCCGCCGAGCTCGGGGCTGTCGATGGGGAACGGCTCCAGCGTGCGTGGCTGGTCGCCTCCGAACCAGCGCGCGAGCAATCCATACCAGTTGGCGCGCATCCCGTCGTAGAGGACGCGATTCGCGAGGATGGCTGGCGTCCAGTCGACCGAGTGGATCTTCGCCATGAGGGCGCTGTTGACGAGTCGTGCGGTCTGGAACAGCCGCGCATCGTCCCACGCGGGGTACGCCTCGCGCAGGCGATCACAGATCGCGTTATGCTCGCGCGCGAACAGGGTGTGCAGCATGCCCAGCCCCACCCACCAGTTGCGCACGAAGCCCGTGCGCTCCATGCCGGTGGTGGGGTCGATCGGAAGCAAGCCGTCATCGGTGACCAACAGCTTGCCCGTGACGCCGCTGCGCAGGCTGCGCTGCGTTGCCTCGTCACTTCCGTAGACCTGGGAGCCGTCCCACCAGTGCGTGACCTCGTTCACGAACGTGGGCGGCCGGTCGCCGTCTGCCGCGGAGCGCGTCAGGTCGCGCGCCGTCGCCGGGATGTCGAGCGTGTCGACGCCGTAGCGCCGCATGGGGTCGTCCGGCGCGAGCAGGACGCGCTCCACCGCGGTGCGGTCGGGCGAGCCGTGGCTAATCCAATCGTGGATCATGAACTGGATCCACGCAGCGGCCCAGAGGTTGAGGCACGGTATTTCCGTTCGCGGCCCGCGCGGCGCCAGCAGGGCGCGCGACAGCTCTCGCACGCTCACGGGATTGGTGCCCGGGTTCGGGCGCGGTCGGGTGGATTCCAGCCCGATGTCGTCGCCGACGTTGCGGAAGAATCGCGTATACGCCGCACCGACCATCGGGTCGTAGCGCCCGTCGGCGTCCTTGTGGAGGTCGTTCCAGCTGCCGTCCGCCGTTCGCCACCAGCGCGCCCACTCCGGCGGCCCGTCATCGGTTTCCCAGAACGCCGTCTTCGTACCGTCCGGGTACGGTCGGATCAGGTTGTTGGCGAAGAGGGAATGCCGCATGAACGCCAGCTTGAGGATCTGCACCGCCGGTTGGAGCTTGTACGGCACGTGCTCCGCGGTGCGATGCCAGGTGGTCCACACGCCGTCGGTGATGCCGGAGCGTCCGGCCCGGTCCACGAGCCGATCGAAGACGGCGCGTCCCACCTTGCTCAGGACCGCCCCGGCCGCCGCCCCGGGGAGATCGGCCAGCTTGCCCAGCCACCCGCAGGTTGGCTCCTGCGGAACCGCGGCAGTGCTCTCGCCCGGATGCGGCCCGCCGAGCATCCACTCGCGGGTGAAGCGCTCGCGGAAGAGCTGCGTCTGCGCCTCTTCGCCAGCCATGCCGGTCACGACGTTCGCGGCGGCGCGCTCCGCCTTGGCGAGGAGGTCGGCGTCGGCGGGCACGCGCCCGAGCGCCGCGCGCCACGCGGCCTCGGCGCGATCATAGCGGGCCGCGAGGAAGTACGCGTCGCCGAGCAGTGCCAGGCTTTCTCCGCCGTGGTCCCGTTCCGCGCGCCCCTCGAGCAGCTCGATGGCGCGCGTGGCGTCGCCGACCGCCAGCATGCGGCGCGCGGCGTTTCGCGCCTCGACGTGAGGGTCGGCCGCAGCACGCTGGGTCGTGGACATTGGTCCACCGTGGTTCTAGGTTCGGCGCAATCGTAGGTTGGGCGCAATCGAATGTGGGGCGACAGTACCGGGGTCGCAAGATCTGGCGCGCGGTCGGGCGGTTGAACCGTCTCGCTGGAGCACGCACTGTGCTTCCGCGCCCATCGCTCGGAGTTGCGAGCGCGAAACCCGCCAGCCTGCCGGATTCGCTGGTCGTCAGTGACTGGTTATCCCGATGCTTGAATTGCGCGACGCGTCCGCGCATGCCATCGATGCCGCTGAACTGTTCAAAGGGCTGGGGGCCGATTCGCGCGCCGCCCCGGCCAACGCGGCTTACACGGCCACGTTCAACCCGGGGGAGCCCCTTTTCCCCGACGGGGCCGGCGCCGACGCGCTGTACGTGATTCGCGAAGGGGCCTTCCGCGCGGTGGAGCCCGACCCGCCGCGAGAATCACGACTCGTTCGCAGCCTCGGCCCCGGCGACGTCGTCGATGGCGTGCTCGGACTGGTTGGCGGCAGCCGGCCCGTCACAGTCCGAGCCGTGGACAACGGCGTGGTCACCGTCATTCCTGGAGAGACAGTCGACGGGCTCGTGAGCTCGCTGGGCGTGCGTTCCGTGCGGGCGCCGGCATGACGATGCTGTCCATCCGGGCGTAAACCGTAGGACGGGCAAGCGCAGGAGCGTGACAGCACCGGCAGTGCAAGCGGGGAGGCGCCGCCAACCGGGGGGCGTCACGTTCCTCATGATGCCGGGGTCGCGGGTTCGAGTCCCGCCCCTGCTATCAGTATCACCGAAACGGCGCCCAAGCGGACGACGCGTAAGTCGCCCACTTGCGCGCCGTTTGTGTTTGCGCACCATATCGCGTCGCCGAGACGTGCGGCACCATGAGGTGCCCCACCGCGCCCAACCGTGGCGGGCGATAGTGGGCAGCCACGGGCCATTGATCCATAGCGGTGCGCGGGCGGGTCGGCTATGAGCGCGCCGCCACATAACCGCGCCCGTCGCCCCGAGGCCCCATACTCGGCGCCGTCGATCGTGGCGAACGGGATGACGTCGGCGACCGGGCCGCACGTGACCGCGGAGGCCTTCCTGCGCAGGGCGTCGCGTACGTCCAGCGCGTAGTTCGCGATCGTGCTCACGTATTGGGCCGTCGGCTCGGACTTGAGCGCGTGCGAACGACTGTCGCGCCGCCTACGCCGCCGCCGGCACCCAGGCCGTGTGGAAGTTCGTTGGCGCCGCCCAACTAATAGGATGAGGAGCCAACGAGGAGGCCGAATGGTCGAATCCACGCACGACCCGAACGCCCGCACGAGCGCCGCGGTGTCCGCCGTGGGCGCTGTCACGGGCGCCGCGCGGCGCGTTGCCGCGGCGCGCGACGCGCTGGAGAGGCAGTTTCGCGCCACCGCCGCAGACCTCGGCGCCGCCATCGCGGAGGCCGACGCGCTTCAGGAGGAGGTAACGCGCCTCACCGGGGAGATCGCCGCGCTCCAAGTGGAGCTCACGATGCGGCCGCTCACGCCCCAACGCCAGCCGGAGCCACCGCCGGACCTACCCACCTGCTTCCCGATGCTGGGCGCGCTCTCGACGACGGTCTACGACCCGGCGAAGGCGCCGCCGTCGCGCGTCGAGCTCCCGCGCACGTTCCTCGACTCGCGCCTCCCGGCGACCGTCGCGCGCGTGGTGCGCGTGCTCGACTACCCGGGTGACACGCCGGGCGCGAAGCTCAAGGCGGTGATCGCCGACGTTGCGTCGGGCACGATCACGGGGGGGGACGTGATCGTCCTGGGCCTGGGTGTCTACCGCGGCACCTTTACCCGGTGGCTCCGCCCGGTCGACACCGTTTCATCCGGCCCCGTCCTGGTCATTAGCGAGGCGGAGTACGAGGCCGAGTACGAGACGAAGCGGAGCCGCCAGGGACAGCGGATCGACCCGGTGGGCGCCGCGGCGGAGATGCCGATCCTCGAGACGGCCACCGCCGAGAGCGTCATCCGCTGCGAGGGGAAGGCTGCGAGCGGCTTCACGTTCGTCGGGTTGCACTTCCGCGTGTCGAAGGATTATCGCGGCCAGTACGGCTACCCGGTGGTGAGCTTGGGTCGCTCGGTGGGGCAGACGTCGCTCGACCTCATCCCCGAGGACCTGTGGCTCGTGCGGTGCGCGATCTCGGTCGAGCGCAAGGTGAGCGTGCAGCCCGACGGCACCTTGGGCGGCCAGAACGTCAAGCGCGGCGTCGCCCTCCACTGCATTCGGGGCGGCGTCGTCGACTCGCACATTACCGACTGCTACTTTCGCGGCGCTGACAGCCAAGCGATTGCGATGAGCGACGGGCCGGGTCCCTACAAGATCGTCGGCAACTTCCTGAGTGCGACGGGCGAAGTCACCATGTGCGGCGGCGACGACCCGGGCGTGCCCGGCCTCGTGCCGTCGGACATCGAGGTGCGCCGCAACCACCTACACAAGCCCGCCTTCATCTTCAATGACCCGGACTGGACCGTGAAGACGATCGTCGAGTCGAAGTCCTCGCGGCGGTCGCTCTACGAGGGGAATGTCTTGGAGCGGAACGGGGGCGACGGCTCCGGCGCCGCACACTGGCTCAAGTCGGAGGACCAGAACGGGCTCGGCGAGGGGCAGACCAAGTACGCCGAGACGTGCGACGTCACCTCGCGCTACTCGGTCATCCTCGATGCGCCCACCGCGTACACCATCGCCGCGACGTCAGGCGGGAATACGGCCGATGACTACGTCCGGCCGCTCCACGGCGTCCACATCGCGCACATCGACTTCTGGGGCGCCAGGCCAGGCAGCGCGGCCAGCGAGGGAGCGTTCGCCCGCGTGGGCGGCGGGATCAGCGACATCACGATCGAGCACGTGACGAGCGGCGCGACCCGGCACGCGCTCTACCTGATCGGCAGGAACGTCACGAACATGCGCGTCGCGGACTCGGCGTTGAACGCCGGCGCCGATGGGGCACTCGCCAACTCGGTCCCCGGCGTCCCGGACGGCGTCGGCGGCACCGAGATCCTGTGGCCGGGCGCGGTGCTCGAAGGGAACATCCTCGTCGGCGAGACCACCCACGTGAAGCCGGGCGCGTTCGACCGGGTGGCGTGTTGGGACCAGGTGCCACTGGGGAAGGGCGCGGACTTTGCCGCGGTGGGGCGGGCCACGGCCGGCGTGCGGCGGGGTGAGGGGTGACGGCGTCCGGTCAGGTGCGGCGAGCGGCGACGCTCCGGCGCCGGAGCGGAGCCGCTCGCCGGCAGCTTCATCTTCATCTTCATCACGGAATGCGGTACGTCAGCAGCAACTGTGGCGGATTCGGCCCCGCCGGCGTGCCGAACGTCACATGGTCGTTGCTCAATTGGGTGATCCCCGACTCCCCGGTGACGCGCAGCCGGAACTCCGATCCGCCGCGAGTGTTCGCGAAGTCATCCAGCACCGCGCCGGTCACGTCGAGCGTCTTGTACTCGAGCGTGGGGTCGGCCGGGAGGGTACCGATGTTCGCCGCGACAAGCGGCGGGTTCAAGAAAGTGGCTTCGGTCAGATCCAGGCTGTAATCGCCGTGGTCCACGACCACGTCGCCGAGTGACGTGTACGGGAATCCGGTCACTGCCTCCTGATACATGCGAAGCGTGGCCGCGGTCACCACCTTGCCGGCCGTGGGTGCCACGGCGAAGCGGCAGAAGGTTCGATACGTCGCCCCGGAGATCGCGCCGACGTTGAGAACGGCGCCAGTAGCACCGCCCGAGCCGCCGCCGAAATCCTCGAACACCGACGCGCAGGCCGAGGGCGCCACCGTCACCTGCTGAGGCGGATCGTCGCGCAGGTCGGCAGCGACCACGATGTAGGCGGACACGCTCTGGGCGTTCTTGTCGACGTCGAATCCGACGGTGCGCGGCGCCGAGGTCACGCCGGCGTAGAGCGGCGCGGGGTAGGTCTCCGATCGGTAGCAGTCGCTCGTCTTCCCGCTGCACCCGGCGAAGTCGTTGAAGAAATTGGTCGGCGCGTTGTTCCAGTCCGCGCTCGGCGTGGCGGCTGCGCCCGGCACGCCGAGCGCGGCGGCAGTGTAGGGGAAGACGAGCACCCCGCTCGTGCCGGCTGGTGGCTTGGGGAACGTCGTTGGAGTCACCAGGTCGGTGTACCCGAGCCGGTTCTCGACCGCGAGGTCGAAGGAACAGCGGCGCTGCCTGCTGTTGCTGGGAATGCTGCTCCACGTGCAGTCCGTCGCGTGGAGGGCGATCGCCTCGCTCCCCACGAGCGAGAGTGACGGCCCACTACCCCGAACTCGGTGGGCGGCGCCGCGCGGGCCGTCGACCGTGATCCGCCCGGTCGCGACGTCGATCGTGAGACGAAAGGCGGCCCTGCCGAGGTCGGGCGGCGCGGGCAGCCGGCCAGGCGTGGTCGGACTCTCGTCCGAGCAGGCGACGAGCAGGGCGAGGAGCAGGAGCGGGGCGCAGCGACCGAGGGCGTTCGGCATTCCGACCTCCGGATGGGGACAGACACTGGGGAGACGTGCGGAGCCGGCGGATGCGCAGGCGCGCACCCTTTGTCTCTAGAGATCGGAAACGGGAGGCGGGACCCGACAGGAAGTGCGTCGTGTCCTCCCCAGAGCGTCGACTCGACTCGGCCGGGGCTCGTAGGCTCAGAAGGCGGCACCCCATCCGGCACAACGAATGAGCGCGCAAGGGTTTCCCATTGCGCGCTCTTCGTTTCTGTGCTGACCCTGGGCTCGGCCGCTACGGCAGCCTGTGGTGTGCCGGACTCCTACCCTCGCGGGACGAGTTCCGGCCGTCAGGCGCGCCCGCCCCCCGCCGGCCTACTCTCCCCACCGCCAGTCCCGCACCTCGGGCATGTCGTCGCCGTGCGTGACGATGTACCGCTGGTGCTCGGCGAGCTTCCCCCGGCAATACGCCGCCGCCCGCGCCGCCGCCGCGTCGCCCCGCAGGCGCGGCACCCGCTCGATCACGTCGAGGACGAGGTGGAAGCGGTCGATGTCGTTCAGTACCGTCATGTCGAACGGCGTCGTCGTCGTCCCCTCCTCCTTGTAGCCGCGTACGTGGAGGTTCGGGTGGTTCGTGCGGCGGTAGGTGAGGCGGTGGATCAGCCACGGGTAGCCGTGGAAGGCGAAGACGATCGGCCGGTCGGCGGTGAAGATCGCGTCGAACTCGGCGTCGGGGAGCCCGTGCGGGTGCTCGCGCTCCGGCTGGAGCGTCATCAGGTCGACGACGTTGACGACGCGCACGGCGAGCCCCGGCAGGTGCGTGCGCAGCAGGCTCACCGCGGCGAGCGTCTCCATCGTCGGCACGTCCCCCGCGCACGCGAGCACGACGTCGGGATCGCCCCCATCCGTGCTGGCCCACTCCCAAATACCGAGCCCCTTCGTGCAGTGCGCGGCGGCGGCCTCGACGTCGAGCCACTGCGGCGCCGGCTGCTTGCCGGCGATGATGACGTTCACGTAGTGGCGGCTGCGCAGGCAGTGGTCGGCGACCGAGAGCAGCGTGTTGGCGTCGGGCGGCAGGTAGACGCGCACGACGTCCGCCTTCTTGTTCACCACGTGGTCGATGAAGCCCGGGTCCTGGTGGCTGAAGCCGTTGTGGTCCTGCCGCCAGACGTGCGAGGTGAGCAGGTAGTTCAGCGACGCGATCGGCTGACGCCAGGGGATGCGGCGCGTCGTGTTCAGCCACTTCGCGTGCTGGTTGAACATCGAGTCCACGATGTGGATGAAGGCCTCGTAGCAGGAGAAGAAGCCGTGCCGCCCGGTGAGTAGGTAGCCCTCCAGCCACCCCTGGCACATGTGCTCGCTCAGCACCTCCATCACCCGGCCGTCGCGGGAGACGTGGTCGTCGCTGGGCAGGATCTCCGCCATCGAGACGCGGTTGGTGGCCTCGAACAGCGCGTCGAGCCGGTTCGAGGTCGTCTCGTCAGGCCCCATGACTCGGAAGTTGCGCGACTGCTCGTTGAGCCGCACGACGTCGCGGAGCATCCGCCCCAGCACGCGCGTCGCTTCGCCGTCCACCGCTCCGGGCCGCGGCACGTCCACGGCGTAGTCGCGGAAATCGGGGAGCACGAGGTCGCGCAACAGCAGCCCGCCGTTGGCGTGCGGGTTGGCGCTCATCCGCCGCCCGCCGCGGGGCGCGAGCGCCGCCAGCTCGGCCACGAGCTGCCCATTTGCATCGAACAGCTCCTCGGGACGATAGCTCCGCAGCCACTCCTCGAGCAGTCGCAGGTGCGCCGGGTTCTCGGCGAGTCCGGCGAGCGGTACCTGGTGCGAGCGGGAGGAGCCCTCGGTCTGCTTGCCGTCCACCTCCTTCGGCCCCGTCCACCCCTTGGGCGAGCGGAGCACGATCATCGGCCAGCGCGGCCGCTCGGTGACACCGCGCTCGCGCGCGTCGCGCTGGATGCGCACGATCTCGGCGTGCACGGCGTCGAGCGTCGCCGCCATCTGCTGGTGCATCGCCGCCGGCTCGCTCCCCGAGACGAAGTACGGTTCGTGGCCGTAGCCGCGCAGCAGCGCGGTCAGCTCCTCGTCGCTGATCCGCGCCAGCACGGTGGGGCCGGCGATCTTGTAGCCGTTGAGGTGCAGAATGGGGAGGACGGCCCCGTCGCGCGCGGGGTTCAGAAACTTGTTGGAGTGCCAGCTCGCGGCCAGCGCCCCGGTCTACGCCTCGCCGTCGCCGACGACGACGCAGGCCAGCAGGCCGGGGTTGTCGAACGCCCCGCCGTAGCCGTGCAGTAAGGCGTAGCCGAGCTCGCCCCCTTCGTGGATCGAGCCCGGCGTCTCCGGCGCGGCGTGGCTCGGGATGCCGCCCGGGAAGGAGAACTGCGTGAAGAGGCGCGCGAGCCCGGCGAGGTCGCGTCCGACGTTGGGATAAACCTCGCTGTACGTCC
>Ga0307416_100001645_pt1 | contig 12316 bp, 10 predicted proteins | sample DK1Cmetagenome_2_FD_203821 | JGI IMG/M metagenome (GOLD analysis project Ga0307416, IMG submission 203821) | Maize rhizosphere microbial communities from greenhouse at UC Davis, California, United States - DK15-C-3 | ecosystem: Host-associated > Plants > Roots > Rhizosphere > Soil | place...
GCCGCTACCTGACGATGAAGCCCGATGCCCCCGACGCCGCCTGGGTGCGGCAAATGGCCGGTTGAGGAGAGGCCCGTGAACGCTCGTTTGAAGATCGCTTTCCTCGCAACCGCGCTGGCGGTGTCGGCCTGCTCGTCGGTCGATGGCGGCGACTATGGCGGCTACAGCGACTATTCGCTGGTGCGCGTCCGGCGCGTCAATGTCGGCGATGACAGCCTTTCGGTTGCGCCGCCGCGGCCCTGGAATCGGCATCGCCCAATCCTGTTCGAGGACATCCGCGCGGTCGAGGACTGGACCCTCAACGGGCCGCTGCTCGACGGGATGAGCTTCGTCACCGGCTTGCGCGACGGAAAGTCGCTCATCCGCCAGCGCCGCACCGCGAGCCAGCAGGTGCCGATCTTCCGCTCGAACATGACTCCGCCCGAGATCGCCGCGATGATCGAGAGCCTGTACCGCGTGCGCGGCGGAGCGGTCGATTTCCGCACCGTTTCGCTCCAGCCGCGGCCGTTCCTCGGCACCAACGGCTTCCAGCTCGATTACGAGCATCTCGACGACGACGAGCTGTGGCGGCGCGGCCGAGTGGTCGGCACCGTCATCAACGGCGAGCTTTATCTGATCCTGCTCGACGCCGCGAAATCGCATTATTTCGACGCGACTTTGCCCGACTTCGAAGCCGTCGTCGCGTCGGCGCAGCTACGCCGCTAGCCGACCGGCGAAATCGGCGTGGTTGGCGGCTGCGTCCCCGGCGAAGGCGGCGAGGGCACGTCGATATTCGGATTGGTCCCAGGCTCTTCGGGGGGAGCAGGGGTCGGCTGGCCCGGCGGTGTAGGCTGTGGGGTGTTCGGCGGGGTGACCGGCTCCTCGGGGATTGGCGGAAGCTGTTGCATCGGGGTTGGCTCCTTGCCGGGTTAAACGCCCGGGATGGGAGGCCGGTTGCCGAGTCCCGCGGGTTGCCCAACCGCCACGGCCTGTTATAGGCCGCGCCCTTCAAGCGTCCGCGCGGGCGTGGCGGAATTGGTAGACGCGCTGGATTTAGGTTCCAGTATCGAAAGATGTGGGGGTTCGAGTCCCTTCGCCCGCACCATCCGCTGCCCTGGGATGCCAATAGATTTCATCGGGATCCAGAAACGTGAGCATCAAGACTGTCGAGACTGAGAACGAGGGCCTCAAGCGCGCCTTCATGCTGACCATCCCGGCCGAGGACATCGAGGCGCGGGTCGAGCAGGAGGTGAAGCGCATCGCGCCGCAGGTGCGGATGCCCGGTTTCCGCCCCGGCAAGGTGCCGCCCAACCTCATCCGCAAGATGCACGGCGAGAGCCTTCGCGGCGAGGCGCTGCAGGGCGCGGTCCAGGAGGGCGTTCAGCAGCTGCTGACCGAGCAGAAGATCCGGCCCGCGCTCCAGCCCCAGGTCGAGCTGACCGAGGGCTATGAGCACGGCAAGGATGCCGAGATCAAGGTGAGCCTGGAGGCATTGCCCGACGTCCCGGCGCCGGAGATCGACAATCTCGCGCTCGAGCGGCTGACCGTCGAGCCCGACGACAAAGCGGTGGACGAGCAGCTCGAGCAGCTCGCGAGCCAGAGCAAGCACTGGGAAGACGCACCGAGCAAGCATGCGGCCGCGACCGGCGACCTGGTCGTCATGGACTTCGAGGGCGAGGTCGACGGCACGCCGTTCGAGGGCGGCAAGGGCGAAGACATGCAGGTCGAGCTCGGCTCGGGCGGCCTGATTCCGGGCTTCGAGGACCAGCTCGTCGGCGCCAGGGCGGGCGAGAGTCGCGAGGTCAGGCTGACCTTCCCGAACGACTATCCGGCCGACAAGCTGAAGGGCAAGAAGGCGACCTTTGCGGTGACCGTGAAGGCGGTGAAGACCGGCAGCGCGAACAAGGTCGACGAGGCCTTCGCCAAGTCGCTCGGCATGACCGACCTTGACCAGCTGAGGGGCATCATTCGCGACCAGCAGGCGCAGCAGCTCAACGGGCTGACCCGCACCCACATGAAGCGTCAGTTGCTCGACCAGCTCGCCGCGCGGCACGACTTCCCGGTCCCCGACACGATGGTCGAGGCCGAGTATCAGAACATCCTCGCCCAGCTTCGGCACGAAGCCAGCCATGAGGAAGATCCCAAGGCGGCGCTTGCGGAGATCGAGTCCGAGGCCGGCGAATATCGCAAGATCGCGGTCCGGCGGGTCCGCCTCGGCCTGCTGCTGTCCGAAATCGGCGCCGCCAACGGCGTCGACGTGACCGAGCCGGAAATGAATCGCCTGATCATGCAGGCAGCGTCGCAATACCAGGGCAAGGACCGTGAGACCTTCGTCCGTTACATCCAGCAGGAGCCGATGGCCGCTGCGCAGCTCCGCGCCCCGCTCTACGAGGACAAGGTCGTCGACTTCCTCTTCGCGCGGGCGAAGATCACCGATCGCAAGTCGACCCGCGAAGCGCTCGAAGCGGACCTCGAGTCAGAGGAGGGCCACGTGCATGGGCCCGGCTGCGGGCATGACCATGCCGCGGCACCGAAGGCCAAGAAGGCCGCGGCAAAGGGCAAGGCCAAGTCGGCTGGAAAGGACGACGACAAGCTCGTCGCCGAAGCGCCCGCCAAAGGCCCGGTCGAGAAGGCGTCGGCGAAGCCGAAGCCGGCCAAGCCCGTGAAGGATGCGCCGGCGGCGAAGGCTCCCGCTGCCAAGGCCGCCAAGGCCGAGGTCAAGTCCGCGGCGAAGGCGAAGAAGCCCGCCAAGAAGGGCTGACGCCGCTGGATATCGTCCGGGAGGATTTCGACGCCGCGCTCGAATTGCTGCGCGCTGCCGGCTTCCGGATCGACGTCATCTACCCAGCGGACGACCCGCACACGGCGATCCTCAGCAAGGATCGGGAGCGGGTCCGGCTGATCAAACCGGATGCCGAGCCGCTTCCGCAGGGGATGCCGGCGTTCCAGCCGGAATCCGTGTTGACGAAGGCCCGAGCGCCACCGGGGCAGGGCAGGGCGGGCATGCTCTACCGCGACCTCATCCCGGGCCGCCTTGGCGGGCGTTATATCGCCTCGCACATCACGATTCCCGGCGGCGGGCCGGTCGCCGACTGGGTCCATTATCACCGCGTGGCGCTGCAAATGATCTTCGTGCGACGCGGGTGGGTCCGGGTGGTTTATGAGAACCAGGGCGCGCCGTTCGTAATGAACGAAGGCGATCTGGTGCTGCAGCCGCCCGAGATCCGCCATCGCGTGCTTGAAAGCTCGGCCGGGCTGGAGGTGATCGAGATCGGCGCTCCGGCGCTGCACGAGACTTTCGCGGATCATGCGATGGCGCTTCCCGGCGGCGAACGGCCCGAGCGGGTCTATTCCGGGCAGCGCTTTCTCCGCCACGTCGCCGCGGAGACGCCGTGGACACCGTTCAGTGGCGTCGAGGCGCAGGAAACCGCAATGACCTTGGCGACCGCCGGCCTGTGCGATGTGCGCACGATTCGTCCCGGCGTCGCGGGCACAATCGAATTTCCGCCCCACGACGGCGAACTGCGGTTCGGCTTCGTGCTTGACGGCTCGGCGAGCTTGAACGGCAATCCGGTCGAAGCAACCGACGCTTTCGTGATTCGACCCGGCGAGCCCTGGACGCTCAGTGGCATGAGCGCAGACTTCCGCCTCCTTCACGTCACTACCGCGCGGCTCGACGCCGCCACTTGATGCCCTCTATAGCTGGCCGGTCATCTGAGGGGGTCTGCTTGAACGCCGTCGCGTCGCCGAGAATTGCCGTGCTGCTTCCGTGCTACAACGAAGAAGCGGCGATCGCCGCGACCGTTGCCGGTTTTCGCGCCGCGCTGCCCAACGCGAACGTCTACGTCTACGACAACAACAGCCGCGACCGGACCCGCGAGGTTGCCGCGGACGCTGGCGCGGTCGTCCGAAGCGAACGCCAGCAGGGCAAGGGCCACGTCGTGCGGCGCATGTTCGCCGACATCGACGCTGACGTTTACGTGATGGCCGACGGCGACCTGACCTACGATCCGAAAGCCGCGCCCGCGATGGTCGACCAATTGCTTGCCGGCCAGCTCGACATGGTCGTCGGGACCCGGCGGCACGAGGAGAAGGACGCGTACCGGGGCGGGCACGTGCTCGGGAACAGGCTGTTCACGGGCCTTCTGTCGGGCCTGTTCGGGCGCAGCTTCAGCGACATCTTCTCCGGCTACCGTGTTTTCTCGCGGCGGTTCGTGAAGAGCTTCCCGGTGTTGAGCTCGGGCTTCGAGATCGAGACCGAGATGAGCGTTCATGCGCTCGAGCTCAGGATGCCGGTCGGCGAAGCGGAGACCGTCTATGCGGCGCGGCCCGAAGGCTCCCAATCCAAGCTCTCCACCTTTTCGGATGGATGGCGCATCCTGAAGACCATCGTCACCCTCTACCGGATCGAGCGGCCTGTCCTGTTCTATGGAAGCATTGGCGCGCTGCTCGTCGCAATCGCGATCGTGCTCGCCATTCCGCTGGTCATCACGTACGTCCACACCGGCCTGGTACCGCGCGTCCCCACCGCCATCCTCGTCACCGGCATCATCATCGTCGCGGTGCTGTGCTTCTTCGCCGGGCTCATTCTTGACACGGTCACGCGGGGGCGTCGGGAGGTTCGGCGGCTTGCCTATCTTTCGTTAGAAGCGCCCCGGTAACTGTCGCCCATTTGCATCACCACCCACAATTGTGTCGGTGACGTAACACACTCGCTTCCGCCGATTCCTCACCTGGGTTAGCTTCAGCCCGCATAACCACGCCCGACATCGGGCGAAACAGGGGGAATCTATGAAGCGGATGGATACGGCTCTTCGTGCGGGCGTGGCCTTGGTTGCACTCGTCGGCGGCAGCGGCGTTGCCCTGGCGCAAAGCACGCTTCCGCCGCCCGACGTGGTGGCCGGCCAGGCACCGCCAGCGGCCGCGGCACCGGCGGCGCAGGCTCCGGGAAGCAACGAGATCGTGATCACCGGCTCCCGCATCCGCCGCAATCCGCTCGACCTCGATGCCCCGCGCGTCTTCGTCGACCAGTCGGACATCCAGAAGACGGGCCTCAGCGCAATCAACGACGTCCTGCAGCGGTTGCCGAGCTCGGGCGGCGGTGTGAACTCGAAGTTCAACAACTCCGGCAACCTCGGCAATCCGCCAAACGGCGGCGGCGTTGGCGCCGGCTCGGCCCAGATCGACCTTCGTTATCTCGAGCCGGTCCGGACACTCGTCCTCGTCGACGGACTGCGGTTCGTGAACGGGGCGTCCGCGAGCGGCATTCCCGGGACCGTCGATCTCAATTCCATCCCGGAAAGCATGATCGACCGTATCGAAGTGCTGCAGGACGGCGCTTCGACCATTTACGGGTCGGACGCGATCGCGGGCGTCGTCAATGTGATCACCAAGACCAGCCAGAGGGGTCTCGCGGCATCCGCGCAGGTCGGCAGCTATCTCGACCATGACGATGGCTGGACCCAGAACTATCAGTTGAGCTGGGGCAATGGCACCGGACCGACACAAATCGTCGTCGGTGGCAATTACATCAAAGCGAACGGCGTTCTGTCGGGCGACCGCGCAATTTCGGCGTTCCCGAACCCTTATTCGACGAGCTGCACCCAGGGCGGCTGCTCGAGCTTTCCGCTGAACGGCCGCTTCGGCGGCCCGATCTTCGGCCCGTCGTCCTCGGATGATGGTACCTGGACGCTCGCGCAGGCGATTACCACTCGGCCGACGTTCCCAGGCAATTTCCGCGCGTTCGTGACGGCGGACCGGTTCAACTTCGCGCCCTTCAACTATATCGAAATCCCGCTGAAGCGGTACGGGCTGTTCGGCAATCTCGTCCAGGAGCTTGGGGGCGACACGCACTTGCGGATCAAGGCGGTGTGGAATCGCCGTGACTCGATCAACCAGGCGGCGCCGATCCCGCTCGGCATCGGGCCCAACGTGGGCAACGGCAACTCGCTCGATACCCTCACGGTCTCGGCAACCAACCCGTTCAACCCCTTCGGCGTCGACCTGATTCCGAACGATGGTCGGGCGGGCGGAAACTACAACCAAATCCAGCGCCGCGTGATCGAAGCTGGTCCCCGCCACTTCGCACAGCGGGTGAACACTTACTACGGCAGCGCCACTCTCGACGGTCGCCTTGGCGGCGAATGGTACTGGGATGTGAACGGCATCTGGGGCCGCAACAAGGCCAGGCAGACGATGACCGGCAATATCCGGGCGGATAATGTCGCTCAGGCGCTCGGCCCGCTGGCCGGCTGCACCTCGCCGTGCGTCCCGCTCGACCTGTTCGGCACGCCCGGGTCGATTACCCCCGCGATGCTCGATTTCATCGGCTTCACCCAACATGACAAGAGCCAGCAGAAGATCTGGGGCGGTTCGGCCAATATCTCGGGCAAGTGGTTCGACGTTGGCGGCGACGCCCTCGGTCTCGCCGGCGGCGTCGAATATCGGCGCCTGAAGGGCAGCTTCACGCCTGACCCGCTCGTTCAGGCGGGCCTCAGCGCGGATATTCCGGCGCTGGGCTCCTTCGGCGGCTACAAGGTGGCCGAGGTCTATGGCGAGTTCGACGCACCGTTCATCAAGGGCCGCCCCGGCGCCGAGCTGCTCGAGCTCGAAGGTTCGATGCGCTATTCGCACTACAAGAAGGATCCAGGCAGGTCGGGCGTCTCGGCGACCTTCGAGCACACGGTGTTCAAGGCCAACCTCAACTGGCAGCCGATCCGCGCCATCAGATTCCGCGCGTCGTGGGCCCAGGGATTCCGCGCCCCGACCATCGGCGAGCTTGAAGGCGACCGGTCGCGCTTCGATTCGACGATCGACGATCCGTGCTCGAGGAAGAGCGCCCAGGCGCAGAACTACCTCAACGATGCAACGGTGCGTGCGAACTGCACATTGCAGGGCGTTCCTGCCGGCGGCGCGACCACCGCGCCGTCTGATCAGCTCTCGGTGGTCACCAGCGGCAACCCGCTGCTCCAGCCCGAGACCTCGGAAAGCTGGGTCTTCGGGGGCGTGGTCAACCCCATTCGCGGATTCACGGCGGAGCTGAACTGGTACAACATCAAGGTGAAAAGCGCGATCCAGGCGCAGGGAGCGCCGACGCTGTATCGTTGCGTTTACACCAACGACCCGCTGGCCTGCTCGAACATCTCGCGCTCGTTCGGCACCGGCGACGTGACCCAGATCCGGGCAACCCTCCAGAACATTGCCGCAATCCGCACAAGCGGCATCGACCTCAACATCGCCTATCGCCGTCCGCTGGCCGGCATGGGCGATATCGGGCTGACCTGGAACAACACCTTCCTGCACAGCTTCAACGTGACCATTCCGACCAGCGGCGCCAACATCGTCGAGCATCGCGCCGGTCAGGAGCTCGGCAGCCCAAGCCAGGGCTATCCGCGCTGGAAGTCGATCGGCGTCATCGACTGGAACGGCTTCGGCTTCGGCGCGACTCTGACGGGCCGCTACGTCTCGCGCCTCAAGGAGATCCTGAACAACGAGAGCCCGCTCAAGTCGCGGTTCTACACCGACGCGCAGCTGCGCTGGAAGCCGAGCTTTAACTTCTTCACGCTCAATGACGTCGAGCTGGCGGTGGGCGTGAACAACCTGTTCAACGTCAAGACGCCCGGCTGCGTCAGCTGCGACACCAACAACATGGACCCGACGACCTACGATAGCCCGGGCCGTTATTATTATGCGCGGCTCAGCCTGAAGGCGTTCGGGGGTCCGCGCGAGGCCGCGCCGGCCTATGTCGCGCCTATGGCTCCGCCGCCGCCACCGGCAGCCGAGCCGGCGCCGCTGCCGCCGCCCCCGGCGCCTCCGCCGCCGCCACCCGCTGCAGCCCCGGAGCGCGGCAAGTAGGTTCCCGATCAACGAGTGGGGCAGGAGGGCGGTCCGGAAATCCGGGCCGCCCTTTCTCAATCCTCCCCGAGCTCGCTCGGGGAGGGGGACCGCCGAAGGCGGTGGAGGGGCCCCTCCGTCAATCCTTGAACCTTTCCAGTTTCACGCCGATGTAGGTTCGAACCACAAAAGAGGATCCCCCGTGCCCGACCACCAGGACATCGTTTCGCAGCTCGTCCCAATCGTCATCGAACAGTCGAACCGGGGCGAGCGCAGCTTCGACATTTATTCGCGGCTGTTGCGCGAACGCATCGTCTTCATCACGGGGCCGATCGAGGACCACATGGCCTCGCTGATCACCGCCCAGTTGCTCTTCCTCGAGTCCGAGAACCCGAAGAAGGACATCTTCATGTACATCAACTCGCCGGGCGGCGTGGTCACCGCCGGCCTCGCGATCCACGACACGATGCAATACATCCGCCCCAAGATCAGCACGGTCTGCATCGGCCAGGCCGCCTCGATGGGGAGCTTCCTGCTCGCCGCCGGCGAGCCCGGCATGCGGGTCGCGCTGACCAACAGCCGGATCATGGTCCACCAGCCCTCGGGCGGCGCCCAGGGCATGGCCGCCGACATCGAGATCCAGGCCCGCGAGATCCTCCGCATGCGCCAGCGCCTGAACGAGCTCTACGCCAAGTACACCGGCCAGCCGATCGAGGAGATCGAGAAGGCCATGGACCGCGACAAGTTCCTCGAGAGCGACGAAGCCAAGGCTTTCGGCCTGATCGACGTGGTGTTCGACAAGCGTCCGGAGAGCGGCGCGGATGAAGGCACTGGTGCGGGAGACGTCGTACCCGGCTAATCTGCACCCCTGCGAAGGCAGGGGCCAGACAGGTTCCGTCAGGAGCCTTCAATGAGCGTAGGAAAGAGGTCCTGCCACTCGGGATTCATCTGCTCGATCTCACTGAGCTTCCACAGCCGCTTCCATTTCTTCATCTGGAGTTCGCGCAACCGAGCCTCCTGCAGATCATCATAAACTGCGTACCAGACGAGCAGCTTGCATTTGTATTTGCGCGTGAACCCCGCAACGACGCCGTTGCGATGCTCCGAGGCGCGCTTCACGAGGTCGTTCGTCACGCCGATGTAGAGCGTCCCATTGCGTCCGCTTGCCATGATATAGACGTATCCCGCCTTCATTCGGCGTTTGTACCTCGGCGAAGGGAGCGGTCTAGGCCACGGCGTCTATCGCGCCCCGACGAAGGCAGGGGCCCAGACTGTGGCGCTTATTGCACCCCTGCGAAGGCAGGGGCCCAGACAGGCTCCGATCCGGAGCCTTCAAGTGTTCGCTTATCGGAAGCTCGGACTTAGCGGACTTGCGCTAGAGCTCCAGTCCGCGCCTGGGCCCCTGCCTTCGCAGGGGAACAGCTTCACCGCGCCGCCATCTTCTCGATTCCGCCTGAACAGCCGCGACCGACAGGACCGACGCTGTCAGGCGATTCAGTCGCGCGATCCACCGGTTCCCCGGCGGAGGCCGGGGCCTAGTTCTGAGAACCAACGCAAAGGGCTCCGAGGCGCCCTTTTCTTTGGATCACGCGGCCATTGGGTGCGCCCCGGGTTGATCCCGGTTGGCCGCGCTGACGTCACCTCGCACTTCGCCCTCTTGACGCTTCTGTGCAAAAATAATAATTCAAAAATCTAGAGATTGATGCATGGAGAGGAAGGAGAGAACGCCATGACGACGAGGGAAACTTTCACGAGGATCAGAAACGCAATCGAGCGTTCGCCACGTAACGCATACGTTGCCGAGCTGCATCTTCAGGCGATCAAATATGCCGACGAGCTTGAGGGGATTACCGGCCGCGAGTTCTGCGAAGGTGTGGGGATTGGCCACTCGTTCGGGACTGAATTCGCGAAAATGCGGAAAATCGCGCCACGGCTGAAGGCGGCTGGCTTAAACGTCGAGCAGCTGTAGCGGTGTCTAATCACCATTACGTGCCCCAATGGTACCAAGAAGGCTTCTTCGAAACGGGCCGCAAGACGCTTGCTTATGTCGACCGGCATCCCCGCCAAGAGACGCTCAGTGACGGTCGAATTATTACCCATAGATCAAAGTTCGACACACCAACGTCTCGCGCATTTTGCGAGTCCGATTTGTACTCAACGTTCTTTGGGAACTGGGTGAATGAAGAGATCGAACGGCGGCTGTTCGGTGATATCGACACGAGGGGTTCAAAGGCGATCAGGGCCTTCTCTGAACGGGATGTAAGTGAGTGGCATCGTCATTTTCAGACGCTGTTTGAATATATCGACATCCAAAAAATCCGCACGCCAAAGGGTCTGGACTGGGTGAAGGCTCAATATCCTTCTCTCACGCAAAATAATTTGATGATGGAGATGCAGGGCATCCGCATGATGCACTGCACGATCTGGACTGAGGGCGTGCGCGAAATCGTTTCGGCGGAAGACTCAGGCGTAAAGTTCATTGTGAGCGATCATCCAGTCACGATCTACAACCACGCTTTGGCGCCTGACGCGCCTTCGTGCGCGTATCCTTACGACCCGGCTATTGCATTGAAGGCGTCGCAGACAATTTTTCCCCTCAACCGCGACTTCTGCCTCATCCTCACAAACTTGGAATATGCCAAAGATCCATCGGCCAATCCGCTCGAAAAGAGAACTTTCGCACGCAATTACCGGGCGTCGATGGTCCGAACTGATAAATTCATTCGGACGCGTAGGCTCACGAGCCGCGAAGTAACTCGCATCAACCACATCCTGAAGGCGCGGGGCCGGCGATATCTTGCGGCTGGTCGTGAGGAATGGCTCTATCCTGAGGCTGCGGTCACCGAACCTTGGTCCGAGTTACGCGAAACGCTTCTCCCGCCCGATGATGAACTTTGGCACTTCGGTGGCGAAATCTATGCCAGGTTCGAGGGCGGACACGTCCATTACCAGGATGCGTTTGGTCGCACCGAAAAACAGCGCGAGTTCTTGGTGAAAGCACCCCCAGCGCGGAAACTCCGGTCGGGGGACCCTTGCGGGTGCGGATCAGGCAAACGGTTTAGCGCATGTTGCATGACAAAGCGCGAAGAGCTGCGCCCAACGTGGCTCGAACGCAGTATTCGTGAACGCAACCTATTCCTTGGGCACGCGATCGTAGACATCCTTGGTCTCGATAAAGGTAAGGACTGGACCGCGGTCCGTAGAGACCTCACCGATGATCAAATCAAGCAAGTCTATGTTCTTTACGAAGCACTTTGGCCCCTTGAGACCGACCTTCTCCATCTCCTGCCGAAGCCGGACGGGCAGGCTCGGGCGATCTACACCGGCTCCATCCACCCGCAGGCGATTTCTGAGTTTGCCCTTGGTGCGAGCCTGTATTTTGGTGAGCTAGTTGTTCAAACGCCCTTTGTTCATAACGGTGTTTTGGCAGAGGACTATAAGCCGGTTGAGCAGCCTCGAGCGTACCGGCATGAATTCTTAAAGACAGTCCTCTTCTTTTTGACGGTCATGCCCCTTGTTGAGGCGGGTCTGATCAATTTGATCCCAGACCCTTGTGACTTCGATTACCATTTGCGCCGTCAGATGATGTCCATGGCCGAGAACCGCTCGCCCTGGCTTAAGTCGCTCATGGATAAAGAGACTCGCGCTCAGGCTCTCATGCAGGAAGACATGAAGCGCAGCCTGATGTGCCTCCCCCGTGATGCGATGAGGACTCAGTTGCAAAGGGCAGTTCCCGAGCTCGTGGGGTCGGAACTTGAAGAAGCGCTGACCGGAATCGAACAGCTGCGAGAACAGGACCCGCTAGCTGTCCTTCAAGAAGACACCCTCGTTGCCGATAAGGGCGGCGGTCAGCTGAACCTCATGAAATTGGCACCAAATTTTGAGATGGCGATGTATCTTGCACAAGCAACCGGCGCTAGCATTGTGACCGATAGCCCAGTTCGTTGGAACGAGATCCAGCGTGCCGCCAGATGGCAGGAGCTCGGTCCGGCGTTCGGCCTGACGGCTTTGGCCCGCAACATTGAGAATTCGACGTTTCGTTTTCCGTCGAATGTTGAAGGCATCCTAGACCTTGCATCGACCAAAAGGCTTGGAGAGTATCCCTCGTTAGTTCGTGAAGCCTTTAAGTACCTTGCAACCCTAAGGGCACGCGCTCCTCGTCCGAACGTGGAAGCCGGCCTAGCGGCACGCTTCTCAAGGGTCCATGGCCCGGCTCAGAACTTTCTCGCTAAAACCGACAGCACTGCAAGGCTAGGTCGGATCTCCTGCGCATTCCCGATAGCAGGCATTCAAGAGAATACGATCAATCGTTTACTGCTTATGTCGAGTTCGGAACACCATCTCGCGAGCGTGCCGATGGCATTTTTTGTCGAAGGAGCAAGCCCGTCACGGGAGTAAATCCCGCGACGTCGATCCGGTCGCTTCGCGCCGGTCGGCCGAGTTTTCGCCGGCTCTACGTCTAAGCTCACGAATGCTGCGCATTCGCTCCCTTAACCCTCGGCGG
>Ga0307416_100001646_pt1 | contig 12314 bp, 11 predicted proteins | sample DK1Cmetagenome_2_FD_203821 | JGI IMG/M metagenome (GOLD analysis project Ga0307416, IMG submission 203821) | Maize rhizosphere microbial communities from greenhouse at UC Davis, California, United States - DK15-C-3 | ecosystem: Host-associated > Plants > Roots > Rhizosphere > Soil | place...
AGCCCGCCCCAGCCGAGAGCCGAGGGCCGAGGGCCGAGGGCCGCACTTCCTTGAGTTTCGCCGGGTTGACGGGTATCGTCACTCGGTCGCCCTCGTACGTCCTGCCGCTCCGTCCCTCACATGCGCTCAGCTCATGCACCCGTGCGGCGGGCCCCGCCGGCCACCGGCGTGGCGCGCGGTACGACCGTCACACTTCGGGGCTGCGAGCGGCGCGCTGACTCATGTCCGAAGGGTTCACCCACCTTACGGCCGACCTGGTCGGAGCTGCCGCCAACCAGCTCCGCGACCCCGCGCTGTTGAGCGGCCTCCTCATCGCGGCCGCGAGCGCCGCGGGCCTCTCGCCCGTGGGTGCGCCCCTCGTACGCCGACTCTCGAGTGACGGCGTGACGGGGCTCGTTCTCGTCGACGGGTGCCACATGCTCTTTCACACGTTCCCGGACCGCGAGCTCCTCCTGCTCGACGTGCTCACCCCGTCGGCGCACGACGGCCGACGCGCGCTCGACGTGTTCGCGCGGCGCCTGGCGCCCCGCGAGGTCCACAGCGAGCAGCGGGAGCGTGGGTGACGCCGCCGTGACCGCGGCGTTCGTCGCCGTGTCAGTGGGCGTGCTGCTGTGGGACGTCTTCCTCGCGGGTCAGATCGCCCGGCTGCGCAGCGCGCCGCGGGCGTTCGCCGGCGTGACCGCCCTCGTCGGCCTGCTCGCCATACCGGCGGTCCTCGTGGGCGTGCTGAGCGCGTCGATCCTCAGCGGGCGGGCCATTTACACGGTCGCGTGGGCGTGGCCGGCGACGACCGTCCTGTTCGCCGTGCAGGCGCTCTACGCCACCGTTCGGCGGCTCGTCTCGCCGCTGATCGGCGTGCCCATCGCCGCGTACAACGTGATTCTCGCCCTCGCGTCGGTCACCAGCTACGTCGTGACGCGCGGCGCGTTGCCGCTCGAGCCGCTCCTCGCGCTGTCGGCCGCCCACACCACCACGCTCGGCTATGCCCTGGGGCCGGCGGCGCTGTCGTCGCCGCTCGCGCTTCAGGTGCCGCTGCTTTCGCCGGCCTACCCGGCCCGCTGGCGTCTGAGCAAGACGGTGCGCGCCACCATCGCCGTTCTGGCCACGGTGTCCGTGGGGATGACGCTCGTCGAGCTCCCGAAAGGCGTGCAGACGATCGCGAGTTACCGCCGCGTCGCCAACGCACTGCTGCGGGAGCGGCCCGGCGGCTTCGCCGTGGCGCTCAAGATCTTCCCGGACCTCGACGACGTCCCCCCGCCGCTCGCCGTCCGCGGCGACCTTGAGCTCGTCGACAGCACCGACGTGGATGCGGTGATGGTCGTCGTGAACCCGGCCACCCGTGGAGCGTCGCTCGACTCGCTCGGCACGATGCTGGGGGAGTTCCGGCGCGACAGCGTGCCGCTGCTCGTGGCGCTCGGCTACGAGCACGATGCCCGGGCGCGCTACCGGGCGTCGCCCCGGGCGTACATGGAGCGCCGGCTCAACGTGGTGGAGCAAGTCGTGCGGCGGCTCCGACCCGACTACCTCTTTCCCGCGCACGAGCCGTATGGACGCGGGACGCGTGCGCTCGGCCGGTTGCCCGTGGGCGAGTGGACGCGCTTTCTCAGCGCCGCCGCGCTCCGGGCGCACCGCCTGCGCCCGCGCACCCGAGTGGGCGTGCTCGCCGCCGAGTATGACGCGGCGGACAGCGTGCTGTATGCGTGGGCCGTGCGCGCCGACTCGCCCGTCGACGTCGTGGGGTTCACGATCGTGCCGTCGTTCCGCGGCGGGCTCGGCGTGCAGGCGCGCACCCAGGCGGCAGACCGGTGGCTCCGCGCGGCCGGCGCCACGCGCAAGGAACACTGGGTCGCGGTCGCCGGCTATCCCACCGTGCACGGCGAGCAGAGCCAGGCGGACGCGATCTGGGGCGCCCTCGCCTGGGCGACGAACCGCCCGCCGGTGATGGGACTCATCGTGCTGGAGGCCGGCGACTACGACGAGCAGGAGGGACTGCGCGTGCCGGGCGGGCGCCTGCGCATCGCCGCGCGCTCGGTGACGCGTGCGCTCCGCGGCCTGAGGGAGAGCGAGAACCCACTGGAGAGCAGTCGGGACCAGAGGGCAGAAACCGGGGACCAGTGAATCCACTGAATCCACTCCCGGCCGCCACCCATCGTCATGCCGTTCACTCGCGCCGCCCTCACCTTCCTGCGCGACCTGGCGCGGCACAACACGCGCGACTGGTTCGAGGCGCACCGCGCGACCTACGAGCGTGAGATCCGCGACCCGCTCCGCGAGCTCGTCGAGGAGCTCGACGTGCGGCTCGCCGGCATCGCGCCGGAGATGGTGGGGGACCCGCGCCGCTCGCCGCTGCGGGCGAGTCGGGACGTCCGCTTCTCGAGAGACAAGGCGCCCTACAAGACGTTCGCGGGGTGCCTGCTCTACCACCGCGGCGCCGGCCGCTCCGCCGCCAGGCGCGACGATGGCGGCGCCGCCGGCTTCTACTTCCAGCTCGAGCCGGGCGCGTCGCTCGTCGCCGGGGGGCTGTGGGCGCCCCCGCGCCTAACGCTCTACAAGGTGCGGGACGCGATCGCCGGCGACCTCCGCGGCTTCGAGCGGGCGGTCGGCGACCCGGCGTTCGCCGCCCGCTTCGGCGGCCTCTACGACGCGGACGACCAGAAGCTCACGCGCCTGCCCCGCGGCTACGCGCTGGGTCACCCGGCCGAGCGGTGGCTCCGCTACCTGTCGTTCATCGGCGAGCGGCCGCTTGCGGACGCCGAGGTGGTGCGCCCCACCCTCGCCGACGAGTTGGCGGAGGACCTCGCGGCACTCACCCCACTCGTCCGCTGGCTCAATCGCGCCCTGGGCTACATGCCCTCCGCGCGCCGCTGATGCCGACACTGCAAGAGCAGCCGCGGATGAACGCGGCTCAGCTCGCCCCACCGTGCGACCGGAAGACGAAGTAGACCGCGCCCAGAATGCACAGGGCGGCCCAGAGGTAGTCGAGCTTGAGTGGCTGCTTCATGTAGTACACGGCGAACGGGACGAACACCGCGAGCGTGATCGCCTCCTGGATGATCTTGAGCTGCGGCAGCGTAAGCGCCGCGTAGCCGATCCGGTTCGCCGGCACCTGCAGCAGGTACTCGAACAGCGCGATCCCCCAGCTCACGACCGCGGCGACGTACCACTTGCGGTCGGCCAGCGTGCGCAGGTGGCCGTACCAGGCGAACGTCATGAAGACGTTCGACAGCGTGAGCAGGGCGACCGTGCGGAAGGCGACGGAGGTCGTGAAGGACATGGCGGCGCGGCGAGTGGCTCACGGGCGGAATGCGAGAGCTAGGACGATAAGGGCACGGCCGACCTGTTCAAGCCCCGCGCCCCTGCCCTGCTGCCCAGCCGCAACCAGCGAGCGCCGCGCCGGCTGGCTGAAGGAGCTCCGCCGCATCGCGACTCGCTGCGCGGAGCTCGCCGCGCATTACGTCGCCGCGGTCAAACTCGACTTGACCACGAAATAGCTGCAGGCGACCTGATCTGACACGCCCTCTAGCCCGCGGAGAGCACGAGGACGGGGTCGACGCGCGCCGCGCGGCGCGCGGGAATCCAGCTCGCTGCGAGACTCACCGCGCCCATCACCACCGAGACCTCGACCAACATCCGGGCGTCGTTCGGAGCGATCCCGAAGAGCAGGCCTGCCACGGCGCGTCCGGCCAGCAGCGAACCAGCGACGCCGAGCGCGATGCCCAGCGCGGACAGACCGAGTGCCTGCCACAGGATCAGGCCGATCACCCGCCGTGGCGGCGCGCCGAGCGCGAGTCGCACGCTGATCTCCCGCCGCCGCTGCGTGACGGAATACGCCATCACGCCGTACACTCCGACCGCGGCGAGGGCCAGCGCGATGGCCGAGACGCCGAGCAGCAGGGCGACGGCGAATCGCCGCGGCGCGAGGACGCCATCCACGTAGCTCGACATGTTGCTCAGGCCGGACGTCGCGGCCTCGGGATCGACCGCGCGGACGCGCTCCCGGAGGTCCATGAACTCCGGCAGCGAGAACGAAGCGTCGGCTCGGTTCGGCCGCACGGAGGCGATCCACATCAGGCGTCCCGGGTCCCAATACGGGAGCCCGCGGAACAGCACGCCGTACACGACGGAGAAGACGCCGGCGCTCGCGCCGATGCATAACGCGAGCGTCACGACGATGAACGCGGAGGCGACGGGCGCCCGCCGGAGGGCCCGCGCGCCGAGTCGGAGTTGAATGAGGACCGAGCGCATGCCGAACCCCGGTTCGTGGAAGGAGCGACCACAGCACACTACCGGCCGCGCACCAGTTCGATCCCTCCATCCGGCGGAGACGAGCCGGTGATCAGATACACGTCGGCGGCATGTAGCCGCCGAACGCAGACGAGATCAGTCACCCCCATGCTGCGCAGCTCGTCCAGACCCCCGATCACCCGCCGGTTCATGATGACGACCATCGCCGCTGTCGGCTCATTGTTGATCGACGTCGGACCGCGTCTCGAGAAGAAGGCTGGCCGGAGCTGCCGAATGGCGTCGTAGAGGTTTGACGCTCCCGTGCGATGGAGCTCCGCGGCCATGATGATGGAGGAACCGCCAGATCGGGCGGCCGCGCATCCAGCCACCTGGCCGGCCGTCTCGGCTGCCAACGGCTCCCCTGGCGTGCCCGCCGCCCCGTGGCCGACACACGCCGAAGAGAGCACCACGACAACGATCACCAGTTCGCGACGCATGGTGGCCTCCGCGCTGCGGGGAGATTACCTCGTTGCCACCTCACCCTTCCCACCTCTCGCTTCCAAGCCCCGCGCCAGTATATCGCGGCGCCACGGGCGAATTCGGACGAATGCGCGTCGTTTTCGGCCAACGTGTTGAGTCACCCCCGCTCTATCGCGCATGTTTTCACCATGCGCAAGCCTCTCCGCGTCGTCGTGCTGGTCGTCCCGCCGATCGAGGAGCTGGACCTCGTCGGCCCGGTGCAGGTGCTGAGTACGGCGAGCCGCCTCATGCGCCGGGGAACGCCATACGAGGTCCGCGTCGTGTCGACGACTCGCGATCGGGTGATCGCCGGCGAGAGCGGGTTGTCGATCGTCGCCCACGCGCACTACCAGGCCCTCGAGGGCGAGATCGATTCATTGCTCGTCGTGAGCGGCGTGACGACGCGGAATCGCCGCGACCCCGAGCTCGCCGCGTGGTTGCGACGCACCGTGCCGGCGTGCCGGCGCGTGGGCGCGGTCTGCATCTCGGCGTTCCTGCTCGCGCACGCCGGCGTGCTGTCGACCCAGCGCGCGACGGTCCACTGGAAGTACGCCCACGAACTGGCGCACCGGTTTCCGCGCCTCTCGGTGGATCCGAACCCGATCTGGGTTCAGGCGGGAAACATCTACACGTCGAGCGGCTTTTCGGCCGGCATCGACCTCGCGCTCGCCTGGGTGGCCGAGGACTGTGGAGGCGCGATCGCGGTCGAGGCCGCCCGGGAGCTGGTGCTGTTCCTGCGGCGACCCGCCGGCCAGACGCAGCTCAGCGTCACGCTCGCCGCGCAGGCGAGCGAGATGCGGCCGATTCAGGAGCTCCAAGTCTGGATCGCGGACAATCTCAGCCGGCGCGATCTGTCCACGTCCGCTCTCGCCGACCGCGTGGCGATGAGCGTCCGCAACTTCGGCCGCGTGTTCACCGCCGACGTCGGCACGACGCCGGCAAGGTACGTGCGCCACCTGCGCGTGGAGGCAGCGCGCCGGCTACTCGAGTCATCGTCGCACGATCTCCGGCACGTCGCGGCGGCCGTCGGATTTGGCAGCGTGGACGGCATGCGCCGGGCGTTCGTTCGCGTCCTCGGCAAGTCACCGCGCGAAATGCGCGCTCCGAAGCCCCGGCGGGCCTCGCGATCTTCGTGACCGCCGGGATATTCCCTTGCTTGGCACGATGCTGCGGCGAGCCCGTTCAAACCCCGCGGCCCCGTCCTGCTGTCTGACCGTGATGGAGATGCGCGGCGGACCGCGCCGCCCGGAGCGCTCCCGCGTAGTGCACACCGAGGATCACGAGAGGTCTACCATGTACGTGCGGTTCTGGACGATCGCCGCGGCGCCCCTGCTGGCGCTGGCCCTCGCCGGCTCCCCGGCCGGCGCTCAGGAGACGGACGCGGACTGGCTCGAGCACTGTCGCGAGAACTGGGGCGGGAGCGGCGAGCAGCACTGCGAGGTGCGGGAGGTGCGGCTCCGCGCGCCCGGCCGCGCGATCTCTGTGGACGGGCGCGAGAACGGTGGCGTCGAGGTCGAGGGGTGGGATCGCGACAGCGTCGCCGTGCGGGCGCGCATCCAGACTCGGGCGCGGTCGGAGGCGGAGGCGCGCGACCTGGCCGGCCGCATTCGCATCGAGAGCTCGGGTGGCACCATCGCGGCCGACGGCCCCGCCACCGGGCACAGGCAGTCGTGGTCCGTCAGCTACCTGCTCTTCGTCCCCCGCCGTTCCGACCTCACCGTCGAGACCCACAACGGGCCGATCGCCGTGGCCGGCGTGAGCGGGCGCATGGAGCTGCGCGCCGTGAACGGCCCCCTCGTGCTCGATGGCGTGGGCGGCGACGTGCACGGCCGCACCGACAACGGGCCGCTCAACGTCACGCTGCACGGCCGGAGCTGGGAAGGCGCCGGCCTCGACGCGGAGACGACCAACGGCCCCGTCGTCCTCACGGTCCCGGACGGATACTCTGCCCGGCTGGAGACGGGTACCGTCAACGGCCCGATGGAGCTCGACATTCCCGTCACGCTCCAGGGCCGCATCAACCGTCGCCGCATCACGACCACCTTGGGCTCCGGCGGGGCACCCGTCCGAGCGATCACGACCAACGGGCCGGTGACGATTCGCCGGCAGTGAGGCGTAACGGCAGTGATAGGTGAAGAGTGGCGAGTGGGGGGCGCGTTAAGGCTCGCCACTCGCCACTCTTCACCTATCACTACACAGTTCGACCCACCCCGCGCACGATTCCTTCGGCGCGGCGACTCTCGTCGAAGTACCGGCGGGCCAGCGCCTGCATCGCCGCCGGGCTGACGGCACGCACCCGGTCGTCGTACTCCTCCAGCTCGGCCAGCCCTCGCCCGAGCAGCCAGGCGTCCACGACGTCGCCGAGCACCGCGCCCCCGCTCTCCTGGCGAATGGCGTGCGTGCCGATGGCGTAGGTCTTCGCGCGTGCGAGCTCCTCGTCCGTCACCGGCTGCTCCCGCAGCTTCGCGAACTCGGCCAGCAGGCCCGCACGCGCCACGTCCTCCTTCTCGGGCGAGGTGGCGATGTACGAGAGAAAGGTGCCGGCCAGGCGGCGCTCCGTGGCGTAGGCATGGACCGTGTAGGCGAGCGACCGCCGGTCGCGCAGCTCGTCGAAGAAGCGTCCTCCGAGCCCGCTCGCCACTCCCGCGACGAGGTGCGCCGCGTACCGGTCGTCGTCCTGTCGCGCGGGCCCGGCGAAGGCCAACGCGAGCGCAGTCTGCGCCTTGTCGCGCGAGGTAATGAGCGACACGCTCTCGGGCGGCCACGTCGGCGCCTCGAGGGCGCTCGGCTCGCCCATGCGCAGGCGGTGGAAGTCGCGCGCGAGGATCGCCGCCGCGTCGTCGGCGTCGACGTCTCCCACGAGCGCGATGACCACCGGCCCATCGAGCAGCCGGTCCTGATGCCAGACGCGCGCCTGCTCGGCGCTGAGGGCGCGGAGCGAGCTCTCGGTGCCGAGGGCCGAGACGCCGTACGGATGGCCGGAAAACGCCGCCTCGTACGCGAGGCGGATCGGGTACCGGAACATGTCGTCGCGCAGCGCCACCACGTCCGCGAGCGCGACGGTGCGCTCGGTCTGGAACGCGTCGTCGGGCACGGTGGCGTACTGCGCGACGTCGGCCAGCAGCTCCACGGCCGCCGCCGTGTGCTTCGCCGGCACGGAGATCGTCCACCCGAAGCTCTCCCCGCCCACGCTGACGCCCACGCCGCCCCCGAGCATCTCGCCATCCTCGGCGATCTGCTGGGCGGTGCGCCGCTCGGTGCCCTTGATCGCGGTGCGCGCCAGAAGCGACGTGAGGCCGCCGATCGCAGGTCGCTCGTCTGTCGCCCCGCCGAGGGCGAAGACGCCGACGTGCACCACGGGCGCGCCCGGCTTGCGGCGCACGACGATCGGCACGCCCCGCGCGGTGCGGTACACGCGAGCGAGTCCCTCCTCGCGCTCGAGCGACGGCGCCTGCGCCACGGGCGGCGCGTACGCCCCGCGCGCGGGGGACGGCGGGAGCGGAGTCGGCGCGCCATCCGCCAGCAGGCGGCGCACGGCGTTGACGTCGGCGGCGAAGGGCGGCTCGCGCTCGGGGCGGTAGACGACGACCGCCGCCGCATTCGGGTCGAGGTACCGCCGCACGGCGTCCGTGACCAGCTCCGGCGGCGCGGTCAGTAGCCGCTCCGTGTAGCGCTCGCCGAGCGACCACTCCCCGAGTGCCTCCCACGTCGCCAGGTAGCTGGCCTGCCCCTCCATGGACTCGAACCGCCGGATGTGGCGGGCCTCGTAGAGCCGCCGCGCGCGCTCGAGCTCGAACGTGCCGACGCCCGCCTCCCCGAGGTCGCGCAGCTGATGCCACATCTCGCGCGCGGCCGCGGCGAGCGTGTCCGGCGGGGTCTCGGCGTTTATCGCGAATACGCCGACCTCGGTCGGCGAGTAATTGTAAGCCCCCACCGACGAGGCGAGCCGCCGGTCGCGGACCGCGCGGTACAGGCGGGAGGCGCGCCCCGCGGCGAGCACGGCGCCGACGAGGTCGAGAAGGGGCGCGTCGGCGTGCAGCACTGGAACCGTGCGCCACCCAAAGTAGAGCTGTGCCTGCTCGACGTCGCCCGACAGCTCGCGATACCGGAAGTCGCGGTGGTCGCGCTCCGCGGGACCGGGCGTGCGGACCACGTCCCCGCTCGGGATCCAGCCGTACAGCCGCTCGACAAGGGCCAGCGTCTCGCCCGGGTCTACGTCGCCGACGATGGACAGGATCGTGTTCGCCGGTCGATAAAAGTTTCGGTAGAACGCCACGAGGTGATCGCGCGTCAGCGCGCGCAGGCCGGCCTCGCGGCCGATGCGCCAGCGTCGGATCCGGTGCTGGTCGTGCAGCAGCTCGTACAGCGTTTCGGCGGCCACCGCGGACGGGTTGTCGCTCTTGCGCTTCGCCTCCTGAATGATGACTTCGAGCTCCTTCGCCAGCTCGTCGGCGTCGAGCACCGAGTTGGCGTAGGCGTCGGCCTGGATGTCCAGCCCCGCCGCGAAGCCCGACGCGGGGAGCACGGCGTAGTAGCTGGTGTGGTCGTAGATCGTGTGCGCGTTCAGGTACCCGCCGCTGGCTTTCGTCTGCTTGGCGATCTCTCCGACCCCGCGCCGCACCGTGCCCTTGAAGAACATGTGCTCGAGCACGTGCGCGATGCCGATGACGTCGTCCGTCTCGTCGAAGTAGCCCGCCTTCACGTAGGTGACGATGGCGACCACGGGCGCGGACGGATCGCGCCGGACGAGCACGCGAAGTCCGTTCGGGAGCACGGTCTTGTGCACCGTCGCGGGGTCGAACGTGGCGAGCTGGGAGGGAGCGGTGGCGGTCATGAGACGATCACGCGAAGGCGTGGTTGCGGAGCACGGGAAGGCGGCGGCGGTGACGATACACTGACGCCGGCCGGAACGATACGTCGCCGTCCCGGCCGCGTCGACATTGCGCGACGTGCATTGACGACCCCGGAGCTCGGCGATGGCGCCGACTCAGCGCGGCGGGGAACCGAGCGCGGGTGGCACGCCCGGGGGCGCGACGCCTGCCGGTGCGGCGGCGCAGACCGACCAGCTGCCCTGGCCGGCGCGCGCGAGGAAGCGCTGGGCCTCCGCGGCCCGGCCGAGCCGCGAGAGCGCGCACCCCAGGTAGCCGACCGCGGTCGAGTCGTTCGGGTCGAGCTGCACGGCGCGCACGTAGAACCGTCGCGCCAGCTCGGGATTCCCGGACGCGAGGAGGTGCGAGCCCATCTCCCGCTGGGCGATCGCGTTGTCCGGCTCCAGGCGGATGGCCGTCTGCAGCTCGCTCGACGCGGTGGCGGCGTCGCCCTCCTCGCGCGCGATGCGGCCCAGGTAGATGTGTGGCGTCGCCGCCTTGGGGTTGTCGCGGGCGGCCTTGGTGAACTCGCCCTTGGCGGCCTCACGCCGGCCCGCCCGATACGCGGCCACGCCGCGCGCGAGCGCGTCTTCAGTGCCGCGCCCGCGAGTCAGCGCGTAGAACGCTCCGGCGGCGAGCCCCGCCGCCAGGAGGACGATGGCGAGGATCACGAGCCCGGGCCCGCGCCCGCCGGCGCCCTTCGGCACAGGGCTGTAGTCCGTCACGGGCGGCGTCGGTGCCGCCGGTGCCGGCGCCCGAGCCCCGGCCGGCGGGGGCGGCGCCGAGTGGCGCGCGAACTCGCGCTCCGCCTCTTGCGTCAGGCGCTCCTCCAGCTTCTGGAACCCCTCGCGCGCGGCCGCGACGTCGGCGCTCGCCGGCCGGTACTCGGTCCGCTGCACGCGGTCGCGCGCGGCCAGGAACTCGAGCAGGGCGTGCGCCTGGTCGAGCGAGAGCAGCTCGCGCTGACGGAGCTCGCGGACGAGCGCCTGCCCGCTCAGCGACGAGCCGCCCACCATCGAGCGGAGCGCCGTCTCCGCCGACGCCCACCCGTCGATGATGTCGGCCGCGATGTCCTCCGGGTCCCGGGCGATGTCGAGCCTGGCGATGAGCGGGCGGGCCGTATCGAGCGCCCCGATTGCGGAGCGGTGATTCGCGGAGTTCATGAGCTGCTGGTTGGCAAGTGACGGCAACCACAAGGACCGCCGCAAGGACCGCCGCGGACGAACGCGGATGAACGCGGAGACAGCAACGCCCGGCCGGCGTACGACGCGCGCCGGCCGACGTAGATGTCTCCGCGCAACGTTAAAGCTCCTCTCCCGGGCCCGGGAGAGGAGCTTTGACTTGCGCCTGGGACGAATCCGCGTGGATCCGCGTTCATCCGCGGCAGCTTCGGTCGTTCATCCGCCTCGGGCGATCACCGCAGGATCCGCAGCAGTCCGGCGTCGGCGCTGCCGCGAATGAAGCTCTCGGCGTCTCCCGTCGGAATGTACTGCCCGCTGCGAGCGTGCTCGCGGCGGGCCTCGAACACCATGTACTCGTACACCGAGCGGCCGGCGGTCGCGGCGTTGGCGTCGCGCATCTCGCGCACGATCTCGTCCCAGGTCCCGTTGTACTCGCGCCCGCCGCGGGTCACGATGTGGTGCGTCGTCGTGTCGTCGACCTTCTTTGACTCGGCGAATTCACTCAGCAGCGCGCCGAAGAGCTCGAGCTGGCCCTTGGCCTCCCCCTGCTGTTCCTCGGCGACCTTGGTCTCGATCTCGGCGAGCATCTCGTCGATGTCGTCCACGTCGCCGCCGAGGTCGTTGAGGCGCTCCTCCCACGGCGCGAGCTCGGGGTCGTCGTCCTTGAGGCGGTAGATGCTCTTCTTGAGCTCCACCAGCCGCCAGATCCCGAGCTCGTCCCAGTGGTCCTCCGGCGCCGTCCGGTCCAGGTGGTAGAGGGCAGCCTCGTATTCACCCCGATCGTACAGGATGTTGCCGAGATAGATGCGAGCTTCCGAATAGTCGCTGTCGAGCTGGAGGGCCCGGCGCAGCGTCGCGATCGCGGCGTCGTCCCCTCCGAGCCGGTGCTCGGCGTACCCCACGCACGCGAGTGCCTCGGCCGAGTCCGGAGCCTGCTGGACCGCCACCTCGAAGAACTGCTTGGCATCCTCGATCAGCCCCTCGCGGAACAGCGCTCGACCCGCTTGGAGCATGAGGTCGACGTCGTCCTGATAGCCGAGCTCGAGGATCTTCCGAAAGCTCTTCAGCGCGCCGGCCTGCTGCCCGAACTTGAGGAGCGTCTCGCCGTAGCCGGCGAGCGCGTCCTCGTGGTCCGGATCGAGCACCAGCGACTCTTCGAAGCTCCGGCGCGCCCACGCGTACTCCTCGCGAGCGAGCCGAGCGTAGCCGACCCCGACGTGCAACTCCACCGCGTTCGGGTAGAGCGAGAGTCCTTCGCGGAGCACGTCGAGCGCTTCGTCGTACTGCCCCTCATTGTAGAGCTGATGGGCGCGCTCGTCGTACTCTTCCGAACTCAGGAAGGGGGTTGGCATATGTGTGCTGTCCTCCAACCGTTGGGGTGAGCCTATTGTACAATCTCGGCGAGCCCAAGTTCAATGGCTGAGAAGCAGGTTAAGGGCCAGACAACGAGGGACGACTGGCAAGGGACAGGGGACGAGAGAAACCGACGAATCCTCCGGGAAAGGGACGGTCTAGGACGCTC
>Ga0307416_100001651_pt1 | contig 12305 bp, 8 predicted proteins | sample DK1Cmetagenome_2_FD_203821 | JGI IMG/M metagenome (GOLD analysis project Ga0307416, IMG submission 203821) | Maize rhizosphere microbial communities from greenhouse at UC Davis, California, United States - DK15-C-3 | ecosystem: Host-associated > Plants > Roots > Rhizosphere > Soil | place: USA...
GATGTCCTTGTCGAGAGGCTCGCCCGGATCGATGCGGTTCTGGATGCCGTCAAGGCCTGCCATGAGCAATGCCGCGAAGGTGATGTACGGATTACAACTCGGGTCGGGCGGCCTGAACTCCAGCCTCTTTGCCTTGGGCGAAGGAGAAAACATCGGTATACGTACCGCCGCCGAACGATTGCGAGCGGAGTAAGCAAGGTTGACAGGCGCCTCGAATCCTGGCACGAGCCGCTTATAACTGTTGGTCGTCGGCGCCGCGAAAGCGACGAGGGCTGGTGCATGTTTGAGCAGGCCGCCGATGTAAAACTTCGCCATTTCGGAGAGGCCCGCATATTCCTCACCCGCGAAAAGCGGATTTCCGTCTTTCCACAGTGACTGGTGGCAGTGCATCCCGGACCCGTTGTCTCCGTAAAGCGGCTTCGGCATGAACGTGGCGGTTTTGCCGTGCATCACGGCTGTATTCTTAACGATGTTCTTAAAAAGCATCACGTTATCCGCTGTGTGCAGCAGGTTTGAGAACCGAAAATCGATCTCGCATTGCCCGGCGGTTGATACCTCGTGATGGTGGCACTCGACATCGATCCCAACATCGGCGAGGACCATCGATATCGCATTGCGAAGATCAACAAGCGTGTCGGTCGGAGCTACAGGGACATAGCCTTCCTTTGCCCGGATGTGATAGCCGAGGTTCGGATTCTCCAGGCCACCCTTTCTGCCGGAATTCCAGTGGCCTTCTTCGGAATCAATCGTGAACCCCGCGGAGTTTTGACCGTTATGGAATTCGGCGCCGTCAAACACGAAGAACTCGGCCTCCGGGCCAACGTTTATCGTGTCGGCGATGCCGGTGAATCTTAAATAGCTTTCCGCCCTGACCGCGACCGACCGCGGGTCGAGCCCGTAGCCTTCTTTTGTTATCGGCTCGACGACATTTGCAATGAGACAGATCGTAGTTTCTTCGGCGAACGGATCAATCCATACACGGAAAGCGTCCGGTACGAGAAGCATGTCAGATTCGTTTATCGCCGCCCACCCTCTGAGGCTGGACGCGTCGAAACCGAATCCATCTTCAAAAACGTCTTCCGTAAGATTGTGAATAGGATAGGTAAGATGGTGCCACGCACCGGGAAGGTCAGTGAACCGGACCGACACGAATTTAGCATCGTGTTCGGTCGCGTATGAAATAACGGATTTGGGATTCATCAATTCTCCTAAACGAATTTAAAAATCAATTAACAAATTAAGGCGTAGCTTCTTAATTGACGATCGAGCCAACCAGACAGTCAATCAGTCGACGTCCGACCTGGGTATGGGCAACAGATACAGCAAGGCCTATACCCGATTGTGGCTGGTTTGCTAAGTTGTTCCCTTCCTGCAACTTATGAAATTGAGTGGCAGCCGTTAAGGCTTAAAACTTCTCTAATTTGCTACAGTTTTGTAGAGCCGATCAAGTCGGGACTACATTATTGTAAGATTTCCAAAAGCACGAGCCAAAAAAAAACCGGCTGACGCCGGCCTTTTTCCCTTGCGGATCGGAACGCTTACTCCTCGACGAGTTCGAGTCGGTCCTTGGACGCGAAAGCCTCGGATCGCCCGTTTGAGTTTAGCAGGTTCACTTTCGGAAGGTTCTTTGTTTCCGCGAAAGCTCGGACCTTTGCGAGAATCTCGATACGCTCCTGGGGCTTGAGTTGCTCGAATTCGGGCGTGACGACCGCGTAAAGCATGTCCCTGCTCGACCTTAAGGACTTAATAAATCTTCCTAGCTCGGGATCTTCTACCTGGACGGGCGTTGCGACCTCGGAGCCGCTCTCACTGCCGCCCGCGAACTTCTCTGCCCACACATAAACACCCGCGCTCAGGGCAATGAAAACGATGCACGCGATAATCAGCCATTTGTTTACCCCAAATAGATCGAAAGCAGGCGCGGAAACACTTTTCGCCCGAACATGCGCAGGCGTGCTCTTGCGGGGCCCTGGAACAGCATCCTTTCGCCGCGGCTTCGGATCCTCCTCCGTCTCCATCCGGAAAATGATCCCGGCCGAAAATGTCTTGCCGGCAACATCGGACACGATCTGGTCATGTTCGGAACTATATTTCTCCTGGATCGACTCAGCGCTATGCCGCTTTCGCTCCTGACCGATCAACTCAATGTAACGGTTCCCGATCGCGAGGTTGCACCGAAGAGCCGCCGAAATTACTTCGGGAACGAAGAAAAGTTCCGCGCTTTCTTCCTTATAGATTCTTACGCGTTCGAAAAAGTCAGATTCGAGAAGCTCGTCGAACGACTCTGCCTTCTCGACTTCGGCGAGGAAGTTGTCAAACCGAGTGACGGTTAATCCGACCTCAACCTTATCTTCCTCACTCGTGTACAAAACGACGCTCGACCACTCAGCGTACAGGCTATTGACATGGCCGATCATGTCGCGGGCCTCGAAGAGCTGCTCGCGCTTTTCCCCGCCAACATCCCTCGAAAAAAGACGCGTCACCACATAGTCAAATTTCCCGCGCACCGCTTCAGTATATGGGGAGTTTCGATAGAATCTTGCAAGTGCGATCAATGCCTGCGAGCTGAGTACCGGCCTCGACTCCTCACAAAATCGTCGGATATTCGCCACCGAGATCTTTTGGTCCCTTTCGTAGAGTGCGAAATTCCACGCTTCCGTCTCTTGCCGCAAGGCAAGCTCGGCTTCGGCGTGTTCGGGCGAGCTCGAATCCTCCGACAGCTGCAGGAATTTGTGAAGAGCTTGCTTGATCTTAAGGACGTCAAATGCCGCGGGCACCGTTTTCATGTGGGCGCGTTCGACCCCGGAGAGGACGTGTTCCACCATTTGAAGGCTCGACACTTCGTCCATCGCCCGCTTTCGAAAGAACTCCCGTTCGTTTGCCGGTTCGTCAGCCAGAGGCAGACCGAGATCGGCACTAGCCGCTGAGCTCGTCGAAGGCTGATCGACGTCTGCTGGAACTTCGCCCAAATCAACCGCACACCTTTCTACCTCAGCAGCTGTGGGTGCCGAAGGTGCTCGATTCAAATCGACTACCGTATCCTCGAGGAGATTCTCGTTTTTCAGCTCATCGACGAGGTCATCAAATACGCTCATTGTAAATACCCTGGTTTCTTAGTGGCAGGCCCTCTTAGAATTGTTCGACTCCGGGCAGAACTCGTTTTACGCCTTCGTTCGTGAGTTCGAATCGGTACGTCACACCGCCGGCATCGCGAAATGCTCCAATCGAAAAGCCCTCCCGCAATTCGGCGTCGGTCGGGTTGAGCGGCGTCATTTCGAATGTGAACTTGTGGCGGAACATGCGGCTGGCAACGATGGAACCGAGGCCATTTCCGTTCATCGCGTTCAACTCACCCAAGCGTGCAAATCGTTGGTTCTGAGAGAAAAACATCGCCTGACTGGAACTCATTGTTTTCATCGTCGCGTGCACGCTCCGGTTTTCCGCAGCTACGATGCCTCGCTGCAAAGCCGGTACCGCAAGGGCCGCAACGATCCCGATTATAACAACGACTATCAGCAGTTCTACCAGGGAGAAACCCCTTTCAACTTTTCGAAGCATAAAATTACCTCAAGGCCCGATCGCGACTGACAATTTTTGACACCATTTTTTGGCAACGTCATTCGGATCCAGAATTTGTATCGCAGCTAAAACTCAGCATTTGGGACAGTTGGCGGCTTTCGAGGTACAAAGTTGCCATCTTCCCGCATACCGATTTGCAACGGTTATGCCAGAAGGTTTTTACGCCCTGTCCGGCATCTTTTCGGGGTGCATGCCGTAACATTCTTGGCCATGAACCTCGAGTAAGCCTATGAAATGACAGAACAGCAAAGTCACCTCAACAATAGATCACCGAACACTCGCAAACGAGTGAAGTACCGTAATGGCGAGTCTGTTGTTCGGTTTTTCGATTTTTGATAGACTTAGGGTTTTTGCAGGCGCGTTTATTTGTTCGATCTTAAGGACGGAGAGTGGAATATTGAGTTCAGTTACGGAGCAGACGGTTGAAACCTACGGGATCGAAAATTGGGGTGCCGGATACTTCGGCGTTAACCGGAAAGGCAATCTGGTCGTTGTCTCCCCGGATAACGAGAATCAAACGGCCGACATCAAGGAGATCATCGATGATCTCAACAAGCGAGGCATCACCACGCCGGTACTTCTCCGCTTTCCTCAGCTTCTGGTCGGGCAGATCCGCAAACTCCAGTCGGCGTTTCGCAAGTCAATAAAGGAGTTTGAGTACGAAGGCGGCCACCTCTGCGTTTACCCGATGAAGGTGAATCAGAACCGGGCCGTGATCGAGGAGTACCTCCGCGAAGGGTCGCGATACAATTTCGGGCTCGAAGCAGGTTCCAAAGCGGAACTGTACGCCGCACTCGGCCTCGAGCAAACAAAAGACAGCCTCCTCGTCCTGAACGGGTTTAAGGACCGCGATTTCGTGAAGCTCGCATTCGCGGGAGCCGCGGCCGGCAAGAACGTGGTCATCGTGATTGAGAAAATGAGCGAGCTGGGGCATACGTTCAGCCTGCTCGAAGAGATGACTGCCGAGAACCCGGATGTGAAACTGCCGATGCTCGGCGTGCGCGTAAAGCTTTATTCGAAGGGCTCGGGAAAATGGGAAAAATCAGGGGGCGAGGCTGCGAAGTTCGGCCTGACCACAACTGAGATCCTCGACGTGATCCGGCAGTTGCAGGAAGCCGGCCGCGTTGACATGCTCAGGCTGCTGCACTTCCATATTGGCTCGCAGCTCACCGACATCAAGCGAATAAAGAACGCGATGAAAGAGGCAGCCCGCACCTACGCCAAGATCCGGCAGATGGGCATCCCGGTCGAATACCTCGATGTCGGCGGCGGAATGGCGGTCGACTACGACGGATCGCGAACGTCGTTCGAATCCTCCGCAAATTACAACGCCCGCGAGTTCGCGAACGATGTTATTTACGTTATAAAGACCGTTTGCGATGACGAGAATGTCCCGCACCCGACAATAATTCAGGAATCGGGCCGTTACCTGTCCGCGTATCACGCGATCCTTGTGACGAATGTTCAGGACGAGATCGAAACGGTGGTCGAAGACCTAACCCCGCTGGAGGTTTCCAAGGAAGATCCGCCGGTCGTGCGCGAGCTGCACGACCTCCGCGAAACGATAAACGCCAAGAATTACCGCGAGTATTACCACGACGCCCTTGAGAATCGTGACGAGCTCTTCACGATGTTCAACCTCGGCCTGATCACGCTGGAGGACAAGGGAAAAGGGGAGGTTCTATTCTGGGACGTCTGCGAGAAAGCCGACCAGTTTGCTCAATTGAAGAAGTACGTCGCGGAAGAATTTGACGAGCTCAGGCGGCTTCTGTGCGCGAAATATCTTGCTAATTTCTCGGTTTTCCGATCGATGCCTGACAACTGGGCGCTTGAACAATTATTCCCGATAATCCCGATACATAAACTGAACAAAAAGCCCACGGAATATGCTACGCTATGTGATATAACCTGCGATTCCGACGGGATTGTCGATAAGTTCGTGGACCTGCACGACGTAAAGAACGTGCTCGAGCTTCACAAACTGGTCAAGGGTGAGTCGTATTATCTGGCCATGATGCTGGTGGGGGCGTATCAGGAGGTGATGGGCAATAACCATAATCTTTTCGGCGTCCCGCATGAGGCACACATCTACATCGGGGATGACGGTCATATCATCAAGAAAGTGATCTACGGTGCGACGCTGGCTGACTCGCTTACGTCGGTCCGCTATGAGTCCGTTCAGCTTCATGACCAATTCCGCCGAGCCGTGATGCAGCGAATCAAGGATGGCCAGCTTTCCACCAAGGAGGGCAATCAGCTTATCGAGTTTTACGAGAACCAGGCCGAAAGTTACACATACCTGGCTCCGAACGGCAGCGACAAGACTTAGGGCTGCGCGCCGTGCAGAGTATTATTAACGTCTTATATTTGGAGAATCTATGATGGTGGCTCAAAAAAAATCAAAGTCTGCAAAATTTCTGACCGTGCCGACGCGGCCGGTCCCGATCGACCGTGACCGGTCGGTGGCGGGCCTTCTCGAGAAAATGGAAGGGGCAGGCTTTGGGGCTAAACAACTCGCCGAGGCCCACAGGATCTGGCTGGACATGCTCGACGACAACTCGACCATATACGTCTGCGGGTCCGGCAACCTGATACCGTCCGGGATGCGACGGCTGCTGGCGTATGTGATAAAGAATCGGTTCGTGGATGTTCTTGTCATGTCTGGCACCGTTCTTTACCAGGATATTCACGAAACACTCGGTCGGAACCATTTCCAGGGCCACCCGAGCATGACCGACGAGGAACTTGAAGGGGCGGACATCGTCCGGCTCGGGGACACGCTGGCGAACAGCGAAGAATATCAGGAAGCCGACGAATGGATCGGCAGCGTGATCAACCAGCTCGACCTGACGCGTTCGTACTCGACGCGCGAATATCTGCATCTGCTCGGCCGCGAACTTGCCGAGATAGCCCACGAAGACGGCATAATGACCTCGGCGTTCAAAGCCCGCATCCCCGTCTTCTGCCCCGACCTTGTCGGTTCGGAAATGGCCATCGGCATTGCGCGTGCTCGCTTCGAAAAGAAATCGCAGTTCATGTTCGACATCACTCAGGACACGATGGACATGATGCAGATCGCCCAGAAAACGCGCAATTCGGGTGTCATCACGCTCGGCAGCACGTCCAGCCAGAATATGCTGAACTTGACCGAGTTTTCGTCTTATATTACGCGCACCACGCATCGCGGCCACAAATACGCGATCTCGATCACGACGGACTCGGTGCCGCTTGACATGAGGACGCCCTCCTTCGGCGGCGGCCACACTGACGTCTTCGGCAAGCTGGGCCGCGGCGCGACGACAGCCTTCGTCCCGGCCGATCCGTCGATCGCCCTTCCGATGATAATCACGGCCCTGTCTCAAACGGCGGCAAAATTCATGAAGGGCCGCAAACGTCCCACCTTTAGTTTCGCGGGCAAGGACCTGACCGTGGACGTGCCCTAATTTCGGCGGTTTCCAAAATTCCAGGTTCCGGATATTGTTTTCAGTATTTGGAATCTGGAATTTTGAATTTTAAACTGGATATATGAGCGAGAGTGCAGAACTTCCGATGAATTTCGGCGGCATTGACGAACCCGAGTACTGCAATTTCGACTCGGCCCGGGTGGTAGTCCTGCCTGTTTCCTATGAAGGTACGGTTTCATACGGCACAGGCACCGGCGCCGGGGCGATGGCTATTGTCGACGCCTCGAGGAACATGGAGCTGTACGAGGAAGAAACCGACGCCGAGGTGTACAAGATCGGCATTCATACGCTCAAGGAATTTCTCCCGCATTCGACCCCTGAGGCAATGATGAGTGCTCTTTATGACCACTCCAAAGAACTAGTGAGATCCGGCAAGTTCGTCTGCATGATCGGTGGCGAACATTCCGTATCGGCGCCTATTATCCGCGCCCACGCAGAACATTATCACGATCTAAGCGTGCTGCAGATCGACGCACACGCCGATCTTCGTGACACCTACGACGGCACCCCGCATTCACATGCTTCGATAATGGCGAGGGTCGTTAAGGACCTTAGGATACCGTCCGTCCAGGTAGGTATAAGGTCCATCTCAACCGATGAAGCCCGCCTGCTCGAGACCGGTATACCGACGAAGATATTCTGGGCGCGGGACATCGTCGGCCGTTCGGGGTGGATCGATGACGCGGTGAATTCGCTCACCGAAAACGTTTACCTGACAATAGACATAGACGGTCTCGATCCCAGCATAGTGCCCACGACGGGTACGCCGGAACCTGGCGGGTTGGGCTGGTACGAAACATTGACCCTAATTCGCAAACTCGCTGAAAAGAAAAGAGTTGTTGGGATGGACCTGGTCGAATACTCCTACTTTGCAAACTATGACTCCCCCGCATTCCTCTGTGCGAAATTGATCTACAAATCCTTAGGCTACATTTTCAGGGAGGAAACCCCAAAGGTTACCTCTGCCCGCTCAAGTTAGTCTCGGCCAATGGTCTGAAACAATTTCCAATCTATCTCCGTTTAGATGGACGTCGACATCTTAATTCATCAGGAGACCTGCGTAATGAAAAGAGTATTCACTTCCCTGTTCTTCGTTTTCTGTATTTTCTCTGTGGTCTCGTTTGCGCAGGCTGACGCCGAACGTGAAGCGATAAAGCGGGCCGCTTTGAACTATGCCGAGGGCTGGTACGAAGGCAACGCCGAAAAAATGGAAAGCGCGCTTCACCCCGACCTGGCGAAACGCATCGCGCGGACGAATGACAAGGGCCAGACCCGGTTGGATCAGATGACCGCGATGTCGCTGGTCCAGGGAACCCGCGGCGGCTTCGGCAAGCAAACGCCAAAAGTGGAGCAGCTTAAAGAGGTCACGGTTCTGGACGTTATCGGCGGAGCTGCGACGGTCAAACTGGAAATGCGTGACTGGGTCGATTACATGCACATAGCCAAATCGAACGGCAAATGGCTGATCGTGAACGTGTTATGGGAAATGAAGCCGGCAAAAAGCGCTAAGAATTAATCATTCGAATAGAACCTTTGATCATAGGCCGCCTCGCACCGAGCGGCCTTTTCGACGTTTCGGTCTGTTTTCCGAAGGCAGAACCATCAGAGGCGGCTGAGGCTAACGGCAGGTTTACGAACTTCAGCGAATGACTGGGCGTATAGGTGGTAATTGTTTGCAATAGTCCGTGCATAAAGTAAAATCTGCTATGTACTTACTGAAAGGAGAATACCGGATGTTTAGCAATAGATACGCATTAATTTTGTTGGTTATCACCGGCCTGTCGGCCGCAGGCTGCCGGACCGGTTTGTTCGGGTCTGACGCGCCGGCAGGCCCAAGCGAGCCGCCGGCCGCCCCGGCACCCGTCGTCGTAGAGGGCGTCCGCACCTCGTATGCCGACGTGGTTGAAAAGACATCGCCGGCCGTCGTTCGCATTCTCGCGGAAGGCAGGAGCAAACAGCCTGCGGTGGAACAGTCGCCGTTCGGTGACGATTTCTTCAAGCGTTTTCAAGGGCCGCAGGGACCACAGCTTCAGCGTGGCCTGGGATCGGGCGTGACCGTGAGCGCCGACGGCACCATCCTGACCAACGCGCATGTGATCGAAGGGGCCGATAAGATCACGGTTCTGCTGGCCGACAATAAGAGCTTTGACGCTAAATTGGTCGGCAGCGACAAACCGAGCGATCTGGCGGTGCTGAAGATCGAGGCCCAGAATATGCCGTTCCTGACGCTTGGTAACTCTGATACGGTGAGAGTGGGCGATATAGTTTTGGCGATCGGCAACCCTCTTGGGATCGGCCAGTCGGTCACATCCGGAATTATTTCGGCCAAAGGCCGCCGCACCGGTTTAAGCTACGGCAACGCGAACGACACATTCGAAGATTTCCTCCAGACCGACGCCGCCATCAACCGCGGCAACTCGGGCGGCGCGCTGGTGAACCTGAACGGCGAGTTGATCGGCATTAACTCGCAAATCCTTTCGTCTCCCGGTTCGGGCGGCGGAAACATCGGCATCGGCTTTTCGATCCCGTCAAATATGGCCAAATCCGTTATGGAGCAGCTCCTGAAGGATGGCCGTGTACGCCGTGGAATGCTCGGGGTAAACATACAGAATATTACCGAGGACACGGCCAAGGCCCTGGACCTGAAAGACACGTCCGGCGTGCTCGTCAGCAACGTCCGCAGCGGAAGCGCGGGTGAGAAGGCCGGCCTGAAGCGGCTAGACATCATCGTCGCGATCAACGGCGAGAAGATCGAGGACAGCAACGTTCTCCGCAACAAGATAGCCGGCACATTACCCGGCACCGAAGTAAAGCTGACGGTAATGCGTGACGGGAGCGAACAGGTACTTACCGCGGTTCTTGACGAGTACAATGTTGACGGCAGCTCATCGCCCGCAGAGCAGCGACCGGAAAATGACCAGCCGAGCCAGGGCGAAAGCGGCAAGCTCGGCCTCAGCCTACAGCCGCTAACCCCCGACTCTGCCCGCCAGTTGAACGTGCCGGCAGGTACCGAAGGGATGGTCGTGACCGAGGTCGACCCGGCCGGGGCCGCGGCCGAGGCCGGTATATCCCGCGGCGACGTCATTATGGAGATCAACCGCCAATCGGTTAAATCATTAGACGCCGTCCAGTCGGCACTCGGCTCGGCCGGCGACAAGCCTATCCTGCTGCTGGTCGCCCGGGGAGGTCAGGTTATCGTTTTGACTGTTAGAAGCAGGTAATCCGGCTCGCCGATTTAGCTCACGGTAGAATGGAGAACGGCATCGCTTATTGAGCGATGCCGTTTTTATTTGGTTGGTACGCCGGAGGCTGGAAGCATTGATCATACCGAAAACTTCATCGGAAAAATGAGTCAAATCAGAACAGTTCCAATTCGTCTATTACCGCCGATCACCGTTGGGTCGAAAGGCCAGGCCGCGTTTCTAAGGTTGGATCCCATTTTCGAATCCGAGATTTTCCGGCTGCTTTGATTCCTTCTTCTTTGATCCATTGTTCGGGCGTTCCATTCGCATGTCTTCCGCCGAAAGTTGATTTGTGGAGGCAACGTCCTTACCGACGACCTCGATCTTCAAGTCGTCAACCCAGACCCGGCCTGTGCCGGCGAGAAGGGTGCCGAACAGTATATTCACGGTCTCTTGCGGGACGTCGAGGACCACCTCGTACTGTTTCCAATCGGATGTTCCCTTGACCGCACGCGGCATCATATTGTCGAAACCGAGAAGCCGCTTGTCCCCGTCGAGCCGCATCCAAAGCCCAGCTTCCTGGGCGTTTTCGGTCTTAAGCCATCCCGACAATCGAACACGTTTTCCGAGATACTCATCCGCCGCGATCGATTGAGCGAGCGAACCGAAACCATCGGTCGCGCCGCACGCAAAGGCGAGCGATGCGCTGGCGTTGCCACTGCGTTTTACGGCAGAGTCAACGGTCATAGAATAGCGCTCGGCTGTGCCCAGCGGCGTTCTGCTCCCTGCTTGCGGCATTCCGGAAACAACCTCGGGGGCTGGTTTCGGAATATCGCTGCTGTGTTCGGCGATCAACTTCCACCGGCCGTCCCGCTTCGCGAAAATGTTGGTATAACGCTCCTCAATGTCGCGGGTTGCGCCCTTGGTCGCCATTTTTGTGAAGATCCTATAGTTCGCGATCGCCGTGTCGGTGCCGGCCGTCGTCACTTTCAGGTCCTCAATTTGATATGAAAACCGCGGCCTCTCGGCCTCGGCCATCCTGAAATATGCCCGGAACTGCTGAGTGGCCAGTTCAAATTTTTCATACCCGTTCCGCACCCCGTAATAAAACCCGTCCTCAGCATGGAGAGACAGGACTGCCGTCTCATCGAGCCGTGCCCAGGCATCGTAATAGTCCCGCACGACCTTCGCGATCTCAGCTTCGACAACCTTGCCGTCAGGCAGAGCTGACTTCTGCGCGATCGCCTGGATCCCGAAAATGGCGAGTAATACCAACATCATTGCGGAGGCAAATCTTCGTTTCATTTTCTCTCTCCAAATTTTGCTGTCACATGGCACAAGGAGGCCGTAGGTCCCGCCTCAAACTACTCAAGGTTCGATCACGACGGCAGCCGTAAGGCCCGCATGATCGGAAGGCCTCAGTCCGGACGGCGTTACGTCCGTGACGGGGTCCTCGCCAACCATGTCGGACGCGGTACCGTGCAACGCCCCCCGCGTCAGGACCAGATCCAGTCGTTGGGTCGGAGCAGTGAAGATCGACGGGTTCTCCAGAAATAGAGCCCAGGTGTAACCGGGATCATTGGGACGAGTCTGTTCCCACACGTCCGCAAAGCCGGCACCGCGAAGTAACTGATAGGTCGGCTCGCCGGCTTCGGCATCGGAATTGAAATCCCCGGCCAATATTACCGGAAGCGTCGTCGCAGCCGGGCCCTGGAGCAGCTCTGCACCCTGAGCGAATTGCACCAGCGGGTGAAACGATTCAAGGTGGGCGTTGATGAATCTATAAGTCTTGCCGCGCATCTTTACGTCCACTGATGTCCATCCACGGGGAATGGTGACGTTACCGAAGACCACGGGCACCGTCAGGAGGGTCGGGAAGGCTTGAGCCTGAGATCCTTCGATTTTGAATTGCGATGTCCGCAGATCGGTCCGGGCAAGGATCACGACTCGGTCGGTATAGCGTACGTCGGCAACTATCGCGGCGCCCGCTGCGGGAAGTTCTGCGTCAAGATTTGTCTGCACCGCCGCGGGCGCATAGTGCAGCCCTCTGGACGCCAGTTCGTCCAGTAAGATCTGAAGA